>JACZCZ010007778.1_pt1 | contig 22983 bp, 17 predicted proteins | sample 8641811 | NCBI WGS metagenome assembly JACZCZ01 (sample SAMN15324610, study PRJNA640507) | soil metagenome | isolation source: intercropping peanut in the first line | place: China: Luxin town, Laibin City, Guangxi Province | collected 2019-07-25 | depth 10cm m | reverse complement strand
GTTCGCCGCCGAATACTCCGGCGTATTTGGTACGGACATCGAAGGCCGCCGGAACCGTTCCCGCAGGTTCGTTCGTGAAATCCAGCCCGAAGCAGGTTCTTGCCAGCTCGTCCGTCCGCACCGGTTCAGTGGCAAAGTTGACCAGATCAAGATCATTATCGAGCGCCGTCCGGATGTCCCGCCATAGATGCTCCAGGTTGTAATACTGGTATGCGCCCACCCGGTGGACCCGGTCGAGATTATTGTCGTGCATCAGATCGTATATGACATTCTTCTTAAGGCCGGGGCCGAATAGGCCGGGCAAGCGGACGATCAGGGTATCGAAATGTCCGCGGCAGAATTGCTCCAGCTCATACCGGTGCACGCCGTAGGGCGGCAGACCGTCCGTGTCTATCGGCGTGTCCTCGTCGACACCGGCGAAATCCTTGTACACGCCGACCGTCGAAATGAGGACGAGCCGTTTGATACGCACGGTTTTGAGATGCGCGATGAAGCCGTCTATCTCCGCCTTGTCCTGCTCCGGGTTCTGGTTGATGCGCCACATCTCGGCGCGGTTCGCGGCGCTTACGACCAGGTCGTACGACTTGCCTTCTATGTCGCTGATATTGCGGCTGTTGTACAAGTCGTCAAACTTGTGCTGGGCGGCCAGATTGGATCCGACGAATCCCGTATAGCCGATGAGCGCCGACCGCATCATGTTTTCTCCGGCCGGTATTTGCGGCGCGCTGATTTCACGAGGACTTTCATGATGTGGGCATTGCCTTTGACGGGGCTGATCTTGGTCGGCGTCTTGCCGGCGTCCGGATAGGTGCGGGTCACCGGCGTTTCGGTCAGCCTGAACCGTTCGGCGCGGGCGCTTTCGACGGCAAGATAATAATGCAGCTCGTAGGTTTCGAACACGTCGCGGAAGATTGCCAGCTCAGGGTCAAGCAGCAACCGGCTGCTGTATGCCCTGAACCCGTTGGTGGTGTCTGTGTGGCGATGCCGCGAAGCCACGCTCAGGAGCGGAGCATGCAGCAACCGGACCGCCGCCAGGCGGGTTTTCGGTGTGTTCACCGCTTTGCCGCCGGGGATGAACCTTGAGCCTTGCACATGGTCATAATCGGCATCCAACAGTTTTATGAAGTCCGGCAGCGCTGCCACGTCATCCTTGTCATTGCCGTCGATCACCACGGCGCCTTCATAGCCTTCGTGCGTGGTGTAGGCGAACGCCATGCGCATCTGGGCGCTCAATTTACCCGGACCGGTTTTGGTCAGCAGCGTCCGGACCCCTACGGATTTCAGGAAGTCCGGTTCCAAGGAACCGTCCGTGCTGCCGCCGTCAGCCACGATGATGTCGGCATGCCGGGCGTACGGCTTCATGCGCTCAAGTTGCCTCCGGACCCTTTCGCCTTCATTGATGACGAAGACGCAGCAAGCATACCGGTGTTTCTTGGGTGCGAACGATTCTATACGGAAATCCGGGAACTCCCAGTTTGGGTGCGCCTTGCGGATGGCAGCTACCGTGGTGGCGTTAGGTGCGCTCATTTCGCAATGTTCCTGCGCGTCATATCCGCCACACTGACCTTGCTGCTTAACTCATCCCTGACGTGGTACGGCGCTTCGTCGCGGGATTCTTCCAGTATCTTGCCGACGTATTCACTCAGTATCGACAGGATCAGGAACATGAAGAAGAACATGGTGGCGGATTGCAGCGACAGCGTCGTCCAGCCTTCGACGACGTGTCCTTTGAAAACCCGTACGAATACCACGTACACGACATACGCCAGGTTAAGCGCCGCTATGGCGAGACCCAGGCCGGTCACGAAACGGAGCGGGTGCCGCGAGTAGTTGGTCGCCAGCTCCAGGGCGGTCGTAAGCAAGCCTGGAAGATGCTTCTTATCCTGCACGGCGCCCGGCAACTGGCTGTAAGTAAGTTCGTCCATATCGTAACCGACCTGGCGCGCCATGTAGCGGATGTGCCGGGCGTGCCGCCGGTTTCGGGTCAGCGCATTGGCCGCCTGCCGGTTGAAAGACATGAAGTAGGTGCTGTGCGTTGGGATGGTTATGTTAAGGTACCGCTTGTTATACCAGTAGAACAAGGCCGCGCCGTGACGGTTGAGGAAGCCGGCACGCGGTTGTTTGTCGCTGATACCGAAAACGATGTCGGCGCCTTTGTTTTTCTCGACGAAATCGGGGATATGCGTATACGGATCCTGCCCTTGCATCAACAGCACCATATAGTCGCCGATAGCCGCCTCGAGCCCCACGAACACCGCCGCGTCTTTGGAAACCAGCTTCGACAGACGGATGATTCGTATGCAAGGCAATGTCTCCAGCAGCTTGGCCGCCGATTTTAGCTCCTTGCCGGGCATGCCGTTATCGACGACGATCAGCTCGTAATTCCCGTAGTGCTTGGCGAGCAGCTTTATCGTGTTCCGCATATAGGCGGCCGCGCCTTCGGCATGCCTATCGACAACGGTGATTACCGATACGAAGATGTCTTCGGGGTGCGACTTCGACTTAGGCATAGACGGCGTCCAGCTCTTTGTACACGTCGTACACGTTATCCAGTTTGCTGCCCAGGATACAGGTATAGCCCTTCATGCCATGGTCGGCCCTGAAAAGGATCGGGCGGCTGTCGTCGTGTTCGCTTTGGGGCAATACCGTCTTGGTTTCCCATACCGACTCCTCGTAGGTGCTGCGGGCGATCGCAGGCAGATACCGGGCGGCGTCCGCCAACATGTGCTTGTAGTGGCTGACAGGGCGGATGGTCTTCAGATACTTATGGCCGTCCTTGAACTCCGCCCGGCCGTCATACCACTCGCTATGCGGGGTGTACCGGACATGGGAGAGCGTGTGCAGCGACTTGGCCGGGAACGGCATGAAGGAAAAGAACGGACCGCACATTATGGTCGCCGACAGATCCTTGAGTTCCGGCGGGGGTGATAAAAGCGTCATCTCCGTCATCTCATGCTTCAGCCCGATGGCAGGCAATCCGGAAGCGACATTGATTTTGTTTATGAGTGAGTAGGCGCAGTTGAATACCTTGCCTGCCTGCACAACGCCGCCATCGGCGGTGTGGACCATGATGCCGCCGGAGGGGCGGGAAGAGATTTTCACGACCTCGGAACCTGTCTGGTAGCGGACCCCTTGGCTGTCGATCTGCCGCAGCATGATATCTTTCAGCTTGTCGGCGTCAAAGGCGAATTCCTTGACCTTGAAGACATCCTCCACCAGCCACTGGTCGAAAAGCCCGCGTACGTGTTGCGGCGCCCGGCTGATCTCGGCGCCGATCCGCTCGCAAAAAATCCTGAACTGACGGGCCGAGACCTTGGAAAACGTCCGCGCCACGCCGTAATAATTCTCAAAGTCGTCTACGATCGCCCGCTCGTACTGGGCGGCGAAGATCGGGAAGTTGACCCGGGAGCGCAGCGCCGTCAGCAGGCTGCGCGGGTAGTGGTAGCCGTTGTGCACGCGCGCCTGGTTGTTATAGGAGGCGCGCCGCATCATGTCGTCTTCTTTTTCGAGCACCAGGACGCGCCGCTGGCCGAGCTGCGACTTGAGATATCCGGCGACACTCAGCCCGAAAAACCCGCCTCCGATGACAACCGCGTCATATTGCTTTGACATGTGACCTCTTATATTTTACTAACAATAGTAGCACGTCTGCCGATGTTGCGACCGGTTGGGCGCGGCTATTTTACGGTAGTGGCCGACTCAAGCCCGATATCGTACTCGACCATGAGCTTCACAAGGCCGGGGAAATCGACTTTACGCTTCCAGCCCAGGACCTTCTCAGCCTTGCCCGGATTACCGAGCAGGATACCGACTTCGGCGGGGCGCATGAAGGCCGGATTCTGCTTCACGTACGGCTTCCAGTCGTCGATGCCGATCTGCTTGAAGGCCAGGTCCAGAAATTCGCCGATGGAGTGGGTCTCGCCGGTAGCAAGGACGTAATCGTCAGGCTTGGCCTGCTGGAGCATAAGCCACATGCCCTCTACATAATCGCCGGCGTAGCCCCAGTCGCGCTTGGGGTCGAGATTGCCGAGCTCGATGTGGTCCTGCTTGCCCAGATGGATCCGCGCCACAGCGTTGCTGATCTTGCGGGTCACGAACTCCAGCCCGCGGCGTCCGCCTTCGTGATTAAACAGGATGCCGCAGCTGGCATGCATGTCGTAGCTCTCGCGGTAGTTCTTGGTGATCCAGTGCGCGTAAAGCTTGGCCACGCCGTACGGGCTGCGGGGGTGGAAAAGAGCCTCTTCATCATAGCCCTTGCCGGGCCGGTTATAGTCCAGGCCGCCGAACATCCCGGAAGACGAAGCCTGATAGAACTTGACCGTCTTGCTGCCGCCGGTCTGGCGGATGGCTTCCAACACGTTGAGCGCGCCCTTGCCGGTGACATCGGCAACGAGCTGCGGAGTTTTGAACGAGTAGCCGACATGGCTGATGGCCGCAAGGTTGTAGACCTCATCCGGCTTGGAGATATCCATGGCGCGCACGAGGGATGCTGAATCTGTCAGGTCGCCCTCGATCAATGTGACGTACGGCTGCTCCTGTTCGACCCTGGCCTTCTTGGGGTTCTGCTGGCCGCGGATCAGGCCGAAAACCTTATAGCCTTTTTGGTTCAATAATTCGGCCAGGTGATAGCCGTCCTGTCCGGTAATACCTGTAATGAGCGCCTGTTTTGCCATGCGTTTTATGCCTCCTCTAGATTTGTCGTGGCTGGCAATAGTATATCATCCGACCGACAGGTTATTATAGGGGCATGAAACGAATCGTCATCGACGCCCGCATCCTGCGGACCAGCACCGGCCGTTACGTCGAACGGCTGCTGCATTACCTGCAGGAGTCGGATCGCAAGCATGAATACATCGTCCTCCTCAAGCCTGAGGATATCGCCGGGTGGAACCCGCGGCGCGCCAACTTCACCAAGCTGATCTGTCCGCATAAGGAGTTCGGTTTCAGCGAGCAGTTCGGCCTGAAGAAGCAGCTCGACCGTTTGCGGCCCGACCTGGTGCACTTCCCCATGGTGCAGCAGCCGATCTGGTATCACGGCAAAGTAGTGACGGCCATACAGGACCTGACGACCATGCGGTTCGGTAATCCGACCAAGAACTCCGCCGTCTATACGTTCAAGCAGCAGGTCTACAAATACGTGGTGTGGCGTGCCGCCCATAAGTCCGACGCGCTTATCACACCGTCAGGATTCGTTGCCGAAGATGTCGTACGCTACACGGGCGTCAAGCGCGATAAGATCACGGTCATATACGATGCGGCCGACGCCATAACCGAACCGGCCGTTCCGGTTCCTAAGCTGGCCGGCAAGAAGTTCCTGCTATACGTGGGGCGGCCGATGTCGCACAAGAATCTTGAACGCCTGATCGAGGCTTTCCAAACGCTGCAGCCGCGGCATCCGGAGCTGATGCTGGTGCTTGCCGGACGCAAAGATGCCAATTATGAACGAATCGAAGAGAATGCGTACGTGAACGGGGTCAAGAACCTGTTCTTCACCGGCTTCGTCAGCGACCGCCGGCTGCGCTGGCTGTATGAACACTGCGAGGCATACGTCTTCCCTTCCTTAAGCGAAGGGTTCGGTCTGCCGGGGCTGGAAGCGATGCGCCACGGCGCGCCGGTGGTCAGCAGCGACGCGACCTGTCTTCCTGAAATCTACGGTGACGCCGCGCATTATTTCGATCCCTTGGATACGGCAGGCATGGCCAATGCCATCGAGGAGGTCCTCACCGACAAGAAGCTGCGCAGCGGACTTGTCAGGAAAGGCCGCACACAGGTCGAGAAATACTCTTGGGAACGTATGGCCGAGCAGACCCTCGGAGTATACCGCAGCGTTCTGGGCGAATAACCTTCTTTGTCAATCCGTATCCGGACAGGTGAGGTACGAAGTACGTCCTCCGTACAGCCCACGCGTCGGGGCTTTGTTGAGTGCTTACGCGTCGTCGCGTTTGAGCACGATGTGGCGGTCGCGGCCTTCGCCTGAAGATTCGCTTGTCAGGCCGTACTCAGCAGCCAGTTTGTGCACAACCCGGCGGTCCGCGGCGTTCATAGGCTGAAGGTCCATCGGTTCGCCGTCGTCGCGCACCTGTTTGACCCAGGCCTCCGCGCGGTCGCGCAAACGGTCGGCCCGCTGCTTCTTATATTCCGCGATGTCAACGTTCACGCGGTTGTGCGAGTAGCCGTTGTTCTTGAGCGCGTTGCTGGTCAGATATTGCAGGGAACGCATGTTCTCGCCCCTTTGACCGATCAAAAATCCGTTCATATGCGTGCTGGGGACGTTCAGCTGGATGACCTCATCATCGCTCGTAGCATACACGTCCGTATTCAGGCCGAAGAACGAAAGCAGGTCCTCAAGATACTTCTTGGCGTAAAGGATCGCCTCCTCCATGGAATCGTTCATTTTTTGCGCCTCTTCTTCGCCTTGGCTTTGGTCTTACGCGCCTTGTCAGCCTTGCGGGCAGCCGTCTCTTCGATGATCTGCGCCTCCGGGATCGAAGAAAGGTCCCGTCCTTTGGGTGCATCGGCGATCTCCTCCATCTCATCCTCGTCGCGGTTCAGGATGATGCTCTGCTGGATGTAGGCTACGATGCCGCTCGTGAGCCAGTATAGGCTGAGAGCCGATGGTATGTTGACGGTGAACAGGAAAATCATGACGGGCAGGAAATACATGGTCGTGCGCCCGACGGCGGCGTTGACCTCGGACTGATCCGCCTGCTCGCCCTTGCCTGCCTGTTTGAGGATGGTGCGCAGACTGCGGGCGTCCTTATCGGTGGGCATGAGTTGTTTGCTTTGGAAGAACTGGGCTACGGCGCTGCCGGCTACGAGCAGCATGGCCGGCCAATAGATGCCGCTGTTACTGAGCGCCGCACGGCTCAGGTCCACGACGCCGAACAACGTATCGTCGAACAGATGGATGTTCTGCGCCAACTCCTTCATCCAGGAAAGATTCTGGATGGCGGGGTACGAGAACGTGATGATGCTGTGCGGATCATCAATGATCTTGCGCAGACCGCTGTAGAGGCCGATAAGCACGACGATCTGGATGATAAGCGTCGGCAAGGTACCGATCGGGTTGATGCCCCTCTCTTTATAAAGTTCCATGAGCATCTGGGTCTCTTTTTGACGGTCCCCCTTGGTAGCCTTTTTGATCCGCTTGATTTCCGGCTGGAGCTTGCGCATGGCGCGGGCCTGGTGCAGCTGTTTCTTGACCATGGGCCAGAGCAGCAGCCTGATGATGATAGTAAAGATAATCAGGGCGATACCGAAGTTGTGGCCCGGCAGGAGCGAATAAATCAACACCAACAGGTTAAAGAGCGGCTGGACGATGAAAGTTGTGAACATAGTTGTGTACTACTATACCATGTCTTTCCGGCTTTGACCGGTGTTGGCGAGCAGCCCGTACACCGTCGCTTCCAGTTTTGGCGCTTCGATCGTCGCCAATTTTTCGTCGAAGACGGTAAAAATCAGGTCAGTGCCGGGCGGTATATGAGCGCCCCGGACACGTACGGCTTCGTAAATCCGGCGGCGTATACGGTTGCGCGTGACCGCCGACTTGCTGACCTTGCGGCTCACCACCACCGCCACCCGGTACGGTTTATGCGCATCGCGGCTGGCGTACCTCAGGCTCATCTGGGAAGCGCGCGCGGTTTTACCGCGCCTGTATACGCCGCGCAGGCTTCCATACCCATGAAACCGGTGTGTGCGGCCAATCATCGTTAACTGTATCCGTCTGGGGGTTAGGCTGAAAGCTTGGCGCGGCCGCGGTTGCGGCGGCGCTTAAGTACGTTGCGGCCGGCGCGGGTCGTCATCCGCTTCAGGAATCCATGCTCGCGGGCGCGGGAACGTTTTTTCGGTTGGTGGGTTCGTTTTGGCATATCTGATAGACTACCTGTTTTCCCCTGATGTGTAAAGTTGACGTGCTGGCGCCACGGCCCATACCATGGTTATGCCCTCCGTGTCTTCGCCCGTGTGGTTTTGACAATGTTTACCCGCCGATTCCTCGGAAGTTATCCACGGATCGGGAACAAGTTTCCACAGTTCAACAGAGGTGCAAAAACCTTGTGTAAAAACTCGCCTCTATCGCAGCGCTTTTTTTGCGGGACAAAGCCGTCCTCAAAATGACTGTGGAAAACTTACTGTAATTCCCGTATATTGGGTTTCATAACGTAATGGGGAGGCTTGATGCAACCGGGTGTTCTTTGGCAGACCGTCTTAGGGGAAATCGAACTGTCCGTATCTCATGGGAACTTCGTAACCTGGTTCAAGAACACCCAGCTTCTCAAGCACGACAAAGACAGCCTGGTCGTCGGCGTGCCGAACATCTTCATCAAACAACAGCTGGAGCGCAAGTATGGCGACCTGATCGCCCAGACGCTGGACAAGAACGGCGTCAAAGTCGCCACTATCGAGTTCAAGGTTTCTTCTTTGGCGGCCAAGCCGGTCGTCGAAGAGTCCGAAGTAGTTGTAGCCGCTTCCACGGCGTCGAGACAGGCGCCGGCGCCCAAGCAGACCAAGCTCGATAACTCTTTGGGGCATTCTTACCGCCAGGGCCTCAACGAACGGTATACGTTTGATAGCTTCGTGGTGGGGGCGAGCAACGAATTGGCGTTCGCGGCCTGCCAGGCGGTCGCCCAGCAACCCGGCACCAAGTACAATCCCCTGTTCCTCTATGGCGGCGTCGGTATCGGCAAGACCCACCTTATCCAGGCGGTGGGCAACACCGTCGCGGGCAAGAATCCGGATGCGAAGATCTTATATATATCGACCGAGCAGTTCGTGCAGGAGTTCGTCGACGCGCTCCGTTTCCGGAAAACCGCGGCCTTCGCACGCCATTACCGGACCGCCGACGTGTTGATCGTGGACGACATCCAGTTTATTGCCGGCAAAGAAAAGATGCAGGAAGAATTCTTCCATACCTTCAATGCTTTGCACCAGGCGAACAAGCAGATCATTCTGAGCGCCGACAAGCCGCCGAAAGACATCCCGACGCTCGAAGACCGGCTGCGTTCGCGGTTCGCGGGCGGCATGAGCATCGACATGCAGGTGCCGGACTTTGAGACCCGCTGTGCCATCGTACAAAACAAGGCAGCCAGCCACGACAGCGAATTGGACGCCGAGGTCGTGGAGTTCCTGGCCACCAGCCTGCACACCAATATCCGGGAGCTCGAGGGCGCCCTCAACCAGCTGTTGGCATACTGTGAGATGCGGGGGCTGGAACCGAACCTGACCATCGCCTCCAGCCTGTTAAACGTCAGCAAGACGAGACCCAAACACCTGAGCGCTAAACAGATCATCGAACGCACCGCCCGCCATTTCCAGATCCCGGTCGAAGATATCGTAGGCCCCAAGCGCGACAAGGACATCGTAGTGCCTCGCCAGGTAGCTATGTACATACTCAGGAACGAACTTAAACTCAGCTTCCCGAAGATAGCCCGTGAGCTCGGCCGCAAAGACCACACCACGGCCATACATTCGGTCGAAAAAATCGAGCGCGAAGCCCGCACAGACACAAGTTTACGTACCGCGATTTCCGATATCCGGGAGCAATTGTATGCATAAGAGTGTGGTCTCGTATTGGGGAAGCTCCGTGGATATGCTGGGGAATGCCTGGGTACAGAAAGTAGGCCGCGTTTTTTATACCCACGCCGCCCACATTTTTTCCTTATGTTTTTCCTCACAAAAAATCACCCCGTCTTACCCGTTCACTGATCGTTTTTCCCCACTTTCCACAAAGCCAATAAAAACAACTGTTTTATATAAATACTTTTATAGTTAATCGAAAGAGGTCTTATGAAGCTACAGGTCACCCAGGAAAATCTGAATCACGCGCTCAACTCGGTCGCACGCGTCGCGAACAGCCGCGGTACGCTGCCCATCCTCGCCAACGTCCTCATAAAAACAAGCAATAACCGTTTGAGTCTGTCGGCGACCAATCTGGACATAGCAATCACGCATTACATCGGCGCCAAAGTGAGTGATGAAGGCTCCATAACCGTCCCTGCCCGGCTGATGCAGGACTTCGTCAGCAGTCTTCCCGGGGGTGTCATTGAGCTTGATCTGCAGGAGACGAAACTGCATGTCACAACCGAACAATACCGGTCGGTAGTGAACGGCATCGTCGCCGAGGACTTCCCAGTGATGCCCGCCATAACCACCGGCAAGAAATGGAGCTTGAACGGCGCGCTCTTCAAGAAATCCTTGCAACAGGTGGTGTTCGCCGCCTCGAACGATGAAACCCGCCCCGTGCTTACCGGTGTGTTGTTGCAGACGATTGAAGGCGAGCTGGCGATGGCCTCCACCGATAGCTACCGGCTCGCGGAGAAACGGCTCGGCAAGAACAAAAGCGACGTTCACCTACTGGTGCCGGCGTCCGCGATGCAGGATCTGTTGCGCGTGCTTCCCGACAGCGACGACCAAGTTAATATCACCCACGACGAACAACAGGTGCTGTTCCAGGTCGGCGATATAGAGCTCGTCGCCAGATTGCTCGACGGCAAGTATCCGGACTATCGCAAACTCATCCCTAAGAAGTTCACCGCCAAAGCGACACTTAAAAGAGCCGATCTCATAAATGTCACCAAGGTGTCGAGCCTGTTCGCCCGCGAAAGCGCAGGCAGCGTTACGATCGAACTGGATGAGGCGAAGAAACAGCTCAGCATCCGTTCGGTCGCTTCCCAGCTTGGCGAGAACACCGCCACGGCTGACGCGAAGGTCAAAGGCAACGGCAGCATAACCCTGAACTCACGCTATCTGCTCGACGCCCTCAATGCCTTCCAGGGCGAGGACATCATCTTCGGCTTCAACGGGAAACTGGAACCCACCCTGCTGCAGGATCCGGCGAACGATGATTATCAGCATATAGTCATGCCCCTCAAGAGCTAGACCGCTACAATAGAAGTTATGATCACCGACCTTCGGATGCAGCAGTTCCGTTCTTATAAGGACGCTTCATTTGAATTCGGCGGCGGAGTTAATATCATCGTCGGGCCTAACGGCAGCGGCAAGACCAACATGTTGGAAGCCTTGCTGGTACTTGCCCGCGGCAAATCCTACCGCACCAAGGATACGGATCTCATCATGTTTGATAAGCCCTGGGCGCGGCTTGACTCCCACAACCAACAAAGCGATCGCCGCACGGTTAAGATAACGGCGGAGCCGGGCGCCGAAAAACTATATGAAATAGATGGACGTCAATTCAAACGATTGGGGCTGCAACACACATTGCCGGTAGTGTTATTCGAGCCCAATCATCTGCAGTTGTTCAGCGGCGGCTCCGAACGCCGCCGGGATTATCTTGATGACCTTCTGGAGCAGATCCAGCCCGGATATGGTGCGACAAGGCGCCAGTACCGGCGCGCCCTCGCCCAGCGGAACGCTTTGCTTAAGCGCAGGCCTACAAAGGCACAGCTTTTTCCGTGGGACGTGCGCCTGAGCCAGTTGGCAGGCGTGATTGCGCGCGCCCGTTCCGAGCTGACGGAAGAGATCGACCAGGAAATCCCCAGACTCTATAAGGAGCTTTCAAAATCCAAGACCAAGGTCGGCCTTGGATATCAGAGCCGATGGCCCGTGGACAGCTACGAAACCCGTTTCTTAAAGAAGCTTGAGTCGTCGCTTGAGGACGATCTATTGCGCGGCTTTACCGGCACCGGACCTCACCGGGAAGATTTGTTGCTTACTTTCGGCGACCATCCCGTACAACAGGTCGCTTCGCGCGGCGAGGTGCGCACGGCCGTCCTGGCACTCAAAATCATTGAGCTCACTACCATTGAATCGGTGCGCGAACAGACCCCCCTGCTGCTTCTGGACGACGTGTTCAGCGAGCTTGACGGCAAGCGCCGGCACGCATTGACGGACCGTCTCGCGCCGTATCAGACGTTTGTAACTACCACCGACGCCGACACGGTGGTCGGCCACTTCACCGGGCGGTGTACCGTGATCGCGCTGACCTAGAAGTTATCAAGATCGCTCAATATGGAAGCGGGAATCTGGGGGTATATCGGCCTGCTGAGAATGATTTCGGGCGGCTGTGTGACGATGCTCCATCTGCCATTCTCCTTCTTAAGGACGATCCGCAACGTATCGTAGGCACGGGGATCGTTTGGCACCAGCTTCGCTCCATACCACTCACCTTGCCCGTAAAGTTTGCCGCCCTGGATACTGAACAGTTGCATCTGTGACGGATAGGCATCGGTGATCACGGACTCGATCTCGGCCTTCTGCTCGGATAATAACGAGGCCAGTTTCGCCTGGGTGTAGTCGAGTTGCGGCATAGCGAGATGCACGGGCTTCTTGTCTATGTTTATCTGCTGGGAAACTTCCTGATAGTCGCTGTTGCCTGAAACCGCGTACGTGTAGACGCCTTTCTTAACCCTGAATTTGTCTGACTCGGATGTCACAAAGAACACCTTGCTTTTATCATATGCGGTGCTCTCATGGTCTCCCGAAGGCGCGTACAACGTCAGGGTAAAAGGTTTCCGGGCCGTAACGGTAACGGTCTGGTACATGTCCCTGTAGCTGCGGAACGCCAGATAGCCTAACAGCAAGACGAGCAGGAAACCCGTGATGAAAATGATGCGCCGCCTTGTCATATCAATCATCTCCCGTAACGAAAATATTAGGTGCCTGCGCGAAGATGATTTCTACCGTCGAAGGGTCAATTCCCAGATCTTCGCGTATGCGGTCGACCGCCCGGGCCCGGTCTATGGGGCTGTAGGCTGTGACCCGCAAGGCTATGTCCGCATCCCCGGGCGCAACCTTTGACCGTACCGGAGCGGCCTGGTAGACCGTGAAGTTGCTGGTCAATATGGGAAGCTGGTCCAGATAAGGGTACTTCCGGGCAAGGATCTCGCCGGTCTTGGTTGCGCCAGCGTCACCGATCGCCTGCAGCTGGCGTTGCGCATCCGGGTGGTTCAGCAGATATTCGGTGCCTGCCTGGCCCTGAGGCGGTAAAGCCATCGTTACGGTAGTTTCTTTCTGGACCTCGACGGTCCGGCTTGCCGACTGGAAGCCGCTCAGAGAAGCGTTTACCGTATGTTTACCCTTTTTTACGTATATGGAGGTGGAGGATATGGCTTTGCCGTCGACCGTCACCTGAGCGGCCCGCGGAGCGATGGTCAGCACCAACTTGACCTTGCCGATACGCCCGGCATTGAACATGACGAACACCGCCAGCATGGCTATGATCACGATTATAACGATTCGGTATATGCGTCCCATTCTGCTCATCCTAACCACCTATAAGTCTATACCACTTATACGGCGTGCCATTAATGTCGCTGAACTCCACCGTGCCCGAGTTAGGGGCTCTGTCAGGAAGCGAGGCGGAGGCGATGTTGCCGTCCCAGTTCGGCTGCTTCCCGGTATACATGAAGGTATGCTCGGCAGTCACTGCGATGTCTCCCGGTCTCAGCTGGGAGGCATCGTTCATGGTGCCTAAACTTTGGTACTTCTCAGGGTGGCTCTTCATATACTGCTCTTGGGTGGCCGTCGGTCCTCCCGCGTCGTTGTAGTTAGGGTCGGCGCTGTTGCGCATGACGGTCGTTACGAAACCGCCGCAGTCATTGCCGGGCGTGAAGCCGCCGCCGATGTACCAGCCTTTCAATTTTGAGGCGATGATAGCCTGTCTATACTCGGGTTTTTGAGCGGCTCCGTGCGATCCGTCGGGCCAGGCATATTGCATCGCCAACTGCACGGCGCTGTCAGCGGATCCGGTGGAGGCACAGTTGGCCGTGGCCGCAACGGCGGCTGCATCCGCGGCACCGCCGCCTCCACCCCCACCGCCGGCAGGATCGGCAGCTCCGGACAGCGGCACGGCTTTCTTCACACTTGCTTCGAGCTCTTTGGCGTATTCCTTATCATCAAACGGCAGCTTCTTCTCGTTGTATACCCACGGGGTTTTAGACATCAGTTGGACCATCGGTATGTTGCCGGGCTCCATGCCGCCCCCGCGGCCGTCGAACGAGTTGTCCTTGATGACGACGGTGCCGCCCCCGATCTTCTGCCGTTCCTCCTGGAAGATTTTGGCGTACGCCTGGCTCTTTTGGGCGACCTGGGAGTCATTGAAGGTGGTCTTATTGCTGCCCGAGCCGCGGTAAAGGCCGTCTTTCTGCACGTATATCTGTCCTTCGTCCGGAAGGGTGGTATCGCCGTGAATGCTGAGGGCTAGCGTGGCGTGGTTCTGGTCGGCCACGTTCGCGCGGTCCCTGAACGCCAACGGCAAGTCCTCATTCTCCGATTTTTTGGTCATCAACACCTTGTACCCGTCTTTTTCTAGAGAGTCTTTTAATATGGTCGCCGTGTTCCATACGTGCCCGATCTCATCGCCTGTTCCGCCGGGACTTTCAACCATGCTGAGGCCAGTCTGGGGATCTTTGACCGTCCGGCTGGGGCCGTGGCCAGGGTCGATGACGATGACGTTGCCGTCCGCCGTCGCGCCGCCGGGAGCACACTTGCACGAGCCGCTTCCGCCGCCGGCGCCATCGCTTCCGTCGTTCAGGGAGTTTGAAGAATCCGCCGAGGGACTGCCACCGGCCTTTTGAAGATACTTATCGAACTGAGGCGCCTGGTCGTATTTGAACGTGATCTTATCGCCGTCGCCGTTCTTCATGTGCTTGAGCACGCTGTCGCCATACTCTCGAGGTGTTATGACGTTGCCGGGGGGCGTCTGATCCAGGAGGCTCGGATCGTCCAGCGCGGCGGGATAAAAGTGGCTGATGGCCATCTTGCGGAAGTCGCCCTTATAGTCGCGGTATTTGGTGACGTATTCCAGATAGGCCACGGCGTCCTGGTAGGCTTCCGGGGCGTCATTGGCCGAAGAGTATTTCGACGCCGGGGGGTAGTAGGAGGCGGTGTGGGATTGCCAGGTGGAGTCTATGTACTGGAACTTGCCCTGTGCACCGGTACTGGAAGTACCGATGACCGCACCCCCGTTCTCCTGGTAGGCCAAGGCCTGCAGGAACTTCTTGACGGGATCGTTCTTGGTATCCGTGGAGGCACTGTCTGATGATGAAGATGAGGTCGGACAGCATGCCTGGCCGCCCGACTGGCCGTCGTTGCCGCTGTTTGATCCTCCGACCTCAAGCTCGACCGCCCGGTCAAGGGTGGCCTGGTCTATGCCGGTGACATCGAAGTGAAGGAAGTTCGGGCTATCCTTGAACGCGGTGAATTCTTTGTCGTCCATGACCTTCGTCCCGTTAAAAGGATCGTTGCCCATGCCGAAATGGGAGCCGCTGGGCAGAACCTGGGCCAGGCTGCTGATGATCTTGTAGGCTGTCACATCCGACCCGTTGGTCGGATCGCCGTCGAACGCCCCGATATCCATGGCCTTGCCCACGGAATGCGACTGCTGGCCGGCGGAAACAAGCGAGTCCACCCTCACCCGATGGCCGTCCGCGAGATGCAACAGCGCCGCCAGAACGATCGGCTGGACGTTGATGGTGCGGCCGTCCTGATTCTGCAGGTCGTCTCCCTGAGCCAGTTTTTTCAGCTGGTTGGCGACCGGGCTGTCCCCGCCCCCCGAGAACGTGATGTTGACGTTGGCGAGCACCTTGTTGGCCAGATTCTGGATGTCACCGGGGTTGCTGTCCACGCTAGCCACGGCGCTCTGGTCCGCGCTGCCGCCGTGGCCGAACTTATTCATGCCCTGTTGAGCGTTCGATATGCGTTCGCTGGCGGATGCCCCGGGGTCCGCCGGGTTTTCAAACAGATCTTCGAAGGCCAGCGCCGCCTCCGAGACGCTCGTGGCCCTGGCCTTATAGGTATCCAGCAGGCTCTTGGCGCTGCCGAGGTCGTTGTTGAACTTCATGAACGCGTACATCACGTCCATCTGGGTGGAGATGTAATACACGTTCGCTTTCGTCGGGTGTACGTTGCCTTTATCGTTGCTGGCCTGGAACCAGCTGCCGTCCTTGCCGAACACGTAGTAGCCGGGGGTGAAACCGAACAGGCCCCAGCCGTATGAACCGGCGTCGTACGGGTCCTTGCTGCGGGCCACCAGTCCGGGCTGATTTTCCACGCTCTGAGGGTCATACACGCCTTCCACGCCGATGTTGCCGTATATGCCTGCGGCCTGCACCGGCGTGAAGCCTTGGGCGATGAGGTAATTCCATATCTTCGCCTTGACGGTCGCTCCCGGCAACTCGCTGTCCGGCACCTCTTCGCCTGGCGTTATCTGGCCGGCGGCGTCATTATCCGCGGCGCCCGGCACGCAGGCGGACGGATCATACAGCGCGCAGTCGCCGGAGGTTATGCAGTAGATGTTCCAGTTCCTTTCAGTCGCCGCAAACGCCTGGACGGTGGGCAACAAGCAGACGACGAACGCCAAGACCGAGGCCAGGCCGAGCTTAAAACAAGTCCGCATACCGGGCCTTTTCATGAGTCGAGAGAATAAGTGCCTGCCCATACCTAATACCCGTCCGGTGAGAAGTGTGAGTGGTCGACCCCGTGGTCGCACCGTTCGTTATTGGCCATGTAGCCGTATTTCTTGGCCACCTCGTCGGCTTTCGCCTCATTGAACCCGCAGCCAAAATCAACTGCCTTGCCGATATAGTGGTTGCTGCTGCCGCCTGCGGTTACGCATGTATCGTTGCTGTGGCCGCAACCGTCACCAGTAATTGAAGTGATGACGTAGGGCGTAGTCTGGCCGAGTTCTGCCATGAACTGTAAAAGCTTCACGTCCAGATTGACCTGAGCATATGCCGGTTGGCCGTTAGCTGTATGTTTGAGATCTTCCATAACATACCGGCCTGTTTTGGATACCTTGTCCTCACCTAGGATCTGCTGCGCCAGTTGCTGGGCGTCTCCCGAGACCGCTCCCGCAGCGCCGGCATCCCCTCCGCCGCCGCCCGAAGGCGTGCCGCTGCCATCATCGAACGAACACGCCGATTTATAGCCGAAGGCTGCGCCGAGGCCGGTCTTCGCGCCGGCATCCATGAGCGCGACGTTCCAGACGCTCATGGCCTTGTCCTCATCGCCGCCCACCTTTTCATACAGCGCCGGATACCACTTCGAGCAGTCGCTGACCAGATCCCAGGTGAGTTCGTCCGGCTTGAAAATGCCAAGCTCGTCGGCGTTGGTCACGTTTTGCGGCGTTTCGTCGAGCACCTTGGCGTGTAAGGCCTGAGGAGGCATATCGAACGTATTATCCAGTTTGGCGAATTTGGCAGCCGCATATCCGTCCGGCACATCCGCGTGCGTGGGTTGGGTTATGACCTTCCAGGGGCTCATGAGCGCGCTTGCGAAAACATTACTCAGGGACTGGCCGGCGTTGCTGTATTTGAAGTCGCTGATCGCGAACATCTGGGTGGCGACGAGTGATTTCGGGTTGGAGGGCGAAAAGTAGCGGTCCATGAGGCTTGTGTGCGCCGCCTGGTCCTGCTCATAGGCGATGATGTCCTTCTCGGTCCCCGCTCGCGCTGTTTCTGTCGTCTTGGCGCCGCCGTGGTCGCGCATGGACATCTCGCCCCCAACGGCGCTGGCCTGTATGTTGACGTTGCCGACCTGGCCGCTCGGAGTGTTGTCGTCTATCGGGGGAGTGGCGCCCCCAATCTTAATCGCCTCTTGGCTGGCGTATGCCACGGCGCCGTTGACGTCGTCCTGAAGGCCGGTGACCGACAAACCGGCGTTGACGATCGGGTCGACGATAGCGCTGCTGATACTGTTCAGGACATCGAAGAAGCCGCCGGTAGTATCATGGAAAACTTTGAGTATGGGATGCAGTACCGCACCTGCGCCGTTATTCCAGCTGTCTTCCAGCGCTTGGGCGTTATTCTTCCCGCCCACGGTGTCCTGCGGGCACTGCCACTGGAACTCCAACTCCGCCTCCTTCGGGTATTTTTCCATGAGTGCCTGGTGCTGCGGAGAGCAGAACTCTTTCTTATTCTTCGCTTCGCTGAATCCGTTAGCTGCCGCGGATACCGTGCCCGATGGCTGCCCCTCTACCACCGAGGTCCAGCCTTCCCCGTGGGTGGGGCGGGCGAATTGATCCATGAAGCTTCGCACCTCCTCGCTGTTGACCTGACCCGTAGTGAGATTGTCCGAGGCGACGCTGAAGGTCGTAAGTGTCCCCAAAAACATCTGAGACCTGATCTGGGAAATAATCAACGAGGCGCTATGGTTATGAAGCGCCTGGTCGAACCGCGCCAGCGCATCGAGGATTGAGAGCACGTTGTTGTAGACGTTCAGCTTTTCCAAGACCTTCGTGGCGATCTTGCCTGTTGTGCCCGCAGCGTCTATGGCGCCCTGGAAACTCTCGTCAGCGGTGCTGCCGGGAATCGTCTCGGGATTCTTCGGGTCCCCGTAGGTCTTTTCGCTTTGGTTCGGGTCGTTCGGATTGCCGTCGCTCTTTTTCTTGCCGGTGTCGCCGAAGCTGTTATTCTCGGGGTTCGCGTAGTCGGCGGAGGTCTTACATTCGCCTATACCGAACAGACATCTCACGAATACCCCGCTCTTGGTGTTCTCCGGCAAGGACTGGGTTATGATCTTGTTCCGGACGGAGACCTTCTTGGCCTTTATCTTGCCGCGCGTGTTCTCGAAGAATTTCCACTTACGCACCCCGATCATATTCTGGATGTCCTGGCGCAGATGGTACCGTTTGACGGCTTTCCACACGCCCGGTTGTTCTTCCCGCACAAGCTGTTTTATGGCTGCCCTCGCTTCCTTGTTCGAACCGTATCTGTCGACGTCGAGCGTATCCTGAAGCCGCCCGTTCAATTTGTTGACATCGGCTTGGGATAGCGCGTCCAGCTCGTTATAGCCCAGGTCCCTCGGATCGAACCTCACCGTGGCGTCGGGCATGGTCAATTTTGCCGCGCGGAACTTTATCACGCCGTTGCTGTCGCGATAGGCCTCGCTGGTGAATTTGATGCCGCGCCTTTCAAAGACATCCTGTTCGAATTTCGATGTCCGCATGGTCCGGTACCAGTCGCGGAGCGGCTGGTTGTTCTTCACGTTTTCGGCCCTGAAGAATACGTTGTCCCGGTCGCCGGGGGCGAGGTTCGGATCATCGACTTCGCCGAAGCGCAGAGCCATATATGCTTCGAGCCAGGCGGTGGAACGGGTATTGATATCCACTTTGTATCTCTGGAAACCGGCCTGCTCCGCATTCTTCATGAAGTTAGGGAGCGTGAAGCTGCTGGGGAAGAAGAACGTTACCATGGTTACCACGAGACTGATGATGCCGGATACGACGGCGGCGACTATCTTTTTGCGCCTGGAAAAGTTGAAGCGGTTCGAGCCGTCCTTGCGATAACGCAAACGCTCGAGCCCGCTGCGTTCCTCAGGAGAGTCATTATAAAGGCCTTCATCCGGGGATTGTTCCTGCTCGTCTTGGGGCTGCTCGCCCTCGTCCGGGTTGTAAAAGCCGCCGCCTGGCTGCGCATGGTCCCCCCGGGTCCTGGAAGGTGATCGGGGTCTTGAATCCGCATGGTCCCCCCGGCGCCGCGATGGCATGCCGCTGGGCTGACCGCCTCTTGTGCGGCCGCCTGGACCTGGACCGCGCATGCCTAAGTGCTCGCCCCGCTGCCGCATACCGCCGCCCGCGCGCTCGCGCGCATCGAGCTCGCGCGGCCTGGTTCGCGGGCGGTCCTCCTCGGGTAGTCTTGAGCTTGTTTCTGCCATGTTGGTTTTACTTTAAACTCTACCGTTTTATTATACGCTACCCCGTATGAAATTGCTCTTTATGGGCCGCCGGGAGTGGTGCCGGAAGTTCCGGGGGAAAGCCGGTTATCAAGGTCGATGCTGCCTTCCGCCTGAGTGAACTCCCCGTTCTGCTCGCGTTCGGCTTCCATCTGCTCCAGTTGTGCCACCTGTTCCGGATTGGTCGTTATGAGGCCGGTCTCCGTGGGGCTGGCCACGACCTGTAAGTGCACATGGTTCTGGCCGGCGTAGAACAGTCCCTGTCCGACCGGGAACTGGCTGAGGCGCTTCTTGTCTTGGGCGGTCAGCTTGAATCCCCCGCTCAGGATGTCTACCGCGGTCGGCGACTGATTGAGCAGGAACTGCTTGCTGGCGTTGGCCACGATGGCGCGGCCCATGCGGGAGCCCATGAAATCTTCGACGTCCTGCGATATGGTCGTGATGCCGAGGTTGTATTTGCGGGCGCGCTTCGCCAGGCTGAACAGGAAGTTGGCTGAATCCTCGTACTTCATGAGCTGCCAGGCCTCGTCGACCACCAGGATGCGCCGCTTCTGGTCGGACTTGGTCTTGTTCCAGATGTAGTTAAGCACGATATACATGGCGACCGGCCGAAGCTCGTCTTCGAGGTCGCGGAGGTTGAATACGACCAGCGGATTGTTGATGTCGATGTTGCTCTGCTGCGAGAAGATGCCCGCGAACGTGCCGGTGGTGTATTTGCGCAACCGTTGCGCCAGCGCCGGCCCGGTGCCGCCCATGTGCAGCAGGGTGTCGTACAGGTCGACGATAGCCGGCGGCTGGGCGTTATGGGTCAACGGGTCATTGGTGATGCCGGCCCGGGCGTAGGTTTCGATGAGAGCGGCATCAAGATCGGCTTCCTCCGAAGGTGCCAGCGCCGGCACACCAGCGCCAGCCATCTCAAGCGTCGCGCCGCCCATCATGAGGCGCAGCAGGCCATGCAAGGTGATGAGGTTGCTCCTGAGCGCGTTGTCGGCCTCGTCGCTGTCGATGACCTTGGGTAGGTCGAACGGGTTGATGCGCGTGTTCGAAGTCAGGCTGAGCCGTACATATGCCCCGCCTACGGCGTCGCACATGCGCTCGTACTCGTTTTCGGGGTCGACGATGAAGATCTCGGTGCCGAACATCATGCTGCGCAAGGCTTCAAGCTTGACGGTGAAGCTCTTGCCGGCGCCGGATTTGGCGAATACGACCGAATTGCCGTTCTCCAAGGAGAACCGGTCGAATATGACCAGGCCGGAGTTATGCATGTTGATGCCGTAGAGGATGCCGTTTTCCTGGCTGAGGTCGGCGCTGGTGAACGGGAAGCTGGTGGACAGGGCGCCGGTGCTCATGTTGCGCCGGATAAGCAGCTGGTCGACCAGCTGCGGTACGTTGCTGTTCAGGCCCTGCTCCTGCTGCGAGGTGGCGGGCTTGCTGTATACGAGCTGTTGCCCGAGCATGGACTCGACCTTATGCGAGATGAAATCCAGTTCGTCCATGCTGTTGGCATACAGGGTGAAATAGAAGCCGAACCGGAAGAACCGCTCTTCACCGACCTGCAGTTTGTCGCGCATCTCTTCGGCATCGACGATGGCGGCCTGTTTCGCGGGGTCGCGGACCCGCCCTTTCTCGGCTTCGATTTGGATACCTGCCTCCAGCTGTGTCACCTTCTTACGCAGGTTTTCAAGGACGATCTGGCTTTCGACCGGATACACATAGAGGCTCAGGTCGACCACCTCGTCCAGGTTCACCAGCCCGCTCAACCAGCCCGTGTAGAGTTCGCGCGGGTACCCGTATACGTAATAGGTGCGGGCATAACGGGTGCCGATCTGGAAATGGGTGTTACTGAATTCCAACGAACTGGGCGCGATGAAGTCGCGCAAAGCCATGATCCCTTTCTGGAAGGCCGCCTGGACTTCCTGCTCTTCGCGCTGGTGCTGCGCGGCGGCGATGGCCGCCGGATCCATGGGCTGTTGCTTCTTGCGCCCGAACATCACTGAAGCTCCTTATCCAGGTGTGGCTGCGGTGCGTTGCCCTGCCCTTTGGTGATGACATCGGCGGTAAGGCTGCCGAAATCCTTGAGCTGCTGGCGGGTGGCGGTATCGGGGTTGTAGGTGTCGTAATACAGCTCGATCAATTCCTGCGTATCCAGGGGTAGGCCCTGGATACCGCACTGCTGCAGCCCGCCGAGGACCGATTCGATGCGGTTGCGCAGCTCGGTCTTGGCGGCCTCAAGGTCCTGTTCGTTGATCGTGACATGCTGTTCGGACTTGTTGAACAGGTTGCCCACCCCGCCCAGGAAGTTCTTGCTCTTGGTCAGGGCCTGCTGCACTTCGACCACGGGGAAATACGGGATCACCACATAGAATTTCTTGTCCATGATGTTGGTCTGTTGGCTGAGCCCGTCGATGTAACCTATGTAATCCTGCATCAGCAGGGCAAGGAGCATGTTGTCGTGCTCGCTCCGTATCTTATCGAGCTTTTCGATGTAGGGCCGCAGGTCGACCTTCTGCGAACGAATAAAGATCTGGATCGGGAAGAACAGCGAGTTCAGAAACCCCTGGTAGCTGTACTCGACGGATTCTTTTTCCTGGGGACTCATGAGGTCGAAATTGATGCTTTTGACCATGATGACCGAACGGAACGAGCCGTCGTTCATGATGACGATGCCGTCGCGGATCTCGGCGATCTGCAGGAAGTTCTGGGTGCTGTGGGGGTTCTTCTTGTTTTTCTCGGCGTTATCAGGCTTCGCGGGAGCCACCTGGACCGATGACTGGGTGCCGGACGCGATGGTCCGGACCTGGTCTGCCTGAGGGGTCACTCTCCCGGCCACTACCGGTTGAGCAGGCGTTCCCGGAACGGGAGATATGGGCGGCATAGGGGCACCATCCGCCGTTTGCGGCGTATTCGCTTGATCTGGTGCCGAGGGATTCATGCTTCGTTGCCCACCTTTGTTTCGATTAGACGCCGGTGCCCGGCGAAGAATCAGTGCAATGAAATGACGACTTCATCTTGCGATGTGCCACCTCTCGCTTTCTCTGCCTGACGCGCGATGGTAGCCACGTTCAAATCGTTGTTCTTGCTCAGGGATAGTATAGCAGGGTCACCCCCGGCTGTCATCGGTTGCGGGACGTCCGCGACCGGGGTGTTCTGAGCGGTCTGGGGGGCGGCCGGCGCGGGGTTCGCGGCAGCCGGATCGATAGAAGGTGCGGCGGTCTGGGAGCTGCCGGCAGGCTGGAGCGTACGCATAGCGCCGTATGCCTCGCCCTCTTCAAAATTGAGTTTCTTCGCGAGCAGCTTGTACGGGGCATCATCGTCCGGCGCCATGGCAGGCTCGGGAATCGCAACCGGCGGGACAGC
>JACZCZ010011680.1_pt1 | contig 23105 bp, 36 predicted proteins | sample 8641811 | NCBI WGS metagenome assembly JACZCZ01 (sample SAMN15324610, study PRJNA640507) | soil metagenome | isolation source: intercropping peanut in the first line | place: China: Luxin town, Laibin City, Guangxi Province | collected 2019-07-25 | depth 10cm m | reverse complement strand
GCAGGTCCTCGATGATATCCAAACTTACTCTCTTCGCCTTGCATTTTTTGTTTTAAATAAATGTCATTTTAAAGAAAATAATTGATTGAAAAACTGAAAAATATATTGAAAATAGGAATTTATTTTTTAATTAAATTATTTAAATCCTTTTTTATCAAAATATTTCAGAAACTAAAAAATATCTTCTCGAAAATACAATTTTTTGGAAACCTTGAAAACAGGTTTTAATTTTTTAATTTTAAAATAATTGATTGAAAGTTGGAAATATTTCTTGAAAATCAATCACACTAGACAAATTAAGATTTCTGAAATTGAAATTTTCTATATTAAATCAATTAATTTGAATTGAAAACTAATTTTCAGGGTTTCTGAGAAATTGTATTTTCGAGAAAATATTTTTTTAGTTTCAGAAATGTTTTATAAAAAGAAAAATTCTCTAAATTAATTTAATAAATTCAAAATATTTCAATGATCATTTTCATAAAATGTCAGAACTCTCAATGAGCGCATTGATCGTGGCTCAGCAGATGATTATCGTGCGATTAAAAGAAAAAGTCAAATTTTACAAAACAGCTCTTTTCAATTCCATTCCAAAGGACTTTGACGTATGTGATCAAGGACATGTAACTAATATGACTTGGTATTGTGAGAAATGTGACAAAGCCATTTGCAACAATTGTCCCGAGTTTGATGATATTTCGTGTTGTTTATACTGTCAACGCGATTATTGCGATAACTGTGCTCTCTTGGAGATGTCTGATGTCCCTTGCATTCGTTGTGGAGAAGAATGTGGTTGTAAATCGTGCTACTCTGAGGGAGAAATTTGTCGAGATTGCCAAGCCATAAAAGATAATTAATTTACAGAGGATTTGAAAAGAAATAATAAACACACAATTATAAAATTTTAATCTCAAACAAAGCAAATGTCTCTTGAAGCCCTTGTTTTGGCTCAACAAGAATTGATTGCTAGGCTTTTAAAAGAAAATCAAACTTGGAAGCAGCTAAGAAATTACGAATGCGATAACAAATGTGTGTTGATGAAGAGACAATATTTCTGTTCTGCCTGCAATGGTCGATTGTGCCTAAATTGCACCATCTGTAGTGATTGCGAGTTTCATTTTAATGTGAACTATTGCCGCTCTTGTGCAAAGGAGCACATATTTAAGAAGGAGTGCTCATCTTGTTCTAACGCGGAGTTTTTCGGTAGACTCTGTGTTGAAGACTATTTGAAATCAACATTATGCGATAACCACTTTTGTAAAGGTGAGATGTTATTAATAGACATATGAGCGAATTAAATCAATGCCACGCTTTGATTTTAGCTCAACAAAAGTTGATTACTCAATTGAGAGAGCAAAACGATCTTTTTGCGAAAAGGGCAAAATATGTGTGTGACAATCAATGTAAGAAAAGATTTTTCGAGATTTGTGTCAACTGCGATATGCTTCTTTGTGACAATTGTCTAATTGAAGAATGTTGGGATTGTGATTCTACTTTTTGTGCAAACTGCTCAATTGATTGTATTACGAGAAAATGTTCTTCATGTCAATGTGGTGTAGTGAAATGTGAACAATGCGATGATCGTTCAATCCAACATTTTCCTTGTTTAAATGTCGGATGCCAAGGTCAAATGTTGATTAAATAATTTGATTAAATTTTAACCAGAAGAATGTCAGAATTGATTAACCTCCAAGCACTAGTTTTGGTGCAACAAGAAGAATTGGCTCAATTGAGGAGAGAAGTTGACGTTCTGCGGAAAAGGCTGCGGACAAGGCAAGACTATTATTGTGACAATCATTGCAATAGCAGAGAAAGTGTTTTTGATGGTCAAAATTGTCAATTTTGCGACAAGCTCCTTTGTGGATTTTGTGAAATTTGTTGCGATATTTGTGACTTTGTAGCTTGCTCTGAATGTTCATTCAACAAAATAGAAAAATATTCTTGCAATGAGTGCCACTTAAGGCATAGAAAATGCAAGGATTGTTCTAGCAAACCAGAAAACATGAATTTAGGTCATCTTTATGAAAATTGCAAAGGTCAATTGAGTCTTGTAACCAATTAAATAAACATTCAATGTCGGAATTAACAATTTTAAAGAGCCTTGTTTTAGCTCAGCAAGAAGCTCTGAGCCACCTGAGAGAAGAAAACAATCAAATCAAAAACGAAAACAAGCGGTTGAAGGCATATGCATGTGACTGTAGAAATGTTAGTTGGTACTGCGGTGATTGTGAGACTGGGTTATGTGAAACATGTGAAACGTTGTGTGTGAGATGTGACAAATCATTTTGCAAAACTTGCTCTGAGAAACAATTCAAATTGACTTGCAATTTATGTCAAGGTCATATTATCGTTTGTCAAAATTGTTGGGAAGAGGATTTAAGCTTTCACTGTTTTTATTATACAAACGGCCATGCCTGTAACGGCATTCTCCAAGCTTTATAAAAGTTCATCAATTGTAAACCCTCTGTCTAATTGAATGACAATTTTGAAAAGTCATAATTCAAACAAAAGAATGGACATTCAATTAACAAAAGACAGCTTGATTCTGGCTCAACAAGAACTGATCAAACAGCTGAAAACACAAATTGAGGAACTACAGAAATTAGTGAAATGCGACTCGCCAATTTGCAATCGAAAAGTGAGCGCTTGTTTTGGATGTAAAATGAGGCTTTGTGAATTTTGTCCTGAAGGAAAATGGATTGTTGAATGCGATTGTGGAAGAACGTATTGTAACAACTGTCGCAGAAAAGAAATCGTTCCTCTTTACTTTGACATAAGGTGTAAAGCTTGTAATCGACGAGATTAAATTCCTTTTAAAAATAAACTATGTCTGAATTAGCAAAATGCCAAGCTTTAATTCTATCTCAACAAAAGCTCATCTCTGAGCTAAGAAAACAGAATGATCTTTTGGTCAAAAGGACAACCTATGTCTGTGATAACCAATGTATGAAAAGATCAGCTGAGCTATTTTGTTCACGATGTGAAGTGATCCTGTGCGACTATTGTCGAGAAGAATGCTGGAATTGCGATGCTTACTATTGTTCCAGTTGTTCGAGTGATTGTATGTTTGAACGAAAATGTGTAACTTGTGAAGTTGATGTGCTAAAATGCGAACGTTGTGATGATCGCTCAACGCTCGTTCAACCTTGTTGCGCTTACGGTTGCAAAGGTCAAATGTTTGTTATTTGATAAATTAATTCAAAATGTCTGAACTCAAAAAACTCCAAGCTTTGGTTTTCGCCCAACAAGAAGCCCTCTCTCATCTGAGCAAAGAAATTGAGACATTGCGTGAAAATAGAAAATTCAACTGCGACAACAAGTGTCGTCGTACGACTATTTGGGACAAATGTCAATTTTGTAGCAAAGTCCTTTGTGAAAATTGCGAAGTTGGTTGTTATGATTGCCCCTTATCCGCTTGTGATGAATGTTCGATTGGCATACTTTTAAATTGTCATTGCTCTGTTTGTACAGTTAACCTTAGAAAGTGCAATGAATGCTATTCTAAAACAACGACACATTCTTGTATTTATCGTACAGGAGGTAAATATGATTGTCCAGGAAATTTAATTGTCATTTGATTAAAATTTTGCATAAAATTGTTGATTCTAAAGCGGTCTTAATTAACATAAACAATTGAAATGTCAGAGTTATTAAAATTAAAGAGCCTCGTTTTGGCTCAACAAGAAATCATAACTCAATTGCGAAATGAAAACAATCAACTGAAGATTAACAGAAAATTTGGATGTGATAATCATTGTAGAAAGGTCGACTTATATTGCACCTGTTGCAGCAAACTCTTGTGTGAAGAATGTGAAATTCGTTGTGAGCGATGTGACGAATATTTATGCCAAACTTGTTCTAGGAAACATTCTACATTAACCTGCAATCATTGTCATATTCAGGTTGTCATCTGCAACAATTGTTGGACAAAAGATACAAAAATATTTTGTGTGTTCTGCCACTTTCAGGGCATTCTCGAGTTGCAAAATTCAAATTAAAATCGGTTTGTTATTTTTCCGACATGTTATTTTTGAATTCATCAAGAATTTGTCTAGCTCTCAGTAATTGATGTTTCATAGTAGGAATTAGTGATATCTCTGATAAAAAGTCTTTAGCAACTTTAAGATTAATGCAGACTCGAGCTACATTACACTTTCCTTTATAAAATTGAAGAAAAAAGTAAAATCCATTGTTTAAATTATGTTCAAAAAATAAGATTCTGTTGTAATGCGGTTGATTTGCAATATATGGCGCATATCCATCTCGCGATTCAAATTTCAGTTGATCCATTGCATTGACGATATTGATCCAATTGACATTCTTATTAATAATGTCTAAAAGAGGTTCAACAGGATCATCGATTGAATAATCATCGGGAAGATATCGCCAAATATTGGTGTCAATAACATGGAAAATAGCCTCTAAAATTGAGGAATCACATTTCAAACTGATTCCGAAAAATAGAATTAACCATCTTGAGTGGGCTGACATTTTGTTGGTTTGAATTCGTTTAATTGAAAATCAAATCCTCTTCTTCCCTTAAACCTTGTGACATCAAACTTAGCAGTGCAACTCCCAATGTTTTCGCTAACGGAGGTGGAACTGAATTGCCTATGCATTTCATCAACACTGCTCGAGACATGTCCTCTGGAAAAATGTAGTTCTGTGGGAAGCCAAAGAGCAAAGCAGCCTCTTCCACAGTCAATTGTCTTCTTTGACCATTCGATAACTTGATTCGTATCATATCACTGGTTCCTCCGCATAGATTGCGACAAGTTAGTGTCCGAGCCGGCTTGTTTGGATGCAGATCTCTTGAATTGATGCATTTGGATTTGAGTTCGTATCTCTTTATATACTCATCCATTGAAGAAGTCAGAAGTAATTCAGGGTAGAGTTCTGCGGTCTTATTGGAAAAGGATTTTGAACCCAGTGTATCCAGTACAGTTGGTACTGGCAACGGGGCTTTCTTCAAGAGATGAAAGTTGAATTCACCATGATGTGCAATGAGGAAAAACCGTTTTCGATTCTGGGGAACACCAAATTCATTGGCATTGAGGATTTGCTGTGAAACCTTATAACCAAGTTGTTCGATTTCACTGACAATTCGGTCAATATAACCTGCATGACCCAATTTCAGATTGGCAACATTTTCCATCACAGCAAATCGAGGCTTGCTTGTCCGGATTGCTTGGAGAAAGATTGGTACACAATCTCGGTCATCGAACTCGGCACGTTGATTGCCGGCCACACTGAACGGCTGACAAGGGGGCCCAGCCAATATCAAATCGCACTTTGGAAAAATAGTGTTAATAGAAAGTTTCTCAGTCGCACAATGACCTTTCAAGTTGAGATTATACAGCATCGCAGCATTGGAGTTGGCTTCGTATGCCTGAAATACAGACCAACCTGCCTGCTCAAATCCACAGGATAGACCGCCACATCCGGCAAAAAGATCAATAGCTGTGAAAGTTTGATTCATTTTCAGAATAGCTGAAAAAACAGACCGAATTTGTATTGTGTTTGACAATTAGAATTTTTTTAAAAAACATGTCAGAAGAGATTGTCGCACTTCAAGCTTTGGTGCTCGCTCAACAAGAGTTAATTGCTCAGTTTAGAAAAGATTTAATGCACAACTGTGATAATCATTGTTTAGTTTCTTCTACATGCAATCGTTGTAAACAGCGAATTTGTTTTAATTGTGATAAAAAATGTTATTGGCAAAATACCAATTTAGAACATTCAACTTTTTGTAAACCGTGTGCGCAGAAAGAATTCGCTATTTTCCAATGCTTTGAGTGCCCATATAAGATCGAATATTGCCCCTTATGTGTAAAAGAAAAGAAATTACCTTGCTATTGTTACCAGTGTGGTAATCCATTTACGCGGATTAATTGATAACTAAAGTTATTTTCTCATTCAATTAAATTTAATCAGATTTAAAAATAAAAAGTTTACAACAAATGCCAAAAAACAAAAGTGTTTGTCAGAGAAAACAGCTAACCGGCAATATCACCAATTCAATTATGGAAAAATGGAGAAAACAAGGCTGTTTTGTTCGCTTTATTGATGGAAACACGTTAAATTGTAATGTCACTAACTTGGCTTGGACTCAGATGAAAGAAGCTATGGAGCACTTTGATGATTGGACAGTGGATTGGGATCTTCATCTAACTGAAGAAGAGATTGCCCTTGTTAAAACTCCAGAATGGAGAGCTGGATTGAGATTTACACCTGTAAAATCGTCAGCAAATTGATGTTTATTAAAAATGTCGTAAATCTTTCAAAGATTGTTGCCAACTCCAGGTCCTGAAAGGCCCCTTTCTAAAATCATGAACACATTGATTAGTTACTGGATCAACTCGCATGTCTGGTCGACAGACCAAAGAGGGTTCGACAATTTGTCCGTAATAGTCTAGATAGTCGAGTTTGAAAGGGGGACCACCCAAACTTCCGCACATATAGCCCTTGCAAAGGCCTTCTTCATTATATCGTGCCGCAGAACAGGTTAATTTTCCGCAGCCGCAAGATATTCTTGAGCATGGAGGGCCTGGCGGATCATATTGGGTAGGATTAGGGATACATTGTCCCCAAATATCGGTATTGCACATGGCAGGAGCAGCCATAAAATTTCCAAAATTGTGAGCGTATCCTGAACTCATGAGGAAAAGTTCTCTTACAATAACATGGCTTTTATTTTTCTTTATATTCAACAAGAGCACCAAGAATTAGCAGCACTTGTGGATCCTAAATTCACGTTTTCTGAAAAAGTTGTTTGAATCGGAGTTTTGGAAACTGTTGATATGCAACTTTGTGCTAGTGCTTGGAAAGCTTCTTCAACATTTTCGCCTGTTTTTGCTGAAGTAAGAAAAAATTGACAATTATTTTCTTTTGAGAAAATTTTTGCTTCCTCAATTGAGATTTGAGCTGGTAAATCTGACTTGTTGGCCAAAATAATGATTGGAGTTTTCTCTCCAGCGTAGCGATGACTCTCATTGATCCAGTATTGAAGATCCTTCATTGATTCTAGATTGGTGCAATCGAATACGAGCAAAATTCCAGAGGCTCCTCGATAGAAACTCTGAGTAATGGATCGGAAGCGCTCCTGGCCACTCGAATCAAACACATTTAGCTTGACTTTTTTGTCATTAATCTCGATGGTTTTGATTTTGAAATCAATTCCCAAAGTTGATGTCATTGAAGGGAAGAAAGTATCATCACAAAATCGCATTAGCAAACTGGACTTCCCAACTGACGATTGACCAACAAGAACCAATTTGAACAAATAGTCATAGTCTCGTAGCAATGACTTGTCTTCTTCTGCCTCTTCTTTTTTACTTGTAAAGATGGGCATTATTTATCTAATGGTCAATAAAAGAAACCGAATTAATTTTCTATTGATGTAAATCAAATAGAAAAAATATGCAATTTGGCACGGAATTTGCTTCGGCCGCCGGTGCTGTGAATATTTTTGGTACGGGATTATTGCCTGACCAAATCATTTATCAACCGAGCAATCTTCAGCTATATTGTGCTAGAGAAGGACAGAGCAGTTATACGCCTTTCGCACCTCCGTGCAATGGACTCTTTACGGATTCGAATTACATTGCTCGCCGACCTGTTTGGCAAAGACCTCCTTCAATTTCAGAAAACGAATGGCGAGAAGGATTGAACTTTGTTTGGCGAGTTCCTGCAGAGAGAATGCAAGGTGAAAATCGGTATTGCTTTTTGTAAAATTAAAAAACTCCTTTTTACATAGTAACAAATGTCGCGGCCTCGTGAGTTAGGAGGATTGACAACTGCTTGTCATTGGGGAGCAACAGTGTTTGGCGAATGCTATCCAATGAGTTACAACGCCAACATACCATTTCAGCTTCAATCTGGCAATCATTACACTGTCGATGAGCTTGTTCGAATTCTAAGCGATGCTAGATTTGTTAATTATTCAGTTGTTCTCACTTCTCCTGGCCTCAATGGTCAACGCATCACAAGAGCTTCAAAGATTTATCCAAATTCATTTCGACTCTTGTATTGGAATGCATATGAAGGTGATAGGCCAGGGAACAGGATCAGCGCCGAGCGAATTCCTCCTAGAGATTTGATTCTGTCGATACAAAAAATAATGGCCTACGAATTGAGAACCCAAGAATTGGAAATTGTCGATGACCAAACTCAGGAAAACATTTTTATCATTCTTCGAATGGATAATTTGTCTTCGGAAAGATTTTATGGTGTTGATGTCGGAGGAATGATGGACCAAGGCTCGAGCCGCGGCCGCCGATTGGGTTTATAACTATCAAATTTCCAATGCAATAAATAATTTTCAAAATTGTTAAATTTTCAAAACTCTCGTGCCAAAAAATCAAAAACAAAAAACCCAGAGGATGTTTAATTCAAAAAATTCATTCAAATTATTGACGAAAATTCTGTCGAGAGCAGCAACAAAAAATGTCAGCTTGCCTGAGATTGTTGGTTTTGTTGACAATCAATTTACACGATATCCTCATTTCCGCTATGTTCCAAGCTCTTCACATTTGCTGGTTCAAGTCACTCGACATCGCCAACATGATCTGCATGTTCTTGCCTACCTACTGAATAATCATGTTGATCCTACGGATGCAGGAAAATACACAAATCTTGAGCTCGTTGCTCGTCAGAAGAGATGGGATTCTGTTAGACTTTTTTCCCAACATCCTTCTGTTGACACAGACAAAGCTTACGAAGTAATTCAAGCTCGCTGCCTTCCTAGACCAAGAGAAACAGAAATATCAATTACAAATCAAAACTTGCTCTCAAATCTGAGTTCGATTTTTAATAAGTAAATTAATTACCAATTTCTCCAAGGAAAAATATTTCCAAAAGCAGGTCGACCTGTAAAAGAACAAGGTTGTAGAGGATCAGAAATTCCTCCATTTGCACTGCATCGAAGAGGCGTTACGTTGTTAATACATGCTCCATTTGGCATATAACAGCTTCCCGCGTAGGACAGATCAGTTGGCAGAGGATTGAATTGATCATAGTAGTTTGGATAGCCCAAATAAGGATATGCTGGCAGTGTATAGCTCCAAAAGTCACTGGGGGCATACGGCAAGTTCCACCACCCGGAACTTCTCCACGGCGCGCGTGGTCTAGGCCAACCTCCATGTGGATAACCGGGACCAGGGCGGCTCCAAACTTTGCCGCCGCCGCCAGGTCGGCCACCCCAAGAACCGGAAGGTCTTCCGCCTCCTCCATGTCCGCCGCCCCAGCTTCCTCCTCCTCCTCCTCCTCTACCACCACCACCTCTCGATCCACCTCCGCCACCAGAACCTCTAGGCATTGTGTTTAATTGATATTACTATTCAGAGAAGAAATAAAATTTTAAGACGATAAAATTTCGATTTGTTCTTGATCCCAACAAACGGAAGTATAATCCATCTCCTTGCCAATCAAAACGGAATTGTGAACTCCAATCGGAGGACCAATAAGTCGCTTTGTAGCAAGATACCAATGCTGATCGTTTGCCTCGGCTAAAATGACATCATTGGGAACAACGGGAGTGCAGAGTTGCTTCTTTTGTATCAAAGAGACAATTTTGTTTGGCGTCTCATTGGTAAGATTCACCAAAATACATGTATTTCCAACAACACCCTTTGCAGATCTACTCAATGGGGAATTGTCAATGGGTATGATCTCGTCGCCTGGATGTTTTGACCAACCCAGCTGAACACAGCTCCATTGGGGATCGTGAGCGGCAAGCCAAGTGAGAATGTCTCGAATTTGCATATCGATTCCGGGGCAAAAAACAACATCATCCTCTAGAAGAAGAGCAACATCAGAGAAATATAATTGTGAATACTCAGTCATTGCTTGATAAGCACGAGAATGCGAGACCGTGCAAGCCGTACGTGTCAGCTTTGTTCTCACAACATCCAAAAGATAGAAAAGAAGTTGACCGGACAATTGTTCGGTATCATATTTTCTTACTTGTTCTTCATCCCGACAAGAGAAATTCAGAGCTTGTTCCAAAATCGAGACAACAGTATCCCAATGTCGGAGACATTCTGATTCTGCAAGAATTTTGGCCTGCTCCTTCTCTTCGGGGTTCAAAGATGGTTTGTTCATCAATAGTTTGAGAAGGGGAGGAGGATAGAACGTATCATGTCGTTTGGCAATCTCAATTAGAGTTGGATCGTTGACAATCTCTTTCGGGGTACAGACATTATCAAGGAAATCAGCATATGCTAATTTTCTCAAATCTGATTTTTTGAAATTTTTGTCAAATTCATGTTTTCGATAAACAGGAGGATTAATTTGTAGCAAACTTCCAGGGACATTGATCACAACAGCTTTGATAGGCATTTGACCTAGAAAAGTTCCAAAGGTAAATGTTTGAGCCAACCAGTTTTTGAATTGTTCAATGAATTCGCTCCTCTCCCGCCAAGGATTGGGTTCATAATCATAATCTGGAAGATAGAACCAATAGTCTTCCTTGGGAATAGCATCACAACACCATCTCATTCGCAAATTGGGTGTCTCTACTGTAACGGAGAATCCATGTGTGAACATTTCGAATTGAATTGAGAAGCGAAATCGTTTCATTACAAAATTATCGTCTGTTTGTTTTTGCAAAACGAATCCATATTGTAAAGCGAGATCTGAGAATTCGTGATACAATTCCTTGGCTTCTTCCATCTTTTATTTTTTTGTTCAATTGTGAATTTTTGTTTGACTATTGAAAATGACTATGAAAACCAAGCCTGAAAATATGATTTATTAAAATTAAATTAGAAAATCCTTTTATCCAAAAAATTTCTGAAACCAAAAAAAATAATTTCTCGAAAATACAATTTTTTGGAAACCCTGAAAACTGGTTTTTATAATTAATTTTAAAATAATTCATTGAAAACTGAAAATTTCCTGAAAATTAAGCACAACATCTAAATTAAAATTTCCGAAAACTGATATTTTCCATTTTTCCTTAATTATTTTAATTAGTAATTCAAAAAATCGATTTTCCAGGTTTCTAAAAAATCGTATTTTCTAGAAATTATTTAGTGTCTGAAATAATTATAAAAGGGAATTTCAAACCAATTACGATTAATTAAATTCCAAATTTCAATCGAATTTCAATGGCATTTTTCACAATAAACAATTGACTCTTTTTTTATAAAAAATGCCACTAAGGCTAGTGATGCTACTAATGCTTTTGTTTGAATGTGATTTGCCGATCATTGAAGCGATCGATAAAAATATGGAATGGTTCAAATTTCACTCAGTTGAACTTTTTGCTCGGTATTGGTACAATGGAAAATTGGGAGGACCAGATACGGGAAAACTGCATCATGGGACTTTTCTATGGCCTGGACAAAACAATCGAGTTTACTAAAAAGGAATTTTGTCTTTTCTTCAAGTCTTGTCCTCAGTTTGACGAAGCTCAAAAATATTATTGTTGTCGGGATTTTTTCATAATGGAATCCCAAATCTTCGGCATGTTGAACAAGCAGAGGGCGGGGCTTGCAAATTCCAAGTGTAAACAGCATTTCAGAAGGCTTCTGTGAATCTGACACTCTTTGTAGCAGTCCAATTGATCAAAAAGGCATTGCAACTTTGCGAACAACGACTACAATAAAATTTCTTTGTTCGAGGTTTATTGCAATTGTAAAACATTTTGATAATAATTTCTAAGGAGTCGAGAGAGCCGAATTTTTTATACCCTCCAATTGACAATCCTTTATTTCAACAATTTGAGAAATTATTTCTTTCTCTCAAAAATTTTCATAAATCTTTTTAAAAACTTCTAGAAAATACAATCCTTTTGGAATAAGAAAGAAACGAGTGTAATTTATTTTTAAAAATTGAGTATCATGCCTCCTCTTTTAGCGGCTTATTTAATGATTGTTTTTCAATGTGATATCCCCATCATTGAAGCAATTGATTTGACAATGGAGTGGCGATTGTATCCTGAGAGAGATGTATTTGATCGGAAAAAGAGATATGCTACACGGTGGTACGATGGCCTTCTAGCTGACAAGGTTTGGTGGCCTGGGAATAATCATTTTGTAAGACATTATATTTGAAAATAAATCAATGCCTCTTATTTTAGCGACCTATCTAATGTTCGTTTTTTTTCAATAAAAGTGATTGTAAAATATAAATATTAAAATGCCTCCACTTTTGGCTGCATATTTAATTATTGTTTTTCAATGTGATATGTATTGAAGCAATCGATTTAAACATGGAATGGAGAAAATTTGTTCACCTCAAATGGGATTTTAGAAATTCTGAATCTTGGTATGATGGCCAGCTCGGAAAATTTTTTACAAACGACGTAAAAAATCCTTTAGGAACTTATATATGGCCAAGCAATGCCTTGATTGTCAAAGAATACAAGCCTTTAAAAAAATTAAATCTTGCTAAATTATTAGTTTTATGAAGCCAATTTTTGTTGCATCCGTGACAAATTTACAGACTGGATTGATAGAGACAAAAGAATTTCTAGAGCTGCAAAGAGCCAAAAAATGGGTCACAAAAAGACAGGGACGTCGTCATCCCCGCATGACTGCAATATCCCGAAAATTCTCAGATTTGAACTCTCATGAGTTTGAATTCCAAGCTGAAGTTGTCAATGTAAAATTTAGCCAGTGGCAGAGAAGAATCTTTGATAATTTCCAAGAAGCCAATGAATGGATTTTAAAAAAAGCATTCCATGAAGACGACATGGCGTCCATTACAAGGATAGCGAAAAAGAGATAAATTTAATTTGTGTTTAAATGGGCATGAGCCTTTTCCACGCTTTTTGCAAATTCATAAACTTGTCTTGGTTGCTGGACTTGCAAAACATCTTCTTTAGATGTGTCGATTATACACAGATGAAGAAGCTCATCTGATTTGTATTTCAAATATTTTGAACCAAGCATTTCAATATCAACAATGAGATTAATATGATTTGTTAAGCCTCTTTTTTGAAACGCAAGTTGTCGTTCTTTAATTCGTTCAAATATTTCATCAAAATTTCCATAGTGTTGAAATATAGCAGGGATTCCTTTTTCCAACCAAAAAGCTTCTCGGCTTGCCTTTGTGAAAACAACGGTAACGGTATTCTCTAAAACAACGGGGATTTTAGACATTGTTGGTCAATTAATTAATTTACTGCTGAAAGCGATCGAGTTCAAAGCGCATTCTCATTGTTGTATCCCAGTCGGGATCGATCTCATCAATCTCTTTGGCGTTGCTTTTCTTGGCTTCTTTGGTTGATTTTCTTGCTCTCGTTGGATTTTCTTCTAAAGTTGTTGTCTCTTCCTTGGTTGACTCGATAATTTCAGATGAGGTATTTTCTCCTTTCTCAACATCCAAATCATTGATCTGATTGAAATCCATTCGATCCATATCGACTTTGTCTCCAAATTTTTTGTGAATCTGTTTCTTTGTCCGATCAGTGATGAGAGGATTTTTGGTCTTTTTGATGTTGAAGTCTCGATCTGCCCAGATCATAAACTCTCGAGCATTCTGTCTGTACTTGGGTTCGAGAACCAATTGACGCTCAATGAGATTGGTAAGTTCTTCGAAATCAGTCTCTGCAGTTTTGTGATTCTCCGCCTCGCTGGAGTAGTCCATAAATTCACTGATTCCGATCATAATCGCTGTCAAGTACATCAACAGTCCTACAGCAATCAGAATCCAAGTCTCATCGAATTCAATATTTGCTAGAACGGTAGTTCCAGAAATAGAGGTGAAAACAACGTTGATCACTTTCATAATCTTTCCTTTTTTTGCGAGATGAGCTGCTTGTCTAGCATGAAGAAGCTTGAACACTCGAGCAGAGTTTTGAAGCGTTTTCAAATACAAAACAATCTCTGGTGTCCAAGAGCTGCCCATATCGCTTCGAACCGAGGTGATGGCGGTCAAAGGTTGTCGACCATCGTCTCCTTTATCTTTTTTTTGGTTTTTTTTGTCCTTTGTCATATGTTTGTTTTGAGCGGCCCCAATGGTGAATTGGCGTTTTGGCCTGAATCTGTAAAAATTTTATTCTCTTCATTTTAGATCAAGAGGTTTTTGAAAAACACAGAAATGTTTACTCGAGTCTTTGACGACGCTTGCTCGGTCAACAACCGTGATGGTCGCAACGAGGAACAGTACCTTTGGAACATGAGTCAGCTTCCCAATTTCCGTCGTGATGAGCCGAACGACCAGCAAATGCAGATCTTCCGCAACCAAGGTCGCGGCCTAGAGCAGAATATCGCCGTAGAGAATCGCCTCTTCCGCTTGAACCAAACTAACAATTCGTGCAATAGTTTTGAGGCTGGCATTCAACAGGAGCTTGTCGACTCAACCCCTCAATACGACCTTCGTTGTCTGGGAAATGATTTGAAGCCTACCTACACAAAGATGAGCCGAATTGCTAACAATTCCGCGACCTACATGAACCCTAACAAACCGCAGCCGGGCTGGTATTTCTACTATACGCCGCCAATGCCCCTTCCCGGCGTCGGGCTGTATGCGTTTGACAGGAAAAGTATAAACACTCAGCTAGCTGCCAAGGACGCCAATCGAGCACCGAATCGCGATGCGCAGTACTTTGGTCGTCCGGGCCGAAAGAATCCTCATGCTGTTCCCCGCATCACTGGCTGCAGCCATTTCGGTCTTTTCAATTAAAATTGGTTCATTTTATTCAGGAACTTTCCATTCTCCGGGTTTTTTAAAAATTTTGTGGCAGTCAGGACATTCATAGTCGACATCGGGACCTCGCGCAAGTTTTCTCCATTTGAAACCATAGGCGGTTGATCTATGAGGTAAAAAAACGTGGCCCACAGAGGCGGCTTTTGTCTGAACAATTTTTCTGGTTTCAGTTTCGTTAATTGGACCTTGAACTGGTTTCGCATTTATGAATCCTAGCAGATTGCTAGATTCTAGCATAATTTGTTGTCCCGCGGCCGTGATACTGGTAAACCTTTCCCAGGTACCATCTTCTAATTGTCTTTCGCAGGGGTTGCCCAAAGCCAATTCCACATTTTTATCCGTCCATCGAACTTGAGATCGACAGTTATGGAGTTTATCTCCATATATATGATCGCCAAGATGCCTTGAACTTGGTCTGGGACCATGAAAGGTTATCAAAACCAAAAAATGAACATTTTTGTTCTTGTTGCCAAAAGATACCGTTAAATATTGATCAACCATTCTTTGTGATATGAGATATTTTGAGTCCTTTTTTCTTATTTCTCCTCTTTCAGAGACTTCGTATTCTGGAAAATCAGGTATAACCGTCCAAACTCGATTGCTTGGAGCTGGCATTTTTGGTTGTCTTGGTTTTTTGATAGGCGATACAAATGAGAATTTCCAATTTACACCATTGATTTCGATAGTCCTTAATTCCCGGCACCATCGTGATAAAGTAACTGACCATTTCACATTAAAGAATTTCGAGGCGTCTATTGTACTGTCAAATGAATTGATTGTACCATCTGCAAGACATACTGCCTGACATGGATGGCCGGAATCTTTCGAAGCTTGTTTTGTATTCTGACTTTTTGTTTGAACTTCCAAATTATCCGGACAAGAATTTTGTTTGTTATTATCCAAATGAGCAACATCCATGTTTGGATCTGGAAGTTCTCCAGTTGAATGCCAAAACTTTGAATGTCCGATAACAGTGTGTATATATTTCTGAATTTTTGTATTATCAGGGCCAACTAATGTAATTTGAGGATATCTAACTTGCTTCTTTTTTAACCGCCTTCCTTCCAAATAAACGTTACCATCTAAACAATAAACATAATTTGACCATGGAGGATGCAAAGGCTTGGGATTTAACTTGGACAGCTCATAGTCTGTCAGAACACAATTATTTGAAGCCCAAAATACTTGAGAAATTCGATGTTGTGAATTTCCATCAAAAAAAGTTTTGGTAAAGTGATGTCTGGAAGGCTGAGGACCCAACCATGTTTTCGCCATTTCAGTTGCTCTTTTTACCTTTCGTGGAAGGCCACCTTTGGTAAAACCAGCTTCAACCAAGTCCAGAAGCTTAGACATTTGATTAGTTCTTCCGCCTGTAAGATTTCCATTTCTTAGTATTGTTCCCATGGTTCCCACTTTTATCCCTTTAAATTCAGGATGATCTTTGAATTGTTCTGGTTCATCAGGTGGAAGTTGTGGGCGATCTCGATGCAATACATAATTCGGCCCATCTTCGTAAATTCGCTCAACTATTGGAAGAATTGGAACATCATCTGTTGTCAAATATTCATCAAAATCCGGCTTGAGTCTTTTCTTTGAACCAGTCTCGGGAGGTCTTTTCTCCTTTCCCATTTTTAAATTGATTATAATTTAATAAAAATTATTCTTTCAACAAACTATGTGTGAAGAATTAGAGAAATATGAAGCGAGTCTTTTGAATGGAATCTCAAAAGCTCGTCAAATTGCAGAGCACAATAACAATGGAAAATTATTGCCAGAATATTTGCTAGCTGCTCTTTTATCCGAAGAACAAAAGGAGAAAGTCGATCCTGTTGTTGCAGAACATTTGGAATTGAATTTGAAAAAATCAATTACATTTCTCTCACATAATCCAACTTGTATTTGTGATGTTTGCACAGAAGCATCAATCTCTGTTCCCACCAAAGATTCTCATGGTAATCGATTGGCAGCTGCCATGCCTTTCAACTAAAATAAATCAACTAAACAATGAAAGTCCTTTTGATTGTAATCATCACGATTGTTGCTTTGTTTATTGTTCGTTTTATGCTCAGCTCTAATTCCGAGAAAAGGAAACATAAAGAAGACGAAAAAAATCAACCTGACCCTATTCCCGAGAAACGAAAACATCGATCTCGTTCCCGATCCAAGTCAAGACAAAAATCAAAACAAAAAAGTGAAAAAAAACCTGAAAAACCTTGGGTCAAACCTGATATCAAGAATTATGTTCCTGGGACACCTGTCGAACAGTGTCCAAATAGAAGAAATGAACACCACGTTTGTTCTGGCTATTGTTTTACCAGATATGCTCAAAGACATCCTTCATTTGTAGCGCAGGACAGATAATCAGAAATAAAAATTCTCGACCTTCATTATTAGAAGAAAAAATGGGAGACATCAATCGTAGAATAACAGAAAATTTTGAACGCACCAGAGCACCAGCTAAAAATAGAGTATTAAGTGAAGCCGATATTCGAAATTGCGAACAAGCCATTCAAGTGATCAAAAAGAAGAATCGCGAACGATTGTTGATTCTTCTTCTAGCTTTGGGAGGCAGTTTGACGATTGGTTCTGTGGGTTATGGACTTTTAGGGAAATTAACACCAAGTCAAGCTTTTTACAATGCCAGCATGATTTTGAGCGGAATGGGACCGGTTGATGATTTAAGCAACAAAATTGGAGCAAAGATTTTCGCTTCTTTTTTCGCAATTTTCTCTGGAGCTTTTTTCCTAATCATTTTTGCATTTCTAGTCCAAAGCATTTTTCTCTCCACAATTGAAGCAAGACGATTGGAAGAAATTTGTCCTGATTACCATAAATAAATGCCTCTGAAAAACTCAATTGAAAAAATAGATTTATTAAAATTAATTCCAAAAATTTTCTTTTTATAAGTTTTAAACCTGAAACAAAAAAATATTTTTCTCGAAAATACAATTATTTGGAAATCTTGAAAATCGATTTTCAAATATAATTACTTAATAATTCATAGAAAATATCTGAAATTTGATCTTACTATACAAATTTCATATTGAAGAGTTTCGAAATCATAATTTCGTAGGTGTGATTAATTTTCAGGAAATATATCAAATTTCAGCCCAATTTTAATTAAATTAATTCTATTAAAAATCATTTTTCATAGTTTCAAAAAAATTGTATTTTCGAGAAAATTATTTTTTGGTTTCAGATTTATTTTTAAAAATAAGGATTTCGAATTAATTAAATTAATTTTAAAAACTTTCAAACTTTTTTTCATGTGACAATTTTCATAAGATTGATTTAAAAAATACAAGTCATCAAAAATCAAAATGCTAGGAAAAGGAATGGATATATATTACTCAGAAATTAGTCAGACGATTTTGGTTATGGATCTCATTGAACCTAAAATGACAAAGCATACATTCAGCGTGACTTTATCAACGACCGTGCTAGGCTTGAAAGCTGAGATTGCGATACAATTAGGATATCCTACAAGCGACCAAACGTTGACTTACAAAGGTTTACGCATGATTGATGATCATCGTTTGTCATATTACTATATCACTTCGAGCCATTATGTTTTATTATCCAAAAATCCGAAAGATGTGACAACCCTTCCCCCAAAACGACTAGCTTGTCCGAAACCAGTGCTACCAACACCAGTTGAAGAATTTGAGCAACATCTGAAGGCAGCCAAAGAGATATCTGAAAAGTATCCCATCTCAATTCAACAAAAAAGCGAAATGGTTTTGTCATACCTTCCGATCCATGTAGATCAAGTTGCAGAGAAATTGGATAACTTGGAACTCGAAAATTCAAAAAGCATTGAAATGGATGACCAGAAATATTGTGTCATTTGTATGGAGCAAGAGAGAAGAGTTGTTCTTTTGCCCTGTTTGCATCGTCATTTTTGTGTCGAATGTGCAAAGAACATTTCAAACTGTTCAACATGTCGAGAACCCATTTTGAACAGAATCACAATTTTTAATTGATAAAACAGCTTGATCTCAATTTGAATACCATAGCGCAGGTTGATATCCAATGCATTCATGATTACACTCTGTACAGATTCCAACAAAGGCACAAGAAAATTTCAGATCCTCTTCTCGACCATGAAAAAAAGGACAAGAGCAACCCTCGACTTTGCAAGTTCTTTCGGTTGACTCTTTGATGTCGATTTGAGAATTTGGTTCTGTCATTTTAAAACAAGTTAATTTGTTTAATTCGAATACCAGACAATTAATTCATGCGCAAGTATTGCAACATGCCATAAAATGTGTTACAAGGCCAGGAGGTAATTCATGGCATAGGCAAGGACAAACAACTTTTCTATCACATTGATGCAATATATTCTGAATTACAAATTCATTACAATCAGGGCAGAATTCTCCTCCAGTTTGATTGTCAACAAGAAAAGGATTCTCTTCAGGTCGCCCTAGGAATCTCGAGAAAAGACGACCAAAACAATTGAGCAGGTTCATTCGATATTGAGTAAAATAAAAATTTACTCTCTTAGATAAGAATCAATCAATGTCTGAGCCTGACAATAGCAAAAAATGGCTGACCATTGCAGCAACTGTTATGGTCGGAGTGCTCATTGTTTTTGCCATCTCCTTTATGCTGAGGAGCCTTGCCAAACAGATCACAAAACCCTTGGATGAGACACCAATTCCTATTCCTTCTTCCTCCTCTGAGTCTTCTGGATCTGGATTGTTGTTGAGGGGCAGCGGAGTTGACGATCAGGTTTACAATGTTCAGATTCGAATTCTCTCCAACTACATTTTCGTGAGAGGTTCAGTTATTACGGCAGGACAATCGCGAGTGCCTGCTTGGTTCCTTTTGGACTCGGGGACAACAACATGTCTATTGACTGAGGATTATGCGGCACAAGCTGCTGTTACACCGACAGGCTCGACGGATCTCACTTCGACCAAAGTTTTCCGAGTGCAGACTGCACAAGTCGACGGCTTTGTTCTCGCTGGGGTTGGTGGACCGAATTTGAAAACCTCTCCTCAATCCATCACCATCTTGGATGATGACAGTGTGATTCAATCCATAGTTGGAGGCCAAACCATTATCAATGAGAATTATGGAGGAATTTTGGGAGTTCCTTTTCTCCAAGAATTCAACGTCCTTATCGATTACAACCGAGAACAGTTGCTCGTTACCAAACTGCCTCTTCCGAGCATTCAAACTCCTGAAGCATCCGTTCCTCTGACCTTTGTTAGCCACAGCGGAGCCAAGCCTCATGTAACGGTTCCAGTTGTTTTGAATGGCGTCGCAGCGGGCCAATGGATTCTCGATTTAGGCTCAGATAGTTCAATCATCACACAAGAGATGGCCAAGCGATACAATCTTCGATCTGGTCCACCTTTTAGACAATTGAGTCTATTGGACGCTTCGTTGACTTCCGCTTCAACAACCGTTACAGTCAGCCTTGGACCCCATCTTAGCACAAAGCAGTTGGTGATTGATATTCCAAACGCTCCGATTGCAGCCTTGAAAGGTTACGGAGGCGATTTGGCAACCGATTATCTTCGACTTCTCGGTCGCGTAGGATTGAGTTTCAATGATGCTCGACTGTATTTGTTCTCTCAATAAAAAACTCTAATTTAAACGTAACGATTAAACACAAAGGGATTGTTTATTTTCGACGATTTGTTAGTGAAGATAGTTAAAATTCATATTCAGAATTTTAAACAAAATGAATCCATCAAAAGCGGATTGGCATTCTGCGACTTTATTGGTGTTGGCTCAACAAAAAGAGGTTGAACAATTGAATCTTGAAATTGATAATGAAGAACAATGGTTTATGAGAATGAAAAACGCTCTGAACTTTGAATTAAGCAAACGATCAACTGAAAAATTTTTCAAATGTGCAAGTTGCAACAAGTGGATTTTGGGTATCAATCTGGTCCTCCAACACGATGATCACGGTCGTGACTCTTGCTTAGAATGTTTTTTCAAGCTCAGAAACTCAGATCAACAAACAATAAATAATTAATTGATTAATTAATTGATTGCAAACATGTCTCAGGCAGATTGGTTTGCAATTCAAGCCACAATTTTCTCCCAAGAAAGATTAATCAAAAGTTTAAAAAAAGAATTGAGCTGCAAAGAGACTCGACGTCATGAAGCAACGTATTCACTTTTCAGATTTCTATATCAAAGAGATGAGGTATTCTACATATGCAAAGGGTGTGACACTTGGTTTCTTGAAAACCGTCCAGAGAAAGGTCACCCCGGGATAGACTGCTATGGATGTGTGTCAAAAAATAACAAAGACCGTTGGGCCATACACAGCTATTGTGAAAAGTGTTATGACAATGAATTTTGTCACTATCATGAAGTTTGCAAAAAACATTTTCAAACTTGTTGTAAAGAATATTGTCCAGCAGGTCACAATCAATAAATTAATACAATTTTGTAACATATGACATCTGAGAAATTGGAGAAATACAGACAATACATTGTCAGTCAATTTGGAAGAAAAGCCAAAATCGGTTGTGTTGTCAATCAACTGTCAGAAGATGATTTACGAAAATCATTAGAGAAATTTCCTTCAATTGAATTTAACTTTTTCTGTCCTCTCAAGGACTCAAGTTTAGTCATTTTGTCATTGACGAATGTTGACATTGTTGACTCACTTTTGCAACAAGATTGGCTTTTGAAAATCGACATGACCAATGTAAATAATGATTAATTGTGACTAAGATCCCAATTGGCCAATGTATTTCTTCTATTTCCGGAACATAAAAGAAAATTAAATAGTTTTGAAAAATATCATGAAAAGTAATTCCCGAAATATTGTTGAAAATAGGAATAATATATTTTTGATATCCTTAATCTAAAAATAAATTCAGAAACAAAAAAATAAAATTCTCGAAAATACAATTTTTTAGAAACTGTGAAAAACGATTTTTACAATAATTAATCCTACCCTACAAATTAATATTTCTGAAACAGAAATATTTCCATATTTCACTGAATTTATTAATTAATTATTCTAAAAGTTGTTTTTCATGGTTTCTAAAAAATTGTATTTTCGAGAAAATATTTTTTGTGTTTCATAATTTTTTTAAAAAAGAAAATTCGTAAATTAATTTTAAATAAAATAAATTATTTCATAAAATTTTCATGTTTACAATTTTCAGGAAACATATGACTTTTACTTTAGTCTTTTAATGAAACGAACACACATCGAAGATGCCAATTTGCAAATCGCAAAACACCAAAAGCAGCACGTTGATCATGAAGAAAATTGCAATTGTTTTATTTGTTTGAGTTGGAAAAGTCAGAAAATCAACACATTTACGAGAGCTATCAAACGACTGGTCAAATGGAATTGCTATGAGATGTACAGTTTAGCCCAAAAACAAAAATTCAAAACCACTTTGTCGCTTGCATTTTGTGATGAACCTTTCACTCCTCTTTTGATTCAACAAACGAAAAATTATCTTTGGGATGCATTTTTCAAGGAACGTTTTGCTGTTTCTTGTTTTGTTTTACAACATACTTTGCCAAAAGATTTATCAATTTTCCAAGAATGGTTATTGGGCAAAATTGGAACCTCCAAGATCAAGAGCATTTACAATGTTGCACTTTTCTACCGCAGTATTAGAGAATCGGATGAGCTCACTTTGATCGCTCTGCTTTGGGCAACCTCAGACGACAAGACGAATCGAGACAAATTTCCAATGCAAGACAAATTTCAATCTTTTTTGGATTAAAAATTTTCAAACAATGGTTTGTGAGTTTTAAACAAACTATCAAAAATGGACAAGCTGACACAATGGTTTTCGGACAATCACTTTGCTCTGGAAACTTTTGAGACAAGAAATTGTGTTCAATTCAAAATTCCCGATGAGGTGATAAGTCTTGCAACTTATTATTTCGATCCAATCAAATTCATTGAGACAATACCGCTGGCAACGATAGGACGACATTATCGGGAGAGGCACGAGATCTTTCTTGACACAGAAGATGGATTTCTATTCAAAAATGGCATTTTACTCAGTCAGCCAAATGAAGACTATTATTTGGTCGAGTTTCATCAATCCTGTCAAGATGACGCTCTGGCAAGGATTAGAAACTATGAGATTTCAGAACAAGAGGGACCTGAACTTTTCTCTCAACTCAACAACTTTGCCTCTGCTCATGGACCTATTCTATCTCGATTTGAGATTATTGCCAAAACTGCTCGATTCGGTCAAGTGTTGATTCATTATTTCCATCTGCTTTTGCACAATGGCCAACAATTTACTTATCTTGCTGGCTCGGCGCATGTTGATGAAGAATCAGACTTTCCTTGGGCTCTTGAACATCACGGTTATGCAGAGCTACCTCTATCAGATTTCCCTTCTATTCCTACTATTCAACATATTGCCAATCACATTCTGCAAGATCAACCGATCTCGGAAGAATGGCAACATTGCCTCAATCGAGTCGTCCCCCAATGT
>JACZCZ010153569.1_pt1 | contig 23134 bp, 21 predicted proteins | sample 8641811 | NCBI WGS metagenome assembly JACZCZ01 (sample SAMN15324610, study PRJNA640507) | soil metagenome | isolation source: intercropping peanut in the first line | place: China: Luxin town, Laibin City, Guangxi Province | collected 2019-07-25 | depth 10cm m | reverse complement strand
TTCGCGCGCATCGAGAACCACTACTTCGTCAACGGCGGCTTCTTCGAGGTCGAAGACCAGTTGCTGCGCGACGCGTCGCGCATCGCCGACATCCCGGGGGTGATCGTGCACGGCCGCTATGACGTGGTCTGCCCTGTCGCCAATGCGTGGGAGCTGCACAAGGCCTGGCCGAAGGCGAAGCTCGAGATCACGCCGGCGTCCGGCCATTCTGCGTTCGAGGCCGAGAATGTCGACGCGCTGGTGCGCGCGACGGACGCCTTCGCCTGACGGGACGGCTTCGCACCGGAGATCGCCTCATGGATTCGTCGCGCGCCACCGCTTCCGCGTTCGACCAACGCGTGCTGGACCTGTACGACGACTACGTCCATGGCCGGGTCGACCGTCGCGGCTTCCTGTCGGGTGCGGCGCAGTTCGCCGTCGCCGGTACGACGGCGGCCGCGTTGCTCGCGGCGTTGGCGCCGCAGTACGCGTTCGCTGCGCAGGTGGCCGCGGACGATGCGCGCATCACCACGGTCTATCGCACGTTCCCCGCGCCGCAGGGCCATGGTGAAGGACGCGGCTTGCTGGCGATGCCGGGCGAGCCGGGACCGCATCCGGTGGTGTTGGTGGTGCACGAGAACCGCGGACTGAATCCGTACATCGAGGATGTCGCGCGTCGTCTTGCCGTGGCCGGCTTCATCGCGTTCGCGCCGGACGCGCTGTATCCGCTGGGCGGGTATCCCGGCAACGACGACACCGGCCGGGAGATGCAGGCCACGCTGGATCGCGCGAAGGTCATGGCCGACCTCGAAGCCGCCGCGCGCTTCGCGCATGCGCTGCCGCGCGGCAATGGGAAGCTCGGCGTGGTGGGTTTCTGCTTCGGCGGGCTGGTGACCAACGTGTTGGCCGCGCGCCTGCCAGAGCTCGTTGACGCCGGCGTGCCGTACTACGGCGGCCAGCCGTCGGCGGAAGAAGCATCGCGCATCCGTGCCCCGCTGCTCCTGCAGTTTGCCGAGCTGGATACGCGCGTCAACGCGGGCTGGCCCGCCTACGAAGAGCAGCTCAAGGCGGCCGGCGTCGCGTACACGGCGCACGTGTATCCCGCCGTGAACCACGGGTTCCACAACGACACCACGCCGCGCTACGACGCGGACGCCGCGGCATTGTCCTGGCAGCGCACGCTGGCATTCTTCCGCACGCACCTGGCCTGAGGCGTCCGGTCGCGCCGCGGGATGCCGATCAGGCAGCCAGGACACTGTACGCGGGGTGGGCGATGGGAGCGGAGACTAGGCCGGACGGCTCGCTGGCAGCGGCTGCGCCGCGCCTCGGGCTGGAGGATGTGGATGTCCAGCGATTGGGGTTGGCGGCGCTGCGGCTGGTGCGGGTCATCGAGCAGGGCGATATCGGCGCGCTGTGGGACGCCGCGTCGGCGCTGGTGCGGACATCGGTCTCGCGCGAAGCGTTCGTCGCCTCGTTGACCACGCAGCGACGTGCGCTCGGAAGGGGTGCAGGCCGGCGCTGGTCGGCCATCAGGATCGATCGTCCGCGCCCCGGCGGCACGTTGCCACCGGGCACCTACGCGATGCTGGAGTTCTCCAGTCGATTGGGCGAGGGCGGCGTGTCGTTTCGCGAACGGGTGACGCTGTGTCTCGAAGACGATGGCGTCTGGCGCTTGACGGGCTATCAAGCCCAACCCGACTGAGCCTGCTTCAGCCCCGCGGCGTGCCGTCGAGCGTGTGGTCGATCATCCACAGGCCCGCCCAGAGCTTCGCATCCAGTTCGTAGCCTTCGGCCATCTTCTGCGCCAGCCACGCGGCGGCGCGTACACGCGGGATGGCGTGCACGGTGATGTCCTCGTCGCCATCGCCGCCGCCTTCGCCCACCTTGCGCAGTCCTGTCGCGCGGACGAAGGCGATCTTCTCGCTGCTGCTGCCCGACGAGGTGGGGCCGATCATCAGCACCTCGGCATGCGACGCGGTCCAGCCGGTTTCCTCTTCCAGTTCCCGGATCGCGGAAACCTCGATGGATTCGTCGGCATGGATGTCGCCGACCAGGCCGGCCGGCATTTCGATGGTCAGCGCCTGCAACGGCACACGGAACTGCTCGACGAACAGCACCTCGTCTTCGGGTGTGACCGCGATGATGATGGCCGCCAGCCCGCCGGCGTGCGCGCGCTCCACGTATTCCCAGGTGCCGCGGACCATCATCCGCTGGTATTTGCCTGACCAGACCACCTGGGCCGGCACTCGACGGAAATCAGTCACTCGCGTGGTCTCCTTCATGTTTGTCAACACGACAAAAGCTCATTTCTGGCGCGAAGAATGTCCCATCGCGAGCTTATACGTCGATCAGTGGGGAAACATTGTTACACTCCGCCGCCGGGGTGGACGCCCCGCAAGTCTTGGGAGTAACGGGCGCCATTGAAGGCGGGCCCAGAAAGAATCATGTCTCTGCGTTCCTGGCGATCTTCCTGGATGGCTCCGATTGGGGCGCGTCTGACACCTCTGGTGCAACTTGTTGCCCATGCGGCGCCAAGTGGGGCCGTGGAATACGAGGCGGTAGGGGATGACCCCCAGTTCCGTGTCGATCTGGACGACGGCATCCACGCGCTGGTGCCGGGCTGGTACGTCATGGACATCGTGCTGCGGGTTTCCGAGGGGGATGTCCAGCGGCCCTGCCTTTACCCCGATTATGGCGGAGGATGCAGCGAAGCGAGCCGAATATCGCTTCCGCAGCCTGATGCCGACGGTCGCATACGCGCGCTCGTCCTGATAAGCACCCCCTTGCGCGCGCTCCGTTTCGACCCTTCGATCCGGCCCGCAACGTTCCAGGCCGGCACGATGACGTTCCGGCGGGTGCCCCGTGTTCGGGCCCTGTGGATCCTGCTTCAAGGTCCGGAAAAATCCCTCAGCGCCGCGGACTTCGGTCTGCCAGGCCTGCCCGCGCGGATGTGGGCTTTCATTGCAAGCGTCCTGCGCCAGGGGCTCAGATCCGCGGTCGACGAACTGGTCCATCGCTATTACGGGGTCTCGCGCCATGCGTCCGGCGGCTACGCTTCATGGCTCGACCACTTCGATCCTTTGCGAGGATCGGGGCTGGATCGCGCACGTCTGCAGGCGGGGCAATACGTCAATGGGCCGCTGATATCCGTGGTTCTGCCGGTATACAACACGCCATTGCATTTCTTGAGGCAGTGCATCGACAGCGTACGCGAACAGACGTATCAGAACTGGGAACTGTGCGTGGCAGACGATGCGTCCCCAGACCCCCGGGTTGCCGAGTGCCTGAGGGAATACGCTCGCAAGGATGCTCGGATCAAGTGGGTGGCCCGAGAAAGGAATGGACATATCAGCGAGGCGACGAATAGTGCGCTCGCGATGGTGGCCGGCACCCACGTAGCATTCCTGGATCACGACGACGAGCTGAGTCCGGACGCGTTGCGCCAGGTGGTGTTTGCGCTTGGCGAGCACCCGCAAGCACGGCTGCTGTACAGCGATGAAGACAAGATCGATGCCGCGGGGCGTCGTTTCGATCCGCACTTCAAGCCGGGCTGGAACCCGGAACTGTTACGGTCCCAGAACTACATCTGCCATCTGATGGTCGTGGAGACCAGTTTGCTGGCGCAGGTTGGGCTGTTGAGGCCTGGTTTCGAGGGTTCGCAGGATCACGATCTGGCGCTCAGGTGCACTGAAGTACTGGCGCCAGAGCAGATCTGCCACATTCCAAGGGTGCTTTACCACTGGCGCGCGATCGAAGGCTCCACCGCGCTCTCGGGCGACCAGAAGGCCTATACGTCCGAAGCAGGTCGCCGTGCCGTGCAGGAACACTTGCAGCGCATAGGGCGCCGTGGCTCGGTCGAGATCGTCTCGACAGGCTGCTATCGCACCCGTCTGGCACTGGAAGGAGCCTCTCCCAAGGTCAGCATCATCATACCGACGCGCGATCGTGCCGATCTTCTTTCGGTTTGCGTTCGCAGCCTCCTGGAGAGGACCGTCTATCCCGATTTCGAGGTCGTGGTGGTGGACAACGGCAGCCAGGAGTCCGATGCGAGGATCCTCTTGGCCCAATTCCGCCAGACCCCGCGCGTGCGCGTGCTCGATTATCCGATCCCGTTCAATTTCTCCGCCATCGTGAATCATGGCGCACGCCAGTCCGACGGCGACGTGTTGTGTCTGCTCAACAACGACACCGAGGTGATCAGTCCCGACTGGTTGCATGAACTGGTCGCCCGATCCGTGCAGCGCGATGCGGGTGCGGTCGGTGCAATGCTCTACTACCCGGACGACACCATCCAGCATGCGGGCGTCGTGCTCGGTCTGGGGGGCGTCGCAGGCCATGTGTACACGAGGCTGGGCCGGGGTTCGCCCGGCTACATGGCGCGCGCGTGGGTGGCGCAGAACCTCAGCGCGGTCACCGCGGCCTGCCTCGCAGTGAAGCGCAGCGTGTTCGAAGAGGTGGGCGGATTCGACGAAGCTTTGCCGGTCGCGTTCAACGATATCGATTTCTGCTTGCGTCTCCTGGAGCACGGCTACCGCAACGTATGGACTCCGTACGCGGAGCTCTATCACCACGAGTCCGCAAGCCGCGGAAGCGAGGATTCGCCTGCCAAGCAGGAGCGTTTTGCGGCCGAAGTGCACGCAATGAAATGGCGCTGGGGTGCCGTGCTCAACGACGACCCCGCCTACAACCCCAATCTGACGCTGGACCAGGGCGACTATGGTCTAGCTTTTCCGCCGCGCTCGCCCAAGCTGCGTGTTGCGGGCATTCCAACCCGACATTGACGTCCTAGGCGGTCCGAACGATGAGTCTTCTTTTCCGGCATCTCGCCGAGAGCTTCCGCAAACCCGACCATTGGCTCTATGCCAGCTGGCTGGATGTGATCACCAAATATCGCAAGAACGCGTTGGGCCTGTTCTGGATCTTCTTCCCCCCGATTGTCTACATCTGGGGGCTTGGGGCGTTCATGGGTGCGATTCAGGGCAAACAGATGGGATCGTTCCTCGCGCACATCGGCTTTGGATTCATGCTTTTCAGGCTGATGTCCACGATGATCATCGAAGCCGGCGCTACGTTCGCAGCACATCTGCCGTACATCCATGATGGCAACCTGAGATTGACCGATTACGTGCTACGGACTTTGTCCAAGGCGCTGATCCATTTTCTGTTTGCCGTTCCCCTCCTGGCGTTGGTGCTCATTGGGGATGCGTCTGTTTCCCCGTTGGGACTGCTCTCTTCGGCGGCGGGGCTGTTGGTCGTCGTAGTAAATCTACTTTTCTTTGGTGTGCTGGTGGCGCTCGCGGGCGCGCGCTACCCCGATATCAACGATTTCTTCGGCAGCGTAATGCTGGCAGTGTTCCTCATAACGCCGATCGTCTGGCTTGCCGAGGCAGCGCCCGCAGATACATTGCAGGGCATGCTGATGCGCGCCAACCCCTTTCATCACATGCTCGCGGTCGTCCGTGGCCCAATCCTGGGCGAGGTGGTCGAAAAGACGACCTATATCTATGTCTCTACGATGACCGTGATTGGCTTGGTGTTGTCGACGATCTTTTACTCGCGGTTCGCACGTCGCGTTCCGATCTGGCTATAAGGAGCTCGCCATGTCAGTTTCCTTACGTGCGTACAACGTGTCCCTCGAGCTCCCGACGGAAGTACACAAGACAGGGCGCAAGGGCTACAGTGACCTGCTGGCTACGATCTCAGGTGCTGTCCGTTATCAATCCACCATCCTGTCCGGAATCAATTTTGCGGCAGCCGATGGTGACCGCATCGGTGTCATGGGCCTCAACGGCGCAGGGAAAACCACGCTCCTGCGCGTCCTCAATGGTGCGTATCCGCCCACAGCCGGGGTCGTTCGTGCCGAGGGAGCACGGCAATCACTGATTAGCCCGTTGCTAGGGTTCTCAGAGTTTGCGTCAGTGGCGGAGAATATATTCCTGCGCGGGACAGCCATGGGGCTGCGCTATCGGCAGTTGAGGATCGCCGCACCGGAAATTCTCGAATTTGCCGGCCTCTCGGATCGCGCAGAGTACCCCCTCTACTCGCTGTCCAGTGGCCAGCGGATGCGATTGGGATTCTCCATCTCCACTGCCATCCAGCCCGACATACTTCTGATGGACGAATGGTTGTCGACCGGCGACGCGTCGTTTGTCCAGCGAGCGAAAAAACGCATGACAGATCGCTTTGAGGGGAGTCGTATCGTCGTGATCGCGAGCCACAGCACCAATCTTCTCAGAAATACTTGCAACAAGGCTCTGGTGCTAGACAAAGGGAAGATGAAGTACTTCGGCGAGATTACGGAAGGCTTGGACGTGTATCGTGAGATCATTTCGCTAGCTTCCGCCGACGTCCGCGATGCAGCCGCGGGTGACGACCCCATTCTCTTTGGAAGCACGACAGGCGTGATCGAACGCATCAGGGCCGTGGGTGGCATTCTCGAAGTGTCGGGCTGGGCAATGGATGAGCGAGGCAAGGAGCCTGCCGTCGTATGTTTGGAGTTCGCCGGTGAGAAGCACCTAATGGAGATCTTTGAACGCATTCAGCGTGACGATGTCAGCTCTTATCTTGGAAAGGCGTCCGGGAAGTACGGGTTTCGCGTAACGTTGCCCTTGCAGGGAGCTACAGATGCCGCGCACCTGGTCGAGAATTTACGGGTAAGCGTTGGTAAGAATACCTCGCGACTGAGTCCCCCCTTGCCCTTGGTGCGCGCAAGCATCGTTGAAACGGATTGAGCTAGGACTCATTGTGCCCGAAATGCTCCCTCCGCCACGTCACTCAACCATCATGTGGGAACTCGATCAATATGAATGAAGTCGTCAGCGCCATCGTTAGGTTTCATGATCCGGCGGGCATGGCAAGGCTTGAGCGCGCGATCCAAAGCCTTCATTCGCAGACCGACATCCTCGTGCAGCCGATAGTCGTGACCCAGGGGCTGGATGGCAGCGACCTTGCCGAGGTTAGGGAGCGCGTCAATAGGCAATGGTTCTTCGAGTGGATGCCGAGCCCGGTGGTTCTCAGTCATCCCGACAGATCAGGTCGCGATATCAGATCCGATTTGATCAACCTTGGCATTGAGGAGCATCAGCGTCGGAGTAATCGATACTTGGCGTTCCTAGACTACGACGATCTGCTTTACACGCACGCATACAAAACGCTCACAGAGTCGTTGAGCGCTACCGCTGCAGCCGTCGCATTCGCGGGCATGGAGATGGCCCATGCGGTTGGCCTTAAGGACTATGACTTCATCTATGAGATGAGCAAGCCTTTCAAAGGCAAGAACAAGTTGGATCTTGTCCACGAGAACTTCGCGCCACTACATTCCTACATGGTCGACTGCACCAAGGTTTCCGCACAGGAGCTCAGATTCAGAAGCGAGCTTAGTCGCGTCGAGGACTACGACTTCTTGCTTCGTGTCGCGGGCCCCAATCCCTGCGATTTCAGCAAAATGAGCGTTTGTATTGGTGCGTACCTACAGCGAAGTGACGACAGTAATACGACGCCCAAAGGTGTCGATACGCCAGAAGACAAGATCAAGCAGGATGCGTGGAAGGCGAATCGCGATATCTTGAACAGCTTGCGCAGTACGTACGAAATCAAGCTGTTTGCGTCCGACCTTTGAACGGAAGTAGAGCAATGATCAACGAGCGAATGAACGACGTTAACCTACTGCGCGCTTCTGGCTTGGTAGATAGGATGTACCTTGCCGCAGCAATGGGGACGAAGGCCGACGCGGCGGGCGTACCGATTGAATTGTTGTATCTCGAAAACCCTGTTTACTGGACGGCATCAACCTCGCCGCTTTTCGATGGGCGCTACTATTACACGCAAGTTCCCGAGATCAAGGATGCTGGGGTCAATCCTCTTCTGCACTATTTGCGGGAAGGATTCAAGGATGCAAGATCGCCATCGTCGCTAGTCGACATGACACACGTGACGAACCAGCTTATTGGCGATCTGGGGCGGCCAATAACTTTGGCCGACAGGCGCGATGCATTGAAGCGCTATTCCGGTCTTCGCCAAGCACTGCTCGAATCGGGTGCCGACCCGAACATTTTCTTTGAGAATGAGCTCTACCGAAGCCAGCATCACCTTATCCCGATTAACCCGGTCGACATTCCGATCGAGCATTACATTGCAAGGCGTGGTCGCACCGAAGGGGGCTATCTGGAGTGCTCTTCGATCGCGTCCTTCAAGTACTACATGGCAAGTAATCGCGATCTTGAACAGGCTGGGGTCATACCTCTCCTGCATCTTCTTCAGTACGGCCTCGTCGAAGGACGGGGCTTCTCCCCGGCGAAATGCGTAAGCAAAAGCTTTCTTGCGAATGCCGCAGCGCTGTTCGGTGACGACAGTTTGGAAACGTTGCCTGGATTCGTCGCGGTTGGCGGCACTACGGGTCAAATGGCGGGGCCCCAATGGCCAACGCCTTACACGAGGAAGCAGCTACCCGCCCTACGCCATGAGGCGCCGAAGAGTAGCCGCAGCTGCTTTGTCGGGATCGTTCTCTATAACAACAGCGATCAGGAACTGCGCAAGCTTGAGGCCTCATTGAGGCGGGAAGCTGCCGAACACAAGAGCTATCGCATTCGCTGGCAGTACTTCGCCAATGATGCTGCCAACGCGGAGAGATACGAACGGATTGTGGGCGCGGGAGTTATCGTTGCAGAAGGTCACCGGAATATCGGGTTCGGCCGCGCTCACAACGCGCTTATGGAGCGAGCGTTCTCGGAGGATACGCTTTACATTGGCGCCAACCCGGATGGCTACTTTACGCCCGGTTCCATAAAAGCATTGATCGATATGGCCGACTATTTTCAGGGGCAGGCGCTCATTGAAGGGGTCGCGGCCCCGATCGATCATCCTAAGTGGCATGATCCGGTAACGTTGGATACAAACTGGGTCTCGGGTGCGTGTTTTGCACTACCGAAGGCTCTGTGGGTCGAGACGCAGGGCTTCGATCCGGCGATCCATATGTACAGTGAGGATGTCGATCTTTCTTGGCGTGTCAAACTACTTGGTGGGTTGCTGAAGGTATGCCCCACTGCGAGGTTCGTCCACGACGTCACGCCAAGGTTCAGTGCCGTCGAGACCCGTGACGCCGAAGTGGCGCGTACCAAGGCAATGCTGACGGGGGCCTACTACCTTGCGAGGAAGTGGGGTGACGCTAAGCAGGCTGCGAAAGTAAAAGGCGCTCTTACTGCTTACTTCTCGCCTGCTGAGATAGATGGCTTCGCGGCTCCCCAAGGCGTCATATCAATGGAAGCGGCGCGCCGAATAACCAATTTCGCTCACGAACGCTTCGCGCCTTCGCGCTTCTGGAACTGATTTCCTTCCATGCGGGATAGTCGCGACGGTCTCCTGCTCCCATCCTCTGGTCTTCGATGAAAAGAGTAATCACTTTCGGCACTTTCGATCTCTTGCATGAGGGGCATCTCAGAATCCTCGAGCGCGCAAGAGCACAGGGCGACTACTTGATAGTAGGAGTGTCCACCGATCGTCTGAATGCTGAGAAGGGTAAGCGATCCTTTTTTGACCAGGAGCATCGCAAGGAGTGCGTTGCGGCTCTTGCGTGCGTCAACGAAGTCTTCTTCGAGGATTCGCTTGAAAGAAAGGATGAATACATCCGCGAATTTGCCGCGGATGTTCTCGTCATGGGCGACGACTGGAAGGGCAAGTTCGACTGGGTGTCTTGTGACGTCGTTTACTTGCCGAGGACTGAAGGAATCTCTTCGACCGAGGTCAAGGCAAGTATCGGTGAACGATTCAGGCCTCTCCGAGTACTGTTTGGCGATACGTATCTAAAGAAGCACTACGACTGTGCCCTTAGCCTCGTTAATGAGATGACCGCCGCGAACATGGCGCCGATCCTCACGCAGGCCAAAGCGTTGCCGCCGGGGGTCGACTGCGACTGCATTGTGTATTTCAACCTCCCGGTTAACCCACCCTCAGGGGTGTACGCCGCCATCCCTAGGGTCCTGGTCGACCATGGGGCGAGCAATCTGAAATGGTTTCTCGCCAATCAGAAGCGATTCGACTTCTTCGACGTGATCATCACCGCAGGACCGGACCACACTCGCTCCCTGCTGACATTCTTCCCGGGCGATTCCGATACGGGTGGCAAAGTCCGCTCGGCGGGGTTCATCAAGTCGAAGCAGTTGCTTGGTCCGCCGCTAAGTACGCGCGAAGAGATCTGCTTGCTGTGCAATCTGGATCCGCAGAAGCCCATCATTCTGTTTGTTCCCACTTGGTACATCACAAACAATCGCGACATTGCCGTTGCCATCGACCAGATATCCGAGATCGACAATCATGTCGCGCTACTACACCCTGAAACTGCGCACATTGATGTTTCCAGGCTCAATGTGGCTGTCAACGAGAATGGGATTCTAAGCGAGCTGCTGAAACATGCCGACTGTGTGATATCTGAGCTTTCGTCGACAATATTTGAAGCGGCGGCATTGAACAAGCCTATCGTCCAGATTCTTCTTCGTGAGTACTCGGATAACAACGCTACATTGTTTGACTTTCCGTATTCTGCTGGGACGGCAGAGCTCTTCTGCGGAGGGCTTCCCACGCGCCCGGCAGGGATCAAGAGCGCTGTGGAGCGAGCGCTTTCTGGCGACGGGGTCGTTCGAGAGGGAATGCGGCGAATGTCCAAGCGAATACTCGCCGGAACGAATATCTCCGATGAAAGCGCCGAGAACATTGTTGATGAGATAGGCCGAGCGCACGAGCTTGCTCTCGATGGCCGGGTGGAGAAGCTTCGCGCTATAGCGAGATCAGAGAGTACTTATGCTGTTGCCCATGAGAATCTTGCATTTGCCCGCAACCAGTTGGTTGCCCATGGGGCCGGAAACTTCAAGGGTTCCCACGCCTCAAGCTCAGCCGAGGCGTTGCAAGCCGCTGTTGCCGCAGTGGATTTCGTCGAGCTCGATTTCGTGCGTGGTTCTGACGGCGTCATTCTTGCCCACGATGGCTACGAATCGAAGTATGGATTGGATAAGCCTTTCTCTGATACGTCGTGCCAAGAATTTCTCTCGAGGAAGTTCGAGGGGGAGCTTGCTCCCTTGTCGATCGAGGCTGCGCTCGCTCTGATCGCGGCGCCGGGGAAAGTTCTCGTATGTGACATCAAATCCAATGGAAAGGATTACGAGTACGTGGCTGAGAGCATCTTCAGCGAGGCCAGGGCTCGAGGGCTAACGTCGAGACTGGTTATTCAGGCGTATGACGTCGCTGACTTCAATGCAGCCCTTCGCATTGGCTTCACCAAAGTTTTCCTTGCGGTTTGGAAGAAATTCTATCGTGATCCGCTCGGAGAAGCGGCTCTGGCGTTCATCGATGCCTGCATGGACATCGAAGCAAGTGCCGTAGTGGGAATCACAATCCCCTACATCAACAAGCACATGGATAGGCCCGCGATAGATGATCCGAGGATGCTGCAGTTCCAAGCAAGCTGGCGACGCATATACATTCATGGCGCCCCTATCTCGGAGTATGGGCGAGTTCTGAATGGCAACTTCGGGTTGTTTGTCGATTCTTTGTCGCAGCTCTACGAGCTCAAGGATGCTCCGGCGGGCTTCAGGTGGCGGGAGTACCTCTTCCTCAATCCGGACGTGGCCGATGCGGGACATGCGAATCCCGTGGGCGCCATGCTCCACTACCTCAACTATGGAAGAAAGGAAGGTCGCCTCACTCAGTACGACTGTCCAGTAGGATTCTCGCAGTCGCTGTACGTGGACATGAATCCCGACCTGAGGAAGGCTGGGATAAGCGGGAACGATACGGCGAAAGCGCACTGGACGAAGTATGGCGCTAAAGAACGTCGACGCTACGCTCGATAGTTGTAACAATCGAGGCTTGGCTTAGGTCGCGTCCGTGTAGTTGGTTAGAAAGAAGCGTTCCGAGGCCTCTTCTATGAAGAAGTCGGCAGAGTTGGTAGCCATTTCGATGATCTCGCTTCGGTTGTCTCCCCAATTGCTCCCTCTGCTGGCCCAGAAGAAGATCACTCGGGAAAAGAAGAAGGACATGATTTGCGAGATCGCGGAGTAGCAATGAGAATCTCCGACAAGCAGCAGTGTCGCATCGTTAGTGGCAGCAGGATTGACAAAAACCCTTTTTCGGCCGCGCTGTGCGTCGCCGGCGATCTCGGATGTGAAATGCTTCGCTGAGGGAAAGAGTGAAATAGCTTCCTGGCTGCTGAATCTCGCAGCGAGATCGCATTTGTATGGCCTGAACTGGACTTCGATTCGCGTGTTTTCTGTCGCCCAGCCATGGTCACGGAGAAGTCCCGTGCAAAGTAGCCAGTAGAAGTGGAGGCTGGGGTGACTGTCGAATAGCCGAAGACTTCTACTGGGTGTCGAGTCGAAGCATCGGTGGGGGATCGTCCAGGCCGGCCCTGCAGGGAGGTCGTGCGCGATGGACTCGAGCGCGAGCGTGGCATTCCATGTGTCACCTAGCGCCTCGGCAAGTAGGTGCGGGGCCTCAGGGATGATGACGTATGCATCCGGGTTTGGCAGGCTGGGCCTGAACTTGATTGTTGAAAACTTGCGAGTAGAAGAGGACACATCGAAGTATCTGTTCGTGCCATTGCGAAGCAGGGGTGCATCAAGGCCATCGATGCGCGCAATGAATAGGTCAAGCGCGCCAAGACCATCCGGATCCGCACTCACTGCTTCGAACTCCGATTGATACGCGTGCCTCGCAAAAGCATTGCTGGCATCACACAAGAATCCGAGTTCGCGTCCGTCACTTGTCGCCCATTGAGTGATGGTTGGCTTCAGTATTGACGGGGCGTTCATTGAGACGATCCCGTGAGCACTCTGATGGCCTTTCGCCATCCTTCGTGCATCCGCTGGGCGGCTTCTGGAGGAACCTGCGGAAAGAAGGATTGCTCCCCCCTCCACAGATCCTGTACGCGATCAATCGAGTCGATCGTTCCTGCCCCTAGCGCCGCCATGTATGCCGCTCCCAGCGCAGTGGTTTCAATGAACTCAGGCCTGTCCACACGCACCTGCAATATGTTTGAGAGTCGCTGGGAAAACCAGTTGTTCGCCACCATGCCCCCATCAATGCGAATGCTGATGGGCATCTCGGCACCATCACTCCGCATGGACTCCACCAGGTCGAGCGTTTGATAGCAGGCTGCTTGCAAGCCCGCAGCCACAATTTCATTGATACCCGTGTCCCGAGTCAATCCGACGATGGCGCCACGTGCATCAGGATCCCAGTAGGGTGCCCCTAGGCCTGTGAAGGCTGGTACGAAATAGACATTCGATTCGCTGTTGGAAGCTTGTGCCAGAGCCTCGGAATCCGATGCGCAATCCATGGCTCTTAGATTGTCGCGCAACCACTGGATTGCGGAGCCGGCGACAAAAATGCTGCCTTCGATCGCGTAAGTCGTGTGGCCGCGAATGCGATAAGCAACGGTTGTCAGAAGTTTGTTCTTTGACGCTACCGCCGTCTCGCCGGTATTCATCACAAGAAAGCATCCAGTTCCATAGGTGCTCTTGAGCATGCCGGGGCGGGTACACGCCTGCCCAACGAGCGCTGCCTGCTGATCGCCGATAATGCCGCGGATTGGAATGGGTGAGCCGAACAAGCTCGCCTCTGTACTGCCAAAGTCCGCTGCCGAGTCGCGCACTTCCGGCAAGATGCAATCTGGCACCTTGAATAGATTCAGGAGATCCTCGTCCCACTTCTGCTGATGAATATTGAAAAGCAAGGTGCGGGAGGCGTTGCTGGCGTCGGTTGCATGTGTTCGCCCACCAGTGAGCTTCCACACAAGCCAAGTATCGATCGTCCCGAAGAGTAAGTCGCCCCGGTCTAACACGTCGGTTGCCGCTGGGACGTTCTGGAGCAGCCAATCGATCTTGGTCGCCGAGAAGTACGGGTCTATCGGGAGCCCGGTCTTGGCCGCGACGATGTCTTGTTGTCCTTTCGCCTTCAATGATTCGCAGCGCGACGATGTCCGTCGGTCCTGCCATACGATCGCGCGTGCGATGGGACTCCCCGTTCTTTTGTCCCAAAGTACAGTTGTCTCTCGCTGGTTCGTAACGCCTATGGCGACCACATCCTGCGAAGTCATCCTGGCATCACGCAAGACGTCCTTGCAGACTTGCAGCGTCGAAGCCCATATTTCGTCTGCATCTTGCTCAACCCATCCTTGGGAGTTGCAGAACGACGCGATCTCGAGTTGGCGTGAATGCAAAGGTGCTCCCGATGCATCGAACAAGATCGCCCGGGTGCTTGTAGTCCCGCAGTCGATAGCGAGGATTCGCTCAAGGCTCATGTTTGGAGGCGAGTCTGTTCGGTGAGTTGGGTGTCCGAGTCGATCATCAGGACGCAGGTTGACTGGCCGAGTGATGCCATCCCTGTATATTCTCGTCCGTCATCCCAGCGGATGGTGCGATCAAGGGGGATGTAAGCGGTGTCACCATCGAAGAATTTCTCGACTCGCAATCCGATGTGGTTGGCCCATGCCCGGATACCATCGCGATCCATGAATTGATTGAGGACTTTATCCGGTCTTGCATCCTCCAGAGATGTTTGGAAGATGTTCCAGTGTGATGGCATTCTGAACTCAAGGAATGAAAAGACGATTTTCCCGCTTGGCTTCAAGACGCGTTTCGCGTCCTTGAGGTATCGGTAAGTTTCTTCAAACTGCAAGTGGGTGAAGACTGAGAAGAACGTAATGAAGTCTGTAGAAGCATCCGGCTCGGGTATCACCGTGCCGGGCGCGGCATAGAATCGCCAGTCCGGGCGATTGCATTTTTTTTCAGCGTAACGGAAGAGGTCAGGGACTACGTCGATGCCGACATATTCTCCACTCAGGAACTCCCGAAGCTGGAACGCGAGTCGCCCGCTTCCGCAGCCCACATCTACGAGCTTGTGATCAGCCTGCAACCCCAAGTGTTTGAGTAACAGGTATTCAAGCGTGCCAACGGCTTCATAGTCGCCACCCACTGCCAATGACATGGCCTGGGACTCGTCATGAGTTTCAAGCAGATCTTTGCTGTGTTTCAGATAGCTCGAAAGAAAGTGGGGGAGCTTCATCTCGCAGAATTCCATTCGATCTTGTAGGTGCCCCATTCTAGCGGCTGTGCATCGGAGCCTGCGGCACGCGCACGCCTCACTCCAACCCCGCCGCCATCCTCAGTCGCCGCCGCGTCATCGGTCCGAAGCGAAGCGCCTCCGCCAATGCGCCCAGCATGCCGCCATCCGCCTGCCCGCGTGTGTGACCGGTGGCAATGTCGCCGAGCGGCGCATCCAGCGCGATGGTGGTGAGCTGGCGCCAAAGCAGTGCGTGTTCCCGCTGCTCGCGCAAACGCGTCGCCATGGTCGCGGCGCCGCGCAGGCGCAGGAAAGCCACTTCGTCCACGCGGGACAGCAGGGTGTCCAGGTCGCCGAAGTGCGCGAGCAGGATGGCGGCCGATTTCGCGCCGATGCCGCTCACTCCGGGGATGTTGTCCACCGCATCGCCGGTGAGCGCTAGGTAGTCGGCGATCTGCCGCGCCTCCACGCCATGGCGCGCCTTCACGCCGGCCATGCCCCAGCGCTGGCCGCGGGCGAAGTCCCATTGCTCGTCGTGTTCGCCGAGCAACTGGGAAAGGTCCTTGTCGGCGGACACGATGACGCCGCGGAAGTCGTGCGGCCGCGCCGCGTGAAGCGCGCTGCCGATCAGGTCGTCGGCTTCGTATTCGCCATGCGACAGCACGCTCAGGCCGAGCGCGGCACACAATGCCTTGCAGTGGGTGAACTGCCGGCGCAGTTCTTCCGGCGCGGGGTCGCGGTTGGCCTTGTAGGCCGGATACAGCCGGTTGCGGAAGCAGCTGTCCAGCGCCTCGTCGAAGGCGATCGCGATGTGCGCGGGGCGCTCCTTCTCCAGCAGCTCGAGCAGGAAACGCGCGAAGCCGTGCACCGCGTTGGTGGGCCAGCCATCGGCGTCCTGGAACTCGTCCGGCATCGAATGCCAGGCGCGGAACACGTACAGGCTGGCGTCGACCAGGTAGAGCGCGCGCATGCAGGCGGCCTCAGGGCGCCCAGTCGGTCAGCAGCGCGGCCGGATCGGGGCGATCGCGTTCGGGCGCTTCCATCCGCGGCGTGCCGACGTGGATGAAACCGGCGACGCGCTCGTTCGGCGCGAGGCCCAGCGTCTTGGCGACAGCTTCGTCGTAGGCCATCCATCCGGTCAGCCACTGCGCGCCGAAGCCCAGCGCCTGTGCGGCCTGCAGCAGCGCGAAGCACACGCTGCCGGCGGTCAGCAGCTGCTCCTGTTCGGGGACCTTGTGGCCGGCGGTGATGCGGGCGACCACGGTGATGACGGTCGGCGCATGCGAGAAGCGCGCGCGGTCCTTCTCCACCACCGCAAGGGGAGCATCGGGGTCGAGATGCAAGGTGCGTGCCGCAAGGCGTTCGCCCAGCGCATGGCGGGCGTCGCCCTGGATGCGGATGAAGCGAAACGGCACCAACTTGCCGTGGTCCGGCACGCGGACCGCGGAAGCGAGCATCCGGAGAAGGGTGGCGTCGTCGGGGCCGGGTTCGCCGAGTTGCTTGGAGGGCACCGAACGGCGGGCGTCGAGGAGCTGCAGGGCGGAGGGAAGCGACATGCGTCAAGTTTAGCGTGTCACATCTTGTTGCATGGCACTAAACTGCCGAGGCCATCACGGTTGCCCGTCCCGCGGATTTCCTACGATGTCGTCGCGGACTCCGGTCCGCCTCCCCCGAACTCCTTTCGCCTGCCAAGGCGGGGAACCTTGTGCATGTCGAACGTCCTCAATATCGCCGATCGTCCCGGCCGGGAAACGCGCATGCTTGACCAAGCGCGCGACGCGGCCATTCCGCCGTTGGTGGATGCCTTCGCGGTGGCTCTCGGCCGTTTCGACGATGCGCTGTTCGACCGTGCCGAGCGTGCGGGTCCTTCGCAGATGGCGTTCCTGGATGCCATGCGCGAACTGCGTCGCCGGCGCGAAGACATCATCGTGCGCTTCCGTGGTCATCTCCAGGTCGCATGGAAGGCCTTGCAGGATGGCCAGCCCTTGTCCCTGGAGGGTGCATTCGCGCAATCGGCGGAGGGCTCGCTGACGCTGATGACCGACCAGGAGCTGGAATCCCGCCTGGCCGTGCGCAACCTGGCCAGCGTGATCCTGCGCGACTGCAAGCCGGTGCTGGCGCGACTGGATCGCCGCCTCGGGTGGCTGGCCGGGCAGCCCGCACTCGAGTCCGAATACAACCCCGTGGGTGCCGAACACATCGGCGTCGCGGTGCACCAGGGCTTTGCCGCCTGCGACCTGACCGCCGAAGTGCGCCTGGTCGTCATCAAGCTGTGCGAGCGCGACCTGGTGCCGGCGATCGCGCGCATCTATGCCGCGCTGGATCAGCGCCTCGCCCAACTCGGCGTGGCGCCTGACATGCCGGAGCCCATGCGTCGGGCGCCGAAGTCGGAGGCCACGCAGGACATCGAAGACCTCATGTCCGGCGACGAGCCCGGTGCGCCCGCCTGGGCCGCCCGCTTCCTCAACCGCATGGCCGGCATGAACCGCGGCCTGCAGGCGTCCCATGCGGCGCCCGCATCACAGGCAGGTTTCGGCGACGTGCCGCCGGGCTACTCCGCGGCGCCCGGTACCCAGGGCGTGTTGCTGGAAGCCCTGCATCACCTGCTGCAGGAATCGCGGCGGGGCCGGGACGTGCCGCAGGAACAGCCGCGACCCTCCCATCCTCAGCGCGATCTGTCCCAGCGCGAGATGCTGTCCGTGCTGTCGCTGCTGCAGGCCACGCCGAGCGCCACGCTGCGCGCCGCCATCGGCGACACCGGCGAGTCGCTGTCGCAGCGGCTGAAGAACGAAGTGCTCAGCAGCGCCATGCAGCTGGGCGTGGATCCGTCCACCGCGCGCCTGGCGCCGGTCGACGAGGACGCCATCGACCTGGTCGGCATGCTGTTCGACGTGATGCTGGACGAGCGCGACCTGGACGGCCGTCCGCGCGAACTGATCGGGCGCCTCGTCGTCCCGTTCGTCAAGGTCGCCCTGCTGGATCGCCGGATGTTCGTCCAGAAGACGCATCCTGCGCGCCGCCTGCTCAACGTGCTGGCCGAGGCCTGCGAGGGCAACAACGGCGAGAGCGCCGCCGAGCGCACGCTGCTGACCAAGGTCGAAGAGGTCGTCGACCGCCTGACCGCCGAGTTCAACGAGAACCTGGCGATCTTCCTGACCCTGGAAGAAGAATTCCGCTCCTTCCTGGAGCAGCACCGCCGCCGCATCGAAATTGCCGAGCGCCGTGCCGCCGAGATCCAGCGCGGCCAGGAACGCCTGGAAGCCGCGCGCGCCCGGATGAACGCCGAGCTGGACGAGCGCCTGTCCGGACGCACCGTGCCGCAGGCCATCGAGGATTTCCTGCGCCAGCCCTGGGCGCACCACGTCACCATGACCGTGCTGCGCGAGGGCGAGGAAGGCGACGGCCTGCGTGAATCGCTGGCGCTCGCCGACGGCGTGCTGGAAGAACTCACCGAAGCCCAGCGCCATGTCATCGGCAAGCCGTGGCTGCAGGCGTGGCGTCCGGCGTTGGTGAAAGTGTTCTCCAGCGTTGGCATGAACCTGGACGCCGCCGCCGGTGCGGTCGATGCGCTGCACGACACGCTGCAGGCCGTGGCCGCGGCGCGCCCCGATCTCGAGCGTGCCTTGCCGGAACTGCCGCAGGTGGTGCTGCCCAAGCCCGTCGTGGAAGAAGACACCACGCCGATCCAGTTGGTGGCCGGCGCGGACACGCTCGATTTCGACCACAGCGACGCCGACCACTTCCGCAATCTCGCCATCGGCACCTGGCTGGACTTCATCGACAAGGACAACAAGGTGCAGCCGGGCAAGCTGTCGTGGGTCAGCCCGATCTCCTCGCGCCTGCTGTTCGTCAATCGCCGCGGCGTGCGCTTCTGCGTCGCCTCGCCGGAAGAACTGGCCGCGATGGTCCGCCTGGGCCGCCTGCGCACGCACCAGAGCGAGGATGCGTTCGACAGCGCCATGCAGGGCGTGATCGAACGCCTCGAGCCGGTCCCCCCGACCCCGCTGACCTGAGCCTGCGCGGCTCTGCCGCGCTCTGCTAGCATCGTCGTACGGTTGGCCTAACGACGAGGGGCGCATGGCGGTCGAAGTGCAGGTACTGAAGGAGTCCGCGGCCGGTGAGCGCCGCGTGGCCGCCACGCCGGAAACAGTGAAGAAGCTGATCGCCGCCGGCGCGCAGGTCGTCGTCGAGCGCGGCGCAGGTGCGGGTGCCGGTTTCATCGACCAGGCTTACACGGATGCCGGCGCCACCCTGGACGATGGCGAGGGGCGGGCGCACGCCGACGTGCTGCTCTGCGTGCAGGCGCCGCCTGCCGATGCGATCGCCGCGTTCAAGCCGGGCGCCAGCCTGGTCGGCGTGCTCCAGCCCACCGCCGATCCCGCGCGCGCCGAGGCGCTGCAAGCGCGTGGTCTGCAGAATTTCCCGCTCGAGCGTCTGCCGCGCACCACGCGCGCGCAGGCGATGGACGTGCTCAGTTCGCAGGCCGGCATGGCGGGTTACAAGGCCGTGCTGATCGCCGCGCAACTGGCGCCGCGCTTCTTCCCGATGCTCACCACCGCCGCCGGCACGATCCGTCCATCGAAAGTGCTGATCGTCGGTGCCGGCGTGGCCGGCCTGCAGGCCATCGCGACGGCCAAGCGCCTGGGCGCGCAGGTGGAAGGCTTCGACGTGCGCCCGGAGACGCGCGAGCAGATCGAATCGCTCGGCGGCAAGTTCCTCGACCTGGGCGTGAGCGCGGCAGGCGAGGGCGGTTATGCGCGCCAGCTCACCGAAGAAGAACGCGCGCTGCAGCAGCAACGCCTGGCCGACCACCTCAAGGGCATCGACGTGGTCGTCTGCACCGCCGCGGTGCCGGGGCGTCCGGCGCCGAAGATCATCACCGCCGCGATGGTCGCGGGCATGAAGCCCGGCAGCGTCATCGTGGACCTGGCCGCGGAAACCGGCGGCAACTGCGAACTCACCCGGCCGGGCGATACCTACGACCAGCAGGGCGTGACGGTGGCCGGGCCGCTGAACCTCGCCAGCCTTGGCGCGGTGCACGCCAGCGAGATGTATGCGCGCAACGTGCTGAACTTCGTGTCCTTGTTCATCAAGGACGGCGCGCTGCAGTTCGACTGGGACGACGAACTGCTGGCGAAGACCGTGTGGCCCGAACGGCCCGGCGCGCCCGCACAGGCGGCCTGACGCAACAGGAAAACGCGATCAGCGCTCCTCGCGCTGCGGCCGGCGCCGCGGCGCGTTGTCTTTCATCCAGGCGTCGCGTTGTTCGGGCGTCATCTTCTTCCACTCGTCGCGGAGCGCGCTGCGCTGCTCCGGCGTGAGCTCCTTCATCCGGCCATAGAGCGCGCGGGCCTGGCGGCGCTGTTCGGGATTCATCCCTTCGAAGCGCTTCATGCCGTGCCGCGCCTGCGCACGCTGCTCGGGCGACATGGACTGCCAGCGCTGCGCGCGCTCCAGCATGCGGGGGCGTTCTTCCGGCTCGCGGTTCCAGCGGTCGCGCAGTGGTGCGATCAACGCTTCGCGCTGCTGCGGGGTCAGCTGCTCCCACGTGGGCAGGGGCGCGGGCGGCGCGGACTGCGCGAACGCCTGGGCGGACGCGAAGACCAGCAGGCCGAGGGCGAGCAGGCGGGCGGTAAGGGATGTCATGGGTCACTCCATCGCAAGAGGCTGCGCGTCGGCCGACGCCAGCCACAGGTACAGGTCGGGGTCTTCTTCCAGCGTGCCGGTCGTGGCCTCGTCCAGCGAGGCCTCGCCGTCGGTCACCGCCACGGGCGCCGGTGCCGTCGACGTGCGCGGCAGGAACTGCACGCCGATGCCCACCGCGAGCACGGCGCTGAATGCGGTCGCGGTCAGCCAGCGCCACGAGCGCGCGCCGCCGGCGGGTGCCGCGCGCTGCGCTTCGTGGCGCGCCGTGCGCAGGCGCATCAGGGTCTGCGGGGACACCTGCGCCAGCGATGCGCGATGCAGGCCGCGGGCCTGCGCATCGAAGCCGGTGTCGTCGTGGGGATGGACGGGGTTCATCGGAATTCCTCCAGTTGCTTCTGCAGGGCATCGCGCGCGCGGGACAGGTGCGTCTTCACCGATCCCTCCGAGCAGCCCATGACGCGTGCGGTGTCCGCCACGTCCAGTTCTTCCAGCACGCGCAGCGTGAACGCTTCGCGCTGGCGTGCCGGCAATGCGCGCAGGGCCTGTACCAGGCGGGCATAGGCCTCGCGCTGGTCATGCGCCTGCGACGGACCCACGCCCGTGTCGGGCGCCCAGTCCACCGGGCTTTCCTCGCCGCGGTCGCCGGTGGGCAGCAGCCAGCGCAGGCGGAAACCGGCGCGGCGCTGCACGTCGACGATCCGCCGGCGCAGGATGCTCCAGAACAACGGGGTCCATTCGTCGGCGGGCCGGTCGCGATACACCAGCATCTTCATCATCGCGTCCTGCACCACGTCCAGCGCGTCGTCGCGATGGCGCAGCCCGGCCTCGGCGAAACGGAACGCGCGCGGCCCGATGTCGGCCAGGAACAGCTCCAGCGTCGCCGCAGGCGCGGGCGAGGGCGAGGCGGTCGTGTCCGGCAACGGGTTGGGGGTGGCGCTCACCAACATAGCTTAGCGACCGGCGCCGTGAATCAGCCGCGATGCGCCGGTCGGACGGCGTGGACCGCCGGCGAGGACGGTTCGGATGGGCACGGCATGGACGGATCTCCCTGAGGGTCGCCGAGGGAAACGCGCGACGTGGCGTGCGGTTGACAGCCCACCGCCGGGGTCCCTGCGGGTTCAGGTACGGTTATGATGCGGAACACGCCCCGCCACGCGGCGACGGCGCCGACAACGTGGACAGGATGGGGGAGCGGATGAGCGACGGGTTCGTGGCGCTGTACATCTTCATGCTGGCGGCCATCGCCGGCCACGTGATCATTTCGCGGGTGCCGGTGATCCTGCACACGCCGCTGATGTCCGGCTCCAACTTCATCCACGGCATCGTGCTGATCGGCGCGATGGTCGTGCTGGGCCACGCCGACACCCCGCTGGAAAAGGCCATCGGCTTCATAGCCGTCCTGCTGGGCGCGGGCAATGCGGCCGGTGGCTACGTGGTCACCGAGCGCATGCTGGACATGTTCAAGAGCAGCAAGCCCGCGGGTGGCAAGTGAGTCACGGCGCAACGGCCATGCCGGCACGCGGGCGCGCCACGGCGCGCGACATCTTCCAGTGGTTGAGCTACCTGCAGTACCCCGCGTTGCTGGTGGCGCTGGGGTACGGGGCCCGATCGGGCTGGACGCTCGCGACCGCGGGCGATGGCGGCTGGGCGACGGTCTACGACGACTGGAACTACGTGCTGCTCTACGCCGGCATCGGCATCGGCCTGTCGTCGCTGCAGGACCCCACCAAGACGCAGAACGAAGTGTCCAGGCGCGTCTGGCAGGACCCGCGCAAGGGCCGCTGGCTGCTGCTGCTGATCTCCTTCTATACCTTGGGCGCGATGGTGGCCGGGCTGGTCGGCGCCTATCTCGCCGACACCACGGTGGTGAACCAGTTGTCGCTCGGCCTGGTGGCCTTCGGCCTGGGCATGGTCGGCCTGCTCAAGACCGCCATCGAAATGCGTGAACACCATCGGTTGGACAAGCAACCCGCGTCGTCGTCTGAAGGGAGCCGTGCATGAGTGCGTTGACGCTGGTGAAGCTGAGTTACTTCGTGGCCGCCACCCTGTTCCTGCTGGGCCTGCAGCGCATGGCCAGCCCCAAGACCGCGCGCAGCGGCATCCAGTGGGCCGGCGTGGGCATGCTGATCGCCACGATCGCCACGTTCTTCCTGCCGGGGCTGCACAACATCGGCCTGATGATCGCGGCCATCGTGATCGGTGTCGGCCTGAACTGGATCTGGGGCAAGAAGGTCGCCATCACCGACATGCCGCAGATGGTCGCGCTGTTCAACGGCATGGGTGGCGGTTCGGCCGCGGCGATCGGTGCGGTGGAACTGGTGCGCTATTCCGCCGGTGAACCGGCGCCGTCGACGTTCACGCTGTCGCTGGCCGTCATCGGCGCGCTGATCGGCGCGGTCTCGCTGACCGGCTCGGTGATCGCCTGGGCCAAGCTCGACGGGCGCATGGACAAGCGCTACAC
>JACZCZ010011393.1_pt1 | contig 23138 bp, 19 predicted proteins | sample 8641811 | NCBI WGS metagenome assembly JACZCZ01 (sample SAMN15324610, study PRJNA640507) | soil metagenome | isolation source: intercropping peanut in the first line | place: China: Luxin town, Laibin City, Guangxi Province | collected 2019-07-25 | depth 10cm m | reverse complement strand
ACCTCCTCGACGCTAGCGCGTCATTGGCTGTCCACGACATCGGGGCAGGTTCAAACCGTCTTCAGGTCCGGGAGCAGGTACTCCTTCCTTACGATGAGGTGGCTGTACGCGAGATGAGCGAGAAAGAGCGTCACGACCCACTGAAAAAGTAGTCGACGCCAGGGCAGCAGGAGCCAGCGCCCGCGCAAGCCGTTGAGACCGACTCGAAAAGCGATGTAGTACGCAACGGCGTGATGCAGGTCTTTCGTGAACGCATCTAGGCCGAGCGCGTAGCAACTCGCGGCGACCAAGATGAGGAGCACAACTGGAGTGATGGCGCGAAAGAGGAAATTGAAGGCGACAGCATCCTCTCGCTCGGTAAACAAAGTTAGCGTTTCGTATCCGAACATGTCGGATTGACGCCCGAGCCAGTTGAGCCCGACAAAGATCGACAGTGAAACTGCTAGCTGAAAAGCTACGAGTTGGAGGTTGGTCGGCTCGAGCATGTTGTCGGGACCGAGTTGTACCCGTTCTTCGGCCGGCAGTGATCAGTCGCGCAACAGCACGTCGCAGTAGTAGCGAACGCGCTTCACCAGCTTGCCGAGCGGGCGGTTGTGAATGTCCTTCTTGAGGGCGATCAACACGCGACGCTGAAACACGTAGTTGTTCATCTTGGGCAGCGCGCTCTTGCCCGGCTTGGATGCGCCTGTCGCCGAGCGCAGCGGGTCGAACACTTGGTCGACCGGGTAGCCCCACGCACGGAGGTCCTCGGGATCGAGCCGTGCGATGATGTCTTCCGCCAACGCGCGCTTCTTGGCGTCACCCGCAAGCTCGTCGACCCATTTCTCCACGGAGCTTGCGACTGGCCGATCGTGCTTGTGCACGTTGATCGGATCGCCCATGCCTTCTTGCGCTTCGAAGTTGTCGCCGTAGCTCACCGCGCCGGGCTCATTCTCCAATCCGAGAAAGGAGAAGATGCGCGCCAGCTCGTCCGCCGGGTTCTGCACCAACGTCTCGTAGCCCACTTGCAGCACCGGCACGTCGGCTCGACGCAGCAGCTTCGCCATCGCCGGAACATAGCGCGCGAGGATTGGATTGAAGGCCTGCGCTTCTTGCCAATCGCCATAGAAGAAACTGTTGGCGTAACTGCTCATGACTGCCAGCGGATGACGCGTCAGCACCACGTACTTGGCGCGCGGGTAGAGCTTGGTCAGGAAGTCCAAAACCAGCGCGTAGGCCGGCGTCTTGTCCAAGAACATGCGCTTGCCGCTCGGCGCAAGCATGCGGCCGTACAGGGTGTCCGCGTAGGCGCGCAACGCGTCGAGATAGTCGGCTTCGCCGTGAGGCAAGCGCGAGACGAACGCACGCATCGCCTCGGCGGCGTTGATGTGATCGAACGGGGCCTTGTCGACGTTGTCGTAGTAGCCGAGGTGTGCGATCGGCGTGATCAAGTGCGGCTCGGGATGCGTATAGATCTGCGAGTGCGATCCGAGCATGCGCTGCAACAACGTCGAGCCCGCGCGCGGCGGCGAGATCACGAACAGGAGCTGGTCTTGAACGTCCATGGCGGCTGAGTCGTGTCGCGATTCGATCGCGCGGTCAACATTGGCCCATGGAGTCTCGGTCAGAACCTACGGCGGCTCGCGCATCTTGAGCTCAGCCGGATCGTGGTCTGGGGTGATCACGGGAATTCCGTTGAGCACTTCGCCCGGGCGCATTTCTTCCACGTACCACTCGCCCTTGCGTTGCACCGCGTCGAACTCCATCGCGCGCCGGTAGGGCAGGTCCATCAACTTTCCTTCGGCCGCGCCGCGCACGAGCACCAGGTCCGGCGCCTTCTTGTGGCTCTCCTCGATCACGAGCTTCAGCGGATCGCGCGCGAACACTTCCCAGTCGGTTTCCAGCGCGATCACTCCGGTGACGGATTCTTCATTGCGCGCCATGCGGGAGATCACGGTATTGCGCGCGTTGCCGTCGCTGAGCTCGAGCGCCACGTCGAAGCGCTGCCGGATCCACGCGTCCAAGAACGCTTCGCAGACGCGCTCGGGCGTCTTCCGATCGGCAAGCATGCGCGCCTCTTGGTGGCCTTGATGGCTCAACGATTCCTGCTTGAGGCCGCTGTAGCCTGCGACCACACCGATGCTGATCATGCCGCTGGCGATCGCGAGCACGAGCGGCGCCGACAAGCGTTTGCCTTTGGGCTTCGGAGCGGGCTCCGCGGGTTTCGGGCGACGCGACTTCATGGGCGACGCGAAAGCAGCGTATCGATGATCTCGGCGAAGCCTTCGCCGCGCTCCAGCGAGCTTACGTACGCAGGGGGCGTGGGCAGCGTGCCGAGGTGATGACGCACGTTGGCGACACCGACGCTGACTGGAAAGTACGAAAACGCCGCCGCGTCGTTGCCGCTGTCACCGATGAACAAGAACTGATCGCGCGCTTGATCGATGTCGACGCCAAGCAGCGTCCTGGCGCCGAGGACGACGCCGCGCGCCTTGTCGTGATCGCCGAGCTGCACATGCGCGTGGACGCTGGACACCAACGCTTGGGCACCGCTATCCACGATCAGCTGGCGTAGCGCGCCGATCTGTTCCGGTGTCGCACGGACGCGCTCGCCAATGTCGAAGGCGAGATCGCAGCGGCGCGCCCAGTTGTCGTCGGAGATGCGGACCCAGGGCAGGGTGCGCTCGATGCTTTTTCGGATCGTGCGCAGTCGTTGTTGCTGCGCGGTGCGCGTTGGTTCGTCGTCCCAGTATTCGGTGCGGACGTGGTCGGTGACCTGCACGAAGCCCGCGCCGTTCTCGCCGACGGCGAAGCTGATCGGCCACATGCGCGCCATCAGCTCGGCAAAGCCCAGTGGGCGCCCGGTGACCGCGATCGAGATCAAACCTGCCGCGCGCAAGCGCCACAACGCCGAGAAGGCTTCGCGCTGGATCCGTCCGCCCGCGGTGATCGTGTCGTCGACGTCGAACACCACGCCACGGACGCGCTGACAGGTCTCCAGGCTCAGGCTCGACAGCGGCTGCATCATTCGACCTTCAAGACGGCGCACTTGAGGTAACTGCCTTCGGCGAACGCGGGCGGTACCGGATGATCGGCGCCCTGGCCGTAGAGCCACAACAGCTGCACTTCGCGGTGTGCGTCGCCGGCGGCGGTTCCGAGCGTGCGTAGGAAGTCCGAGCGTCGCATTGCGCCGGAGCACGAACACGTCACGAGCAAGCCACCGCGCTTCACGACGCGCATCGCCAGCGTGTTGATCTGTCGGTAGGCCTTGCGTGCGCGGGTGAGGTCGCGAACCGTTTTGGCGAGCTTCGGTGGATCCAACACCACCACATCGAACTCTTCCTTGCTGTCGCGCAGGTAGCGGCCCGCGTCGCCTTGCACCATCGCCAAGCGATCGCTGACGCCCAAGCGATGCGCCGCGTGGGCGCCTGCAGCGATCCCCGCCGCCGAGCGATCGACCGCCACCGCGCTCGCCGCACCTTCGCGCAAAGCTGCCAGAGAGAACGCCCCGGTGTAGCAGTACGCGTCGAGCAGACGCTTGCCCTTGCACAGCTCCGCGATGGCACGGCGGTTGTCGCGTTGATCGAAGAAGTAGCCAGTCTTTTGGCTGCTGCCGCGATCGATCTCCCACCGGATGCCGTTTTCTTCGGAGCGCAGCGTGGTTACATCGGGTCCACGCACAACGCCGCCGGCCACCTCGAAGCCTTCGATCTTCTGGTGCGTCGGGCTCCCGACCTCAAGGATGCTCGCGGCGCCGGTGACCCGTGCGACGGCGGCGAACACATCCGCTTCGCGTCGCTTCATGCCGATCGTCAGCAGCTGGACCGCGGCGACGTCGTGGAATACGTCGACGACGAGGCCAGGCAAGCCATCGCCCTCGGCGTGCACGAGACGGAAGCCAGTGGTTCCGGGTCGCGGCAGCGACAATACGCGGCGACGAAAGTTGGCTGCGTTCTCGATTTTCGCTGCGAGCCATGCCGCATCGAGCGCGGCTTTCGGATCGCGACTGAGAATGCGCACAGGGATCGCCGAGCCGGGCGAGTAGTAGCCACGGCCGAGAAAGTTGCCGCGCGCGTCGAGCACGTCGACCACGTCACCGGCAGCAGGCGCACCTTCGATATCTGCGATCGCCTGCGCGAACACCCAAGGATGTCCGGCCCACAGGGGCTGCACGTGTCCGCGATGGATCCTCACGATCGCCATGGCGGCGGGACACTACTCCGGTTTGTGACGCGCGCTTGTCCGTTTCGGAACACCTAGGTGCATCGGTGCGCGCGGGTTGCCCAGCCCCAGGGCGGGGCGTAGGCTGGTGTGGTTTTCCGGGCAAACGACCCGCAGATTGGAGATCCGCCGTGCCGCATCTAGGAATGGGAGAGTTGGTTGTCATCCTCATGCTGGCCCTGCTGGTGTTTGGCGCGTCGCGCCTGCCACAGATCGGCGAGGGCATGGGTCGCGCGATCAAGAACTTCAAACAGGGGCTGTCGGGCGACGACGACATCGACGTGACGCCGGCCAACAAGCAGGTGTCCAAGCGTTCGAGCGCACAGGTGGCCGACGCCACGGACGCCGAAGTCGTCAACGACAAGAGCAGCTAACCGGCCACGCGCGACCGCGCAGGCAAGCTGCCCTCAGTGAATCGTGACCGGAGCGAGCCGGCGTCGGCACGCATCGCGCAGCACGCCAGACAAGTCTTCAGAGTGCGCAATCCGGTGCTGATCCTGGCGGCTCAGGTGCAGCACGAGCTGCAGCGCCACGTCGAGCGGTGTGTACGGGTTGAGCACCAGCGTGAGCTTCACCCGGTAGCGCGTCACCCAGCGTGGTGAACGGAATACTTCGCGCTGAACCAACGGCGGTAATGGCCGGGCGGCGCACAGGCGCACCACGTCGTTCTCGGTCAACGCCGGGTTGCCCAGCAAGATCCGGATCACGGACGGATCGGGGTCGCGCAGGACCCGCGCGATCAGGTCCCGATCGCCGCGCCGTGCCAAGGACTTCCGTTCGCCCAGCGTCAGCGGGCGCCCCAAGCCAAAGTCCGGCACGCGAAACGCGTCGTCGCTGGTGTCATCGGCCTGCCGCAGACTACAGGCCAAGGTTGTCTGGTCGCGTTGGTCGAGCTCACTGGCGACCCGATTTCGCAGCGGAAGGCTCTCGTCATCGGCCAGTGCTAGCGACAGCGTCAGCAACAAGTCGGCATGGGCAGGCTGCCGCGCTTCGGCGAACGCCGTCGTGACGATCACCATCTCGGCGATATCGCCCGCGGTCATGCCGGACAGCTGTTTCCGTACGTAGGCCACTCGCATCGCCGGATCGAGCACCGTTTGCAGGCGCTGGGCGAGCTGGTTGACCTGATCGGTGGAGGACGCCTCCATGCCGTTCCATCCTGCCCAAGGATTGGGACCGCTGCCAGCCGTAGGCCGCCGGGATGCGTTGCGCCCTTGCCATTTGCCGCTCTGTTGCCAGGTTGGGTCGAAGGCGCTCGCTGGCCTGTCAAACATGGCTGGAAATAAAGGCCTGGCCGCAGCGGTTGGCCCCTCAAGGACGGGAAACGACATGGGACTCTTGTCACGCCGAAAGGACCCGCAACGCGCGGAATTCGAGGCCGAAGCGTTGCGCCACATGGACGCGCTCTACGGGACGGCCCTGCGGCTCACCCGATCTGACGCCGATGCCCAGGACCTTGTGCAGGAGACCTTTCTGCGCGCCTACCGCTTCTATGACCGCTTCGAGCCCGGCACCAACCTCAAGGCCTGGCTGTTCAAGATTCAGTACAACGCGTTCGTCAATCGCTACCGGCGCGGCAGCCTCGAGCGTTCGATCATGGACACGCTGACCGACGAGCCGAGCAGCGACAGCGTGATGAGCAGCGCCAGCATGCGCGCCCTGGTCGATCCGGTCTCCGAGACGTTGCGACCGCTGGTGGCGTCCGAGATCGAGCGCGCGCTCCACGCCTTGCCTGACGACTACCGCGCGATGATCCTACTCGCCGACGTGGAGGAGCTTAGTTACAAGGAAATCGCCGACGTGATCGGCTGCCCGATCGGAACGGTGATGTCGCGTCTGCACCGTGCGCGCCGTCTGATGCAGAAGGAGCTCGCGGAACACGGGGCGGTGACCGAGCCGGAATCTGCGCCCGCGGAGACGGTGTCCTTGGCCGACTACCGACGTCGTAAGGGAGGCGCGGAAGCATGAAGTGCACGTCGATGCGCAAGCATGTGGAAGCCTACGTGGACGGCGAATTGGAGCCGTCGCGTTCGATCGATGTGGAACAGCACCTCGGTGACTGTGGCGACTGTCGAACGCAAGTGGGCATGCAGCGCCACTTCAAGCTCCAAGTGGGCGTGGCGCTACGCGATGTCAGCGCGCCTGAGCAGCTGCGTCAGCGTGTGGCGACCGGTCTCGATCAAGCATCAGGGGGGCGCCAATTTCACGGGACGACGGTGTTTTTGACAGCAGCTGCCGCGGTCGTGTTGTTGGGAGTGTCGTGGACGCAACGCCCGGGCCAGAAGGATCCGGCGGCCAAGCCAGGGTCGGCAAAGGAAGCGTCGCTGGTCGGCGGCGCGATGCCGGTGTTCCGCGACATCGTGCAGAAGCATTCGAATCCGCTCCCAGCGGAGATTCAAGTCGAGCGTCCGGAGCAGATCGTGCCGTGGTTCCGCGGCAAGGTGGGCTTCCAGGTTCATCCGGTGGCGTTCAAGGAACAACGCGTACGCTTGCTCGGTGCGCGCATCGATCATGTCAGCGATTTGTCCGCGGCGACGCTCTACTACGACGTGAACGGGCATCGCGTGACGGCGGTGGTGTTCGAGCCGACGCCGGACATGTACGAAGGCACGCAGCGGATGAACGTGGGTGGCCGCGACGTGTACATGAGCAATGTGCGCGGCTACGCAGTCCCGATGATCCGTCACGGCAACATTGCGTACGCGTTCACGGGCGATTTGGACCAACGCAATCTCCTGCGCATGGTCGCCAGCGCGCAGCTTCAGTAGCGGCTCGGGCCGGGTCCCGAAGCGGTCGCGTCGGCGCGTGTGGGTGGGCGTAACATCGCGAAACGTCGGCGTTTTGCCTTTGTGCCTTCGTTGACACCCTCAAACGCGGGCCCGTATCCTTGACGCCTCTTTTCTGGCTCGGAAAAAGCGCGGATCGCTTGATCTCGGTCATGGATCGCGCGGAGGCACCTGGATGACGCAGCGGATTTTGGTTTTCGAAAGTGACCCCGGCTTTGCCAGCGAAGTGCAAACCAACTTCGAGCGGCTCGGCGCCACGGTCGATCTCTTGTCCGACGGCGCGTCGGGTGTCGAGCACGCCACGGCCACCAAGCCAGACTTGATCCTGCTGTCGATCGAGCTGACCGGCATGAACGGCTACTTGCTCTGCAACAAGATCAAGAAGATGCCGGCGCTCAAAGGCATCCCGCTGGTGATGCTTTCGTCAGAGGCATCCGACAGTGGTTTCGAGGCCCACCGCAAGCTCAAGACACGCGCCGAGGACTACATCCGCAAGCCGATCGCCTTCGATGAGCTACTCAAGCGCGTTCAGCAGTTCGTGCCGATCAAAGCCAACGGTATGGCCGATGCCGCAGACGACGACATCATCGTGGTGCCGGAAGACGACGACGTGGTGATGGACGCGGCACCGGAAGCCGAAGCGTTCGCCAGCGACGCGATCGACGCGATGGTCGTGAGCGACGAGGACGCTGCAGTTGCCGAGCTCGATGCTGCTTTGGACGCGCCATCCGAACCACCGGCGGCGCCAGCGGAAGCTACGCCGCCACCTCCGCCACCACCACCGCCCGCACCCGTTGCCGCCCCAGTGGCTGCACCTGCAGCACCGCCACCTCCGGCGCCGGTGATGGCTGCGTCGGAAGACTCACAGGTGTCTTCGGTCGAAGTGGCGCGCCTAAAGAGCGAGCTCGGCAAGGCGCAACAGCGCGCCGCCGCCGCGGAAAAAATGCTCGAAGACGTGAAGTCCAAAGCCGCCAAGGGGACCGGCGTATCGAGCCGCGAGTTCCTCGATTTGCGCGAGCAGCTCAACCGCAAGGATCGCGAGCTGTTGGAGCTACGCGACCAGGTGACCGCGCGCGACAAGCAGCTGATCGAGCTGAACGACAAGAGCTTGGTGCTCGAGCGCGAGATCGCAGACTTGCGCGACAAGGCGCTTGAGGCGGAGCGTGACCTCGACAAGAAGAACGAGGTCGTCGAAGCGCTCACGGCTGACAAGGAGGCGGCGAAGAAGCGCGCCGATGATCTCAAGGCGCGTCTCGAGCGTGCCGAAGCCAAGGGCAAAGAGGTTTCGACCGAGCTCGATGGCTTGAAGGCTGCGCACGCCGCCGAGATCGAGAAGCTGCGCACTGATCACGCGACTGCCACGGCGCGCAACGCGGCCGAACAGGCGGGAGAGCTGGATGGGATCCGGAGCGAGCACGCCAGCAGCCTTGCCACCGCCAAGGCGCAGCACGAGAGCGAGGTGCTGACGTTGAAGCAAGCGGTCGCCGACGCGCAGAGCGCAGGTGAATCGCGTGCGGCACAGCTCCTTGCCGAGAAGGAGTCGCTCGAAGCACAGAACGTGCGGCGCGCGGCAGAGGACCAAGAAGCGAAGGAAACCGCCCTTGCAGAGCTGCGTGCGCTGCTGAGCGCAGAGGCGGCGGCAAGCTTGGCTGCCGCCGAACAGTCGAACAAAGACGGCTTGGACAAAGCGCTCAAGGCGCACGAGGCCGAGCTGGTCACTCTGCGCGAACAGATGGAGCGCGCCCACGCCGACCAGGTGAAAGAGCTCACCGACAAGCACAGCAAGGACATGGCGCTGGTGGGACGTCGCCTCTCCGACACCGAGAGCAAGCTCGCGATCAACGAGGAGCGCTTGGAAGAGAGCGAGACTGCGCGCGCGGATTTCGAGAGCAAGCTCAACGCAACCAGCCAAGAGCGTGACGAGAAGGTTGCGGCGTTGGCTGCGGCGCACGCGTCGATCGAAGATCTCAACGCGACCAAGGCCAATCACGAGCAGCGCCTGGCAGACCTCGAGCGCAAGCTCTCGGCGGCCACCGCACGCATCGAGCGCGACGAGCAGCTGTTGGCGCGCGTACGCAAGGCTCTGGGCATCGGTCTCGGCTTGCTGGAAGAACAGCAGAACCCCACCGACGGCTGATCTTCGCAGGGCCCGTCGTTCGAGAACGCTACTCCACCATCACGCGTCGCGTTTCGCCGGGTTTCAGGTCGACCCGCTGCTTGGTTTCCACGCCTTGCCGTACCACGGTGACGTCGTGGGTTCCCGCGTTGAGTCGGACCGTCACGGGCGACCGACCGCGGGCCTTGCCGTCGATCACCACGTCGCCCCACGGCATCACTCCCACGTGCAACGTGGCTTTTCGTGCAGGCTCGGCAGTGGGCAGCTCGGTCGTACCGATCGCATCGCTTGGCGCCGGGTCGGGTGGGTCTGCGACGCCACGCAGCACGCTGGATCTGGCAACCGGGGCTGCGGTATGCGGCGAAGGATTCGCGCTCGCAGCTGCCGGCGTCGTGAGGGTGTCCGGTGTGGAATGCGTGGCGTAGCGCGTACCGATGGCGACCGCAGCCACCAGCCCCAACACCGCGACGATGCGCAGACCTCGTGACCGCATTGCGACCGGCGCGGGTGCCGTAGCGCTGTCTGCGATTTCGGCGATCAGCGTTGGCTCAGTCGGGCCGGCCAACGACATGCCCGCTGCCGGCACGGTGTTCGAGCGCGCCCCGGCGGACGCCTCGGATGCCTTCGCGCGCGCACCGAAGATCGACCCTCGCTGCGGGCGCAACGATTCCACCAGCTGCCCGAGCTGTCGTCGCGCGGTCGCGCCGGCCAAGGGCAGGGCGCTGAGCTCCGTCAGTAGCTCGGTCGCGCTGTGAACCGGCAGTGACGGCTTAGGGTCGATCAAACGCTCGGTCAGATCGATCAGGGCTTTCGGCGCGTGCGGCGCGAGCTGCGTCAGGGGCGCGTGGTCTCCTTTGGCGGCCAGCTCCAGCGTGAGCAAGTCCGTGGCTCCCTGGTACGGACGGCGTCCCGCCAAGAGCTCGAACAGCACGACGCCGACCGCGAACAGATCGCACTGCACATCTGGCATCGCCGTGCGCGCGTAGCTTGGCGCCATGTACGGCACCTTGCCTTTGATCACGCCGGTTCGCGTGTGTTTTGGACCATCGACGCTGCGCGCGATGCCGAAGTCCGCCAGCTTCACCTCGCCGTCGTAGCTGATCAGGACATTCGACGGCGACACGTCGCGATGGATCAGGCCGTGATGCTCGCCGTCAGGGCTCGCGCGATGCAGCACTTCGAGCGCAGTGGCGAGCTCGACCGCGATGTACGTGACGAGGTCGATCGGCAGACGCTCACCCCGCGCGTTGAGCGCGTTGTAGATGCCCCACAAGTCCAGCCCGGAGACGAGCTCGAGCGCCAGGAAGTAACCGTCGGTGTCGGCGCCAAAGTCGAGCACCTTGACCAAGTTGGCGTGGCTCACGCTCGCGGCGATCTTGGCCTCGGCCAAGAACTGCCGCCCGAACTCCGGACCCTGGTCGTGCCGGCTGCGAATGCGCTTGAGGCACACACGCTGCTCGAAACCACCAGGGCCGCGACGCACCGCGACGTAAGTGCGCGCCATCCCGCCTTGGCCAAGCGTCGCGAGCACCTCGTACGCGCCAAGTCTTGCGGGATCGGCTGTGGCTACCGTGGCCATGGGTGGCGCACGGTAGCACGCGACTTAGCGCCTCAAACCGGCGGCTCGACCATGAGGTAGCGCAGGATCAAGTCGGTGATCTCACGGGTCAGCGCCGCGTCGCCGCTGCCTTCCGGGTCGGCGTCGATCGCAGCGCGGATGATCCCCGGCACCGCGTTGATCAAGATGAAGATGGCGCGGTCCAAGTCCTTCGGACGCAGCTGATCGCGCAGCATGTTGAGGTAGCCGCGGTTGAGCTCGGCGACCTGACGTTCGAAGTCGTAGACCTTGGTCAGGCTGCCAATCTTCGGAACTTCCTCGCACAGCACGTGGTAGAGGCGGTGGTCGACGCGGTAGGCGTCGATCAAGCCCTCGACCATCATCTGCGTCGCTTGGGGCAGCGCGGCCTGATTGAGGTTGTCGAGCTTGCGCGAGAGCGCGGTCATCATCTTGTGGATGTGCTCGTCGACCAGCGCTGACACCAGCGATTCCTTGCTGGGGAAGTACTGGTAGAGGCTGCCGATGCTGACGCCCGCAGCTTGCGCGATTCGGTTGGTGCTCGCGTGGTCGTACCCTTCGTCGACCAGGACCCGAGCTGTCGCCTTGATGATGGCGTCGACCGTGGCTTGGGCACGGGCTTGGCGGGGGCGGCGGCGGGGATTGGTTACGGGAATGACACGCATGGGCTCACACCTTGGTTGGGGGTTGGCCGAAGCCAGCGGGATGCGCTCCGCATCAGCTTCTTGCGTGTGTGTCGTCAGTCAATGCTCAGATTTCCATCGCGACGCCAAAGATTGTCCTTTTTTTGCTCAGCCGGTCACCGCAGCGGCCGGAAAGCCGGGCCAAACCGGATCGGGAGAATCCGGATTTTCCCTAAGGATTCCCTGCGCATAGCTGCTCGATCGACCGCATAGGATGCCGGCCGGTCGGCCATTGCCGCTGCGCCCCACACCGCCGAAGGGAAGGCGTCCGCTGGCGCCGGTGCTGGCCCGATTCCAGTGGATCACACCCGCGCGCAGCCCCGCCGCCACCTGCTCGAAGCGTTCCGGTGCTTGGCAGTACACCGATGCCGCCAGGCCCCAGGGTGATCGCTCCGCCAGCGTCAACGCCTCGTCCTGGTCCCGGACCACTTCGATCGCCAGGTCCGGCCCGAACAGCTCGGCATGGGTGTAGCCGGCAACCTCCAGTCCTCCGCGCGCGCGCATCACGCTCGGACGCAGGTAGTGGCCGTGGTGCCCGTCCACCTCGCAGGCGCCACCCTCGACGACCGGCTCGAACCCGGCACCGATCGCCAACTGTTGCGCGTGGAGCAGTGCTTGCTTGGCGTGTGCGTTGATCACCGGTCCCATGAACACGTCGGCGTTCAGCGGATGCCCGACGATCAGCTGCCGCGACAAGGTGGCGATGCGATCGATCAGCGCGTCTGCGATCGACGCCACCACGAACACACGCGACGTGGCGGTGCAGCGTTGCCCCGCGGTCACGAACGCCGAGAAGGTGATCGCGCGCGCGGTGCGTTCGAGGTCGCAGTCCTCCAACACCAACGCTGCGTTCTTGCCGCCGAGCTCCAACGCGATCGGCACGTGATAGCGATGGGCGTTTTGCTGCACGATCCGCGCGCCGACCGCAGCTGATCCGGTGAATGCGATGGCATCGATGCCCGCGTGACCCGTCAACGTTTGCGCGACGTCACTCGCGCCTTGCACCACGTTGAGCACCCCTGCGGACAAGCCTGCTTCCTGGAAGCAGCGCGCCATCCACACCGCAGCCCCGGGCGTCTTCTCGCTCGGCTTGTGAACGATGGTGTTGCCGAGCAGGAGCGCCGGAACGATCTGACCGTTGGGCAGGTGACCCGGGAAGTTGAACGGCCCGACCACCGCCATCACGCCAAGTGGGCGATGACGAATCTCACCGGGAAGGCTCTCGATTGCCTCGGTCTCGGTGTATTGCGCGCCGGGCCCAAGCGACAAGTCGACCTTGCCGATCATCGCGGCGACCTCGGTGCGGGACTCCCAGAGCGGCTTACCGACCTCGTTGGTGATCGTCTGTGCGATCGCTTCTTGATGAACGCGCAGCCGCGCTTGATAGCCGCGCAGAAACGCCGCGCGCTCGTGCTGCGTCAGTCGCTTCCAGTCGCGCAGCGCACGTGTTGCCGACTCCACCGCGCGCTCGACGTGCGCACACGACGTGTCGACCGTGGCGAGCGTCAGGTCCGCGTCGGCTGGGCTTTGGACGATCAGTTGTCCATCGGGGACATCCGGCGCCAAAAAACGTCCATCGATGAAGTCGAACGCGTCGCGAGCGGTGCTCAATGTCATACGCCGTCTGTGCCCTTTGGCTCGCCGCGAGGCGAAGCGTGACAAGTCTAGCTTGGGCTGTGACAGGATGCCGGACGCGATGACGTATCGAATTGAAACCGAGAGCGGCGCGCTGGTCGGCCGCATGGATGGTGAAGCGATTGCATTTCTGGGCGTGCCCTACGCCAAGCCACCGATCGATCAACGACGGTTTCGTGCGCCCGAGCCGTGCACGCCATGGACGGGTGAGCGGGACGCGCTGCAGGTCGGCCCGGCCGCACCTCAGTATCCGTCGCCGCTGTCGCACGGCCTGACCTACGACGAAGACTGCTTGTACTTGAACGTGTGGACGCCCGCGCTCGACGGAGCGAAGCGTCCAGTGATGTTCTGGATCCACGGCGGCGCGTTCATCTCCGGTTCCGGCGGCGAAGAGGCGTACAACGGAGCGCTGTTGTCGCGTCGCGCGGACGTCGTCGTCGTCACCATCAACTACCGGCTTGGCGCGCTCGGCTTCGCGCACGTGGGCGATGTGCTTGGCGTCGAGGCGGACAGCAACAACGGCCTGCGCGATCAGATCATGGCGCTGTCGTGGGTGCGCAAGCACATCGATCGCCTTGGCGGCGATCCGGAGAACATCACGCTGTTCGGTCAATCAGCCGGTGCGATGTCGGTGTCGCTGCTGATGTCCGCGCCGTCGGCCAAGGGCATGTTCAAGCGCGCGATCGTGCAGAGCGGATCGGCGCACATGGCGACGACACGCGACGACGCCAATCGCATGGCGGAGGTGATGTTGCAGCATCTCCAGATCGACAAGCAGAACGCGCAGACGCTGTGGCAGCGTCCATTCAAGGACATCCAACGCGCGCAGCTCAAGTGCCTGAAAGAAACCATCATGCGCGGCACCACGGGTGCAATGCAGAGCATGAAAGAGATGACGCTGGTGCCCTTCGGTGACGGCGACCTATTGCCGGTGGATCCGTTCGCCGCGATCAGCGACGGTGCTGCGCGCGACATCGACTTGATGATCGGCACCACCACAGACGAGTGGAACTTCTGGCTGTACCTGGTCGATCAAGGCAAGCTCAGCATCGATGAAGCGACGTTGCTGAAGCTGGTCGATCGGCGCGCGGGTGGGCACGCCGAACATTTGGTGCGGAGCTACCGCGCAGGGGATCTGGCGAGCGCTTCTCCAATCGAGGTGTTCACCGCGATCGAGAGCGATCGGGTCTTTACGATTCCCGCGATCCGTTTGGCGGAAGCGCAGTCGCGACATCGCGAGACCGTGCACGCGTACCTGTTCGACTGGCGTTCGCAGGCCTTCAGCGGCGCGTTCGGATCACCGCATGCGATCGATCTGCCGTTCGTCTTCGGCAATTTCGAAACGGCGATCGCCGCTGCGTTCGTAGGTGACAGCGAAGCGGCGGAACAACTCTCGTGCTCGGTGATGGATGCATGGACAGACTTCGCCCGCGACGGTCGAGCGGGTTGGAGCAACGTCGGTCCGTGGCCTCGCTTCGACACGCAGACGCGCGCCACGTTGTGGATCGGCACGGACAGCAAGCTGATCAACGATCCGCGCGCTGCACGTCGTCGCGCTTGGGATGGGATCCAGTAGAGGCGGGCCTGGTGCCCGCCCGGGACCACGCGTCCGTCCGCGGATCTATGTAGGGCTCAAGGCAGCGCGCACGTGTTCGATCAGGCTCGGCGCCACGGCGTGGATTTTCGTCTGCGCATGTCGCAAGTAGTGACGCACCGCTTGTGTGTCACGTGGCGTCAGCGCCAAGCGAGGTCGCGAGGCGAGGATGAACGCCAAGCGCTCGGTGACGAAGTCGGCCTCCGCGTAGCGTTCAGGGATCGGCGCGTTCGACAGGCGCGACAGCAGGTACTCGAAGCGCCCTTGTGCGTCATCGCCGCGCAAGCTCACGTGCGGCAACAACGCGGTGCCAGCCGCCAGCGCCGCTCGGTACACATCGCGCGCGTCGTCGTCGCTTGCGAGCCAGCCATCCAGCAAGAGCTCACTGCCCACGTGGCCCACGGCCCGCGCGGAACCACGCGAGACACCTTCGGTGGTCAACGCATTCACGGCGTCCTTGCACAGCTCGACGAACACAGGTGCTCCATGAAATGCGTCGTCGGTGCGGTGGTGCAAAGTGATGCCCTGCTGCAGCGTCTCGTGATTCGCTGTGCCGTCCACACGCACGCCCACCATGCCGGCGAAGTCCGGCAGCATCGCGCCAACCACGAACGCCTCCGCATCCGCGCTCCAAAGCGCGACCACCGCATGCCCAAAGAAGTTCACTGAACGAACACTAGCAGCGCGCACGACGACAATCGAAGCGGGCACACGACCGCGATCACCCAAGCGCGTTGCGGCTACTGCGGCTTGGTGAAGAAGAAGCCGAGGGCGAGCACGAACATGCCGAACGGAAACACCGACGCTTCTTCTGCACACGACCACTCGTAGCTGCAGCCGTCGGGGCCGATCGGCTCGTCGATCACGCGTACCGGCACCGCCGCTCCGAGCTGAAGCCCGAAGTCGAGCAGCGTGCTGCCCCAGACCCAGCGCGTTCCGTTCTCCCCCGCGAAGACCGCGACGTCGCGCGTGTACCTCGCGAGATCACTCGAGTCGTCTTCCACCACGATGCGCGCGGCTTCGGCAAAGCCACCCAGGTAGAACCCTTGCTGGCCGCGCGGTCCTGCGTATGCGCGAAGGCCGAGGTTGGCGCCGAAGCCCCACTTGAACACCTCGTCGTCATCGAGATCGGGGATCACCAAGTAACTGGCCGCGCCGGTGTTGAAGATATGCAGACCGACCAGCGCAGTGACCGTGCCGCCCGCCTCGATCCGTGGCATCAGCCCGAACTGAAGCAACCCGAGCACGTTGACGTGGAAGTTCGTGCCGCTGATCTGCGGCTCGGTCTCGGTTACGAAGCTCACGGGCGCCATCCCCGCTGGGGGCAACGAGCGTGGTGGCAGCGGTGTGGTCGCGCTGGCTGGCGCAACGCACATGGCATCGGCGGTGCAGGTCTCACCCGCTGCGCAGGGCGGGTTGCACGCCGAGATGCATTGACCTTGGCTGCAGACGAAGCCTGCCCGGCACGCCGGGAAACATTCCGCAGGGGCGGGTGTCGCAGGCGTGGCCGTGGGCGCTGCTGCGGGCGGCAACGTGGAAGGCGCAGCGCCGGGGGGCACGGGCGTCGTTTCCTGAGCGAACGCAGTGCTGAGGATGCTCAGGACGACGGCACAGGACAGCGCGGGAAGACAAGCCCAAGTGAGAGGGGTCATGCGGGATGGATGCACGCGAGCGAGGTTTGCATGGCGCGCGCCCGTGAACAATCGGGCGTCACATCCAACACAACGCGACACATGCCGCCAACGGTGTGACGTCGGTGTTTGCTCCCGAGGCAGGCGCGAATGCATCGCGGTTGCGACGGGCCATCGCAGTCGTCAGCTGAGCCATCCGTCGCGATGCGATCTCGCGCCGGTGCGTCGTTGACACACTACCGCGCGCCGGTTCAGTGTCGACGCATCATGCGCGCCGCGACGTCACTCACGGCTTTGTCCGCGCTCGATCAAACCGGCTTCGATCGCGAGCTCCCGCAGCTCGGCCTTCACACGCTCGAAGCGCTTGCGCAGGCGCGCCGCTTCCCGGTCGAGCGCAGCATCGTCCTGCAGCGCGTCTTGTTCGTTCAGCACCATCGCGATCTCGCGCCAGGGCAGGTTGCGGTCCACGTGCAAGAGCAGGATCGCTTGGTCTTCGGCGCTCAGATGATCGCGCAACGCACGCACGCGCTCTTTGATCGACGTGCGACGGTAGCCATGGGTCGTGCTGCGCGCGCGATCGACCAGCGCGTCGACCATCGGGTTGTTGTCCAGCGCGAGGTTGCGTCCGTGCCTTCGTGCCGGTGCGCTCGCGTAACGGTTCGCCGCGTTGCGCGCCACGGTGTAGAGCCAGCCGCGGGCGCTGCAGCGGAAGTTGAACTGGGGCAGGCCCTTCCACAGGTCTTCCGCAAACATCGCGAACGCTTCATCCGCGTCGCTGCCCGAGCGCAGGCGCGCGCCCAGAAAGCTCAGGATCTCGTCGCCGTAGGCTTCGAGCGCCGTGGTTGCTGCCGTCTGGTAGTCGAGCGCTTCCCAAGCCCGTCGAATCGCGGCTTCGGCGTCTTGTCGCTTGTCGTTCACGGTGCGGGTCTCGGTGGTTTGAGACTGGGGAGCCATCGTGCCTGAAAGGAGTGGACAACGCCCCCCGTGTGACACGCCGTCGTTCGACGAGCCGCTCGCGACCATCACCGATGCGTTCGGTGCGGCGGGATCGTTCGATGCGCTCTTGCGCGACGTGGCGCGGGTCAGCGTGCCCCCACAGCGGCTGCCGCGTGCGCTCGCCCCCGGAACTGTGCTTGCGCGTGGTCGGTTCTCCGTGCTGCGACCGTTCGGCGAGGGCGGGATGGGCGTCGTCTATGAAGCGTTCGATACGGAACGCAATGCGCGCGTCGCGCTTAAGACGTTGAACCGTCTCGATCCCAGTGGCGTGACCCGCCTCAAGCAAGAGTTCCGTTCGCTGGCCGATGTTCGACACCCCAACTTGGTGCGTTTGCGTGAGCTGTTCGCGGACGGCGATCTGTGGTTCTTCACGATGGACGCCGTGGTGGGTGAGCGCTTCGACCACTGGGTGCGTCCATCCGGCGGCGATGGACACGCTGCGCTGGACGTTGCCCGTTTGCGCCGCGCGTTGCCGCAGTTGGTGGCGGCGATCGATGCGATTCACGCGGCCGGCAAGCTCCATCGCGACTTGAAGCCGAGCAACGTGCTGGTGACGCACGAGGGGCGCGTGGTGGTGCTCGATTTCGGCTTGGTGGCGAGCGCGGATGCTGGCAGCGAAGGGCTCAACAGCGAAAGCGCGCGCGTCCTGGGCACGCCCGCGTACATGGCGCCGGAACAGGCCGCCGGCGAGCCAGCCAGCGCCGCGAGCGACTACTACGCGCTCGGCGTGATGTTGTTCGAAGCGCTCACGGGTCGCTTGCCGTTCAGCGGCTCGGTCGAGGACATCCTGCGCGACAAGCGACAGTGCTCGGCTCCAGCGGCGAGCAGCTTGGTGACTGTGCCGCAGGATCTCGACACCCTTTGCGCTCGCTTGCTGTCAGTGGATGCCTTGCGCCGACCGAACGCGGAGGCGCTGCGTCTGCTCTTGGGTGTGGACGCTGCCCCGCTGCAACGGTCGTCGATCCCATCGCGGGATCAGCGCGAGGCGCAGTTGGGCCGCGAGAACGAGCTGCGCACCCTGTCGGACGCATACCAGGACATGCGCCGTGCGACGCCAACCATCGTTCGGCTCACCGGCGGCAGCGGTCTTGGCAAGACGGCATTGGTGGAGTCGTTCCTCGACAGCTTGCGCCGCGACAACCATGCGCCTTGGGTCTTGCGCGGGCGTTGCCACGAACGCGAGAACGTTCCGTACAAGGGCCTCGATTCCCTGGTGGATGATCTTGCGCGCTTGCTCGAAGAGCTGCCGGCACCGGTGGTGGCGCACCTGATCCCGCTGGATGTCGATGCGCTCGCGCAGTTGTTTCCGGTGCTGCGTCGTGTGCCCGCGATCGACAAAGCCCCGCGCCGGATGATGACCCATGCCGATGACCTGCGGCGTCGTGCGTTTTCTGCGCTCAGCGAATTGATCGCCGGCATGCGCAACGTGCAGCCGCTCGTGTTGTGGATCGACGACGCACAATGGACGGATGCCGACAGCGCACAGTTGATGCGTTACCTGTGGTCGCAGCCTGAGCCGGCGCCGGTGTTCTGGCTGATCACGCATCGCGCGGATGACTCGGAGCACGGGTTGTTGCCGGAGCTGTTCGAAGGCGTGCGCGACAACCGGGCGTGGACGTTGTGGTCGCTGTCGTTGAAGCCGCTCGACGAAGCGACGTTGACGCGCCTCGCGCTGCAGACCTTGGGTCAGGCACCGTCCGCGCAGGCGATCGCGCAACGGATTGCGGCGGAAGCCGTCGGCAATCCAGGGTTGGTCTCGGAGATCGCGGCCGGCGTGCTGCGCCAAGGCGTCGCGCCCATGCCGCCGACGTTGGAAGAGACGATTCGGCTGCGTACGGATCGGTTGGCATCCGAACCCAAGCGTTTGCTGACGGCGATCGCCGTGGCGGGACAGCCATTGCCGCAAGCATTGGCAGTGAAGGTTGTGGCTGCGAGCGCGCCGCATGAGAGCGTCGATGCGTTGGTGGACGCGCGTCTGTTGTGCGTGACGCCGGGTGATGGCGGTCGTTGGCTCGACTGCCTGCATGAGCGCGTGCGCCAGTGCGTGTTGCGCGACGTGACCGATGCCGAAGCGCGCGATGTAGAGCGTGCGCTGGCAGAAGCCTTGACCGAGCATCCGTTGCGCGACCCGGGACTCTTGATTCGGTGTTGGGAGCGCTTGGGTGAGCCGACACGCGCCGGTGAGCTCGCGGCGGTGGGCGCGGAGAGAGCGGCGTCCTTATTGGCCTTCGATCGTGCGGCGCGCTTGTTCGAGCGCGCGCTTGCGTTGGGACGCTTCGATCGATCTCGCACGCACGCGCTGCACCTTGGTTACGCCCACGCGCTGACACGAATGGGACGCACGCTGGAAGCGGCCGAAGTCTGTTTGCGCTCGCGAGAGACCGCGGACGCCAAGGACGTCGCGCGTTTGACGCGGCGAGCCGGAGAGCTCTGCTTGCAGTGCGGAAATGTTCGTCGTGGGCGTGCGCTCCTTGCTGAAGGGCTCTCACCGCTCGACGTGGGGCTTCCGCTGGGAACGGTCGGCGCAATCGTGTCCGCGATGGCGTCGCAAGCGCGCCTGGGCCGATCGGCTCGTCCTTTCGTCAAGCGGGAGCAGAGCGACGGCATCACGCGTGAGCGGCTGGATGCCTTGGGCAGCGCAGCTGTGGCGTTCAGTCGAACCGATCCGATTCGTTCGGCAGACTTCATCGCGCGTTGGGTGATCGCGGCACATGCCGCTGGCGACAGGGTGGGGTTCGTGCGCGCGCGTGCGTGCCAGCTGTCGTTCGCGGGCCTGCTGAGGCTGCCATGGAGCGACGTCGAGGTGATCGCGCGTGAGGCGCAGCGGCTGGCCGACCAGACGCACGAGCCTGACGTGCACGTCTGGTTGCATCACGGTCGCGGCGTCTACCACCTGATGCAGGGTCAGCCGTGGACTGGGGACTATCAGGTCGCGCTCGATCACTTGGATCGATGCGCGGAGCTCATTCGGCATCACCCACTCGCGGTGGCTCCGTTTGATGCGTCGTGGATCCATTACCAACGCGCGAACGCGTTGACGATGTTGGGTCGCTTGCGCGAAGCCAACCGTATCGCCGACGAGCAAATCGAAACTGTGTCGCTGCACCAAGACCTGGCGTTGCTTCCAGCGTGGGCATTGACCGCGAGCTACGTGCGTTCGGCCGTCGGTGATGTGGTGCGCGCCGAGCGCGAGCTACTGCGTGCCCAGGCAGCATGGCAACCGGACGACCTGACGTTCCAAGACATGATGCTGCCCGCGGCGGTGATGGTGCTTGCTGCGTTTCGAGGTCAGGCGCGCCGTGGTTGGCAGACCTGCCAGACGATGCTGCGTCAGCTGCAAGCGACGTGGTACGGGCGGTTGTTGTTCGGCAAGCTGACCGCGCCCCTTCATGCGATTTGGGCGGGGGCTGCCGCGGTCGAGCTTCCGCCAGGCAGTGAGCGAGATGCGTTGGTGCGGGAGGTCGCGACCGCATGTCGGGCCGCACAGGGACAGGAGCTCACGTTGGCGACCAATGCGCGGGCGTCTCTGGCGTGCGCGCGCGGTGACCGAGACGGTGCAGTGAAGGAGCTGCGCACCTTGCTTGCCACACCACAGCTGACACCGACGTGGGGCGTAGCGACGCGACGTCGACTCGGGGTGATGCTCGGCGGCGAGGAAGGGCGCGAGCTCGTGCGCGACGCGGATGAATTCTTGCGCGCGGCCGGCGTGGTCGATCCGGAAGCGTTCACTGCCGCCGTCATGCCCGGCATGGAAATCCGCTGAGCGCATGGATGCTGTCGCGCTCGCCTCGACGACGCATTAACGAAGAAGGGCGGACTGGCATGACCCAATCCGCCCCGCTTCACTCAGACACGACCGCGCTCAGTGATACGTCAACGTGCCCAGCAACGCCGGCGCGATGCTGGTGTAGCTGGTGTCCTCGATCGACAGCGGCGCGAAGCCGAGTCGCGCCAAGCCACCGACACTGAGCTCGTCCGAAATGAACACGTCGTAGCCGCCGGCGATAGTCATCACGAGGCCGGTCGGATCGCTTCCACCGACGTTGCCTTCGAACGATGACTCCAAGCCGCCCCAGCCCACGAACGCTTGGAAGTGCAGACCACCCGCCGGGTCTGGATAGAAGTCACCGAACAGGCCGATGCCCACGAGGTACTGCGAAGTGATCCCGGTGTCGAAGTCCATGTCGTTCACCGTCACGCTGGGCGAAGGCATGTAGTCGATCATCAGGCCGCCGCCGATTGCCAGACCCGGGATCGGGGTGCCGCCGAGCAGCAGCGACGTGTCGAGCGCCAAGCCCCCCATCGACATGTCACCGGTCGCGTCATCGGCAGACGTGGAGACGTATCCGAGACCGCCGGTGAGCTGCAGGTAGAAGCCGTTGTGATTGCGGATGTCTTCAACCTGAGCCTCTGCTGTGTTTCCGATCCCCACCGTGAGCGCCGAAATAATTCCGAGAACTGACCAAAGTGATTTCCTCATGCATCCCTCCCTTGGACCAAGATTGTCCGTGGTTGGGGACGTATTCTGGAAACAAAACTGCAATCATCACGGATGTTTGCGGAGGAATTTCGGCACACGGAAGGACACGGCCACCGATGTCGGCAGCGCGTCTGAGGCTGGAAACCCACCGGGAATTGCTCTGCGGAGTCGGCCCGGACGTCCGAGGTCAGCCGATGCCGTCGATGATCGCGTTCAGGGTCGCGCTTGGGCGCATCGCCTTCGACGTCTTTTCGAAGCTCGGGTGGTAGTAGCCGCCCATGTCCACCGGCTTGCCCTGCGCGCCGATCAGCTCGGCGTTGATCTTGGCCTCGTTGTCCTTGAGCGCCTTGGCCACGCCGCTGAACCGCTTCTGCAGCTCGGCGTCTTTGGTCTGCGCAGCGAGCGCCTCCGCCCAGTAGAGCGCGAGATAGAAGTGACTGCCGCGGTTGTCGATCTCGCCGACCTTGCGCGCCGGTGACTTGTCGTTGTCGAGGAACTTGGCGATCGCTTGGTCGAGCGTCTCGCCGAGCACCAACGCCTTGTCGTGCTTGAACGTATTGCCAACGTGATCGAGCGACGCCGCAAACGCGGAGAACTCACCGAGTGAGTCCCAGCGCAGGTAGCCCTCCTTCTGGAACTGCTGCACGTGCTTCGGTGCCGAGCCTCCAGCGCCGGTCTCGAACAAGCCGCCGCCGGCGAGCAGCGGCACGATCGAGAGCATCTTGGCGCTGGTGCCGAGCTCGATGATCGGGAAGAGGTCGGTCAGGTAGTCGCGCAGCACGTTGCCGGTGACGGAGATCGTGTCTTTGCCCGCGCGGATGCGCTCACACGAGAGCTTCATCGCGGCGACCGGATCGAGCACGCGGATGTCGAGACCGCTCGTGTCGTGCTGCTTCAGGTACGTCTCGACCTTGGCGATGATCTGCGCGTCGTGCGCGCGGTTCTTGTCGAGCCAGAACACCGCCGGTGCACCGGTCAGGCGCGCGCGTGTGACGGCGAGCTTCACCCAGTCTTGGATCGGCGCGTCCTTGGTGTTGCACGCACGGAAGATGTCTCCCGGCTCCACCTTCTGCGAGAGCAGCTCCTTGCCTGCGGCATCGACGATGCGGATCGTGCCCGCCGCGCTCGCTTCGAACGTCTTGTCGTGCGAGCCGTATTCTTCAGCTTTCTGCGCCATCAAGCCCACGTTCGGAACGCTGCCGAGCGTCGCCGGATTGAACGCGCCGTTCTTCTTGCAGTCTTCGATGATCGCTTCGTACGCGGGGGCGTAACAGCGGTCGGGGATCATGACGAGGGTGTCGGCGAGCTTGCCGTCGGCGCCCCACATCTTGCCGGAGTCGCGGATCACGACCGGGATCGAAGCGTCCACGATCACGTCGTTGGGCACATGCAGGTTGGTGATGCCCTTGTCGGAGTCGACCATCGCGAGGCCCGGACCCTT
>JACZCZ010197006.1_pt1 | contig 23183 bp, 21 predicted proteins | sample 8641811 | NCBI WGS metagenome assembly JACZCZ01 (sample SAMN15324610, study PRJNA640507) | soil metagenome | isolation source: intercropping peanut in the first line | place: China: Luxin town, Laibin City, Guangxi Province | collected 2019-07-25 | depth 10cm m | reverse complement strand
AGGGTGTGGCAGGCGCGCAGGATGCGCAGCGCGATCTCACCCCGGTTGGCGATGACGACTTTGTCCAGCATGGCGCGGACCTCAGCCGATCACGAACAGCGGCTGGTCGAATTCGATCGGCTGGCCGCTCTCGGCCAGGATCGACAGCACCGTGCCCGACACGTCGGCCTCGATGGGGTTGAACATCTTCATCGCCTCGATGATCGCCAGCGTCTCGCCGGCCTTCACGACTTGGCCGACCGCGACGAACGCCGGCTTGTCCGGCGACGGCGAGGCATAGAAGGTGCCGACCATCGGTGCGCGCACCACGTGGCCGTCGGGCAGCGCATTGCCGGGCTTGGCGGTGCCGCCCGTCGAGGCCTCGGTGGGCGAGCTCATGGGCATGGGCGCGGCCGGGCGCGGTTCGGCGTAGGCCACGGGGGCGGGTGCTGCCGGCGCCGCATAACCGCCCTTGGGCGTGCGCGCCAGGCGGACGGATTCTTCGCCTTCCTTGATCTCGATTTCGGCCAGGTTCGACTCTTCCAGCAGGTCGATGAGTTTCTTGATTTTGCGGAGATCCATGGGAGCCTCGTGATTGAACGTCGTTCCCCACGGGGAACAGAGGAAAGTCAGGCCGACAGCCGCTGCAGGGCGGCGTCCAGCGCGTAGCGGTAACTGTCCGCACCGAACCCGCAGACCACGCCGACCGCCTTGTCGCTGAAGTAGCTGGTGTGACGGAAGGGTTCGCGGCTGTGCGGGTTGGACAGGTGGATTTCGATGAAGGGCAAAGCCACGCCGGCCAGGGCGTCACGGATCGCGACCGAGGTATGGGTGAATGCGGCCGGATTGATCAGGATGAAGGCGGTGCCGTCGACGCGTGCGGCCTGGATACGATCGACCAGGGCATGTTCGGCGTTGGACTGGAACGTCTCCAGCCGGTGTCCCGCGGCCTGGGCCTGCGCAACCAGTGCGATGTCGATTTCTGCCAGCGTTGTCTGGCCATAGACCTCCGGCTCGCGGGTACCGAGCAGGTTGAGGTTGGGGCCATGCAGAACCAGCAGTGTCGCCATTCGTGCCTCCAGCGGAAGGGCGGCAGTCTGCGCGATGCCGGGGATGCTGTCCAGTTCGCCGAAGTTTCGCTCGTTTTAAGCGATTGTTTGAATATGGCGCCGGTCACGCGCGCCACACCATATATATGAATGACGGTCCGGGACTCACGTCGCGTTCGCACACGGCGACAGGGCCCTGGACTACGCTGGCGTTCCCCCGGACCCTGGCCCGCACCGCTGTTCACCTTACATCTCGTCTGCATGGGAAACCTGTGCCGCAGCCCGATGGCGGCGGCGCTGTTCCATGTGCGGGTGCCGACGGGCCGGTGCTCCGTGGTCTCCTCGGGCCTCGCCGCCCAGCCGGGGCGTCCGATCGATCCGCCTACCGCAGCCCTGCTGGAGAAGCGTGGGCTGTCCGTGCTGGCGCCCGCGGCGCGCATGTTCGATCCCGCGGCACTGGGGCCGGACGATCTCGTCCTCGCCATGCAGCGACGGCACCTCCAGGCCTTGCGCGCACTCGCGCCGGAGGCGCGCGCACGCATGCACCTGCTGGGCCGTTGGAGCCGCTCGCAGGAGATCGACGATCCCATCGCCGGCACGCAGGACGACATCGAAAAGACATTCACGCTGATCGAGCGTTGCGTGTCGCAATGGTGCGCGCACGATCGCCGTCTGTCGGCGTGATCGCTCGACTGTACCGCTATCCAGCTTCCTGACTGGACCGTTACGCGCGCAGTCCCATTTCATGCGCTCATCAAATTCCTGTCCGTAGCCTCGGGACGGCATCAACCGCGCCCCCCGCTCGACGCGCAGGATCCCGGATGGACCAGGGTTCCGTGGGGCTTTTCGTCCACAGCAACCCCGGGTGACAGATGGAGAATGCACGGATCGTCGCGGCCAGCGCGATCGCTCTGGCCGCAACGTTGTTCGCCATATTCTCGATGCGGCCGTGGGCCCGTCGCGTCGGTCTGGTGGACCGTCCGAGCGGGCGCAAGCAGCACGTCGGCCGCGTGCCCGTGATCGGCGGGATCTGCTTCTTCGTCGGTACGCTGGTTGGCCTGGGTTATCTCGGCTACGTCGACCGCTTCGTCATGAGCCTGATGATGGGCAGTGCGCTGATCGTCGCGATCGGTGTCGCGGACGACATCAGTCACTTGAGCGTGCGCACGCGCCTGCTGGTGGAAGCGGCCATCGTCGGCCTGGTCATCCTCAGCACCGGCTACTACCTGGACCACGTCGGCGGCCTCATTCCGGTGTTCGACCTGCGGCTCGGCCTGCTCGGCATCCCGGTGACGATCATCGCGGTGATCGGATTGATGAACGCGTTCAACATGATGGACGGGATCGACGGTCTTGCTGCGTCCACGGCGATGGTGTCGATCGCCGCCATCCTCCTGTTCGCGCACGACGGCGCGCCCGATGTCGGTGCGACGATGATGCTGCAGATCCTGTTCGCGTCGCTGATCCCTTATGTGTTCGTCAACCTGGGCTGGCCGGACGGGCGCAAGATCTTCATGGGCGATGCCGGCAGCACGGTCATCGGCTTCCTCGTCGGCTGGAGCCTGATCTACCTCAGCCATCCGCGTGTCGGCCGGCTGGTGCCCGTCGAGGTACTGTGGTGCGTGGCGCTCCCGCTGCTGGACACCGCGGCCGTGATGTACCGTCGCATGCGTCGCGGACGCTCTCCGTTCGCCGCCGACCGCCAGCACCTGCATCACCTGCTGGTGGACCGCGGCCTGTCGGCGCCGGTCGCGTTGTGGGCCATCGTGTCCATGGGCGCTGCCCTTGCGCTGCTCGGCTATGCGTTACGCAACGTGCCGCAGCCGCTGAGCTTCCTCGTTTTCGTCGCCACGACCGTGGCGTACGTGGTCGGCTTCCCGCGCGTGCTCGACGCCATCGAGCGTTTGACGTCCGGGCCTTCGCGCCGTGCGGGCACGCGCCGCACGCCTCTGGAATTCCCGGACGACGGCGAACTGAACCACGCGCCCGTCTCCATCCATCCGCTGGGCCAGCGACCGCTCGAGGCAGTATCGGACAATCCCGTGGCGCGGGCCGGGAGCGCGCGGGATCCGGACGCCCCGCTGCATGCGCTCTGCCTGGTGAACGCCTCCTGCGAGGGTGCGTGGGTGGCGCCCATCGCGCGCCGTCTGGCCGACGATGCGCGCTTCCAGGCCACGGTCTGCGTGACCGAAGGCGAAAGCGGCGACGCAGGCCATCTTCTGCAGATGTTCGGGCTCGAGGCGCAGGCCAGCGTGTCCGGCGACAGTGGCGGTCCGGCCGCGTACGGCGATGCCCAGGCCGAGATGCAGCAGCTGATCGGCGAGACGAATCCCGATGTGATCGTGGTGCCCGGCGATGCACCGGTGACCTTCGCCATGAGCCTGGCGGCGCATGCGTGCGACGTGCCGCTGGTTTGCGTCGATGCCGATGCGCCCGCTTCCGGTGCGCAACACTGGCCGAGCGACGCGAGCCGTCGCATCGTGCAGTCGCTGGCCGCGCTGCATGTCGCGCCCAGCGAGCTGGCCGGCCGCCGCCTGAGCGGCGAAGGGGTGCCCAGCGAAAGCATCCTCGTGCAATCCGACGTGGCCGACGATGCGTTGCGTACCGCGCTGCGCCAGATCCGCCGCGACGCCGATCTGGCGCGCTCCCTGGCCGACGGCTTCGCCTTCCTGCGCCGCCACGCGCCGCTGTTGCTTGCCGTGAGCGCGCGTGGCGATGCGCCCGGGCAGGGCGCGTTCTCCGATGCGCTGGCGATGGTGGCGCGCCGTCGCCCCGACGTGGACATCGTCTGGGTAGGCGGCGTGGGGATCGGGCCGGGCGAGGGCGGCGATCCGCTGCACACCTTCGCGAACGTGCACCCGCTGGACGTCGATGATTTCCTGGCGTGGGCCTACCTGCTCGAGCGCGCGCACCTGGTGCTGGTCGGCAGGGGCGCCCCCCCGCCCCGCCGCCTGCTGGGCAAGCCGGTACTCGTGGCGCAGGAAGAAATCTCGGGGGCGGATGCCGGTGCCGTCGCGATCGGCACCACCCCGGTGGCGATCGCCGGCCGCCTGCTGACGCTGCTTGGCGACGACGCGGTCTACCTGTCGCTGTGCGCCGCGCCCGACCTCGATATCCCTCGCGTGGATGGCTGCGCGCCGGTGCTGGAGGCGCTGGCGGGACTGCGCGCGCCACCGACGCCGCGCGCTGCGCCGCGTGCGTTGCACGAACCGCTCGATGCACGGGCCGCGTCATGACGACGCTCCCGTCCCTCCCCGCGTGCCCCGCACGGCGCGCCAACGACACGACATGCAAGCGAGGTGAACCATGGCGACCCAGCTGATCACGCGACGAAGCGGCGACCGACCGACCCTGGCGGCGGCCTCGGTGCGCAACGACGACGTCGACATCCCCGCCCTGGTTTCCACGCTGGGGGCGAAGAAGAAGCTCATCCTGTTCGGCACGGCGGCGTTCGTGCTGGCGAGCATCGCGTACCTGGCGGTGGTCACGCCCAAGTACGAAGCCAATGCCGTGGTCCAGGTGGAGAGCCGGCCGGCCATTCCGCCCGGCCTCAGCCAGAACGCGGCGATGCAGGCGCCGCCTGCCATCCCGACGCCCGGCACCACCGAAGTGCAGCTGCTGACGTCGCGCCGGGTGATCGGTGAAGCCATCACCCGGATGGACCTGGATGTCGACGTGAAGCCGCAGCACCTGCCGGTGATCGGCGACTTCATCGCGCGCCGCTACCAGCAGGCCAACCCCGGCGAACTGGCGACCCCGTGGTTCGGTTTGTCCCAGTACGGCTGGGGTGGCGAAGTCCTCGACATCGCCAGGCTCGAAGTCCCCGACCATCTGAAAGGCGTACCGATGGAACTGACGGCGGGCGCCCAGGGAAGCTACGTACTGTCTGCGCAGGGCCAGGTGCTCGCCCGCGGGCGCGTGGGCACGCCGGTGAATGCGGCTGGCGTGGCGATGCAGGTCCGCAAGATGGCGGCCCATCCCGGCATGCGTTTCCAGGTGACCCGCTACGATCCTTCGGCGGTGATGGCGGCGCTGAAGGAAAACATCACGGCGACCGAGATGGGGCGCAACTCCGGTGTGATCAGCCTGGTGTACGCGCATGCGGACCCGGAGCGCGCGCGCCGCGTACTGGATGAAGTCACCGGCGCCTACGTGCGCCAGAACGTAGCGCGCACGTCCGCCGAAGCGGCCAGCCGCTTGAAGTTCGTCACCGAGCAGTTGCCGAAGGTGCGCGAGGAGCTCGCCAAGGCGCAGGCCGCGCTCACCGCATTCCAGACCCGCACCCAGACGCTGGACGTGACCACCCAGAACCGCGCGCTGCTCGACCAGACCATCGCGCTGGATTCCAGCATCCAGCAGCTGCGCATCAAGATGACCGAAGTCGAGAACCGCTACACCGCGGCGCACCCGACGTATCGCGCGCTGCAGGATCAGATCAACCGGTTCCAGGGCGAGCGCAACGGCCTGCAGGGCCGTATCCATGACCTGCCGGACACGCAGCAGGTGTTGTTCCGCCTGAATCGCGACGTCGAGGTTACCAACCAGACTTACGCCAACCTGCTGGACCAGGCGCAGCAACTCGAGATCGCCAAGGCCAGCGCCGTAGGCAACGCGCGCGTGATCGATCCGGCCGCGGTGAACCTCAACAGCCCGGCCTGGCCGAAGCCGCTGCCGGTGCTGGCCGCCGGCACGTTGCTGGGCCTGATGGTGATGGTGGTGATCGTCCTGCTGCAGCAGATGTTCCGCCGTGGCGTGGAAGACCCGGTCGACATCGAACTGCTGGGCCTGCCGGTGTACGCGTCGATCCCGCTGAGCAAGAAGGGCCAGGCGTTGACGTACCGCATGAGCCATCGCCGCCGCGACGGCAAGTCGCGCCTGCTCGCGCTGAATGCGCCGGCCGACCTGGCGATGGAAGCGCTCCGCTCGCTGCGCACCAGCCTGCACTTCGCGCGGATGCGCATGCGCAACAACCTGCTGATGATCTCCGCGCCCAGCCCGGGCGTGGGCAAGACCTTCATCTGCGCCAACCTCGCGGTGACGATCGCGCAGACCGGCCAGCGCGTGCTGCTGATCGACGCCGACATGCGCCGCGGTACGTTGCACGACGCGGTCGGCGTGCGCTGGGAGAACGGCCTGTCGGACGTCATCGCGGGCCGCATTCCGCTGGACGACGCCGTGCGTCGCGTGGCCGGCGCCGAGAACCTGTCCTTCATTTCGCGCGGTGCGATTCCGTCCAACCCGTCCGAGTTGCTGATGCACGAGAACTTCAGCGACCTGCTGAAACGCGTCTCGGGCGAGTACGACATCGTGCTGATCGATACGCCGCCCGTGCTGGCGGTGACCGACGCCGCCGTCATCGGCCACCACGCCGGTACCTGCCTGATGGTGGTGCGCTGGGGCCTCAACCAGCAGCGCGAAATCGCCCTGGCCAAGCAGCGCCTCGAGCAGAACGGCGTCGAGGTGAAGGGCGCCATCTTCAACGGCGTGGAGAAGCGCGGCGCGGGCGAGTACGCCTATACCTACTACGAGTACCTGCCGGCGCCGCACGCCGGTGCGGGCCGATAAGGAGGCGTCGCCGATGCAGATCACCATGTCGCCTTACTACGGCACGCCGGATTTCACCGTGCTGGACCGGCACCCGGAGTACCACCGGATCGATCCCGTGTCGGTGGCCGACCTGCTGCGCAACGCCTTCGTGTATCCGCCGCATTCCATCTACGAAGGCGTCAAACTGGTGACGTTCGGGTTCTCCGCGCACCAGGACATGCGGGGCGAGCCGGATTTCCACTTCAAGTTCCGCAACGCAGGCGAGGTGCCCGAAGTGGCGGACCGGCCGCAGGACTGGATCGCGGTCTACCACCGCATGCTGTGCGATGCGATCACCCGCACCACCGCCGACATGCGATCGCCCTGGCAACTGCAGAGCGGCGGCAAGGATTCCACGACGCTGGCCATCGCGCTCGCCGACGCCCGGCCCGACACCACCTGCATCACGTACCTCGGGGGGCGCGAAGAGAACGAACTGGATTCCGCACGGCAGGTGGCCAGCCGGCTCGGCCTGCGCCATGAAGCGTTGGTCTGCGATCCCGGTCGCGCGTACGACCGCTACCTGGCGTTGGCGGGGCGGATGCCGTTGCTGACGGCGGACTTCGCGCTGTTGTCGTACGCCGACCTGGCGACCGAGGTGGCGGCGCGCGGTGGCGATGGCATCATCGATGGGTTGGGCGCCGACAGCTACTTCGGCACGCCGGTCGATCTGCAGCAGCAGCTGACCGTGCGGCTCGCGCGCGGACTGCGCCTGCCGTTCGACGCTACCGGCCTGCCGGGCATCTCCGGCAGCTTCCCGCTGTGCTTCGCGCTCGGCACGCTGCAGATGACGCCGATCGAGCGCGTCTTCCCGGGCTCGCGCTTCAGCGATGCGGAAGTGGATGCCCTGTTCGGCATCGACATGGCGCGCCGATCGCGCGAGCGCCTGTCCCTGTTCAAGCCGGAGATCGCCTCGGCGACCAGTGCGTGGGAATGGCGCGACATGTCGATGTCCATCGCCGGCTCGGCGGGCGCGTTCGCCAAGGGTCTCTACACCGCGCATGCGGCCGGGCTGGGTGCGGCGTATCCGTTCTGCGATCGCGCGTTGCGCGAATGGATCCATCACGAAGTGCCGCGCCGGCAGAAGGTGGACCCCGAGACGGGTTTGAACAAGGTGCTGATTCGTCGGCATATCGCCGCGCATTTCGGCGAACTGCCTTACGTGCAGCGCAAGGGCAGCTTCCGTTTCGACGTGTGCGGGCTGGCGGCGCAACGGTTCGAACAGGTCCACGGGTTCGCCGCGCAAGTCCGCGAGATGCTGCCCGGCGCCGCCACGTGGCTCGAACGCAATCGCAACCGCCTGGACAACAAGTACCACGCCTCGAAGTTCTACCTGCTGGCCGTGGTGTTGCCCTGGCTGGCGGCGCACGCGGCGGACACCGCCGCAGCGGCGACGGAAGCGCGCCGGGAATCGATCGCGGCCTGATGCGTTGCTCCCGTCGACATCTACTGGGAGCCGGCCCGGGGCTGGTGCTCGCCGCGATGTTGCCCGCGCCCCGTGCGCTGGCGCTGGACGCGCGCGCATTCGGCGCGCGGGGCGATGGGGTCAGCGACGACACGCGCGCCCTGCAGGCGGCCATCGATGCATTGCCTGCGGGTGGCACACTGGTGATGGATCCCGGCAATTACGTCGTCGACCCCGAGCGCAGCCTGCGCCTGCGTTCGCGCACGCGGCTCTCGATGTCGCCTGGAACGCGGCTGGTCGCCCGTGCGAACGCCGCGCCGCGGGCGTACGTGCTGTTGATCGAAGGCGTCCACGACGTGCAGGTCAGCGGTGGCCGCATCGTCGGCGACCGCGATCACCACCTCTCCAGCGAGGGCGAGTGGGGGCACGGCATCATGGTGCGGGGCGCGGAACAGGTGTTGCTGCGCGACCTGCATATCACGAAGTGTTGGGGCGATGGCATCTCGGTCGGCGGCATCAGCGGCACGCGCATGGTGCCCAGCCGCGACATCCGCATCGAGGATGTCGTCTGTACGGGCAACCGCCGGCAAGGCCTGACGATCGGGCGGTCGCGGAACGTGCGCGTGCTGCGTTCCCATTTGCTCGCCACGCGCGGCACGTTGCCTGGCTGCGGCATCGATATCGAGCCCGATCCGGGCGGCAGCGCTGACGACATCGGCATCGAGGCCTGCACGCTGCGCGGCAACCATGGTGCAGGCCTGCAAGTGTATGAGCGCGGGTACCGCATCACGGTGCGTCGCTGCATCATCCGCGGCAACCGCGGCGACGGCGTGCTCATGCGGGGCGGCGAGCAATGCGTGCTCGAGGACAACGACATCGCCGACAATGGGTTGCGCGGCATCGTCGTTCAGGGCGGTGCGCGCGACATCGCGGTGATAGGCAATCGCTTCTCAGGCAACGCGGCAGGATTGCGGAAGAAGAAGCCGCAGGCGATGAAAGGCTGGATGCATGTCGACGTGGCCAGCACCGCGAAGGACGTGCGCATCGATCGGAACAACCGGTTCGAGTGAGCCCGTTCGCGACGGGCGAAGCGGCCCATCAAGCGAACGCATCCGGCGGAACAAGCGAACTCAACCGACGGGAACAAGCAGGCTCATCCGCGCTGGAGAAGCGGACTCAACCACGATCGTTCGCGTGCAGATGCGTGACGGTGTTCGCGCGAACGACGCATGCGTGCGCGAAGTATTTGAATGCGTTCACAGATACGCAGGTGCGTTAACCGGTCGTTGCGTTCGCGTGGCTATAGTCGCCCCCGTCGCGATTTCACGCGGCGATCACATGGCAAATTTTCCGACGGGCGCTTGCCCGCAAGGGGTTACGTTTGTGAAGAAGAATGTTCTCGTGCACGACGTGCGCGAGGCTGGGATGCCTCGGCGCGATTTCCTGCAGAAGTCGATGCTTGCCGCCCTTCCGGCGATCGGCGTTGCCGCCGGCATTCCGCGGGCGTTCGGCGCGGTCATGGCCGGCAACATGCCCGCTATCTCGATGTCGGCCGCCGCCGTGTACGACCCTCCGGTGCGCACACGCGGCGCGACCACGCTGAGCGTGCGCGACTGGGGTGCCGCGGGCGACGGTGCGCGCGACGACACGACCTCGTTCCAGGCGGCCATCGATGCGCTTCCCTCTGCGGGTGGCACGATCCATGTGCCTGCGGGCGACTACGTGATCGACCCCACCCGCAACGTGCGCCTGCGCAGCAACATGCACCTGCAGCTCGCGGACGGCGCCATCCTGCGCGCCAAGCGCAACGACCAGGAGCGCGCCTATGTGCTGATGGTCTACAAGGTCAGCAACGTGGAAATCTCGGGTGGCCGCATCGTCGGCGATCGCGACAACCATCTGGGCACCACCGGCGAATGGGGGCACGGCATCATGATCCGCGGCTCCTCGCGGGTGACGGTGCGGGACATCCATGTCTCGAAGTGCTGGGGCGATGGCGTCTCCATCGGAGGTGCGATGGTGACCAACGCACCGACCATCCCCTGCGACGACGTCGTGATCGCCAACATCGTCAGCACCGGCAATCGACGCCAGGGCCTCACGATCGGTTGCGCCTCCAACGTCAAGGTGTACGACAGCGAGTTCAGCGATACCCGCGGCATCGCGCCGCAATGCGGTATCGACGTCGAGCCGGATTCCAACGACGGGCGCATCACCTCGACCGTGCACATCGAGAACTGCGTCATGCGTGGCAATGCCGGCAACGGCGTGTTGCTCTACAAGCGCGTGAAGGGCGTGACCGTCAAGCGTTGCACGATGGAATACAACGGCGGCCATGGGTTGCTGACCATCGGACCGGAAGGCGGCTACATCGCCCAGAACACGATCCGGCACAACTACCTGGTGGGCCTGATGCTGGGCGCAAGCACCTACAACTACCAGGTGAGCGGCAATGTGTTCCGCAACAACAACACACGGCTGCATGGCGTGAACACGGTCCTGAACCCGCTGGTCGCCATGGCCGGCATCGTCGAGGGCAACAAGGGCAACGGCGCGCACGTGGCGAAGGTATCCACCGCCACCGAGATCCGGGTAACGACGAACCAGTTCGCGAAGTAGCCCGGTGAGGTGAAGAGCCCGTCAAGAGGCGGCCGCAAGGCCGCCTCTTCCGTTTTCTGCGTTCATGCGTTCATGCGTGCCTGCGTCTTGTGGTGAGTGCGTCAATGGATTCCGCAGGGCTGTTTCCTAGAATCCGGGAATCGATTCGCGCGGAGTCCGCCTTGAAGTTCATCCTGTTCGCCAACACCGACTGGTACCTCTACAACTTCCGGCTGTCGACAGCGCGTGCGCTGCAGGCGCGCGGCGTGGACGTGGTGATGGTGTCGCCGCCGGGCGAGTTCGGTCCGCGTTTCGCCGAGCATGGCGTGCGGTGGGTACCGCTTCGCATGCAGCGCGCCAGCCTCAATCCCCTGCGCGAAGCCGGTACCCTGGCGAACCTGGTGGCGTTGCTGCGCGAGGAGCGTCCGGACCTGCTGCACAGCTTCACCCTGAAGTGCGCGGTGTACGGTGCGCTGGCCGCGCGCGCGGCCAGCGTGCCCGCGTACGTGAATGCGGTGACCGGCCTGGGCTACGTGTTCGCCAGCGACCGCATGAAGGCGCGCGTACTGCGCCCCCTGGTGTCCGCACTGATGCGCGCTGCACTGGGCAGCGATCGCTCCCGCGTGATCCTGCAGAATCCCGATGACGCGGAGGCCTTCCATTCGCTGCGCCTGGCGCCGCCCCACCACATCCGTCTGATCCGCAGCTCCGGCGTGGATATCGCGCGCTTCAATGCCGATGGGCGGAAGCCTCGCGACGAAGGCGCGCTGCGCGTGCTGCTGGCCGCGCGCCTGTTGAAGGAGAAAGGGGTGCGTGAGTATGCCGAAGCCTCGGAGAAGCTCCTGGCCGAGGGGCGCGATATCCGCTTCCTGCTTGCCGGCGTGCCCGACGAAGGCAATCCCAGTTCCGTGACGCGCGAAGAGGTCGAGGGTTGGCAAACGCGGGGCCTGGTGACGTGGCTGGGCCACGTGGACGACATGCCGACGCTGTTGCGCGACGTCGATGTCATGGCGCTGCCCAGCTATTACCGCGAGGGCGTGCCCAAGAGCCTGATCGAAGCAGGCGCATGCAATATCGCGCTGGTCACCACCGATCTCCCGGGTTGCCGGGAAGTGGTCACGCGCGACGGGCACGACGGCTTGCATGTCGTGCCGCGCAGCGCGGATTCGCTGGCGCAGGTGCTGGCGCGGCTCGACGACGATCGCGTGCTGCTGCACCAGTTGGGCGCACGTGCGCGGCAGAAGGCCCTCGCCGATTTCGACGAGCGCGTGGTGATCCGCCGGACCTGCGAGGTTTACGACGAGCTGCTGCCGCAGCCGCTTGCGGCGGCCGCATGAGCCAGGCCTTGCCCATGCCGTGGCGCCCGGCCATCGCCGCATTGTCCGTGTTGTCGCTGGCCACGGCGGCGGGCGCGGCGATGGTGTTCCTCACCCAGGTGGTGCTGGCGCGCCACTTCGGCCCGACGCAGTACGGCTTGTTCGCTTCGTCACTGGCGACGGTCAGCCTGGTCGCACCGTTGGCGGGATTCGGCCTGTCCCAGTTCCGATTGAAGGCGCACGGCGCGGAAGGCTGGGCGGCCGAACGGTGGCAGCCGGCCTCCTCGCGCTTCCTCGTGCTCACCAGCATGCTGGCGGTGGGAGGCATCGTCGCATGGGCCTTGCTCGGGCCACCGGTGGATGCCGACACGCGCTCCATGTTGCTGGTGCTCGCCCCTTTCATCCTCGGTTTGCTGGCGGTGGAGCAGATCGGCAGCAAGCTGCGTCTGGAAGAACGTCATGCGGCATTGGCGGGCTGGCAGTTGCTGATGCCGACGGGACGGCTGGCGATCGCGTTGCTCGCGGTGGCCGGGCTGTCGCTGTCGATCCATGCGGTGGCCTGGGGGCACGCCGCGCTGGCGGTCGTGGCCTTGATGCTGGCACTGCCGCAGTGGCAGGCGATGCGGCGCGGGCAATGGAGCCTGAAAGGGCACGGCCCGCGCGACCTCTCCCTGGAACGGGACATCGCGCGGCCGGATGCCCGCATGCTGTTCCGGCAGGCGTGGCCGTACGGTGTCGCAGCGGTGCTGTATCCGGTGTTCTTCCAGATCGGCACCGTATTGCTGAAATACCTGCGTGGCGATGCCGAAGCCGGCGTGTTCGGCATCGCGCTGGCGGTGATGACGGCGATCTACCTGTTTCCCACCACGATCTATCAGAAGTTCCTGCTCGCGCGCCTGCATCGATGGGCGGTGCACGACCGCACGCGCTTCCGGCAGGTGTACCGGCTGGGTTGCATCGGCATGCTCGCGAGCGGCCTGCTGGTCGGTATCATGCTGGCGGCGCTGTCGGGCGAGGCGGTCCGGGTCTTCGGTGAGCGCTACGCCGGGCTGCAGCCGCTCTTGATGGTGCTTGCGGTGTGCGTGCCGATACGCTTCCTGTCGACCGCCGTCGGTGCAGTACTGCTGACCGAAGGCCAGATGGCGTATCGCGTGGGCGCGATGCTCGCGGCCGCCACCGCTGCGGCGCTGCTCAACCTGCTGCTGATCCCCGCGCAGGGTGCGATGGGCGCGGCGATCGCCACGTTGGCGGCAGAGGCCTTGCTGCTGCTGGCCATGTACCACGGTGCGCGGCGTGCCGCCGCATTGCGGGGTGCGCCATGACGGCATTGCGGACCGCGTTCACCGGTTACTACGGCATGCGCAACTTCGGCGACGACCTGTTCGGCGTGCTCTGCACGCGCGCCGCGCAGACCTATTGGCGCGCGGCGCCCCGCGTGGTGGGGCCGCCCTTGGCTGCCGCCCCCGCGCGCAGCACGGTGCCGCGTCGCTATCCGACCCGCTGGTACGGCAGCACGGGACTGGTCGGCAAGGCCAGTCGATGGCTGAGCTTTGCCCGGGGTATCCACGATTGCGACGTGCTGGTGATGGGCGGCGGCTCGGTGATCACGGCGCGCGAATCGTTCCGCAAACCGATGATGCTGTCGGCGGTGGAGCGGGGCGTGCAACTCGCGGCGGTCGGCGTATCGATCGGGCCGTTCGCGGACGCGCGCGACGAAGACGCAGTCGCTGCCTTCCTGCAGAGGTTCCGCTATCTATCCGTGCGCGACGAGCGCTCGCGCCGGCTGGCCCAGGCGATGGGACTTCAGGCGATCACCCACGCAGGCTGCGATCTGGCGGCGTTGCTGCCGGTACTGGGGCCGCGCACCGCGGGTCCGGCGAGCGGGCAGGGCGCACCCGTTCGCATCGGCGTGGCGCCGTGCCGGTACCGCGAGGATGGCGAGTACGCCGCGCCATCGCGCCGACGCTGGGAGGAACACCTGATCGCCGCGCTGGCGGACCTGCGCCGTATGCGCGAGGTCCACGTGGACGTATTCAGCCTCAACGAGCATCCCCGCCACGGCGACCGGGAACTCGCTCGGGCGCTGGTGGATCGCCTGCGCACGGAGGGCGTGGCTGCGGAGCATCGTCCGTATGCGAGCCAGGACCCCCTGCACACCGTCGACGCGCTGGCTGCGTGCGACGTGGTGGTGAGCGCGCGCCTGCATGGCGCGATCGTGGCCTATCTGCAGGATGTTCCCTTCATGATCATCGACTACCACCCGAAGTGCCGCGATTTCGCCGATGACATCGGCCTGGATGCTTCGTTGCGGGTAACGGCCGACCGAGCAGGAAATCCGTTCAGCGACGCGTTGCCTGCCTTGCTCGCAGGCGAACGGCAACCGCGTGTTTCACGCGCCGATTACGCGCGGCGGGCGCCCGACATCTTTCAATGTGCACCATGGGCCAAGGCATGAACGACGCTATTCCGTCCCCCTCGATTCCTGGTGCACCGGCGCCCGTGAGCGTGGTGGTGCCGTGCTATCGGTGCGGCGACACCATCGGCGATGCGGTTGCGTCGATCGCCGCGCAGACCCGGCGGCCGGCGGAAGTGTTGCTGGTGGACGACGCCAGCGGCGACGACACACTCGATGCGCTGCAGCGTGTCGCCGACGCGTATCCCGCAGGTTGGGTCAAGGTGATCGCATCCTCCCCCAATGGGGGTCCATCGCGTGCACGTAACCTCGGTTGGCAACAGGGGGTACAGCCGTACATCGCCTTCCTCGATGCGGACGACACCTGGGTGCCGGACAAGATTGCGTGGCAGATGGCCGAACTCGAGCGCGATCCGCGCATCGCCCTGATCGCGCACCGCATGAAGGTGGCGCCGCGCGGTGCGGCACCCGTACCGGCGCGCCGCGCCGTGCGGGCGAGCGTGATCGGGCGCCGCCGCCTGTTGCTCAACAACCCGTTTCCCACCGCTTCGGTCATCCTGCGCCGCGACCTGCCATTCCGCTTCAACGAGCGCTTCCGCCGGGTGGAAGATTTCCTGCTGTGGGCGCAGATCGGCTTCTCGGGCTACCGCTGCGTCAAGCTCAACCAGGTGCTCGCCTACTGGCACAAGCCGACGTTCGGCGCCGCCGGTCTCAGCGGCGATCTCGATGCGATGCATCGCGCGGGCAAGGAGGTGCGACGCGAACTGCTGGCGGCCGGACTCGTCACGCGCGGCGAGCACTGGTTCGCGCGCAGCGTGGGCCTGGTGCGGCGCGGTCGCCGGCGCATGCTGCTGCTGATGCGGCCGACGACACGGTGACCGCATGAAGGCGTCCGGCAACGCGCTGCCCTACCTGCGCTCGGCCACGAGCCCCCACGCCAGCGCCGAACGGTGGTTGGGCGTGATCTGGCTGCTTGCCGTGGCTACCTTCGGGTGCTGGCTGGTGGGTAGCCGCGCTCTGGACATCGGCTCCGATACGGAGACGTACGCGGGCTTCTTCGAGAGTCTGGACCAGGGTGTGCCGGAAACGCGCTTGGAACCGGGCTTCGCCTACCTGAGCTACGGCTTGCGCCTGCTGGGCCTGGGCGTGCCGGGCTACCAGGCGGTCCTGTTCGCATTGTTGCTGGTGGGCGTGGCCATCGCGGTGCGCATCCACCATCGCGCATTCCCGCCCACGCAGGCGTACCCCACGCTGTTGTGCGCATCGCTGCTGTTGTTGTTCATCTCGCCGATGTTCGTCAACGCCTCCATCAACGCCATCCGCCAAGGTCTGGCGGCGCCCCTGGTGTTCGCGGCGCTGCTGTGTTTCCAGCAACGGCGCTGGTGGGGCTTCGCGCTGCTGGGCGCGCTTGCCGCCAGCCTTCACGTCTCTTCGCTGCTGTACCTCGTGTGCGCGCCCGCCCTGCTGCTGAAGCCGAACCTGCTACGGACGCTGGCTGCGCTGGCGTTCGTCGCCTACGTCAGCGGACTGTCGATGAAAGTCGTGGGCGCGGTGTCGCCGACGCTCTATACGACGGTCATGGAGTACACCGCGAACGACAACTACCGCGCCGGCGTGCGCATCGATTTCGCGGTGTTCACGATCTTCTGGTACGTCGTCGTGCTGGCCGTGTCGCCCTGGGTGCAGCCGGCGGCGCGCAAGCCGCTTCAGGATGGTGCCTCCGTCTACCTGGTCATGGTGGTGCCGTTCTTCGTGATCGGCTGGGGCTACTTCTCCAATCGCTATCTGCTGCCGGGCTGGTTGGCGATCTCGCTGATCCTGGCGGCCGCGTGCTGCTACAGCCGGGTGGCGCCGTTGCGCCAGCCGTTGCTGCTCGGTGCCGGCCTGGCGGTGGCCTGCGGTGTGCTGTTCTTCTATGTCAGCCGCGGCATCGTCATCTGAGAGGGCGATGAAGACCCTGGCCGAACTCGTGGTGTCGTTGAGCTACCCGCCGGCGCTCTCGCTCTGTCTGCTGGGTATCGCAGCGCTGGCGTGGGTGGTGCGGAGGCGCTGGATTGCCGGCAGCGTCGCGGGCGCGGCGCTCGCATGGTCGGCGCTGTGGTCGATCCCGTTCGCGTCGGAAACCCTGCGCGGCGTACTCGAACATCGTTACGCCGTGCGCGAGGCTTCGGCGTTGCCACCGGCAGACGTCATTGTGGTATTGGGGGGAGGCAGCAACTATGCCTGGCTGGACCGCGAGGACGTGGACCCCACGCGCCTGCGCAGCAGCCGCCTTGCCGCCGGGGCGCGGGCCTGGCATGCGGGCAAGGCGTCGAAAGTGATCCTGAGTGGAGGCGGCGTCGGCAACACCACCGAAGCGCGACGCATGGCCGAGGCGATCCAGCGCCTCGGCGTTCCCGAAGAAGCCCTCATGCTGGAAGAGCGCAGCCACGACACGCGCGACAATGCGCGCTTCAGCACGGCGCTCGCCTCCGAACATGGCGGACGCCACCTGCTGCTGGTGACGTCCGCGCTGCACATGCCGCGCGCGAAGTTGCTCTTCACCCAGGCCGGTGCGGACGTCACCCCGGTTCCGGTGCCGGAAGGGCGGCCCGCGGTCGGCCTGCGTGAACGTTGGCTGCCATCGCGACGTGCGCTGTGGCGCAGTGGACGCGCGTTCAAGGAGTTTGCGGCGCTGACGGCCGCATGGATCGGCGCGCACGCGCATTAATCCGCGGTTGTGCTGCTTCCGCCGTTCTCTTCACGCCCCCGTTGCCACGATCCGGAGAACGACCGCGAGGGCATGCCATGCATGCATCGCCGCCATCCGAACCAGTGAGGTGCCCGGTAGTGAACATCCAACGTCCCGTCCAAGTCCTGCTCGCCACGGCGATCATCGCGACGCTGTCCGCCTGTGCGCTCGGGCCCGGCCAACGCATGATGCGCAGCGCCAGCGTGCCCAGCGGCGAAGGCGACGCGCAGAGCGACGTGCGCATGGTGCCGATCACGCAGTCGCTGGTCGCTGCGCCGCGCGCGGCCGTCGCATTGCCGCCGACGCTGGCGCAGTATCGCCCCGAGGAGTACCGCATCCAGCCCGGCGACACGCTGATCGTCACCGTGTGGGACCACCCCGAGCTGACGACGCCGGCAGGCAGCCAGCAGCAGGCTGCCACCAATGGTCGCCTGGTGCAGCCCGATGGCAGTTTCTTCTTCCCGTATGCGGGCAAGCTCAACGTCACCGACCAGACGATCGAGCAGGTACGCAGCACGCTCGCGAGCCGATTGAGCCAGTACCTGAAGTCGCCGCAGGTCGATGTCAACGTGGTCGGCCATGGCGCGAAGGTCTCTTTGCAGGGGGCTTTCGAGGACACCACACCACAGGAATTCACGACTGTGCCTTTGACGCTGTCACAGGCGGTTGGGCGTGCACGCATAGATGTTGAGCAGGCCGATCTTTCCGGTTTCGTGTTGACGCGCGACGGTACGGATTACCCACTTGACCTCGACGCCTTGAATCGCGGCAGCGTGGCAGCCGATGTGTATTTGAAGCCGGGCGACAGGTTGTACATGCCGTTCAACGATCGCAAACAGGTGTACGTGATCGGCGAAGTGCTGCGCCCGCAGGCGCTGACGTTCAAGACCACCGACATGAGCCTGACCCAGGCCCTTGGCCGCACCGGCGGACTGAATCCGGTGACGGCCAAGGGCGGTGCGGTCTACGTGATCCGCGGCATGGAGGACAACGCGCCCGACCAGGCGACGGTGTACCACCTCGATGCGACGTCACCGGTGGCCTTCACGCTGGCCGACCGCTTCTCGCTGCGGCCGGGCGATGTCGTCTGGGTCGGCCCGGCCGGCGTGACGCGCTGGAATCGCTTCCTGACCCAGCTGCTGCCGTTGTCCGGCATCATCAGCAACGCGGCCTCGGCGCAGTACAACTTCGATCGCGGCAATTGATCGTGGACCGATGCGGATCACGCATCCAACGTTTCTTCCTCGCGCGCATAGGGTTGCGCGCGGGGAACGAGCGTCAGCCCGGGTGACGGCTGCGCCTGGCCGACGGGACGCAATGCATTCCGTCGTGAAGCCAGCACGCGCAGACGATCGGCGCGCGCCAACGCCCACCGCGCCGACCAACGCATGCCGGCGGGGACCGAGCGCACGGCGACGTTGGCTTGTGGTTGGCGCGGATCGTCCATCAGGACGACGACCAGCCAACCGCCGCGGCATGCGGCTATTTCAAGGACGGGATGCCCATCGAGATCCAGGCGCGCACCGCTCCAGTCGTCGTCGGGCGTTGCTTCCACCCACTGGAAATCGTCGGGAAGTTTCATCGGGACAGCCTTGGTCATGGGGACAGCCTTCTCGCTTGCACGGGGGAAAGGTGATCGCAGGGCGCGATCCGGTCCGTCGTGGACGGACGCAACGTGGTTCTTCGCGGAGAAACGCGGACGTTCTTTTTTTGTGTGCCCCGATGATAAGGACTGCAACGCCCTCGCGAGCATTTCTGCTGAGTCCGCTTCAGCAACAAGCCAGTGATGTGGGCATGCGTGCACTGGATCACATCGAGTCATGTGCATGAACGACGTTCACGCGCTCATCGCATCACATGACAGGTATCGCACGGTCGCGCTCGCTTACGTGGATGAGCGCGATGACTGAGAAGAAACGCAAGTGGGGCTTCGCGCTGCTCACGCCGGAGCAACGCAAGGAGATCGCGAGCAAGGGTGGCCGCGCGGCGCAGAAGCGCGGCCGCGCGCATCAGTTCGGCAGCGACGACGCGCGCGAGGCAGGCAGGAAAGGCGGCGCGAAAGTCAGCCAGGATCGCGCGCACATGGCACGCATCGGCGCGAAGGGCGGGCGGGTGAGGCCGGGCGACCGACAGGCGCGAGAAGAAGAGGAATGAAGCGCGTGCGGCGCCTGCCGGTTCAGTCGACCCAGCCGCTGATTTCGCCGTGGGTGAACGGGCCGATCTTCTGGCGCGCGATGCGGCCATCGGCATCCACCAGCACGGTGTAGGGCAGCACGCCCTTGGCGTTGCCCAGCCAGACGCTGGCGTCGGCCGGGCCTGGCGTATCGAGCACGATCGGGTAGCGCACCGGGATGTTCGCTGTGAAGTCGCGCACGCCTTCCGGCGTGTCCAGCGCGAGTCCGATCACCTGCACGCCGTCGGCGCCCTGCGAAGCGGCGAAGCGGTCGAGCTCCGGCATCTCCTCGATGCACGGCCCGCACCAGCTCGCCCAGACGTTGATCAGCAAGCGCTTGCCCGCATAACGCGCGCGCAGGTCGACGATGGCGCCATCCAGTCCCGGCAACGCGATGGCCGGCATCGCATCGCCGATGCCGGCAGGCGTGACGCCGGCCGGTGGCGCGGGCGCCGTGGCGTTCGTCGCCGCGTGCAGCGCGCGTTCGCCCACCTGCGTGCGCCAGAAGGGATTGCCGTTGAACCACAGGCTGGCCAGCAGGCCCAAGCCGCCGGCGGCCACCGCCACCAGCAGCACGCGCGATGTCGTCGCCTTCATCGCGCGGCGCGCTCGAAGGCCTGGCGCATGCCGTCCTGCGTGAGCACGGTCGGCAGCACTTCGCCGACACCGCCACCACGCGGATACATCACGTAGAGCGGGACGCCGACCGCGCCGTGTTCTTCGAGGAAGGCGGTGATCGCCGGGTCCACGTTCGTCCAGTCGCCGGTCATCATCACGGCATCGTGGGTCGTCAGCAGGTCGCGGAATGCGGACGTATTGAGCACCGCCTTCTCGTTGGCCTTGCAGGTGACGCACCAATCGGCCGTCATGTCGACGAAGACGATGCGGCCTTCCGCACGCAAGCTGCCCAGCGTTTCGGCCGAATAGGCCACATGGTCATCGCCGCGCGGGGTGAGCGTCGAGGCTTTCGGCATCCGATGCGCGACGACCAGGGGCAGCACCGATGCGACGACCAGCAACCCGGCGAGCACGCGTTGCAGCGGCGCGACGCGCAACCGCAGGCGCTGCCACCACCACAAGCCGAGCGTCAGTACGACCAGGCCTGCGAGCGCGAGGCCGATGGCATCGACGCCCCGCTGGTTGCCGAGCACCCACAGCAACCATGCCGCAGTGAGGTACATCGGGAAGGCGAGCACCTGCTTCAGCGTTTCCATCCACACGCCGGGGCGCGGCAGCCGGTTGGCGAGCGCCGGTACGAAACCGATCAGCAGGAACGGCAGCGCCAGGCCCAGGCCGAGCACCGCGAACACCAGCAGGCCCAGCACGCCCGGTGCCGTGAACGCGTACGCCAGCGCGACACCCATGAACGGTGCGGTGCACGGACTGGCCACGACGACGGCGAGGACGCCGGTAAAGAAGTCGCCGGCCGGGCCGCTACGCGTCGCGAGGCCGTGACCCGCGCCTGCAAGGCGATGACCCACGGTGAACACGCCCGACAAGCTCAGACCCACGGCGAACATCACGTAGGCGAGCACGCCGACCACCCACGGCTGCTGCAACTGGAAGCCCCAGCCCAGCGCCTGGCCCGCGTAGCGCAGCGCGATGGCGATCGCGCCTACCGCGATGAAGCTGACCAGTACGCCGGCCGTGTACCAGAGCGCACGATGGCGGGCGTCGTTGCCGCCGCGGCCACTTTCGGCCAGCGATAGCGCTTTCAGCGAAAGAATCGGCAACACGCACGGCATCAGGTTGAGCACCAGGCCGCCCAGCAGCGCGAACGCGAAGGCGGTCAGCAGCGAGATGGAGCCATAGCCCTTGGTGTTCGCAACCACATTCTTGGGCGGACGCGTCCGCTCGACGTTGGTGGTCGCTGTGGGAGCGTCCTCGGCCGTCGTCTCTGCCGGTGCATCGACAGGCGTGGCCACGGGTGCCACGACGGCCGGCGCTTCGCTCACTACCGCGTCGGCGGGCGTCACCGTGCCGGCGGGGATGGCAAGCTTCACCCGGCGAGTCATCGGCGGATAGCAGATGCCGTCGGTCTGGCAGCCCTGGAACGTCACCCGCAGCGTCGCGTTGAGTGCGTTGGCGCGATCGCGCCTCAGCGGTACCGGCACCTCGGCCTGGTCGAAGTACACGGTGACGTCGCCGAAATGCTCGTCGTGGTGCGCAACGCCCTTCGGCCAGCGCGGGGCCTGCAGCGAGACACCCGAGGCGCCTTCGAGCGCCATCGAGGTACGGTCGCGATACACGTAGTAGCCGCGCGCGGGGGAGAAACGCAGCAACAACTGGTTGCCGTCGAAGGCGATGGCCTCGAAGGCGAACGCCTGTTCGGCCGGCATCGGCAGGGCATCCGTGCCGGCCTGCGGCTTCGGGCCCAGCAGACTGCCTCCGGTCGCGCCGGCGCCCAGCGGCACGAATGCCTCGTCCTCGGCGGGGGGCAGCGCGACCTTCAGCGTGCGCGTCTGTGGCGGATAGCAGATACCGGCATCCGCACAGCCCTGGTACTTGATCTTCAGGCTGACGCTGTCGGTGCCCGGCGCGGGTCGGCCGGGCAGGGTGGCGACCAGTTCGCCGCGGTAGGTCTCGACATCGCCGAAGAACTCGTCGCGGTACGCCTTGCCCTTGGGCAGTTGCAGCGGCTGTGCAGCGAAGCCGGCATCGGCGTCCACCCCGGTGCGGTGGCGGTACAGGTAATAGCCGTCGGTGATTTTCCAGCGGATCTCGATCCGGTCGCGCGCCGGCGCGGTGGCGGTCAGCACGAAGGCGTCGTCCACCGGCAGCAGGTCGTCCTGGGTGATCGCGGCCGAGGCGACGGGCACCAGCAGCGAGGCCAGGGACAGCAGCAGGAGGGCGAGCAGGGTGCGGATCGGCGTCATCGGGTCACTCGGGTCGGGCGTCGGTGCGGGTTTCCGCGGTCACCCAGTCCAGATAGGCGGGCAGGCCGGCGGCGGTTTCGACCGCCAGGATTTCCGGCAGTTCATACGGGTGGAGTTCGGCCAGCCGGGCCATCAGGGCGTCGCGCCGGTCGGCCGGGGTCTTGGCCAGCAGCTGGACCTCGGCAGCCTGCTCCACGTGGCCCTGCCACCGGTACATCGAGACCACGCCGGGCAGCAGGCTGACGCAGGCCGCCAGGCGCTCCTCCACCAGGGTCCGCGCCAGCCGCTGGGCGGTATCGGCGTCCGGGCAGGTCGACAGGATCAGGAAGACAGGCATGGGCCGCCGATTATTGCAGACCCGCCCGGGCGGCCCCTGCGACAAAGATGCGCACCGGCCCTTGAAAGCCCTGCGGCACCCCCAATATCCCCTGCATCCCGGCCTGGCCGGGTTTTTGTACCCGCGGCGTTGGCAGTCCCCTGAGGCGAGTGCTAACATCGCTGCCCCTTTCCCAGTCCAATCAATCACTTAAGAGGATTGACATGAGCAATATCAAGCCGCTGTACGACCGCCTGGTGGTCAAGCCGATCGAAGCCGAAGAAACCTCGCTTGGCGGCATCATCATTCCCGACGCCGCCAAGGAAAAGCCGACCAAGGGTGAAGTCGTCGCCGTTGGCGAAGGCAAGTTCATCGAGGCCACCGGTGCCGTCCGCGCCCCGAAGGTCAAGGTCGGCGACAAGGTGATCTACGGCCAGTACTCCGGTTCGGCGTACAAGTCCGAAGGCGTCGAGTACAAGATCATCAAGGAAGATGACGTCCTCGCGATCCTCGGCTGATCGCGCGCGGTGGCCCTGCGCCGTCGCCCACGTCACCGCAATCCTCTTGATGGCGGGCCCCGCGCCCGCCGCACGAACCACTCTCAATATTCCTGGAGTTGCACATGGCAGCCAAAGATATCCGTTTCGGTGAAGACGCCCGTACGCGCATGGTGCGTGGCGTGAACATCCTCGCCAATGCCGTCAAGGCCACCCTCGGCCCGAAGGGCCGCAACGTCGTGCT
>JACZCZ010087656.1_pt1 | contig 23210 bp, 32 predicted proteins | sample 8641811 | NCBI WGS metagenome assembly JACZCZ01 (sample SAMN15324610, study PRJNA640507) | soil metagenome | isolation source: intercropping peanut in the first line | place: China: Luxin town, Laibin City, Guangxi Province | collected 2019-07-25 | depth 10cm m | reverse complement strand
GGCGGCTCAAGGGCCCCGCCGAGAAGGACTTCTGGGCCTGGGTGCGGACGTGGGCCATCTGCCTGAGCAAGCCGAGCGACATGGGCTACTCGGACGATGGCTACGACCTGCCGCCGCTCCGGCTCCGTGAGGACATCATCGACGTTGACCAGCACATGGCGAAGCAGGCCGGGATGCTGTTCGCGTTCGAGGCCTCGACGCTGTGTGAGCAGCGCGAGGTGAAGCGGGCGACGCTGGCGGAGCGGGTCGAGCGCGCGGCATGGCGCGTCAACAGCACGCCGGGGCAGTGGCTCGTGTTCTGCGACCTGAACGACGAGAGCACGGCGCTCACCAAGGCCATCTCGGGCGCCATCGAGGTCACGGGCTCGGACACGGCCGAGCACAAGGAGCAGGCCATCCTAGGGTTCGCTGATGGGACGCATCGGGTGTTGGTGTCGAAGGCGTCGATCGTCGGGTTCGGCGTGAACCTGCAGAACTGCCACCAGATCGTGTTCGTCGGCAGCGACCACAGCTACGAGAAGTTCCACCAGGCCGTGCGGCGGTGCTGGAGATTCGGGCAGCGGGAGCCGGTGGACGTGCATCTGGTGAGAACGAGCGCGGACGGGCGCGTGGCTCACAACCTGGAGCGGAAGCGGCTCGAGCACGAGGCGATGGTGAAAGGCATGGTGACGGCGGTGGAGTCAGAAGTTGGGCAACGGAAGAGGATCGACCATGTGGAAGGCGTGCGCGAGTCGGGACGCGGATGGGAGATGCTTCAAGGGGACTGCGTGGAGTTGGGCAAAGGACTGGAGCCTGATTCGATCGGGTTCAGCGTTTACTCACCGCCTTTTGCCAGCCTGTATACATACAGTGACTCCGACCGTGACATGGGCAACTGCCGCGACCACGACGAGTTCTTTGCCCATTACACGTTCCTGCTCCGAGAGCTGTTCAGGGTCACGAAGCCAGGCCGACTGTCATCGGTGCACTGCATGATCATGCCGACGAGCAAGGTGCGGGACGGCGTCATCGGGCTCACGGACTTCCCGGGCGAGATCATCCGGGCGCACGAGCGCGCGGGCTGGATCTATCACTCGGACGTGGTCGTGTGGAAGGACCCGGTCACGGCGATGCAGCGGACGAAGGCGCTGGGGCTCCTGTGGAAGCAGATCCAGAAGGACTCGTGCATGAGCAGGATGGGGCTGCCGGACCGCGTCGTGACGTTCCGCAAGCCGGGCCCCAACCCCGAGCCGGTCGGGCACAGCAAGGCGGAATTCCCCGTCGACCAGTGGCAGCGCTGGGCCTCGCCGGTCTGGGACGACATCAACCCGAGCGACACGCTGCAGTTCCAGAGCGCGCGCGAGGAGAAGGACGAGCGCCACATCTGCCCGCTCCAGCTCGAGGTGATCCGCCGCTGCATCCGGCTCTGGAGCAACCCCGGCGACATGGTGCTGTCCCCGTTTGCTGGGATCGGCTCGGAGGGCTACGTGTCGCTGCAGGAGGGGCGCCGATTCCTGGGCTGCGAGCTGAAGCCGTCGTACTTCCGGCAAGCGGTCGGCAACCTGCGCGCTGCCGAGCAAGCACCGGCGAGCCTATTCGGGGCGCTGAACGTGGGCGCCGGTGGGACAAATCTGGCGCCGACCGGTGAATGAGCCTTTGACTGTCATGACAACGTCCGTACAATGACAGTGGGAGGCGCGAGAGACATGACAGCCTGGGGCGCGATTCAGAATTCGATTGATGCCGGCGACCAGTACGTCGCCGAGTTGGACGCCGAGAGCCTGGACGAGATCGAGCAGTTGGCCGACACAGTGAAGATCACTGCCAACGGGAAGATCTACACGGGCACGACCCCCGACGGGGATTCATGGTCCGTCTACGCGCGGAAGCCGGAGTGAGTCATGCCAACCGAATTCAAGCGCATCGAGGTGGACTCGTACAACACGTGGGAAGGCAAGAAGCGGGTAACGTTCAGTGTGGGCGGCAAGAACGTCAACCTGAACCGCGACGAGGCCCGGGCCCTGCGCGACGACCTGACGCGCGAGTTGGAGGAGATCACGCAGGACGAGGAGCGTGAGCCATGAACGCGGGACAGGACACGCGGTCGCACAAGACGCTGCCCCCGCCCCCGAGCGCTTACGTGTCGGAGGTGCGGGCGCAGGCAGACAAGCTGGAGGTTTACGCGCTGCGCATTCTGGCGCGCGTCGAGGAGCTGAGGGAGTCAGCGGACAGGCAGGAGGGACGGCGATGAGAAAGACAACGACGGCATTCGAGCAGAACGTGCTCCTTCTGGCAAAGCGTCTCGACGAGGGCTACCCGCTGACGCCGGGGCTGAAGGGTGCGATCTCGGAACTGGTGTGCGCTGCGGCAGAGAGCGCGCGCCGCGAGCGTGAACGCTTCGAGAGTGTCGCACAGGAGGATTCATGAACGTCGAGATCACATGGGAGCGCAACGACGAACCGGTATGGAGTCCGGCAGCTGGGTGGCGCGCTTGCGTTGGACCAACATACGTTGGCTCGGTCTACTTCGATGGCGAAGCATGGTTTGGCCGTAACGATGCTCGTCGCCGCCACATATATGGCTCGCAGGCGCTTGCTGCTCAAGCGCTCGTGTTCTACGTGAGAGCAGGTGGCCGATGACCTGCCCCATCTGCGGATCCGCCGGCGTGGTCGTGGACCAGGGCGTATTCGGATTCATCGCCCACTGCGGCGGCTGTTACGAGGGCGACGCGGAGGCATCGGAGTGGCGCAGGCTGCAGGCTCGCGCGGACGAGCCCGAGGATGCGCTGGAGCTGTGGCTGGAGCGCGCGAAGGAGTACGCGGCATACGATGAGGTGGTGACGCTACCGCTGCCGTACAGGGTGACGACGCCGCTGCGCGCAGAGTTGGAGCGGCAGCTCGAGCAGGAGCGTGTCCTGTCCCGCGGCTGGCGCAAGGTCCGCGAAGGAGAGGCGCTGGTGTACCGCCCATGCTGACGATGCTGACCGGTGACACGATACTCGACCTGTCCCCGTACGAGGAGCAGGACGACGAGCAGACGATGCGCGTGGAGATGACGAAGAGCGATGCCGTGTACGAGGCGCACGAGAAGCTTCGGGCCGGGAACCACGAAGCGGCCGGGGTCTGGTTCCTGGTAGCGGGGAGTCTGTGATGGCGACCGAGCAGCTGACGGACGAGGAGCGCGCGATCGTTGCGCTGATCGGCGCTGGCGGAGACGGCGAGGTTCCTGATCTACTGGCCATGCCGGTCGCCAAAGCCCTCCGCATTATCGACGCCCACGCCGCGGACCGAGCCGCGCTCGTGGCCCAGCTGGAGGCGGCGAATGGGCTGCTGGCACGGGCGCAAGACGGGAGCGCAAAGCGGCCGAGAGAGGCCAACACCGACTCGGTTCAGCTCGACTACGATATCGGCAAGCACCTCGAACGCAACGGCTGGAGATGGGATGCAATCAACCGTAAGTGGACGCAGGCGGATACGGCTACCTGGACCGAGTACCGCGGGAGGCAGCCGTGAGCGATGTGTCGTGCGAATACGCCAACAGCTTGCTGGAGCAGTTGGAGGCGGCGAACGAGGAAGTTAAGAGCCTAATCAGCCATGGCACTAACCTGCTAGCGGAGAATGAGCGGCACAAGGCCCAAGTCGCGGAGCTGACCCAGCAGCTGCAGAAAGAACGTGATCGCCGTGTCGAACATCGACAGATGAACCAAAGCCTGAACGAACAGGTGCAACGCCTCGTTACCCAAGTCGCGGAGCTGACCCGGGAGCGGGACGAGGCGCGGCGCAAACTGGCTGCACATCTGGACTGCAGCGTTAGCAAGCTCGAATCCGAAGTCACCCGCCTGACCGAGGCGCTGGCTGTGGCGGAGCAGGCATATGACGACGCTTTCATGCGGGGCGCTCAAGCCTCCGAATCCCGCCTCGCCGCCGCGAACGCGCGGCTGCGTGACCTGCTGGCGCACTACAATGAAGACACGTGTGCTGCCGCTGAAGCCCACCTCGCCGCGCAGCCCGCCACGGCGCCGGACCCGCTAACTCACATCGACAGGTTGTCCGAGATAGCGTGTTCTCCGGCACCTGAACCGTCGCCGGACCCGTGTGACGGAGACGTGCGACTGGGGACAGCCACGGCGCCGGCTCGGGACGAGCTCGCGGAGTTGCGGGAGCGTGTGGCGAAGGCGTTGGAGTATCTGGATAACGTGGGTCGTGGCTCGACTCATCGTGAGCAGAAAGCACTGGAGGCACTCCGTGGCAGCTGAGCAACGGGTCGGGCGCACGTGCAACAACGGGTGCGGGCGGAGCATCGAGCACCTGCGCATCGACTCGAAGTGGTGCGCGTGGTGCAAGGTGGCGATCGAGAAGGCGCGCAAGGCCGCCATGAAGCACCGGAAGAAGACGGCGACGGTGAAGACGCCGCACGTGGAGCGCCACGTGGTCGTAAACTTCAGCGGGCACCTGGCTGAGCGGCCACGGTCGCAGGCGCCGTGCAAGGTCTGCTGCGGGATGCCATGGGCGCGGGTGACGAACCGATACACGGAAGGCCGGTACGACGAAGATCCGGTGAGTCTCGATGGCGTGAAGTGTCGCGGGTGCGGGGAGCCGTACGCGCCGGAGCCGGCGCCGAAGGCTGAGTCAGTCCTCCGGAGCAGCGCCGGCACCGCGGTCAGGGCCGCGCCGATGTACGCGGTCAGTCTGGTGACGGGGCGACCCGAGAAGAATGGGAGCAAGTGATGGGCAAGTTCGAATCGAGGGAAGAAGACATGGGTGGCACGGACTGGCGCGCGTACTTCGACAGTTCGTGCCTCCGAGTCTGGCACCTGAACGGGAAGGAGCGCACGTTCAAGATCGTGCGCGTGACCCGGCTCACGAGTGAGATGGTGTCGGGCGGCAAGAAGGAAGTGAAGAAGCAGCCGAAGCTGGAGCTAACCGACGAGAAGGGACGGAACGTGCCACTCCCGCTGCTTCTCAACAAGACGAACGCGCAGACGATCGCGCGCATGTACGGGAACAACCCGAAGGCGTGGGAGGGCAAACTCGTGACACTGTTCCCGAGCACGACTAGCGTCGGGGGCGAGGACAAGGACTGCATCCGGGTGCGGGCGAAGGCGCCGAGCCAGAGGGCGCAACGGGGCCAGCAGATGGCAGCGGACGCGGAGCCATCGACACCGGCGCCCGAGGAGCCCACGCGCGAGCCCGGAGACGACACCGACGAGCCACCGCCCGGGGCACTGGAGACTGACCATGTCGCGCACTGACCTCGAGCCGGTCCGCTTCTCGCGGCTGAAACTCTTCGGCAAGAGCGCTGCCCACTACGCGCACGGGTACGGTGACGAGACCGGGCTCATGCGCAAAGGCTCTGCCTTGCACCGTTACCTGCTCGGTGACAAGAGCGGCGTCTCTGTGTACCCGGGCAAGGTCCGGCGCGGTAAGGTGTGGGATGCCTTCAAGGCTGAGCACGAGGGGCGCGAGTTGCTCATCAAATCCGAGTTCCGGGACGTCGACGGGATGCGCAATAGCATCGAGCGGCACCCACGCGCCATGGCCCTGCTCGACGGCGTGCGCGAGGAGCGGATCGAGTGGGAGATGGCCGGGCGCGCGTGCGCGGGCACGCCCGACGTCGTGCACCTGCGCACGGGCGGGAAGGTGCTCGTGGAGTTGAAGACGAGCGTGAGCGCGGCCCCAGACCTGTTCAAGTGGCAGGCGAAGCGGATGGCCTATCACGCGCAACTGGCCTGGTACGCGCACGCGCTGGAGAGCACGCTCGTGTACGCACCGGGGCCGGTGACGGAGCAGTACATCGTCGCGGTCGAGAGCGCGCCCCCCTACCCGGTCACGGTCATCCGCGTCACCGATGCCCTGCGGAAGAAGGGCGAGCGGCAGTGGCGGGCCTGGTTCGAGCAGCTGCTGGTGTGTGAACGCTCGGGGCGCTTCCCCGGTTACGTGGACGCGGACGTGGACTGGGACGACGAGGATACGGAGCTCGAATGGGACGAGGAGGTGGCATGAAGGGCAGGGCCTGGTACGAGTACGCCGGTGTCGCAACGCTCGGTTTGCTCTGGGCATACATCGTGTGGAGGCTGGCCAGTGGATAAGCGGCTCGAAAAGAACGACCTGCAGCGGCGCCGGTACGAGGCCGCGCGCAAGGCAGGCATCGACGTGTACACGGCCATGCGCTGTCGCGGGAACGTGAGCATCTTCTGTCAGGAGCTGAAGGCTGCGGGGAAGGACCCGCGCGCGTACGGGTTCCTGGCCATGCGGTTTGGCAAGTTTGACCCGATCGCGTTGGGGGAGCGATGAGAGTGCGGCGGACGGACTCCAACCACCGAGCCGTGCTCGATGCCATCCGCATGCTTGGCTACCCGTGCATGAGCCTGCACGCGCACGGCGGCGGGCTGGAGGACATCATCGTGGGACTGCGATGTCCGCAGCTGTTCTGCGACGTGCACAAGCGCTGGGTGATGGTCGAGGTCAAGGTGCCGAACAAGAGCGGAGGCGTGAAGCCGAGCAAGTTCACGGACGCGCAACGCGAGTGGTACGCGCAGACGGAAGGCTTCCCGCGGCTAGTCGTGACCAGCGCGCAAGATGCCGTGGACAAGCTCAGGAAATTAGCAGGATGACTGACTGCGAACGATTCGAGTCCAAGGTTGACAGGACGGGGGATTGCCACTTGTGGCGCGCGAGCGTGCTCAAGAGCGGGTATGGGTCGGTACGTTTCCACGGCAAGATGCATCGTGCACACCGGGTGGCGTTCTTTCTCGCTCACGGAAGGTGGCCAGATCCGTGCTGCTTGCACCGTTGTGACAACCGGCGTTGCGTTAACCCGGAGCATCTGTTCGAAGGCAGCAAGCGGGACAACTTCGATGACATGCTCACGAAGGGCAGATGGGAACGCCCGAGGGGCGAGAGGCACGGTCGGTCCAAGCTGACGGCGCAGCAGGTTGCAGCCATCAAGGCTGCACTGGCTCGTGGAGAATCGGATCAGGCGAAGCTCGCACGGAGGTTCGGCGTAACCAAGGGTGCATCTGGTTCATCGCGCGCGGCAAGACTTGGGCGGAGGACACGTGCTCGCCCTGACCCCCGAGCTGCTCGATCGCCTGAAGCGCATCGCCAAGGCGCAGAAGAAGACGCTGGGCCAGGTCCTGTGCGATGCCGTGCAGGAGTACTGGGTCAGGTTCGCGACGAGGCAGAGGTTGAAGCAGGAGGAATGGTGATGAGGAAGTTCAGGGTTATGCTGTTGGTTGTGCTGGGCGTGCTCGGTATCACGAGCTTTGCACTCGGCGAGTGGTTTGCTGGCCTGGGCCCGGCTTTGATGACGATTGCTTGCGCGCTCGATTGGTTGCCGCGTGGTGCCCGTCTCAACGTGAACGGGGCGAGTCTCGGTGCAGTGAAATGGGTCGAGCCGAATCCGGACTGTAACTCGTACATCATCCACTGCACGAACGGCGACTACGAGACCTGATGACTTTCTCGACGCGGGCCATGGTGCGCAGCGAGATGCTGCGACGGGCGTGCGAATGGGCCTCATGAAACAGCCCGCGAAGAGACTACAGGAGGATTGAATGCCGAAAGACGAGATGGTCGATCTGGACGAGTTGAGGGAGAAGGATGCAGCTCAAGAGCGAGGCGTTAAGGACGCTTTCCTGGCCGTTGTCCAGACGCTGGAGCCATTCGATAACCGGCGACGTGAGCGGATTCTGAGAGCCGCTCGAATCATGCTCGGGGTGAAGTGAATGCCGAACCTATTGGAGCGAGTCGAGGAACTGCACCGGCGCGTGACGGAGCTGGAGCAGCGCGTGCCGAAACCGATTCCGATCGTAGAGCCGTTGGCCGAGCGCGTCATCCGGGACGCCCACGAGGCATGCGGGGAGAGCCCGGTGTTCGTGGAGCAGCGTGTGCCGCAAAGACAGCTTTCGGACGACGAGGAACGGGCCCTGGATTGGGGCCGGCACACCATCGTGGATGACCTGGCTGCGGCGATTAAGCGCGCGGAGAGGGCGGAGGCGGAGCTGAGAGAGATGCACGAGTCGCTGTCTGCAGCGGACTGGTGGATTGAACGGTGGCACACCGACGAGGATCACGCCGATGACGCGGACTGGTACGTGCGGAAGATCGACGCTTCCCTCGCGCGCGCGCGTGTAGCCAAAGCGGGGCCATAGATGTCCGGCCAATCGCTCATACGTCGCCAGGTGGACGACCTGGGGCGGCACACGGCGCTCACTCCCGAGGTGCAGCAGAGGTTCCTCACCGAGCTCGAGAAGGGTGATTGGCCTCAGCTCGCTGCGTTCCGTGCGGGCATCTCGCCCAAGAGCGTCAAGCGTTGGATCGACAAGGGCTTGGAAGAGGCTGCCATCGAGCCCTATGCGTCGTTCGCTGCTGCGGTGGTGAAGCTCGAAGCGGAGCTGGCTGGCAAGCTCATCGAAGTCATCGTGGCGGATGCGCTCGGAGAGACACCGGAGCCCGACGAGGGCATGCGCCGCCCCAATGTCATGTCAGCACAGTGGCTGTTGCAGACCCGCTATCGCTTCTTCTGGGGCGTGGCCAAGGATGGTGTCGCGTCGCCCGGTGCGGTAAGCATCGCGGAGACGGTGGAGCGGCAGATGGCCACGCTGGATGGTCCGAAGCGTGAGCAGGCAAAGAAGATTCTGGAGTCGTTGCCGGCCGAGACCAAGGCTGAGGCGAGGAAGAAAGGGTTCCTGTTGTGAGGATCGAGGACTTGATGCTCGTGGTGTCGACAGCAGCACTGCTCGGCGCCGGCGTGTTCCTGTGCCTGTGGCTGAAGGCACGCGGTGACGCGAAGGACTGGGCCATGGTCGCGACCGTGCTCGGCGACGAGTACGACAAGCTCGTGCTAGAGGTCGTGGAGCGGCAGCGGGGGCAGCGAACGGTGGAGCAGGCGAAGTGGCTGAACTGAAGGAGGGCTTCTACTGGGTGCGGATACTCCACCTCATCCCGAGCAGGTGGACGGGGCCGACCATCGCCTACTTCAACCCAGAAGCTGATGACTGGGACTTGCCTGGGCTGAATGAGCCCTGGCCAGACAGTGGCCGCGTCTGGGTCCTGTCGGATACTCCGATCACGCCCCCGGAGGTGACACTCCCGCTCGATGCCGCATCTCGCGTTCGGGGAAGGCGCGCTGGTGTCGAGTCTCCGGGCTTGGCCCCGCAGAACGCAATGGGGTCTACCTGCGCGCACGCGCGTGTTGCAAAATGAGGGCCAGGTGAGTCGTCCCTCGTACAGGAACAACCACAGCGGGTTCGCTCCGAGCGATGGGCTCTGCCCGAGATGCGGCGAGCTGGCGTGCATCTGCGCGCCACGACTGTGCATCTGCGGCTCCGCGATCGACGGCATCGCGACTTCGAAGAAGTGCTCTGCGTGCCGCAAGACGTGGCGTAGGCGCCGTTTCCCGCACCACACCAAGCCCTGATTTGACGCCCGTGTCCCATCGGTGCATCATTGCACCAGCGCCGTGGGTTGAAGCCCGCAGTCCAGGGGCGCTAATTCCTGGGCCTGCCACGGCTTGTGCAGTAGAACAGGCCCCGTTCCCAGGTCGCCCGCGAGACCCTAAACCGCGCGGAGAGCCGACCCCGTAGGCTTTAACCGGGAGTGGCGGCCGGCAGCCAGGAAAGCCGGTGGACGACCGTGAGTCCGTAAACCCCACGACCGCCAGGCGGAGAGAAGCGCGAGCTCAGGCTCGCTGGACCCTTCATCCCCTGGAGGTTTCCCGTGGGAAACACCTACTCCGAGCAACTCTTCAAGCGTAAGTACGCGACGGGCGAGAAGGTCATGAACCTCGCCCTGATGGATACCGTCTTCGTCGACGCCGTGTCCCGCTCCACGTCTCCGGACGGCGAGAGCTTCAACAGTTTCGTGCAGATCTCGGGCGGCGTCGGCTGGTCCGGCACCCGCAGCGGCGCACGCGCGGTGGCCAACCAAGGCGGCCGGCGCGGCAACGGCTCGTTCCAGCAGATCCGCAACGCGCAGGGCTGCATCAAGGGCGAGGTCACCGTCGACGAGCGCGAGGTCAAGCGCGGCAACAGCGGCGACGCCGCAGCTCTTCGGGCCATGGCCGCGCACGTGGACGGCCACTTGGCGCAGTTCGGGCAGACTCTGGAATGGTGGGTAACCTGCGGCAGCGCGGGGCTCGCGGTCTGCACCGGCACCATCTCGAGCGGCGTGGTCACGATCACGAGCAATGCCGAGCACATCAACCGGCTGAGGCCGGACATGATCCTGGTCGCGAGCGCGGCGGACGGCACGAGCGGGTCGCTGCTCGGGTCCGGGTCGCAGGGCTTCGTCCGGAACGTGGGGCGCTCCGGCAGCGCGCCGACGTTCACGGTCTCGGCGACGAGCGGTGGAGCAGCGGGCACCCCGACGGGGTGGACCGGGACGATGTACTTCTTCCAACTCGGCGTGTACGCGCCCTCGAACGGCGGCGCCGGAATCGACGCGGGCGTGGACGGCGCCTCGAGCGGGTTCATCATCGACACGCTGACCAGCTGGTGCCCAGCGACGGCTCCGAGCGCGACGCTGTTCAAAAACATGGATCGGACGGTCGACGAGGTCCTGGGCGGCATCCGGCTGCTCGCGGCTGAGGTCGTGAACCTGAACATCCTCCAGCGCCTGGAGAAGCTCGCGGTCGTGGCCCGGAGCCGCTTCGGGTGGAAGCGCGGAACCAAAACGTGTGCCTACGTGCACACGAGCCGGTTCAACGAGGCAAACCAACTGCTGCAGCGGACTGACGTGCGTCAGGCCGGGTACAACGTCTCGGACTCGGGCAAGGGCAAGACGGGTTACAACTACATCGTCATCACCACGACCGCGATCGAGATTCGTCTCGAGGAGGGGCCGATGTTCGACCCGGACATCGCGTGGATGACGAACGTGGACGACTGGAACCTCCACTCGGCGCACGGCCTGCCCGCCATCATGGATGACGACGGTCTGAAGTGGATCCGGGACCCGAACACGGACTCGTTCGCGCTGCAGTACACGGGGTACGGCTCGCTCCGGACCCAGAATCCCAAGGGCACCGCGCGCTGCCCGCTGAACTGAGGTCATCGTGGCAGACGACTTCGCGAAGAATTACCACAACGTACCGGTCGGCGACATGTTCGCGCGGCCGGTGCGGTGCCGGGTCGTGGGCACGTTCAGCGCGAGCGGCGCCACGTGCACCGTCGACACCTCGGGGCGCAAGTCCCAGGTCGGTGTGACCATCACGGGCGCGAGCGGCGACTACGACGTCGCGGGCCTGCCGCGTGGCTCGGCCTACCACGTCGTCGGGTGCAACCTGCTCTGCGCGGACGGCACCATCGACCCCTGCATCGCCACGGTGCAAGCGAACAGCCTCGACCCATCCAACGGCACCCTCACCTTCCAGACGCGCGGCGTGGCCGCGGGTGCCGAGACGGCCCCGGCGGACGACAGCGTCATCCACCTCACCCTCGACATCGAAACCGGAGTCTACTGATGTCCCTCGGAACAGCAGTCGTCACCAAGCCGGGCAACGCCGGCCTGCTCAAGACCAAGACCTACAACTTCCTGGCCCAGAACGAGGCCGCGGTCGCGCGCACGCTCGGCCAACCTCAGTGCCAGGGTTACGTCACCACCAGCGCCAGCGAGACGGGTCAGATCATCGACCTGACCGATGAGGGCTTCACCTTCCTCGCCGACCACACGTACCAGATCATCCTGCGCGGCCGGCACTCGAACGACGCCAATCGCTGGTGCCAGACGTGGGTCTACAACCTGCGTGGGGGCACGACGCCGCTCATTCTCGGGTCGGGCTCGCTGCTGAAGGCGGACGGGCACATCTCGAGCACCTCGGTAGAGTACGGCTACGTGCAGGCGCAGGCCACGTACGCGGGCGACACGGCGACGGCGGTCGCGGCTAGCACCAGCGCCGGTTGCTCGCTCGGTAACACGAGCACGAACACGACCACGTTCACGCACCCGATCGCGCGCGCGGCCCCCAAGCTCTACTGGGTGAACGCCTCACCGGACGTGGCCACGAACACGGAGCAGGTGAACGCCTCGATCTTCGGCGCGACGTCGACCACGGCCAGCATCTTCACCGCCGCGGTCACGGACGGGGCCGCGGACGGCTTCGACGACGTGGGCATCATCACCGCCTACGCCTTCATCGTGCCGCCCCCGAGCGTCGCCCTGAGCATGAACTCGAACAACGTCGAGGTCATCGTGGGGTACGACGCCTCGGACCTCATCCAGCACTACGTGGACGTGTTCATCGGCGAGCCCGAGTACATCCCGTTCGGAGCGTAACCGATGGCAAAAGGTGGCCTGTTCGCAGTCATGGGCCCTCCCCCAGAGGAGGACGAGGACGACTTCGCCGACGACGCGCTCCCCGCAGAAGACGACGTGGAGGAGATGCCGGAGCTCGGCGCGGGACCGTTCGATGCGTACGCGGAGACCGTCTTCGACACGGAAGCGGACCCCGCGGCACGCGCCGATGCGCTGCGACAGGCCATCCTCACCATCCTCGAGGAGCGGGGCTGACGAGTGACGACGCGCACGGTCACGGAACTGATCGCTGACCTCCGGGACCGGGCCGACATCGAGGAGATGACGATCCGGCACACGGACGCGCGTCTCGCTCGGTACCTGACCCAGAGCCTGCGCGCGCTCCGGGCTGAACTTACGGCGGCGGGCTTCAGTGGTCTCCTGGACTGGAGCACGCCGGCCGCTTTGCCGACGTCGCCGCCGACCACCGGGGAAAACTTCCTCGAGGTGGCCTGGCCGGCGACCGCGGTCGAGATCCTGGGCTTCGACGTGAACCTGGGCAGCGGCGCGAGCTCGCGCTGGTATCCGCTCCGGCGCATGAGCATTGGCGAGCGGCGGGACTACTACGGCACCGCCGGGCACCCGCAGGGCTTCCTCATCCGGACCATCCCGAAGGAAGACACGCCGGCGGACACCGACCTGAGCACGGGCGCCATCCAGGTCTACCCCGCGAGCACGCTCGGGCTCCAGTACCGCATTCAGTACCTGCCCGAGTTCCCGGCGCTCACCAACGACCCGGGCACGCAGGTGGTGCAGGGCTTCGACGGCGACTGGCTCGAGTGGGTGCTCTGGGATGCCGCGGTCAAGGTCGCGTACAAGGATGACGACGACGAGCTGTACGCGAAAGCCGGAAACGAGCGCGCGATGGTCAAGGCGCGCATCGTCACGAACATCAACCGGGTGAACCGCGCGGGCCCGATCGTGCCGCGCCGAGCCGGGTACGGGGGCGCCGCGCACCGCATTCACCGGAGCTGACCCGTGACCATCAGCTGCGACCACCCGCGGCCAAAGCTGAACCTGCCGGGGTACACGCCCCCCAGGTACAGCTGGCAGCCGCCGACGTTCCTGCCCTCGGGCAGCCTCGCGGACCTCTCGCGCGCGCTCACGGACCAGTTCCGGGGCGTGTACGCGGTCCTGCAGCAGCTCGGGCAGCGGCGCACGGTCGTGCCCCTCATCGAGGACCTGGAGGCGCGCGCGGGGCAGGTCATCGTCGGGGTCGCGAACGGGCAGACCATCCGGCTACCGCTCGGGCTCGATGGCGAGCTCGGGCAGGTCGGCATCGTCCTGACCGACGTCATCAGCCCGGTGACCATCGTCAACCCGGATGGGAGCACGCAGACGCTCGGGACCGCGGGCGCGTACGACTTCGTCAACGGCCTCACTGACAGCTACCAGACCAACCCGGGCGGCACGGTGCTCGGTGGTAGCATACCAACGGACCGGCTCCTGGGACGCGACACGGCCGGCACGGGGGCCTTCGAGACCATCTCGGTGACAGGCGGCCTCGAGTTCACGGGCAGCCAGAGCATCCGCATCGCGGACCTCGGCGTGACCACGGGCAAGATCGCGAACGCGAACGTCACCCTGCCCAAGATCGCGACCCAGGCAACGGACACGCTGGTCGCGAATGTCACGAGCGGCACAGCCTCGCCCACAGCAGTCGCGCTGACCTCGCTCGCGAATAACTCCCTCTCGTGGGATGCGACGAACAAGCGCTACGACTACATCGGCTCAACAAGCCAGATGAACATCACGCCATCGGGTGCACAGGGCGTCGTCGACATCTCGACCTTGCTCTGCGGCGGCGCCGTGACGGTGCAGCCCGCCGCGAACTTCGACATCGACGGGTTCACCGCCAAGCCCACGGGGTTTTGGTTCGACCTCGTCTACCGCGACAACAGCGCGTTTCGCGGCACGCTCAACGAGAACACGGGCGCGACGGCGACGAGCGTCCGCAACCCGGGAGCCGTCGCTCTCGCGTTCACGACGCAAGAGGTGGTGCGGCTCAAGTATTACAACACGCGCTGGCGCGTCGTCGGGTATTCGAGCCGCCCGCTCGCCTCGCTCTTCCCCGGCGCGCCCATCTACGACGTCATGGCGTCGCCCTTCAACGCGGTCGCCAACGGGACGACGGACGACACGGCGGCGATCAACGCCGCCATCGCTGCAGCGAACGCCGTGCCGGGCGTCATCTACCTCGGGGACAACCACCGCATCACCGCGGGACTCGACCCGATCACGTCGAACGGCATCATCATCCGGGGACGAGGGCGCCTGGAGGGCGGAACCGTTCTGCGGGTCGACGCCTCCGCTGCACCGACGGCGGCCATTCACTTCGACAACTGCGACTATGGCGGCGTCGAGGATGTGTGGATCCGGGGTGTCGGGACGCTCTATTCGAGCGGGGCTGCCATCCTGTTCGAGAATTGCCTCCGAGGGCACGTTACGCGCTGTTTCATCAGCCAGATGTTCAACGGCATTGACATCTACCAGAGCGCGCTGACTGACATCGAGCTCGTAACGTTCGATGACCTCTACGGCGACTTCGGCGTGCGCGCGTACGGGAACGGAAACTCCTGCCACACCACATACATCACGCGCTGCTTTGGACAGAATGACCCGCCGGCTGCGCAAGTCGGGAACGTAACCAACTGGACGACAGGCACCGCGTACGTCGCCGGCAACATCGTCTCATCGAATGGCAAGCTCTACCAGGCGACCAATTCGGCGACGAGCGGAGCCACGGCTCCCACGGGGTTCCCGGGGTCGACGGTTGCGACTGCGCACACCGCCACCATTAGCGACGGTGCGGTGTCGTGGGCACTCGCGTCGCCCAACGTGATCTGGTACTTGCAAGACTCGTATTCCTCGACGTTCCGCGTGGATGATTGCGCGGCGGTGGGCGGCGGGTACGGGCTCGTCGTTCAAGACACGCTCGGCGACACGCCGCAGTTCACGCGGGTCAATAACCTCGAGTGCGATCACAACGCGCTCGGGGGCGTGAAGCTCGACGGCGGCAGGCAAGCGGAGTTCCAACAGCTGTTCATCACCAGCGTCACTAATGGCTCTGGTGTGGAGATCACCGCGAACCAAGAAGGCGACTGGCTGTTTCGTAGCGGGTTCATGTTCGGTGTGCCCTTCGAGGGGTTCATCGTCAGCCAGGGCCAGGGTGAGATCTCGGACTTCACCATCTGCGGATGCAGCTCACGCACTGCCAACACGTACGACGCCGTGCGCATTGACGCGAGCGTCTCCCATTGGAATATCGCGGACTGCACCATCGGTTTCGCGCACAGCCAAGCCGCCCAGACCCGCTACGGCATCAGCATCGCGGCAGGCTGTGACAACTACCTCGTGATCGGCAACCGCCTGCTCGGCCACGACACAGCGGCGATTCTCAACACGCCAGGCGTGAGTAGCACGCGCATCGTGCGCAACAACGTGCCGGACACAGCCACAGGAATCATCCCCGATGGGGACTATGGCGACATCACCGTGTCGTCGAGCGGAACGGTGTGGAACATCGACGCGAACGTCGTCGGCGACGCCGAGATCCGCCAGAGCGCCGGCTTCAGCGTCATCGGCCGCGCGGGCTCGACCACGGGCAACGTCGCCGACATCACGGCGACGGCCGCGAGCCAGCTGCTCAAGCTCAACAACACGGGCACGAGTCTCGTGTTTGGCCAAGCCGCTACCGCCAGCATCGAGGATGACGCGGTAACGAACGTCAAGGCGGCCAACATGGCCACGGCGCGGCTCAAGGGGCGCACCACGAGCGGCACGGGTGACCCTGAAGATCTGACGCTTAGCAGCGGTGACTCGACCGCTTGGAACACTTCGTCGGGCGGCGCGATATCGGTCAACTACACAGGGACGACGAGCAACATCAACCTCACGCCGACGGGCACAGTCGGCGTGGTGGACATCTCTTCGCTTGTGTGCGGCGGGTCCGTCACGCTGCAGCCTTCGGGCACGTTCAACATCGGCGGCTTCTCCACCAAGAGTGACGGGTTCTGGTTCGACATCATCTATCGCGACACGTCGTCGCACGTCGGGACGTTCAACGAGAACGACGGCGCTACCACGACCAGCATCCGCAACCCGGGCAACGCGGCGTCAACGATTACAACGCAGGAGGGCGTTCGGTTCCGCTACCAGAACAGCCGATGGCGCTTGGTTGCCAGGTCCGTCCGCGGCGCGGCCCTGACTGATGGCGACAAGGGCGACATCACCGTCAGCTCGAGCGGCGCGACGTGGACGGTAGACACGAACATCGCCAAGACGTGGACCGGCGTCCACTCGCACACGGGCTCGTCGCATACCATCAACGTCACCGGCGCCGTTGCCATCGACGCCGATGCGGCGAGCAACTTCACTACCAGCGTCGGCAACCTCACGATCTCGACTACGCAGGCGGGCACGGCCGTCGCCATCTCCGGAGCGGACGACGTCACCATCACCGCGGTGGCCGACGACATCATCGGCACCAGCGGTGGGTTGACCGAGTTCACGTCCGGGACGGCCTTCACGGTGACGGCGGCCACGCTGTTCCGCGTGACACCGAACACCGTCGAGCGGCTGGAGATCCCCGCCGATGGCGCCTACCAGGTGAACGGAGACGCCGGCACCGCGGGGGAGGTGCTCACGAGCAACGGCCCGACTTCCCCCCCGACCTGGGATGAGCCACCGCGTTGCATCCGGGTCAACCACGCGCAGGCCGACGACGCCACGCTAAGCATCACCCCGCCCACGGGGGCGACATGGTTCCGCGTCACGATGCGCGGGGCCGGCGGCGGAGGGGGCGGCGCTGACGCTGACACGAACGGCGAGGCATGCGCTGGTGGTGGCGGAGCGCAAGGCGCGTGGGGTGAAGTCTGGTACGCGATCGTATCCGGGAACATCACGGGCCACATCGGGAACGGCGGAAGCGCTGGGTCGAACACGGGCGGAGACGGCGGCGCGGGCGGTGACACGTCGTTCACGTACAACTCCGAAACCTACACGGTTGCAGGCGGGCCTGGTGGCACAGGCGTATCTGCCGGTGCTGGCGGCATCGCCACCGCGAACATGGTAGGCGCCAGAGGCGGCACGTCGGTGGGCGTTACAGCGAATGGCACTGGCCACATCCAGCAGCGCTACCGCGACGGGCAGGCAGGCTTCACGGGCGTTGCGTTCGGGCTCTCGACCACGGTAGCAAACGCTATGGCTGCCGGTGGGAACGGAGGCGGCGAAGGAGGCGGCAGAGGCGGGCTGGTACAAGGCGCAGCCGGCAGCTCTGCAGGTGAGACCGGCAACGGGTCTGGTCTCGGCGCGGACGGCGCGGGCGGTGGCGGAGGCGCGCGCATCGCGACCGGGGCTGCGACGGGGGCGCTAGGAGGCGTCGGCGCTGACGGCTGGATGACGGTCGAGTTCTTCTCCGGACCAGTGCCGACGGGAGCGGGGATAACCTAATGCTCCGGATTGAACGACGCGCACGGGAACGAATAGCAGACCAGCTCGAGCGAGGCGGCGTCGATGTCGAGTGTCCGGTCGGGGTTCTCACCCGATGCCATCATGCCTGTGAACGAGTGACGCTTCAGGTGCGCGAGCGCGTGCCCCATTTCGTGGGTCACCGCGTCCTCCACGTCGCACGCGAGCGACACGTCGATGATGCGCACCGCGCTCTCGTCGTCCGTCCACGTCGAGAGCCCGCAGATCGACTTCATCGTGCCGCCGTGGTTGATGTCCGCGAGCAGCGCGCGCCCATCCTCGCGATACTCCACGAACAGCCGTGCCCACGCCTTCATCGGCACCCCGCCCGCTTCCACGCGCACGTCGCATCCCGTGGCCGTGGACCAGCGCTCGGCCGCAACGCGCGTCGCCGCTTCGAGGTCGGGAGCAGGGTCGAACGCCATACCGCACGGAGGAGGTTCCGGCGCCGTGAATAAAGCGCTCTGCCCTGGCGCCGCGTCTACATCCTGTGGGGGGTCGGGGGGAGAGGTCCCGCAGGACGGCTGCAGCGCCAGGGCGAAGCTGCACACAAGGTGGCAGAGTGATGACCACGGAGCAAGGGTGGATCCGACCATGGGATTCACCATGGCTCATTGTCATGACAGTGCAAATCCTACGTCCGGAAAGCAGTGGACCGATTTGACGTAGGCAGACCACGCCGGTACGCTGTTCCGTTAAGGAGGACTCCAGCATGCTGGTGCCGCAAACCCCTGGTCCCGCCAAGCAAATCGCGATCGGAGCGGCGCTGTCGCTGCTCGCGTTCGGTGCACTCAACCTGTTCCTGAACGGGTGCGGTGCGGCTGTCACACCGCAGTTGGTGGAGTGCAAACTTAACGCGCTGAAGGTCCTCCCGCGTGACCCAAAGATGGTCACTCCCTACGATCTCGAGGACCTGGTCAACCGCGTGAACGCCTGCGAGGCGGGGCCCGACGCGGGGGCGAAGTGAACCCGCGGCAGCCGTACCCGCCGGCGGTAGATTACGACGGGTACGCGACGCAGGAGCAGACGCCGCATTCGGGCGGGTACTACCAGACGCCCGTGAGCCTGGAGCCGGAGCCGATCCCGCTCTCGCCGTTTCAGCGAGACGTGCTCAACAGCCTGCACTGGCTCGCGAGCGAGGTGAAGGGACTCACCGGTGCCATCGGCGAGCTCGCGCCCCGTGTCGCGAAGCTGGAGCAAGACGCGCGCTGGAAGGCGATCGCGGTCAAGGTCGGCAAGGCCGCGGTTCCGTTCGTGGGCGGCGCCGTGGTCGCGAAATTCCCGCAACTGGCGAGCGCGCTGGCCCCGCTGCTGCAAGCCATCGGGGGCGCGCCATGAGGTTCCTGCTCGGGGCCACGTCCGAGGCGAATCTTCAGGGCATCGACCCGGGACTGGTGCGCTGCGTGCGGCGGGCCATCGCCACGACCAGCGTGGACTTCACCGTGTTCGAGGGCGTGCGCTCGCGCGAGCGGCAGGAGAAGCTGTTCAAGGAGGGCGTGAGCCGTACGCGCGACAGTTACCACCTGACGGGGCACGCCGTGGACCTGGTGCCGTACATCGGTGGGCGCGTGCAGTGGCAGATGCCTGGCTGCATCCAGGTCGCGATCGCGATGCGTGAGGCCGCGGTTGCGTTCGATGTGCCGGTCGTCTGGGGTGCCGTGTGGGACCGAATGCTCGCGGAGCTAAACCCGGGCGAGCTCGACCTGGCCATCGAGAATTACGTGGCCCGGTACAAGGCCGGGCGCGGACCGAAGGCGCAGCCGCTCATCGACGCGCCTCACTTCCAGGTGCGGCGGCCGTGATCCGCACGCTCGTGCTGATGTTCGAGCTTCTGCACGACCTGCTGCGCGAGTGGTGGAGGGGCGGCCCATGCCCGTCGAGCTGATAAATGTGCCGCTCAACTCGGGCGCGCGCGAGGATCTGGACTCGAAGCTGCTCCCGGACGGGCTCTTGAAGAGCGTCATCAACGGGCGGCTGCGCAAGGGCGGCGAGATCGGCGTCCGGCACGGCTACCGCGCGCTCGGCTCGGCCTGCTTCGGCGGCGGCACGCTGAAGGCGTTCGACTTGGTCTCCCACAACGAGACGCTGCTCGCGTTCGGCTCCGAGCGCTCTGCCGCCGGCGGTCCCGAGAAGGTCTTCACCTGGAACGAGAGCACGAGCCAGTGGAAGGGCGAGGAGACCGGCACGCGGCCGCGTGCGTTCTCTGCTATCAGCGAGCTCGAGCAGGTGTTCCGCCCGCCGTTCGTGAAAGTCGACGAGGACCAGTTCTATGACATCGCCTACGCAAACAACCACGTGGCGCTCGTGTACGAGGAGCACGCAACCAGCGGCGGCGTCGTCGTGCACATCTTCAACCCATCCAATGGTGCCGGGCTCTTCTCCGCCACGGTGGCCTCCCGTACGCACCCGCGCGTATGTGGAGTGGGCTCAGTCTTCGTTTTCGCCTGGCAGGATTCGTCAGACGACGTCCGCGCCGCGACGTTCACGGTGGGCACCAGCACAGCGCTTTCATCCGAAACTGTTCTGCACAATACAGGAACCGTGGGAGATGGCATCGACCTTTGCCCGGTGGCGGGAGCTAGCGAATTCATCCTGTCAGTTGTTCGGTCCGATACCAACGTCTGCACTCTCAGGCGTTGCACTACCGGTCTATCCGTGTCGGCAACTGGCACCCTCACCCGAACAGACATCAGCCTTGCAAGTGTGGCAAGCGCTACCGGGAGCACTGGAACCGTCGTCGCGTACGTCGACACCAGCGGGAACTACGAGGTCGAGAGCTTCAACACGAGCACGCTCGTCTCAGCGGTAGGGCCAACCGCGCTCTTCGGTGGCAGCACAGGCGCCCGCGTCCCGGCAGTAGTCCTCAAAAGCGCGACGGAGTTCGTCGTCGCTGCAGCCATCCCAGACACCATCGATCATCAGCTCAAGGTCGATGTCCGCGCACTCTCCAATCATGCATCGAGCGCCACGAACACCTTCAGGGAGGTGTCCCTCCAATCGAAGCCGTTCGTAAGCCCGGATGGCTTGTTCGTCGGGGTGGTGAGCCCCTACCAGGGCGAGACACTCATCTCGTTCACGGGCATCTTCGACATCGAGCATGGGCGGGGGTATGAGTGTGCCCATCACCGCGGGTTTGCGCTCGACGCGCTTCCGTCCTGGCTCGGCAGCGTGGCCACCGACGGGACGCGCTACTGGGCCGTGTTCCCCGTCACCGACCTGAACTGTCAGCACACGCCGATCGTGATGCAGTTCAAGTGCATGAGCGCGGAGCGGCGCTGCACCGCGAGTCTCGGCGGGCTCCTGTACGTGGCCGGCGGATTCGTGGGCGCGTGGGACGGCGTGCGCCTCGTGGAGGCCGGATTCTTCGACACGCCCGTGATCGATAGCGCGACGCCGAGCAACGGTGCGGGCGCGCTTACGCCGGAGTCGCTCTACGTCTATGCAGTCGCCTTCGAATGGTACGACACGCAAGGTAATCGGCATCTTTCTCCCGTCAGCGACGACACGTCCGTCACCACCGGGGCCAGCGACGACACGGTGACGCTGGTGGTGAGCGCCCCGCACTCGATCCGTGGCAGCCAGAGCGCGGACACAGGCGGCAAGATCATCGTATATCGCACGAAGGTAGCGCCCGACCGAACGAAGCGGCGAGCGGCGTTTGAATTCACTGCAGCGAGCTTTGCCCAAAGCGTCACCATCACGGACCTAGCGTCCGACGACGAGATCTCTACTCAAGAGGTCATCTACACACAAGGCTCCCGCGGGACATTGTCCGGACCGTTGCAGCACGAGGCGCCGTTCCCCGCGCAGTACCTCACCGCGGGCTCGTCGCGCATCGGGACCGCGGGTCTGCCGGACCAGAGCCAGTGGCAGGAGAGCAAGCGCGCGTTCCCCGGCGAGCCCATCGAGTGGAGCGGGCAGCCTGGACACTTCGGCACCATCACTGGCCGCACCACGGCCCGTTTCACGCAGGATGACATCAGCTATGTCGCGAGCCGCTCGGAGATATTCGTCGTTGGCGGAGTGGGCCCGGACGACAACGGCAATGGCGAATTCGACGCCCCGCGTGCCATCCCTGGAGACGCAGTCGGCGCAATTGACTGGCGCAGCGTTCTACGAACCGCCTCGGGAACTTGGTTCCAAGCATACCCGGATCGCCTGTATCTTCTGCCACGAGGAGGAGGCGCTGCAGAATGGCTTAGCCAAGCAGTCCGCGACACTCTCGCGGCTTACCCGGTCATCGTCGGAGGAGCCATCTCCGGAGTCGACGACACCGCTGTATGGGGATGCAACAACGCTGCCGGTTCCGATCGTCGCCTTGTTTGCACCGACCTGCGTACCGGAGCCTGGTACGTCGACGACCTGAGCGAGCTGCCGAGCGGGCCCATCCAGTCCGTCTGCGAGCACCAGGGTCGCATCCACCTCGTGATCGGCGGGCTCGTCTATCGGCAGGACACGACCTTCCCCGCCAGCGCGTTCATCCCCATGACCGTGGTGACGGGCAGCATCGCGCCCGCGGGCACGGAGGGGTATTGCAAGCTGAAGGGCTTCATCAGCACTGGCAAGCATCGCGCGCGGCACAAGATCGAGGGCGACGTCTCGTTCGACGACGGGGTCACGTTCGGCACCGCGGGCCAGTGCGTGGCCGCGGCCGTGACCGTGAATAGCGGCTTCAGCGCGGGCGACACCGTGAGCAAGACGTGGCGTCCGAAGCGGCGCAAAGGAGACCGGTTCGTGCTACGATTGCGCACCACCGAGGACTCCGGCGCGAGCGAGGGAGAGACCCTCTCCAACATCACGCTCGAGGTCATCCGGAAGCGCAAGAGCCGGCGCGCGTCGGCGAAGGGAACCTGACCATGGCAGGCAGCATCTTCAATGCCACAATGACCACGGACCCGGCGAAGTTGGCCGCCGCGCAACGCGAGGCCACGGCAACGTCGCGTGCCCCCGCTACCAGCGCGCTCCAGGGAGACTTCATCGGCGGCGGCGGGCCTCTCGCTGCGCCGAACGTGAAGGCTCCGATCGTGCCTCCCAATCTGCAGGCGCAGCGCCCCACGGCCGCTGCCAGCGGGCCCCTGTCGAGCGGGCGCGCGTCTGGCTTTCAGGGCCCCCGCCCCGTGTCACAGGCGAGCACGTTCGCTGAGGCGGAGCGCGCGTTCAACAACGGGAACATCGGGGGCGCCGCCGGCGCCGTAAACATGAACCCGGCCTCCGCCACCCCCGCCGCTGCTCCCGCTCCGGGTTCGGCGGGCACGCTCGCCACCGTGCTCGGGTCCTCACCCCTCACCCAGGCGCAGTGGGATAGCTCGACCGCGCTCGGTGCCGGCATTCAGAAGCAGGGGCGCGACGTGCTCGCTGGGCAGCAGCTGACGGCGGATGCATACAACCAGACGGGCCAGGGCTTCAACGCCTCGAGCCAGAACGTCGCGGCGCGTCCGACGGGATTCGTGGACCCGCGCACTGGTCAGC
>JACZCZ010015834.1_pt1 | contig 23292 bp, 20 predicted proteins | sample 8641811 | NCBI WGS metagenome assembly JACZCZ01 (sample SAMN15324610, study PRJNA640507) | soil metagenome | isolation source: intercropping peanut in the first line | place: China: Luxin town, Laibin City, Guangxi Province | collected 2019-07-25 | depth 10cm m | reverse complement strand
CGGCAAGGAGACCGAACGCCCGCTCCAGCTCTGCGTCCGAATCGAAATCCACGAACGTCGAACTCGAAGGCGTGAACGTGAAGTTGTGCTTGACAGGGCTGTCCGAGCACATGAACTCGCGGCCGCAGAGCGTGAACACGGCAACCTTGATCGTTCCAACGGGCCCGCCACTACCTTCGGCGTAACGCTCGATGCGGACGATGCGCGAATCGGCGAACACGGCGAAGTACTGATCGAGCGCGGCCTGCGCGGTGCCGCCTTGAAACATCAAGAATGGTCTGGCTGTCGTCATTGGATAACCCTCGAGTAGCGCAACTCAGGCAGAGGGTATCTCGTACCGGCGGCCTCGACTCGAGTCGCACCATCCGGCGCGAATCCCAGCGCCGCATAAAATTCCCGAGCGCGCACATTCTGCTCGAGGACCCATAGAGTACAACCTTCGTAGCCGGACGCTGCGAGACGCGCCAGCGCTCCCAACATGAGCTGGCGGCCGAAGCCGCGCCGCCAATATTGCGGGCGTACGCTGCACGCGAACACTTCGCCGACCCTCGACGATGCATCAGCGTCTCGCGGCGGGCCGAATCGAGTGAACCCGACGACCTCGCGCTCGTGCTCGAGCACGACGACCAGCGGAGGTCGGTGCTCCAGTGCGGGGCGCAGCCGGACCAACGCGTGCTCCGGCGCGAGCGACGCAAGGAAGCTCGGATCCATGATGCCGGCGTACGCGCTGCGCCACACGTCGACGTGTACGCGCGCAAGCGCGTGCAGATCGGCAAGGGTGGCATCGCGACACGACGGCAGCTCAGCCCCGGCGTCCATCGTCATGAGAGAGTTACGGAACGTCACGCCCTTGTGCTCGACGAGTTGCTCGCGTTCCACCCGAAAGCCTGCCGCTTCGAAGAACGGCCTGGCCGCGAGGCTCACACTCGCATCGAAGCGCTTGGCCCCGTTCGCAAGCGCCCATGAGCACGCCGCACGCAGGAGTGCCATGCCGACACCGCGGCGCACGTGCGCAGGGTGGACATAGAGCAAGTCGACATAGCCGCTCGACTCGACCCGCACGAACCCGGCGACGGCGCCGTCAACGTCGGCCACCAGCACTTCGCCGTTCGACAGGCGCTCGTGCCACGCCACCAAATTCGCATCGAGCGGCGCCCATGTGTCGATCTGCCGTGCATCGTAGTACGGAGCCGCGATCGTTCGAACCGACTCCGTGAAGCAGCGGACGACGTCTGCGACGTCACCGTCTCGAAAGCCTCTGATTACCACGTCAGCTCCGAAAGCGCGCGCGGCTACGGAGACCGCAGCGCGCTCAACTCGTCAACCGTCGCGCTAAAGGTGTAGAAGCCGTTCGTTACCCTGACGGACTCGAGGCCCATGCTTGTGCCGAGATTACGGGATAGTTGTACGTCGTTGGTGCTCGGCGCCGGCACGCCCAAAGCGAGGAGCTCGCCGTTCCTCTGCACCGGGTGATTATGGAGGGTGTACCAGAAGCTCCATCCGTCGGCGAGATAGCGACTCACGACGTCAAACCCGTAGACATCCTTAGGCAACACGGCACCGGAACCGGCGCCGAACACGACCACCAAGTCTGGGCCGGTGTGCGCCTCGCGACGGAGCACGGAGGCGAGGAACTCGGTCGGATTGTCGATCGGCGAGTAGCGCTCCGCCTGCCGCACAAACAACAAAGCATCCAAACACGAGATCGCGTCGATCGATCCAACGGCACCACTGAACACGACGTCGTTGTTGGCGAACTCGTCGGCCCACATGGCCGCTTCGGCATCGGTGCGAATGATCGGCGGATCCGCCACGGGGCGAACGACGTCGGCGCCGTCCCGTTCGATCGCAGCTCTATATGCGGCGAACACGGGAGCGTCGGGGAGCGCTTGCGTGACGACGTGCTCGAGACGGAACGCCCAGGTCTCGAGCACGGCGTCGTCTCGCTGAAGGATGGTCGTCACGGCAGCATCGGGCGGGAGCTTGCAGAGGGAAGCGATCTCCGCCGTGCGAGTCTCAAGTAACTGCTTTTCCGCTTGATCGCAGCCAAACACGCCGAGCGTGAACAGCAGCGCCAGTCCGCTCACGGCCGACTTCCCCAGCATCATCGTCACCGCGCGTTGATCGCCAGCTGTGCGGCGAACGCTCGCCGATAAGCCGGGCGCGCTTCGCCGCGCGCGACGTAGGCAGCCAACGACGGAAATTCGTCGAGGAGGCCGGACGCCCTGAGCCGCAGCAGCACGGACACCATCATCAAGTCGGCGGCGCTGAACGCACCGTCGAGCCAGTCGGCGTCGCCAAGGTGCGCAGCCAGTTGGCGCAGGCGTTCGCGGACGCGCTCCTTCACTAGCGGCAGACGGTCGGCGCTCCAAGGCTTGTCTCGCTCGAGGATCACGGCCGTTTGCAGCTCGAGGATGGGCGGCTCGACCGTGTTCAGCGCGGCAAACAACCAGCTAATCGCGCGTGCGCGAGCATTCGCATCGTCGGGCAACAGGCCCGCGCGATGCGTCGCCAGATGGAAGACGATCGCGCCCGTTTCGAACGGCGCAACCTTGCCTTCCTCGTAGGTCGGAATCTGCCCGAAGGGATGAAGGCGCAAGTGCGCGGGCTCTTTCATCGCCCGGAACGAGACGAGGCGAACCTCGTAGGGCTGCCCTACTTCTTCGAGCGCCCAACGGACCCGCGTGTCACGCGCCAATCCCTGGCCGCCGTCGGGCGAGCGTTCGAACGCGGTGATGGTGATGGTCATCGGCGAGCCCAGCTCAATCCGGCGGCAATAGCTTCGGGTTCCACACGGTTTCCCAAAGGTGCCGATCCGGATCCAAGAAGTAGCCGGCGTAGCCGCCGTAGAACGTCTCCTCCGCGGGCTTCACGACGGTTGCGCCGGCAGCGCTCGCTTGCTTCATCACGGCGTCGACCTCGGCCTTCGATGCAACGTTGTGCCCGATCGTCACGTTCGTCGGCGCGGCAGCGGAGACGTCGAGCCCGCAGTCGTGCGCGATGCTCTTGCGCGGCCATAGCGCGAGCTGCAGGCCCGGCTGCAACGGAAAAAACGCGACGGCGCCGAACTCGAATTCTTTGCCGACGATGCCGTCGGTGCGTAGGCCCAATCCGTCGCGATAGAACCGCACCGCGCGCTCGAGATCGTCGACGCCGAGCGTAAGCACAGTGAGACGCGGCTTCACGGCTCGCTCGCCGCGTTCATTTCTTGAACAACAACGGCGCCACTTCGTGCAGATAGCGGCTCCACACGGCCGGCGTGTCCGCGCCGGGCGTGCTGCGGAACGTGTGCTCGATGCCGGCGCTGGTGAGCTGTGCCGAAAACTGCACGTTGACGTTGAAGAGCGTGTCCTCGGTGCCGCACCCGACCCACAGCAGATCGAGCTCGTTGAGCGCGGAGGCGTTCTTGAGAGCCGCGGCCATGTCGATGCCGCCCCAAGCGGGATTGTTGGCGATCTGCATGGCCGAGCTGAAGCTCGCAACGCCGCTGAAGAGCTCCGGATGCGTGAACGCCAAGCGCAACGCCTGGCCGCCGCCCATCGAGTTGCCCGCGACGGCGCGGTGTGCGCGGTCGGCGACGACGCGGTAGCGCGACTCCACGAGCGGAACCAGATCGCTCACGAAGTCGGCCGCGAACTCTTCCATCTCGGGCTTGTACGCGGCCGGTGTGCGCGGCCGATCGTCGGTCGGCATGCGATTCGTGAAGCCGTGCGGCATGATGACGACGAGCGGAGCAAGCTCGCCGTCCGCGATCAGATTGTCGAGGATCACGTTGGCTTGCATGCGCTCATTCCAAACAGACTCGTCACCGCCCGCGCCGTGCAAGAGATACAGCACCGGATAACGATCGCTGCCGCCGTCGTAGCCGGGCGGAAGGTAAACGAGGGCCTCGCGCGGCTTGTCGATCGATTTCGAGCGGTACTCGAGCCGCTGCACGGCGCCGTGCGGGACGTTGCGCATTCGTTGCCACTCCGGAATGTCGGCGCGCTGCGCGAGGAAGCGGGACGCGGGCGCGAGAAGAAGAATCGAGACGGCTGAAAAAACGAGCGCTCTGCGCTTCATCTGTCTTACCTCCAGGCCGGAGTGTATTCCGCATGCGATGGGAGATCTCCCCCACTACAGGACCACGGCGCGCGAGATCTCCAAAAAATATTGGCTTGCGGGACGATATCCGGCGCCGTGTCCAATGTTCCCGCGGGAACTACGACTTCCCGGCCACTGCGCGTGAAGTGCGGCAACGGTCCGCCGCACGATGCGCAAACAGTCGTGGCAAAGCTCTGCGCGCTCGCAAGATCGAAGCGCTTCGTCAGATGCTCGCCCGTCAACCACGAGAACTGCGGCGGCGCGACATAGAGGTTGGTGGCATGCGACGAGCCGGTGGCCTTCCGACAACGGCCGCAGTAGCAATGCGCGAAGCGCAGGTACGGCTTGCGGACCTCGTACCGCACGGCGCCGCAAAGACAAGAGCCGCTTATGACTTCAGAGGTCACGGACGCTCCCCGGAATGCGCCAGCTGCATTTGCGCGGCCATCTGCCGTGTGACGTGACTGGCGCTCATAGCATGGCCGAAGCGCGCCGCCGCGGGCAACGGCCTAGCGACGCTACGTCGATGCTTCGGGCGCGCGCTCGACGGCTGCCAGCCGGCCTGTCGGCGCAACCTGCGGCGGCGCACCGACGAAGCGCGTCTTTGCGGGGCCGGCGATGGGCTCCGTCCTGCGCTTGCGCCAACCGGCGTACACGGCGAACGCCAAGTGCATACCGATGGCGCAGACGAAGAACGCCCCGGGCTGCGTGGCCTGCATCGCGGCCGACACGAGGATGGGACCAAGAGCAGCGCCGATGCCGTTCACCAGCAACACGGTCGCGCTCGCTGCGACCATTTGCTCGGGATGCAGGTGATCGTTGATGTGCGACAGGCAAAGCGCATACATCGTGAGGGTCAACCCGCCGTACAGCGCCACGGCAACGAAGAACAATGTGCCACGGCCGGTTTGCAAGGCGAGCGCGCCAGCCAACGCCGCGGCAACGGCCATCGCGATCAACACGCTGCGACGATCGAAGCGGTCCGACAAACGCCCGAGCGGCAACTGCAGCAGGATCGCCGGCAGAACACCGAGCGCCATGAACGTCGCCACGTCCTCGGTCGCAAGACCGCTGCGCACGGCGTACACCGGGCCGACCGCAATGAACGTCGCCGTCGCGAATCCCGAAAAGAACGCGCCGACGGTGCCGAGCGGCGAGATCGCCAGCACCTCGCGGAACGTCACGCGCCGCGGCAACGCGAACTCGGGCGCGCGCTGCGCCGTCAACGCCATCGGCACGACGGCAATGGAGATCAGCACGCCGATCAAGACGAACAGCTCGTGGCCGCGCGGATCGGCAGCGCCCAGCAGGAACTGGCCAACACCGATACCGGAGTAGATGACGATCATGTAGCTCGCGAGCAATGTGCCGCGCGAGCTGCGGTCGGCCCGATCGTTGAGCCAACTCTCGGCGACGACGTAGATGCCGGCGAAGCAGACGCCCGAGAGCGCGCGCAGCAGCGTCCACTCCAGTGGCCCGACGAAGATGCCTTGGACGAGGATCGCTGCCGCGGCCGTCGCCGTCAGCGCGGCGAACACGCGGATGTGCCCGACGCCGCGTACGAGACGCGGAGCCAGGACGGAGCCTGCGATATAGCCGACGTAGTAGCCGGTCATCACGAGGCCCGTAACGAAAGTCGAGAACCCTTCGAGCGTCGCACGGACACCGAGCAGTGTGCCTTGCAAGCCGGCGCCGAGCATCAGCAGCGCCATACCGAGCAGCAATGCCGAGTTCGCGGCCAGCGCGTCCTTCGCGATTCGCAGAGTCATCCGACTACCGGGGCGCCATGACGCCAGCGCTCACCCGTTGATCAGGACAATTTCCCATGCCGTCAACAGCCGCGCCGATCAGTTCGGCAGCGGCTCGAGCTCCGGCACGACGCCGGCCGGCAATGGGTGCTCGTCGACGTTCAGCAGCATCGAGACGAGGCTGTAGTAGCCGAGCGTGAAGATGATCTCCGTCGTCCCTTGCTCGCCGAACGCAGCTTTGGCGGCAGCGAACGTCTCGTCGCTGACTCTTTTCGTCGTCAGCAATTCAGCGCAGAAGCGGTGCAGCGCAGCCGCATCGGGCTGCATCCCGCGCGGCATCTCGCCGGCGGCGATCGAAGCAATGATCGCCGGCGACAAGCCGGCCTCGAGCGCCGTCGCCTTATGCGCATTCCACTCGTATTGCGCGGTCCAGTGGCGGGCGGCTATCAGTATCGCCATCTCGCGCAGCGGCGGCGGCAGCGTCGAATTGAAGCGCACCTGCGCGCCGAGCTCCTGCGCGTAGTCGCCCATCAACGGCGAGCGCAGCATGACGTTGAACGGGCCCGTCATGGCGGTCCGCGGGCCGTCGAGCACGTGGCGCGTCATGGTCTTCTGCGCCTCCGTCATCTGCGCCCAGGTCAAAGGCGCGAAACGGTTGCCGACGAGCTTCGGATCGAGGTCGCCGGCCGGCGCCCTGGACGTTTGCGCAGCGAGGCTCGCGGCCAGAAACGAGCAGCAAAGCCAAGTCACGACGTGTCGAGTGCGCATGGGCCGACTCCGCGAGCTTTTTGTCGAATGGGCAGCCGGCAGACGATACACCACGCGCGAGTTGCGGCGTACAATTTCACCCGCTCCCTGCGCCCCCAATCCAGAGGCTACTCCCATCGCCACCGAACCCCTGAGCGAGACCCTGGTGCTGCCCAGCCGCGGCTCGTCGTTGTTCCACGTCATCGATCCTCGTGTATTCGAACGGCCGCTGCTCGACGAGCTTTGCGCCCTTGCCACGCGCGCAAGGCTGCTCGCAAAAACCGAAGACGGCGCGCGCGCACTCCGCGACTTGCTGCCGACACGCCGCGCGATGTTGTACTTCACTCAGCCCTCGACGCGAACGTTCCTGTCGTTCAACAACGCCTGCCACGTGTTAGGGATGCGCACGAGCGAGATCCGCGATCCCTCGACCTCGTCGGAAGTCAAAGGCGAGAGCTTCGAGGACTCGATTCGCACGTTCAGCTCGTACGTCGACGTCATCGTCATGCGCACGAAGGAGTCGGGGCGCGCGGCGCAAGCAGCGCGGCTCATGAACGGCATTCCGCGGCCAGTGCCTGTCATCAACGCCGGCAGCGGCAGCGACCAGCACCCGACGCAAGCGCTGCTCGACATCTACACGCTGCAACGCAGCTTCGAGGATCAAGGCGGCATCGACGGCAAAGTCATCGGCATGATGGGCGACTTGAAGCGCGGCCGCACGGTGCGCTCGCTCTGCTATCTGATGAAGAACTACAAGAACGTGCGCCTCGTCTTCATCGCGCCAGAGCAGTTCGCGATGGAGCCCGACGTCAAAGCGTATCTCGACCAGCACCGCATCCCTTACACGGAAACGACGCGCTTGAGCGACGTGCTGCCGCAACTCGACGCGGTCTACGTGACACGCATGCAAACCGAGTGGGACACGTCGGGCGAATCGCGCGCCGTCGACCTCTCGCATTTCAGCATCGGCGCGCCCGAGCTCGCGCGCTTGAAGCGCGACGCCGTCATCATGCATCCACTGCCGCGTGGCCCCGAGATCGACCCGTCGGTCGACCAGGACCCGCGCGCCATGTACTGGCGGCAAGAGCGCAACGGCATGTGGATGCGCGTCGCCGTCCTCATCAAGATCTTCGGCGTAGAGCAACGCATCGGCGAAATTCCAACGGTTTAGCCGGCTGCAACTGAGCGGCACGCCGCGTGACACCGGACTTCCGCAAGCTCTGGCTCGGCCGGTCGGTGTCGTTCGTCGGCTCGGAGATCACGGGCGTCGCCCTGCCCCTTGCGGCGGTACTGTTACTGCAAGCCGACGCGCAGCAAATGGGCTGGCTCGTCGCCGCACAGCAACTCCCGTGGCTCTTTTTCGGGCTTGCCGCCGGCGTCTGGACGGACCGCATGCGACGCAAGCCGATTCTCGTCGCGACGAACTTCGGACAGGCGGCCTTGCTCGCGGTAATCCCCGCTGCCGCCCTGCTTGGCCAACTCGACATGCTGCTGCTGACAGTCGTCGCGTTCGGCGCGGCCTCGCTATCCGTGATCGGCAGCGTCGCCGATCGCGCGTTCCTGCCGCTGCTGGTCACGCGCGAGCAGATCATCGCGGCCAACAGCCGCATCCACGTCAGCTACTCGCTCTCGCGCACCGTAGGCCCTGGCGCGGCAGGCTTACTCGTGCAGTGGCTGACGGCGCCGATCGCGATCTTGATCGACGTAGTCTCGTTCACGATCGCCGGCGCCCTGATCGGCTCGATTCGCCGCACCGAAACGCGGCCGCCGCCGAGCGACACGCACATCCTGGCCGACGTGCTCGAGGGACTGAGGCGCGTGGCGCGCGACGACAGGTTACGGCCACTCGTGCTGTGCGGGGCCGCGCACAACATCTGCTCGACGGCGATCATGGCCGTCTTCTTTCTCTATCTGACGCAATCGCTGGGGTTCACGCCGACGCTGCTCGGCGGGGTGCTCGTCGCAGGCGGCATCGGCGCGTTTCTGGGGTCGCTTGTCGCGGGCCGCGTTGCCGATCGCATCGGCATCGGCCCGGCATTGATCGGCACTCAAGCGCTCACGGGCGTCGCGCGCCTACTGATTCCGCTCGCGGACGGGCCGTTCGTCGCCATCGTGGCGGTGCTCGTCTTGTCGGAGTTCCTGCTCGGCGCCATGCGCTCGATCTTCAACATCGTGCAGTTGAGCTTGCGCCAGACCGTCATCGAGAGCGCGTATCAGGGCCGCGTCAACGCGACGATCGCGTTCCTGCTCTGGGCCTTCACGCCGATCGGCGCGCTTGCCGGCGGCTATCTCGGCGACGCCATCGGCTTGCAGGCGACTTTGTGGCTCGCCGGCGCCGGCGTACTGGCGGCCACGGGCATCGGGTATTTTTCGGCGCTGCGAACGACGCGCACGATGGCCTGACCGACGAGCAGCCGCAGGCCGCCGACCTGCGCGGCGCCAGCCGCATTCAGGCGGCCGCGAGCGAACTCCGCTGGGGGCGCCGCAGTCGAATTCGCGTTTGGCCCCGGACGCCTGCTAAGTTCTATACAACGACCAAGGGGATGCTCATGAAGCTGCTGCGCGCGTTGCACCTTTGCTGCCTGTCCATGGCATTGCTGTGCGCCGCCGCCGTGATGGCGCAACCGCCGCTGCCGCGCGGCGTCACGCACGTGGCCACCGTCGAAGGCATCTCCGAGTACCGGCTCGCGAACGGCTTGCAGGTGCTGCTGTTCCGCGATCCGTCGAAGGCGACGGTCACCGTCAACATGACGTACCTCGTCGGCTCCGTCGACGAAAGCTACGGCGAGACCGGCATGGCGCATCTGCTCGAGCACATGCTGTTCAAGGGTTCGGAGAAATACCCCGACATCCTCGCGGCGCTCCGCAGCCGCGGCGCGCAATTCAACGGCTCGACCTCCTGGGACCGCACCAATTATTACGAGACGTTCGACGCGAGCCCCGAGAATCTCGAGTGGGCACTCGATCTCGAAGCCGATCGCATGATTACCGCGTTCGTCGCACAAAAAGACCTCGACACCGAGATGACCGTCGTGCGCAACGAGTTCGAGCAAGGCGAGAACAGCCCGACGGGCGTGTTGTACGAGCGCGTGCTGAGCACCGCGTACTTGTGGCACGGCTACGGCAAGTCGCCGATCGGCAGCCGCAGCGACATCGAGAACGTGCCAATCGAGCGCTTGCAGGCGTTCTACAAACGGCACTATCAGCCCGACAACGCGGTGCTCGTCATCGCGGGCCGCTTCGAGGAGCAGCCGACGCTCGAGCTGATCGCGCGCAAGTTCGGCCGAATCCCGCGGCCCGCGCGCGAGCTACCCGGCGACTACACGATCGAGCCCGACCAAGACGGCGAGCGCGAGGTCGTCGTACGGCGCGTCGGGGACGTGCAGATCTTGATCGCGGGCTATCACGCGCCGGCCGGCGCCGACGAGGACTTCGTACCGCTGCAGCTCGCGGTCGAAGCGATTGGCGACGAGCCGTCGGGCCGCTTGTACAAAGCGCTCGTCGAGACGGGTCTCGCGTCGCAGATCGGCGTGGACACGCTGCAGCTCCGCGATCCCGGCATGGCGCTGTTCTTCGCCATCCTCCGCGCCGATGCCTCGCTCGAGCAAGCGCGCGCCGCGATGACCGCAGTGCTCGATGGCCTCGACGCGAATCCGATCACGGCCGAGGAAGTCGAACGCATCCGCAATCAAGCGCTATCGAGCTTCGAGCGAGCGATGAACAACTCGCAGTCGGTCGCCGTCCAGCTCAGCAACTGGGCGTCGATCGGCGATTGGCGCCTGATGTTCCTCGACCGGGACCGCGTCCGCTCCGCGTCCGTGGCCGACGTGCAGCGCGCCGCCCTCGCCTATCTCAAGCCCTCGAACCGCACGATCGGCCAGTTCGTCCCCGGCGAGCCCGACCGCGCAACCATTCCGCCGCGGCCGGACGTGACCGCGATGCTGCAAGGCTACAAAGGTGACGAGGCGCGCGCCGAAGGCGAAGCGTTCGATCCGACGCCCGCCAACATCGATGCTCGCACGACGCGCGTCGACCTGCCCGGCGGTGTGAAGCTCGTCATGCTGCCGAAGGAAACGCGCGGCGACTCCGTCAACGCGCTCATTCGCCTGAACTACGGCGACGAGAACAGCCTGAAGGGCGTCGGCCGCTACGGCTCGCTGACGGCGTCGATGCTGATGCGCGGAACGCGCAGCAAATCGCGGCAGGACATCCAGGACGAGCTGGCAATGCTGCAAAGCCAGCTCGGCGTCGGCGGCGGCTCGGGTCTCACGACGGCGAGCATGCAGAGCACGCGACAGAGCTTGGGGGCGGTGCTGAAGCTCGCGATCGAGGTACTGCGCGAGCCTGCATTCCCCGAAGCCGAGCTCGCGACGTTGAAGGAAGCCTCGATCACGGGCCTCGAGTCGTCGCGCAGCGAGCCGCAAGCCATCGTGTCGCGCGCGTACTCGCGTCACTGGGCGCAACGCTATTCGCCCGACGACATCCGCTACGTCTCCACGGTCGACGAGGACATCGCGTTCTTACGTGGCGTGACGGTCGCGAACCTTCGCGACTTCCACGAGGGTTTTTACGGCGCCTCTAACGCGGAGGTCATCGTCATCGGCGACTTCGATCCGAACGAGGTCCGCACGGTCATCGCCGAGGGGCTCGACGGTTGGCGCAGCCCGAAGCCGTTCGACGACGTTTTGAACCTCTACGCAAACCTCGAGACCGCACCGACGACCGCAGTGTTCAACACGCCGGACAAAGAGAACGCGTTCTTCTTGGCCGGCCTGCCGATCGAGATGCGCGACTCGCACCCGGACTACCCGGCGCTCGTCATGGGCAACTACATCTTAGGTCAAGGCCCGGCATCGCGGCTGTTCGGCCGCATCCGCGGCCGCGAGGGGCTCTCCTACGGCGTAGGCTCGAGCTTCGGCGCGTCGCCGCGCAGCGACGGCGCGAGCTTCACGGTCAACGCGATCGTGGCACCGCAGAACGCCGAGAAAGTCGAAGCGTCGTTCCGCGACGAGCTCGCAACGATCTTGCGCGACGGCTACACCGAGCAGGAGCTAGCGGAAGCGAAACAGGCTTGGGGGCAAGCGCGGCAAGTCGCGCGCACGCAGGACGGGGGCGTCGCCGGCACGCTCGGCCTTTGGACGCACGTGGGGCGCACGATGGCATGGGACGCCGACTTCGAGGCCAAGGTTCAGGCCCTGACGGTCGAGCAGATCCGCGACGCGATGCGCCGTCACTTCGATCCGGCGAAGATGGCGTTCATGCGCGGCGGCGATTTTGCTGCCGCGGCGTCGTCGCAGTAGCGGCTCTCGGAATTGTTTTCCGCGGGAACTCGCACCGTCTTGGTGCGAAATTCTTCACGTGAGGATTTACGTCAGGAGTCGCCTGCGCTCGAGCTTTCTGCGCCGTCGTCGAGCTCGCTCTTCGGCGGACTTTTCATGAGCTCCGCGAACGCGTCGGGGTGGCAGGGTTTGCTGAACAGGAAGCCCTGCATCTCGTCACAGCCGTGATCGCGTAAGAACCGATACTGCGCCGAGCTTTCGACGCCCTCGGCGACCACACGCACTCCGAGCGCTTTGCCGAGCGAGATGACGGCTTTAGTGATCGCCGTATCGTCGGCGCTGAGCGGAATGTCGCGCACGAAAGCCCTGTCGATCTTCAGCGTGTCGATCGGGAAGCGCTTCAACTGCGACAGCGACGAATAGCCCGTACCGAAATCGTCGATGGCGAGCCGGATGCCAAGCTTCTTCATCGCCGCCGCTTTCTCGGCCGCGATGTCGACGTGCTGCATCAACATGCTCTCGGTGATTTCGAGCTCCAACAACTCGGGCGGCATGCCGGTATCGGCCAGTATGCTCGCGATGTCCTCGAGCAGCGATGGCTCCTTGAATTGCCGCGGCGAAAGGTTCACGGACATGACGACGCTGCGTCCGCCGCGCTTGCGCCACGCCATGTTTTGCTCGCAAGCCGTGCGCAGCACCCATTTGCCGATCGCGACGATGAGGCCCGTGTCCTCCGCGAGCGGAATGAACTGCGCCGGCGATACCGTGCCGAGATCCGAGTTCCACCAGCGCAGTAGCGCCTCGGCGCCCAGGATGCGGCCGCTGCCGATATCCAAGCGCGGCTGATATTGCAGCGAGAACTCGCCGCGGTGCAGCGCCTCCGCGAGCCGCACCTCGAGCTCGAGATGCTCGACCGACATCGGCGCCATGTCCGGCGAGTAGAACTGGAAGTTGTTCTTGCCTTCTTCTTTCGCGAGATACATCGCCATGTCGGCGTGCTTCATCAGCGTAGTCGCATCCCGCGCGTCGTCGGGATACGACGCAATGCCGACACTGCCCGTCACGCGGCACTCGTGATTTCTGATCTTGACCGGCGTGTGCAAGCTAGCGAGCACTCGCCGCGCCGTTTCGGCGGCGGCATCGACCGCAGCGATTCCGGCGAGCAACACGACGAACTCGTCGCCGCCGAGCCGGGCGACGACGTCGCCGTCACGCACGCAGCGCCGCAGGCGAGCCGCGACTTCCTTGAGCAGCAGATCACCGGCCTCGTGACCGAGGGAGTCGTTGACGATCTTGAACCGATCGAGGTCGATGAACAGCACGGCGCAACGCCGGTCCTGGCGCCATGCCGCGTCGATCGCGCGCTGCAAGAGCTCGCCGAACAAATTGCGGTTCGGCAGGCCCGTTAGCTCGTCGTGCGTCGCCATGTATTGGACTTTGTCTTCGGCCGCCTTGCGAACCGTAACGTCTTCGACGATGGCGACGTCGTAGAGCAACGAGTCGTGGGCGTCGCGCCGCGGCGCGCCCGTAATGCGGACCCAGATCGTCTCGCCATCCTTCCGGATGTAGCGTTTCTCGACGGTCAACGTGTCGATCACGCCTTCGTGCAGCCGCAACCGTTCGGCGTCCGAAACTCGCGCGTCGTCGGGATGCGAGACCTCGTGGATCGTGAGCTGCAGCAGCTCGTCGTTGTCGTAGCCGAGCATCTCCCTGAAGCGGCTGTTGCACCAAATGAAGCGGCCGTCGGCCGCGACGTGCGCGATGCCGACGGCGGCTAGCTCGACGGTGCTGGCGTAGCGCGCTTCGCTCTCGCGGAGCTTGCTTTCGAGCGCTCGGCGCTCCGTGACGTCATGCACCGTGCCGACGATCGCGATCGGCCGGCCGGAAGCGTCGAGCCGCGGCTGCACGAGCTGCTCGATGCGCTTCTCGCGGCCGTCGGGAAAGACGATTCGGCTCTCCGTCGGGGCGTACGACGCGCCGTCGACGTTCGACTGGCCGTCGATCAACACTTGCCGATCGTCTGGGTGCACCTTCGCGAGGAAATTCTCGAACGCCGCGGGATAGCTGCGCGGGTCTTCCTCGAGGATGTGGTAGAGCTCGTCCGACCACCAGCTCGTGTTCGTGGCGAGATCCCACTCCCAGTTGCCAATCTTCGCGAGCCGCTGCGCCTCGCGGTAGCGCATGTCCGAGAGCCGTAGCGCATTCTCGGTCGCGCGCTGCTCCGTAACGTCCTGGATCGTGCCGCGCAACTGCACCAGGCGACCCGTGGCGTCGAACGTCGCCGCCCCTCTGCTGTGAAAGATCTTCGGCGCGCCGTCCGGCAGTACCACGCGCACGTCGAACGGCTCGATCTCGGCGCCTTGCGCGATCTTCGCAGCATTGCCGTTGATTCGGTCGCGGTCCTCTTGGCTCGCCATGGCGAGGTAACGCTCGAAGGGCCTACTCTCGGACGGATCGATCTGCAACAGCCGGTATAGCTCGTCCGACCACCAGTGATGGTTCGCGACCGGGTCCCACGTCCAGATCCCGAGCTTGGCGATACGCTGCGCCTCTCCGAGAGCCGCGTCTATCGCGCTCGTCCTCGCAGGCTGCCCCGGCGTGTCGCGCAGAACGCAAACTGCAAACAGCTCTTCGCCGTGCTCGAGCGCACCGACGTCGATCGACAATGTGCGCGAGCCGCCGTCCTTGCAGCGCGCGCTCGCCTCGAGCCCGACCGCGCTCGGCCGACCACCCTGCAGCACCTCTTGCAACGCGTCCCAACGGCGGCCGCGCGACTCGGCAAGCACGAGCTGCTCGAGCGGCTCACCGACGAGCTCCGCAATAGCCATACCGAATCTGTGCACCACGTGCCGGTTGACGAATACGATCTGCTCGTGCCGATCGACGACGACGACCGGATCGGGGATCGCTTCCAAAGGCGCAAAGGCGGTTTCTCGGTAGCCGGCGGCGACCGAGTCGGTACGAGCGCGAAGTGTTTTGCGGACGTCACCCATGCTGCGTTCGCTTGCGTTCCCAGGGAGCGGCGGGCGGGCTCCTAGCCTACCGACGATTAGTTGCCGCCTGCCACTCGTTTCTTATACGGCACGAACCCAGATTCCCGAATGGGCGCGTGATTACAACGTGACGTGCTTCACGACTCTCGCTATCGTCCGCGCATGAGCCGGCCCCGCTCGTCCCGCCAGCGCTACGACGTGTTCCGTCACGACTACGCGCAAGGCACGCTCGACGACAAGATCGCCGGGGCCGAAAAGGCGTTTGCGCACGTATCGCGACTTGCTCGCGCGCGTGCAGCAGGACGTGTTCCTGTTCGAGGGCTTCGTGCGCAAAAACATCGCATACGCGACGACGACGCGACGGACGCCGACGTCGAGGATGCCGCGCGCCGCGCCAAGCACGACATGGTTGTGCGGCAAGCGACCTCGGGCGCGAAAGACGCCGGCGAGCTAACGCTGCGCGACTAGTTATTTTTTTCCGATCAAGAGCATCGCGAGGCCGCCGATGAAGGCGGCCCCGCCGCAGATCAGATGCAGCATCGTCTGATCGCTGTACTCGCCCGTCAGCGTCTCGCGCGCCCGCTCGAGCGGCGCGTCCGTAGCCTGCGCACCGAAGTACAGCAGCACGCCGCCGACGACGAGCAAGACGAGCCCGAGAATTTTTCTAGTGGCCATGTTGCGGCGCTGCACATTCGAAACTCGCCGCATTGTTCGTGTCGCCTTGGCCCTTGTAGCGCGCGACCTGCGGATGCGGGCACAGCGGCCGCGTCATGGCGACTTTGCCGTCGCGCAGGGCGGAGGCCGTCAACGTCGCGGGCTTGGTGCCCTTCTCGACCCAACCGGCGAGCGCCGCCATCCAGTCGACCTGATCCGGGCCGACGCCGCCGCGGCAATGGCCGACGCCCGGCAGCATGAAGAGGCGTAGATACTCGTCGGTGTACGCAGCGCCGTCGCCGCCCGTCGAGCGGCCGGCGTAATCCACGACGTCGGCGAAGTAGTCCAGCGTTTGCTGCGGCATGACACCGGGATCGTTCCAGCCGTGCCACACGATCAGCTTGCCGCCGCCGTTCTTGAACGCGCTCAAGTCGGGGTTTACGGCATTCAGAGTGCCGGCGAGCTTGTTGTCGATGAGCGTGACGTCGCGGTCGAAATCGAACGTCTTCCAATCCCAGTTCGGATTGTTGAGGCCCATCGCGCCGAGCACCGCGTTATCGATTGCGAACGGCGTCGTACCGTTCATGATCAGGCCCCAGCCGGGATTGTTGGGCTGCGGGCCCTCACTGCCGGGCTCGAGCCCGGGATAAATCGGCTGCCCCGTGCGCGGATTGACGGCGCCTTGGTAGATCAGCTTCAGCGCTTCGATCTGCTCCGGCCGGAAGCCCTGCAGCGTGCTCGGATCGAAGTTACAGGTGCTGGGATCCGTGATGATGCCGTCCTTCACTCCGTCGTGAGCGTCGCACTGCGCCACGGCCGCCTCGCCGACGCGAGTAAAATCCTCGCGCGTGAGCACGGCGCCGGGCTTCTTCAACGTCGCGTGCGAAGTCCACAGCTGCCCCATGTGCAGGTTCGTGAAGCGGAACACCGGCGCGCCGGAAACGATGCCGTCGTAATCGTCGGGGTAGCGCTGCGCCGTCATGAGGCCTTGGCGCCCGCCCGTCGAACAGCCGTTGAAGTACGAATACTCGGCCGCACGGCCGTAGTGCGTTTCGATGACGGCTTTCGCTTTCACCGTCATCTCGTGGATCGCGCGGTAGCCGTAATCGATGATGCGTTGGCGATCGAGCAGCCACTCGGTGTCGGTCGAGACGTGGCCCGTGTCCGTCGACGACGAGGCATAACCCGCGCGCACGGCTTCGGCCATCGCCGGGTAGCTGATGATGCCCGCGAGCCCGCCGCCGCCGACGGCTTGGAACCGGCCGTTCCAGGTGCTGCCCTCGGGCAACCACACCTCGAAATTGATGGCCGGCGCGACCGTGCCCGCGACGCGGCACATGGCCGGCACGTCGAGCGGCTGCTGCACACCCGGCGCCTGGAATTTACCCGCCGGGACGCGCTCGGCGGTCGTGATCTTGGTTTCGGGAAGCGAAAGCTTGGCGAGATCGGCGCACGCCGTCGCAGCGAAGGCCGGCGCGCTCACACAGAACGAGACGGCCGAAGCAAGAGTGGAGAGTGCGAGCAATTGGCGCTTCATGAGCGATCCCCCAAATCGAAGTGAGGAAAAGCATAGGGGGTTTGCCGCAGCGCTGTCACCAGTTTTGCCAAGAGAGCTACTTGCGGTCGTGCCGACGCGCAGGCGCCGATTCATCGCACGACACTTTTGTCCCGGGGGACGCACTATGTTCAAGCCGACGGTCCTTGCTGCCAGCGCAGTCGCTGTATTCGCGATCGCCGCCCCGGGCCATGCCCAGGCGCCGTTTGCCGACGTAACGATGGACATGGTCCGCACGTCGTTGCCCGTCGAGGGCGCGCCGCTCGCGCAGAAAGGCGCCTACGAAGTCGTTTCCGAGCCGACGTTCGGCGCGCCGGGTCACGTAGTCGTTCGGCCGGCGAATCTCGAAGCGTTCCCGGCAAGAGACACGCTGCCCGTCATCGCGTGGGGCAACGGCGGCTGCGCGATCAATAGCAACGCGTTCATGGGCTTCATGCAGACCGTCGCGTCGCACGGCTTCGTCGTGATCGGCACTGCGCCGATCGAAGGCGCGGCGCAGCGACAAGCGAACGTCGAAGACCTCCGCGCGGCGATCGATTGGGCTGCCAAAGAAAACGCGCGCGACGGCTCGCCGCTGAAAGGCAAGATCGCGATGGACCAGGTAGCCGCAATGGGCAGCTCGTGCGGCGGGTTTCTCTCGATCGAGGTTGGCGCCGACCCGCGCGTGAAGACGATCGGCGTGTTCAACTCCGGCGTGATGAAGATCGACCCGGCCAATCCGCCGCGCTTCCCAATTCCCGACGTTGCGACGCTCACGAAGCTGCACGGGCCCGTGCTGCTCGTGAACGGCCACGACACCGACTTCATGATGGAGACTTCGAAAGCGACGTACGACGCGCTGGATAAGTTGCCCGCTTTCTACGGCGCGCGCCACGGCGCCGGACACAGCGCGACGTTCTTCCACCCGGGCGGTGGCGAGTTCGCGAACGTCGCGTGGAGCTGGGCCGCGTGGCAGCTCAAGGGCGACAAGCAGGCGGGCTCGATGTTCGCCGGCAGAGACTGCGGGCTCTGCAAAAACTCGGACTGGGAAGTCGAAGCGAAGGGCCTTTAGGTCACGCGCTCCAGCCGGGAGTTTTGCCAAGAGACCGGGCGCGCCGATCCTCCTCGCGGGGGCTGCGTTACCATGCGACGCATCCACATCCGAGGGGGATTTATGTCGATCGCAACCAAGCTCGCCGCCGCGCTCGTCGGCGGCTTCGCCGTCGTGGGCGCAACGTGGCCCGGCGCCGCACTCGCAGGCTCGATACCGACGGGTAAGCCCGAGGACGTCGGCATGTCGTCGGAGCGTCTGGCGCGCATCGGCCCGGCCATGCAGCAGCACATCGACGCCGGAGAAATCGCCGGCGCCGTCACGCTCGTCGCACGCCGCGGCCGCATCGTGCATCTTGAAGCACACGGCTACTCCGATATCGCGAAGCGCACGCCGATGAAGACCGACGCGATCTTCGGCTTGGCGTCGTCGTCGAAGCCGATCACCGCGGTCGCGATCATGATGCTCGTCGAGAGCGGTGACATCCGGTTGTCGGATCCCGTGTCGCGCTACATCCCGGAGTTCGCAGCGCCCGCGCAAGTCGCGGTGCCGAAAGCCGGCGGCGGGGAGAACGAGTTCGAGCTCGTGCCGGCATCGCGCCCGATCACCGTTGCCGACTTGCTGAAGCACGGCTCCGGCCTCCTGAGCGGTGGCTTAGGTCAACGCGCCGCCGGGCAAGCCGCGCAACGTGCGCCGACAGATACGCTCGCGACGTACATTCCGAAGCTCGGCACCGTGCCGCTCGATTTCCAACCGGGCACGCTCTGGCGTTACAGCGGCCTCGCGGGATTCGACGTGCTGTCGCGCATCGTCGAGGTTGCGTCGAAGCAGCCGTTCGACGTGTTCTTGCGCGAACGTATCTTCGAGCCGCTCGAGATGCCGGACACCTCGTTCTATTACACGGGCCGTCAAGCCGAGCGTCTCGCGGCCGTGCACGCACGCCGCGACGGCAAGCTCGAGGCGACGCCGCGCGATCTGTCGAACGTCAAGTACTTCTCGGGCGCCAGCGCCTTGTCGTCGACCGTCGAGGATTATTTGCAGTTCGCGTCGCTACTGCTGAACAAGGGCGAGCACAACGGCCGCCGGCTGCTCGGGCCGCGCACCGTCGAAACGATGACCCAGAATCACACGCGCGACATGGTCAACGGCCAGTTCGGCCGCCCTGCTTACGGCATGGGCTTCGGTCTCGGTATGCAAGTCGTGCTCGATCCCGGCGCAGCAGATCTGGCCGTCTCGAAGGGCGCGATCAGCTGGCCGGGCGGCAGCGGCGTGTCGCACTGGATCGAGCCCGAGGAAGAGCTGATCTCGATCTACTTCATCCAGGGCGGGCAAGGCGGCCCCGCACGCACGACGTTCGAGAACGTCGTCCGCGCAGCCATCCTCGAATAAGAAAACGGAGCGCGAAAGTGTTAGTCCCCGGAGCCCGCGGGGGCCCGGGGGGCAATTCCTCAGTCACCAGCTAATGGCTAGCTCACGCCGGGCCGGGGTTCAGCCGATCGCTCGGCCAGAACTTCACGCCCGTGACGTCCGCTTGCGCAATGAGGCCCTTGTCCGTCAGGTGATAGACGGCCACACCGTTGACGAACTTACCTACGGCAGCCGCGCCGTCACGTCCCGCCGCGGCTTGCGCGCTCGTGCCCGCAGTCCACGCACCGTCGATGAAGCGCTTGTAGGTGTCCTCGTTCTCGAACAGCACGACGAGCTTGTAGTTCTCGAGGCCGACGCCTAGACCGACGCCGCCCGCACCCATGTGCATGTAAACGGGGTCGCCGCCGCTGCGGCGCGTCGCGACACCCGTGCCGCCGGCGCCCGTGACGATGAACCCGCCCTTCGTCGTATCGAATACGGCAGTGCCGTACGCCGTCGAGAGCAACTTCGCAACATTATCGTCCTTACGTAGCGAGTCGAGCGTCGACTTCGACATGTCGAGAATCTCTTGCCGCTTCGCGGCGAGCCCCTTCGCATCGAGCTCGTCAGGATTTCCGTGACGATCGCCGGCGTTGTGCTCCGGCGCGACAGCTACGTCGATGTCGCGGCTGCGGTCGCGATCACGATCTCGATCCTGTGCGTTGAGCGTCATGCTCACGCTCGCGAGCGTCATCGTGGTCACCGCGGCCAATGCGAAATTTGCAAACTTTCTCATCTCTATCTCCTTTCGACGGGCCAAGGACAGGGCCCTCATGGCGGGGATAGAGCAAGTTGCATGCCAGCCCAAGCGGCGCGCGGCGCCTGGCACGGTTGCTGCAAAGCCACCTTCGAACAACACCCAATCGGAGAATCAGGATGAAATTCTTAATTGTGGTTTTGCTGTTGATTATGGGATCGAGCCAACTGTCCGCGTGCAAAGCCGTGACGGCGGGCGCCATCGGGGCAGGCGTGGGCGCGGCAGTCGAGCGCGATCGCCGTCAAGACGAAGATCGCCAGCGCGATCGCGAACGCGATCGACGCTGACGGTGATGCCGTTTATGGCGACGGCGCGATGCGCAACAACGCGCCGTCGTCGTAATCGGTCAGCAGATACAACAATCCGTCCGGGCCTTGCCGCACGTCGCGAATGCGCTGACGCAAATCGATGAGCAGCGGCTCGCGGCGCAACTCTTCCATATCTTCATTGATCAAGATTCGCTCGAGCTTGCCCGTGTTCGGGATCTCGCCGTAGCGCATGCCGCCGACGAAGATGTCGCCCTTCCACTTCGGTAACCGGTCGCCCGTGTAGAACGCGAGCCCCGACGTCGAGATGGACGGCACCCAAAACACGACGGCGTCGATGAAGCCTTCGCGCTGCAAGCTCGGATGCCGCGGCCCGGGATACGTGCGGCCGAGGCTCACGAGCGGCCAGCCGTAATTGCCTCCGGGCTCGAGCACGTTGAGCTCGTCGCCGCCGTTCGGCCCCATCTCGAGCTCCCAGATCTGGCCCGTCACGGGATGCGCCGCGAGGCCCAGCACGCTGCGGTGTCCGAGCGTGTAGATCTCCGGCTTGTAGCCCGCGCGGCCGACAAACGGATTGTCATTGGGAACGCCGCCGTCCGGCGTGAGCCGCAAGACTTTGCCGCCGTGACTGTTCGGGTTCTGCGGATGATCCTCGCCGCCACCGCCGGCCGACACGTACAACATGCCGTCGCCGCCGAAGGCCATGCGTGCGCCGCCCGTCGTCTCGGCGCCGGCGACGAACACGTCGCGCGTGTCGCGCAGCGCGCGCCCGTCCCAGCGCCCGCGCGCAATCGCGACCGCTGTGTCGTCGGGGCTGATCGGCTTGCTGTAGGAGAGATAGACGAAACCGTTCGACGCGAAATTCGGATGCAGCACGATGTCCATCAACCCGGACAGCCCTTGCGGCCGCACTTCGGGCACGCCGGCGACGGGCGCGGCCTCGAGCTTGCCGCCGCGGATCACGCGCACGGCTCCCGCGCGCTCCGTAACGAGGATCGTGTCGGGCGCAACGAATGCGAGGCTCCAGGGTCGCGCAAGGCCGCGCGTGACGAGACTGACCTCGATGTTTTGCCCCTCCGCCGTCTCATAGCGCACGGGCGACGTCGGCGGCGGCATCTCTTTGATGCCTTGCGGCGCGACCGGGATGTTGTTGCGCATCTCGACACGCTGCTGCGCGACGAGCGGCGCAACCATGAGGGCCGACATGGCGATCGATAGGGCGCCGGCGAACGCGACGCGTTGCGGATGACGCATGAGCTCCCCCTCGGGATTACGCGGCCACGCGTATCTTGCAAGTCGCGGTAGCTCGGGTCAAAGTCGCGGCCTCGTTCAAGCTCCAGCGTTGGGGATCAATATGAAAGTCGGATTCGTCGGCCTCGGCCGAATGGGCCAGGGAATGGCGCGTCGCTTGCTCGACGCGGGGCACGACTTGTGCGTGTTCGATCAGTTCGCGACGCAAGCGGCGTCGCTGACCGCCGCCGGCGCGAAGCTTGCGCCGTCGGTCGCCGAGCTCGCGGCACGAAGCGAGGTCGTCGTCACGATGCTCGTCGAGGACGCGACGATTCTCGAGGTCGCGCTCGGGCCGAAAGGTATCGCGAGCGCGCTGCCGAAAGGTGCGATCCACCTCGTGATGGGCACGCATGGCGTTGCCGTCGTGCGCCAGCTCGAAGACGCGCATCGCGCGGCCGGCCAGACGCTCGTCGCGGCACCCGTGCTGGGACGCCCCGATCTCGCCGCGAGCGGCCAACTCGGCATCGTCGCAGGTGGGCCCGCGGAGGCAGTCGCGCGCTGCACAGAGCTCTTGAAGTCGATGGGCAAGCGCATTTTCGAAGCCGGCCCGAAGCCCGAGTCGGCGACGGCGATCAAGCTCGCCAACAACGCCGTCCTCGGATGCGCCATGGTCGCGATGGCCGAAGGCTTCTCGCTCGTGCGCAAGTACGACGTGAAGCCGCAGGTATTTCAAGACGTCATGGTCGAAGGCTTGTTCGGCGCGACGGCGTACAAGGTGTACGGCCAAAAGATGGTCGACGAGAGCTTCGATCAAGTGGGCTCGCCGATCACGGTCGGCCTCAAGGACGCGAATCTGATCGCCGCGGCGGCCATCCTCGCGCGCGTGCCGATGCCGAGCCACAACGTCTACATGGATCGCTTGCTCGGCGCCGTCGCGCACGGCGACGCAGATCGCGATCAGGCGGTGCTCGGCCGCGAGCAGGCGCGCGCGTCGGGGCTCGAGTAGCCTGAATTGCTTGGCGCCGCCGAGGCCGAGGACGCTGCTTCGGACTCGCGCGGGAAAGCGCGAGCCGCACATGCGGCTCGCGCTACCTAGCGTACGTCTAATTCAGAACGTTGAATTCCACGCGGCGATTGCGCTCACGGCCGGCCGGCGTGCCGTTGTCGGCAACAGGCTCCGTCTCGCCGTAGCCGCGTGCCACGAGCCGATTGCGCTCGATGCCCTGCGACGTCAGGAATTGCAGCACCGATTCCGCGCGCTCCTGCGACAGCCGCAGGTTGTAAGCGTCGGCGCCGCTGCTGTCGGTGTGGCCGGCAATCTCTGCGCGCAGGTTCGGCTCGCCACGCATCGCCTCGGCAACGCGGGTCAGGATTTGCGTTGCATTGGCGGTCAACCGCGCCGAGTTGAGCTCGAACGTCACGCCTTCGAGACGGACGCTCGACTGCTCGGCCGTCGCTGCGCAACCGCGGTTGTCGGTCGCGAGACCCTGCAACGTGCCGGGGCAGCGATCGTTCTGATCGGGAACGCCGTCGTTGTCCGTGT
>JACZCZ010017547.1_pt1 | contig 23409 bp, 20 predicted proteins | sample 8641811 | NCBI WGS metagenome assembly JACZCZ01 (sample SAMN15324610, study PRJNA640507) | soil metagenome | isolation source: intercropping peanut in the first line | place: China: Luxin town, Laibin City, Guangxi Province | collected 2019-07-25 | depth 10cm m | reverse complement strand
GGTTCGACTTTCGCGCGGGCCTCGAGCAGTGCGACGCGATCCCGCCCATGGATCGGGTGAAGGAATTGATGTTCTGACGGCTGCCGGATGCAGCGGCGAAATCAAGTTGGTTTCCCCCGCCGTTGATCAGAAGCGGTAGATCGCGGCAAGCGTGACCGAGTCCGCGTCGGCTTCGCCCGTCTCGTCTTCGTTGCCCACATCCTTGTAGAGCTGGTAGTCGAGGCTCACCGACCAGCTCGGGCCGAAGTGCATCGCTGCGCCGACGCCGTAGAAGATGTCGGTGTCGTCGCCGGAAAGCTTGTCGGCCTCGCTGCCCTGATCGTCGCCGACCCGAAGCTTCAACTCCGTCTCGGAGAAGAAGATGCCGAGACGGCCGTGGAGGTCGAACCTCTCGCCGAGCGGCAGGCTGCCGACGAAGGCGGTCGTGAATCCCGTCGCGTTGAACTCGATATCCATGAACGCATCGATGGCCGGTGGAACGCCGAACGGCTCGAAGCTCACGTCCGCGCGATAGCTCGGCGATCCGAGATCGAGGTACCCGGCCTCGAACGCGATGTACTGATTGATACGGAAGCCGCCGAAGATCGACCAGGTCGTATCGCCGTCGTCGAGCGACGAGTCGCCTCCGACGAAGTCGCCGAACTGCGAGAAGACGTCGACGGTGAGAGCATCGAACTCATCCTGATCCAGGTCGGCCTTCGACTGTCCACCCTGGATGCCGACGTACCAATTGGCCTCTTGTGCTGTTGCTGCCGTGGAAAAAGCCATCGCGAGGCTCAGTCCCAGAGCAAGACGGATCGTCCTGTGAAGCGTCATTATCCCTCTCCCAAATGATTATGAGTTTTGCCCGATGGGCCGGGCGCAGGGATTACACGGCACCGCGCTGCGGTGCCAGTGTTGAAGACGTCACAATTTCTGCGGATTCCCTGATGGCTGGCTGGCCCGCTGGCCTCTTCACGCACCGCATCAAACCTGCATGGAGAAATCCCAGAACGCCGCTTCGATCTTGTGGCCGTCGAGATCCCGCAGGAAGCATCCGTAGTACGGAGCGCCGTATTCCTCGCGAGGTCCGGGCGCACCGTCGCCTCTTGCACCCGCTGCAATCGCGGCGTCGTAGAACGCATGAACCGCCTCCTTGCTGGGTGCCACGAAACCGAAGTGCGTGCCGTTGCCGACGGCGGCAGCTTTGCCGTCGATGGGCGTCTGGACCCAGAACTCCGGATAGAGCTTGCCGTAGGCGACCGCTCCTGGATGCTCCATCACTCTCTTGCAGCCCAGTGTGGGCAGGACCCGGTCGTAGAAGTCCCGCGCGCGTTCGAAGTTGTTCGTACCGATCGATACGTGCGACAGGATGCTGGGATTCTCGTCAGCCATGACTCGCTCCTTCGTGTTGTTGAAGCCCCAGCATAGCTGCAGACCATGACAGCGGATGGCAGGGTCAGAATCGCCAGTGCCATTGCATGAGCGCACCGTCCTCGACCGCGCTCACGGCGAGCGACTGCGTTTCGTTTTCGAGGCCGAGGAACGCGTCGTTGAAAAACGAGGCGAGGAAATTTCCGATCGCCATGCCGACGAGCGTATCGGAGGGATAGTGCCAGCCCGCTTCGATGCGAGCCCAGGAAGTCCCGATCGTCATCGCCGTCAGGCCGACATCGAACGTGCGCCGCCAGCCGGAGCTCATGTCGATGGAGCGCAGGTTGCGCGAAGCGAGCCGGGTGTGAACAGCCGACGACGAGGTATGGCCCGAAGGGAAGCTCGCGCTGTCGTCGCCATTGGGACGCTCGCGGTCGGTCGCACTCTTGAGACCGTTGGTCACGACGACGGTGCTGCTCACTGCGGCAATGCCGACGAGTGTCCCTTTCACCTTGTTGGCAAACCAGTCTCCCGCGTCCGGCCCACTGGGCGTCGCGGCGACGGTGACGTAGTGCGCCAGCACGGACGCGTCGCGGAGATGATCGCTCCAGTCCTCGGCGTTCTTCTCCGACCCGAATACGGGCGTGTGCTCGCGTGCCCAGTCGGAAGTGCGGTGATCCCAATCGTCGATCTGAAATGCAGCGGCGCCGATCAGCGGCCCCCACACCCACGGATCTTTCGCGGCGTTCACCGCGGACTGCCGAACTCGCTCCCAGCCCGGCGCGATCGTCGCGTCCTCTCCCCAACCGCGACCGTTGGGCAGCGTCGTGCAACCGGTCAGCAAGAGCAGAGCCAACACGAACAGGTGAGCTGAGAGCAATTTCATGCGGGTCTCCGGGGTGCCGCCAGATTCAGCGGCATTTCGGTGAGACGAACAAGAGGGGAAGAAGCAATCGTGAGAGGGTCAGCCAGCTGCCGACCAGAGCGAATGCGGACTCTTGTTGTGGGTCCGTCTGTAGCCGGACGTCATGGGAAGCATCCTGTCGGATGACGTCCGGCTAAAGTCGGACCCACAACCGGACCCGCCAGCTGGCTTCTTCCTACTCGTGCCGCAACGCCTCGATCGGATCCAGCTGTGCTGCCCGCTGCGCCGGAAAGTATCCGAACACGATGCCAACCGCCGCCGAGAACGTGAACGAAAGGATGACGATCGACGGATTCAGCACGAACGGCACTTTGAACGCGTGTGTCGCAGCCGCGCCCGCAGTCAGGCCCAGGATGATGCCGATGAGTCCGCCAAGCGCGGCGAGCACGACGGCTTCGATCAGGAACTGCAACAGCACATCGCGTGCCATTGCTCCGACTGCGAGACGAGTGCCGATCTCGCGCGTTCGCTCAGTTACCGACACCAGCATGATGTTCATGATGCCGACGCCGCCCACGATGAGGCTGACAGCGGCGACCGCACCCAGCAGCGCAGTCAGCACGCGCGTCGAGCTCGTGAACGCGCTGGCGACTTCCTTCAGATCGCGCACGTTGAAGTTGTCAGTCGCACCGGAGCGAATCTTGCGGCGCTCGCGCATCAGGTTCTCGATTTCCCTCTGCATCTTCTCGGTCGATACGCCATCGCGAGCCGAGACGAGAATCGCACCGACGTCCGAGTTGCCGGCCATGCGTCGCTGCAGCGTGCGCAATGGAATCACCACAAGATCGTCCTGGTCCTGGCCGAAACCCGACTGACCTTTCGGCTCGAGCAGGCCGATGACGTTGCATGACAGTTTGCCCAACCGGATGGTGGCGCCGACCGGATCCTGGTTCTCGAACAGCTCACGCCGCACCGTGTTGCCGATCATGCAGACCGAAGCGCCGGCCCTCAGCTCCGACTCCGAAAAATTCCGGCCGGAGGTGAGCGCCCAGTCGCGAACCTGCAGAAACTTGTCAGTCGTGCCGGTGATCTGCGTCTGCCAGTTGTTGTTGCCGTAGATTGCCTGCGCACTGCTGTTGGACGACGGAGCGACGGCGGCGACCCCGGAAATCTCGTTCTCGATCGCCTGTACGTCGGCCATCTCGAAGGGCGGCGCAGCCTGTCGCGCACCGCCGGGACCGCCGAATCCCTGGCCGCGAAACACCTGCAGCAGATTTGTACCGAGCTTGCTGATGTCGGCTTGCACCTGAGCCGTCGCGCCTTCGCCGATCGTCACCATCGTGATCACGGCGGCCACGCCGATGACGATGCCGAGGATCGTGAGCGACGAGCGCAGCACGTTGCGGCGGATTTCGCGCAGGGCGAGGACGATGGCGTTCAGGAACATGGGTGTATTCCTCAGGCCATGCTGCGCACGGGCTGATTCTTTTCGTCGCTCTCGATCGTACCGTCACGAAACCGGACGATGCGGCGGGTCCACGCGGCGATGTCGGGCTCGTGCGTCACCATGGCGATCGTGATGCCGCGCTCTTCGTTCAGTGCTGTCAGCACCTTCATGATCTCGACGCTCGTGGCCGTGTCGAGATTGCCGGTAGGCTCGTCGGCGAACAGCACCTTCGGCTCCGACACGATTGCACGCGCAATCGCGACACGCTGCTGTTGACCGCCGGAGAGTTCGCTCGGCACGTGCGATTCGCGTCCGGCGAGCCCCACTTCGCGCAGGGCCTTGCGCGCGCGCTCGTGCCTCTCTTCTTTCGGCACATGCCGATAGATCAACGGCAGCTCGACGTTTTCGAGCGCACTCGTGCGGCTGAGCAGATTGAATCCCTGGAAAACGAAGCCGAGGTAGTTTCGTCGCAGCAGCGCCCGCTGATCCGCGGTCATCTCGCCGACGGGCACGCCGAGAAAGCGATAGGTGCCGCTGGTCGGCGTGTCGAGACAGCCGAGGATGTTCATACAGGTGGATTTGCCGCCGCCGCTCGGCCCCATCACCGCGACGAACTCGCCGGGAAAAATCCGCAGGTCGATGCCGCGCAGCGCGCGGACCTCGCCGGCGCCGTGACCGTAGACCTTGGTCACCTGCGACAGGTCGATTACGGGCTGCGGCGCGGAGGGCATGCCGGTCATGACTTCTGTGGCGTTTCGGCATCGACGATGACGGCCGTGCCGGCCTCGAGCTTGCGCTCCATCGCCTTCTTCATCCGCTCGACGACCTCAGGGGGTGCGTTGTTCATCCGGTTCGCGTTCGGCATCTCGCCGATCGGCAGCACCTGAGTCACGCGGCCGTCGGTCGCACCCGGTCGGAACATCACCATCGCAGGCTGGCCGTCCTCGAGAATCCAGGCACGCCCCATGCGACGATTGCCGCCGCCCTGCTGCTGGCCGAAGTTCGGCCGGCGACCCATCTGCGGCATGATCGCCGACAGCGCGCTGCGCTGCTGTGCAGCCGGCGCGCCCGGGACATCCACACCCTCCGGCGTGAAGCGCAGCGCCGCATTCGGTATCAGCAGCGCATCGGTGATGTTCGTGGTGACGATCTCCGCCGTTGCCGTCATGCCAGGACGAAGCAGCAACTCGGAGTTGTCGACTTCCAGCACCGTCTCGTAAGTCACGACGCCGGTCGAGGTCGCGCTGGCCTGCGAGGTCGACGAGGAGCTCTTCTGCGTATTGCTCGAAGCGAAGTGAACCTGCGTGATATGCGCGGAGAACCGGCGCGAAGGGAATGCGTCGACAGTGAACGTGGCCTGCTGACCGTTCTGAACCGATCCGACGTCCGCTTCGTCCACGGCGACGTGAAGCTCCATCTTCTTCAGGTCTTCCGCGAGCGTGAACAACACCGGTGCCTGCAGCGACGAGGCAACGGTCTGGCCGGGCTCGACCGATCTCACGAGCACCACGCCGTTGATGGGCGAGCGGATCTCCGCCTTGGCCAGATCGGTCAGCACCGTTTCGAGGCTGCCGCGTGCTTGCGAGACGGACGCTTTGGCAGCGGCCTGCTCGCCCTCCGCACGCGCCACCGCGGCTTCAGCCACGTCGAGATCCTGCTGGGAAGGGATCTTGTTGTTACTCAATTCGCGCACTTTGAGCAGGCGCTGATAGTTCGCGGTCGCTTCCTTCCCGCTCGCGATCGCCTGCAGTACGCGGGCTTCGGCCGCAGCCAGCGAACTGCGGGCCTGAAGCAGCTGCGCATTCAGACGAGTCGTATCGAGCTCGGCGAGGAGCTGCCCTTTCTTCACGACGTCGTTCACGTCCACGAGCACGTTGCGCACGGTGCCGGAAAGTTCGACGCCGATATCGACCTGGTTACGCGGCTCGAGATTGCCCGTCGCCGTGACCGTGACCGTGAGGTCGCCCTGGGTCACTTCCTGCGTCACGTACTTGGTCTGAGCCGAGCCCGCGCGCCCGAAGAAGAAGTACGCCGCGCCCAGCAGGATCAGCGCAATCACGCCCCATTTCACCCAGCGCCTCCAGGGCGCGGGGTCCCGCTGCCCCTCCAGCGCCAGGGTTTCGGAGACTTCGGATGCAGGTGTGGTTTCGGTCGTGCTCACGACAACACCTCTCGCGGACCCGAAGCAGAACGAAGCATGCTTTCCATATCAGTTCTCACTGCGCCGGATAGACGGACCAGCCGCCGCCCAACGCCTTGTAAAGGCGGATGAGATTGGAGGTGAGCTCACCGTCGCTGACGGCGAGCGAGTCCTCGGAAGAGATCAATTGCCGGTCCGCAGTAAGCACCGTCTGGAAATCGACCAGCCCGGAGTTGTATTGCGTCAGCGCGAGTTCGCTCGCCAGCCGCGCGCTCGTCGCGGCGTCGATCAGCGCGGCGTGGCGTCGCTGTTCATTCACCCAATCGGTCAGCGCGTTCTCGACTTCTTCATAGGCGCCGAGCACCGTCGCTTCGTACGCGGCGAGCGCCTGATCGACGACCGCGTACTGCGCCTTGATGTTCTGGCGCAGTGCCCCGGCGCGGAAGATTGGCATGTTGAGCGTCAGGCCATAGCGATTCGACTGCAGGCCATCGGAGAGCAGGTCACTTGCGCTGCCGGCTGTCACGCCGATCGAACCGCTCAGCGACAGGCTCGGATAGAGCTCTGCGGTCGCAACGCCGACCTGCGCGGTCTGAGCCGCGAGTGCGCGTTCGGCGCTACGAATATCGGGTCGGCGCCGCAGGACGTCGGCGGGCACGCTCGACACGACTTCCGTCGGCGCGACCGGAATCGGTTTGCGTTCATTCAGGAGGGCCTCCAGCGCGCCCGGCGCCTGGCCCGTCAGCACGGCCAGTCGGTTCTTCGACGTTTCGAGACTCGACTCGAGCGACGGCAATGCCGCGAGCGTCTGCGCGTAGCTGCTCTTGGCCTGTTCGACGTCGAGCACAGTCGCGAGACCGGCTTCGGCGCGCCAGCCGGTGATGTCGACGACTTCACGCTGGGACTCGAGATTGCGCTCGGCATAAGTGAGACGTGCCTGCGCGGTGCGGACATTGACGTAGTTGAGGGCGACATCGCCGAGCAGCGTGATCAGCACATCGCGCAGATCGGCTTCGGTCGCTGCGAGCGAGGCAGTGGCAGCTTCCAGCGAGCGACGCCTGCCGCCGAACAGATCGATTTCCCAGCCCGCGTCGAGGCCGGCGTCATAGGTCTCGTTCGGGCTGGTGCTGACGTCGGAGTCCGAACGCGTGGCGCCGGCCGATGCATCGACGGCCGGCCAGAGGGACGCGGCTGCGATGCCGCGCCGCGCCCGGGCTTCGAGGACGCGGGCACTTGCCTGCCGCACGGTCTTGTTCTCGGCCAGCGCCTGGTCGATGAGCTGGTTCAGTGTGGGATCGTTGAGGACCGTCCACCAGCTGGCCAGCGTCGGCGAATCGGGCCCTTCGACGCGGGCATCCGACGGCAGCGGCGAATGCCATGTATCCGGTACAGGGGCTTCCGGTTCGCGATAGTCCGGCCCGACGGCGCACGCCGTCAGGAGGCCGGCCAGCAACAAGGTGCCGCCGCGAAAAGCCAGGGATTTCAGCGAATCCAGCAAACGATCCCCTCCTCGACTACGCCCGGCTCGAAGGGCACTCGAATGTCCCCAGGGCGCTGCTGCGGGCGGATCATGAACAAGTCCAGGGTTACAGGGGGAAAAGAAGTGTTACCGATCGTAACCCGCAGGTCCCTGAATCGACGGCGAATTCCGCCGCTCCAATGACCGCGGCGCGCTTATAACGTTCCGTGCTGTGCTCGGTCTGGACTGCGATATGCAGCTTTGCGCCGTTCGAGCACAATCGCTGCCCTTGTGACCCGGCCGTGACCAGGCCGTAACCGGCGCCGTTGCCGTCGAAGTCCATTGCCGTTGAAGCATCGATAAGACATGACCCCTTCTCCCGCCCGACTGACGCACCTGCAGCGCCTGGAAGCCGAGAGCATCCACATCCTTCGCGAAGTCGTGGCCGAGTGCGAACGGCCAGTGATGCTGTACTCCATCGGCAAGGACAGCTCCGTGATGCTGCACCTGGCCATGAAGGCCTTCTATCCCGCGAAGCCGCCGTTCCCCTTGCTGCACGTCGACACGACGTGGAAATTCCGGGAGATGATCGCCTTCCGCGAGGAGATGGTGGCAAAGCTCGGTCTCGAGCTGCTGGTGCACATCAATCGCGACGGCCTGGCCCGCGGCATCGGTCCGTTCACGCACGGATCGGCCGTCCACACAGATGTGATGAAGACGCAGGGCCTCAAGCAGGCGCTCGACAAGTACGGTTTCGACGCGGCCTTCGGCGGCGCACGACGCGACGAGGAAAAGTCCCGCGCCAAGGAACGCGTGTTCTCTTTCCGTTCGGCGCAGCATCGCTGGGACCCGAAGCGCCAGCGCCCTGAACTCTGGCGCCTCTACAATGCACGCAAACACCAGGGCGAAAGCCTGCGCGTATTCCCGTTGTCGAACTGGACCGAGCTCGACATCTGGCAGTACATCTTCCTGGAAAAGATTCCGATCGTGCCGCTGTACTTCTCCGCGCCCCGACCCGTCGTGAAGCGCGACGGCGCGCTGATCATGGTCGACGACGAGCGCATGCCGCTCGCCCCCGGCGAGAAGCCCGATACGAAGTGGGTCCGCTTCCGCACCCTCGGCTGCTATCCGCTCACTGGCGCGATCGAGAGCCGTGCCGACACCCTGCCAGCGATCATCCAGGAAATGCTGCTGACGACGAGTTCCGAACGACAAGGTCGCATGATCGATCACGACAGCGCCGCGTCGATGGAGAAGAAGAAGCAAGAGGGATATTTCTGATGTCCCACAAGTCAGAGCTCATCGCCACCGACATCCAGGCGTATCTCAAGGCGCACGAGCACAAGAGCCTGCTGCGCTTCATCACCTGCGGCAGCGTGGATGACGGCAAGTCGACGCTGATCGGGCGATTGCTCTATGAGTCGAAGATGATCTTCGAGGATCAGCTCGCGGCCCTCGAGAGCGATTCGAAGAAGGTCGGAACACAGGGAGGCGATCTCGACTTCGCGCTACTCGTGGACGGGCTCGCTGCGGAGCGCGAGCAAGGCATTACCATCGACGTCGCGTATCGGTTCTTCTCGACCGACCGGCGCAAATTCATCGTCGCGGATACGCCGGGGCACGAGCAGTACACGCGGAACATGGTCACCGGCGCATCAACAGCGGATGTCGCCGTCATCCTGATCGATGCTCGCCGAGGCGTACTGACGCAGACTCGCCGCCACAGCTTCATCGTGTCACTGCTCGGCATCAAGCACGTCGTGCTCGCGATCAACAAGATGGACCTCGTCGAGTTCTCGCAGGAGATCTTCGACACGATCGTCGGCGAGTACCGCGACTTCGCGCAGCAGATCGGGCTCACCGACATCACGCCGATTCCGCTCTCGGCGCTGCGAGGGGACAACATCCTCGAAGGCAGCACGCGCATGGCCTGGTATCAGGGTCCGACGCTGATGGGTTATCTCGAAACCGTCGAGATCGAGGACGACCTGCAACAGCAGCCGTTTCGCCTGCCCGTGCAATGGGTCAATCGACCGAACCAGGATTTTCGTGGCTTTGCGGGCACGATCGCGACCGGTGTGATTCGCGCCGGTCAGTCGATCCGCGCGCTTCCTTCAGGCAGGACCAGCCAGGTATCGCGCATCGTCACGCACGATGGCGATCTCGAACAGGCTGTCGCAGGTCAATCGGTCACGCTCACACTGACTGACGAGATCGACATCAGCCGTGGCGACGTAATCGCCGCGGCCGATGCGCCGCCGGGTGTCGCCGATCAGTTCCAGGCGACGATCATCTGGATGCACGACGAGCCGATGCTTCCGGGCCGGCCCTACGTGATCAAGATCGGGACGCGAACGGTGACGGGCAGCATCACGACGCCGAAGTACAAGGTGAACGTCAACACGCTCGAACATCTCGCGGTCAAGCAGCTCGAGATCAACGAGATCGGCGTGTGCAACCTGAGCCTGGATCGGCCGATTGCATTCGACGCCTACGCTGACAATCGCGAGATGGGCGGCTTCATCCTCATCGACAAGCTGTCGAACGACACGGTCGGTGCCGGCCTCATCAACTTCGCATTGCGCCGCGCCGAAAACATCCACTGGCAGGCGCTCGACGTCAACAAGACGGCGCGCGCGTCGCTGAAGGGTCAGAAGGCGTGCGTACTGTGGTTCACGGGCCTTTCGGGCGCCGGCAAATCCACGGTCGCCAACCTGGTCGAGAAGCGGCTGCATGCGATCGGCCGCCACACGTACACCCTCGATGGCGACAACGTCCGCCACGGACTCAACAAGGACCTGGGCTTCACCGATGCCGATCGTGTCGAGAACATCCGTCGGGTGGCGGAAGTCTCGAGACTGATGGTCGACGCGGGCCTGATCGTCCTGGTCTCGTTCATTTCACCGTTCCGCTCCGAACGGCGGCTTGCCCGTGAGCTCATGCAGCCGGGCGAGTTCTTCGAGGTGTTCGTCGATACACCGATCGAAGAGGCGGAGAAACGCGATCCCAAGGGCCTTTACAGGAAGGCGCGCCGGGGCGAACTGAAGAACTTCACCGGCATCGATTCGCCGTACGAGCCCCCGGAGAACGCGGAGATCCATCTGCGAACGGCGCTGTTCTCTCCGGAGCAGGCAGCCGAGCAGATCCTGCAAACGCTGCGGGACTCCGGCATGCTCTACCCTGCGGATGACCTGTCGGGACTGTGAGTCGATAAGCGGCGATGAGCAACGATGACCTCTCCGTGCTGCTGAGCGCAGTCGTCGATATCGCGAGGAGCGCAGGCATCGAGATTCTCGACGTCTATCGTCAACCCTTCGATGTCACCAGCAAGGCCGATCAGTCGCCGCTGACGCATGCGGACCTTCGCGCCCATCGGGTGATCGTGGCAGGACTCGAGGCATTGACGCCGGATATTCCCGTTCTCTCCGAAGAGGCGAACGACATTCCGTTCGAGACGCGACGACGGTGGCAACGCTACTGGCTCGTGGATCCGCTCGACGGCACCAAGGAATTCATCTCGCGTAACGGCGAATTCACGGTCAACATCGCTCTGGTCGAGCGCCATGAGCCGATCCTCGGCGTCGTGCACGTGCCGGTGAAAGACACGACGTATCTCGGCTCGACCTCGACGGGCGCGCTGCGGCAGACCGGATCGCAGCCGCCTGAGCCGATCCATGTGCAAACGCCTCCTGCACAGCCGCTGCGTATCGTCGGCAGCCGCTCGCACGCGAGCGCAGGCTCACTCGATACTTATCTGGACAAGCTGGGCCCGCACACGCTGCTCAGTATCGGAAGTTCGTTGAAGTTCTGCCTGGTCGCGGAAGGCAGCGCCGACTTCTATCCGCGCTTCGGTCCAACGAGCGAATGGGACACGGCAGCGGCACATGCCGTGCTGGACGCGGCGGGCGGCGCCGTGCTCGATCTGGAGGGACATCCGTTGCGCTACAACACGCGCGACGGACTATTGAATCCGCACTTCCTGGCGGTCGGGGACCGCTCGCGCGATTGGCTCGGCCTTCTCGGGATTCCTCGCCGCTGACGCTTCGTCACGCGCATGTTCGTTGCTTCCCGGTGTCACCGGCGCCTGCACCCGCACGAAGATCTGCGCCCCGCGCGTCGATCCATCGCCGGCCGGCAGCAGGCTGGTGAATCGGATCGGGTACTCGCCCGCGGCGTCGGGATGAACGCAGATATCGTTCTTGCGGCGCTCCAGCCCGAGGTTATCGCGCTGGTCCTGCCTGACGCTCACCGACAGCGGGGCGCGCTTGACGATCGAACGATCCTGGCGCGAGGCGATGATTTTCAGCGACGTCAGGCAAAATCTCTCGCCGAGGTTGAGCGAGATCACGTCCGGATTGGTCTCGACCCGGGAGACCACCACCTGCTTGAGCGACAGCTCAGCCAGGTCCGACGCCATGAAGAGGCGCCTGCCGGCCTCTGCCGGCTGGTCACCCGCCGAGGAGGCAGCGTCACCCACGACGACCCATACGATCTGGAAATCCGCGGCTTGCGCCTGCGGGAACAGCGTCGCCAACAGCAAGAGCGTCGATGTGAGCCTGATTCGCATGAAGCTGTGCCCCGCCGGGACTCCTTATTCGTTCGCGCACTGGGCATCCGTCGGACACCGCACAAGGCGCCTCTCCTACCCAATCCGGCGCCGCCCCGCTCGGTTCCTGAGAAGAAACCGGCATTTGCGCGCAGCCGGGCAGCAACCGGGCGTGATCCGCCGCCTTGCAATCGGCGGGAAGGTGCTGCTAGATTCAGGCCATGCGCATTCACCAGCATATTCCGGCCCTGCCCCTTCGTGGCGGCCTGCTGCTGCGTGCGCGCCTGCACCTGCGTCGCTAGACGCAAAAACTCTGTAAAGCGGCGCCTGCCGATGGGCGCTCTCCAAAAAAGATCGAGTTTTCATGGCGGCTGATCGCGGTTGACGAACCCGACGGCGCGCAGAGTCTGGCCCCACAGGAATCCAAAGTCATGTTGAAGGAACCCTCCGCCAAGTATCGTTCGTTCGCACCGATCGATATCAAGGACCGTACCTGGCCGAACAAGGTCATTGCCGCAGCGCCGCTGTGGTGCAGCGTCGACCTGCGCGACGGCAATCAGGCACTGATCGAGCCGATGGACGCTGCCCGCAAGCGGCGCATGTTCGACCTGCTGATCAAGACCGGATTCAAGGAGATCGAAGTCGGTTTCCCGGCCGCGTCACAGACCGATTTCGATTTCGTGCGCGAGCTCATCGAGCGCAACCTGATTCCCGATGACGTGACGATTCAGGTCCTGACGCAGGCGCGCACGGAGCTCATCGAGCGCACGTTCGAGTCGCTGCGTGGCGCCAAGCGCGCCATCGTTCACCTCTACAATTCGACTTCGACCGTGCAGCGGCGCGTCGTGTTCGGTCTCGACCGCGCCGGCATCATCGACATCGCGGTCCAGGGCGCGAAATGCGTGATCGAACAGGCACGCAGGCAGCCGAAGACCGATTGGTATTTCGAGTACAGCCCGGAGAGCTTCACCGGCACCGAGCTCGACTTCGCCGTCGAGATCTGCAACGCCGTGACGGCCGTATGGCAACCGACCCCGGACCACAAGGTCATCCTGAACCTGCCGGCCACGGTGGAGATGGCGACGCCGAACGTGTACGCGGACCAGATCGAATGGTTCGGCCGCAACATCGCGAATCGCGATTCGATCGTGCTGTCGGTGCATCCGCACAACGACCGCGGCACGGCTGTTGCTGCTGCCGAGCTGGCCGTCATGGCTGGTGCCGATCGCGTCGAAGGCACGCTCTTCGGCAATGGCGAGCGCACCGGCAACGTCGACGTCGTCACGCTGGCGATGAATCTCTACACGCAGGGCGTTCATCCGAATCTCGACTTCTCGAACATCAATGAAGCCGCGCGCTGCGTCGAACAGTGCAATCAGCTTCCGATTCATCCGCGTCACCCGTACGTCGGCGATCTCGTCTTCACGGCGTTTTCCGGTTCGCACCAGGATGCGATCAAGAAGGGCTTCGCGGCGCGCAAGGAGTCGGATACTTGGGAAGTGCCGTACCTTCCGATCGACCCGCGCGATCTCGGTCGCACGTACGAATCCGTCATTCGCGTGAACAGTCAGTCGGGCAAGGGCGGTATCGCCTACCTCATGGAACGCGACTATGGCGTCGCGATGCCGCGGCGACTGCAGATCGAGTTCAGCCAGGCCGTTCAGGCAGTGACGGATGCGACGGGCAAGGAACTGCTGTCGGATCAGATCTGGGCGATGTTCCAGAAGGAATATCTCGATCAGAGCGGCGTGTACGGCTATGTCTCGCACCAGCTCGCGACGACGCAGGCTCATCCCGAAGTCCAGAAGCTCGCGATCAAGCTGAAGTGCAACGGTCAGGGTGCCCTGCTCAATGGCGAAGGCAACGGTCCGATCGATGCGCTCGTCGATGCGCTGGGTTTCCGCTTCGACGTGCTCTCGTTCGAGGAGCACTCGATCGGCACCGGCAGCAATGCGCGTGCGATGTCCTGCGTGGAGATCACGACGCCGGCGCGCACGACGCTGTTCGGCGTCGGTATCCACGAGAACATTGTGACGGCTTCGCTGCTTGCGGTGCTGAGCGCGGTGAATCGGGCGCTTCAGCGCAATCTGCTGGATGATTCGATGCCGGTGGCCTCGGCGCGGGGCTGACGAGAGTCCGCTGGCCGGAAGAAGCACCTCCCTGTCCGGTTCCTTCCCTCGCTTCCGCGGGGGAAGGTTAGGAAGGGGGGGTCTGTGTCTCTATCTCCAGCTCAGAAATCAAAGCTCGCCGACAGGAACCAGTTGCGCGGCCTCGAGTAGATCACTTCCGCATACCCCGCCGACGTGCTGTACGAAGAGTTGCCGGCAACCCGGTAGGTCTCGTCGGTGACGTTGTTGACGCCGCCGCGGATCTTCCAGGCATTCAGCTCCAGGGTCAGCATCGCGTTCAGCAGCGTGACATCCTCGAGTTGCGCGACTTCGACGGAGTTCGCTGCATCGAAATACTGCGAGTCGGTGTACGACACATTCACGCGCGGAGTGAGCGTGGCGTTGCCGATCTCGAAGTCATAGCCAATTCCCAGGCTGGCCTGCCACTCCGGCGTGAAGGGCAATCGATTGTTGGGTCCGACGGTCTGGCTCGTCCCAGGCACGACGGCGATTTCATCGAACTTGTTGTCGAGGTAGCCGACGCTGCCTTCGATGATGAACCGGCCCGGTGCGTAGGTCAGTTCGATCTCGCCGCCTTCGATGGATGACTTACCTGCATTGAACAGCAGCGGCACGATGCCAAGGCGATAGGTCAGCTGCATGTCATCGTAGTCCGTCGAGAAGATCGCCGCGTTCAGTCGCACGCTGCCGCCGAACTCCGACTTGAATCCGAGCTCGAACGTCTCGGCGGTTTCCTCATCGAAGGCCACCGGCAGGTTGCCCGGAGGCGCGAGGTTGTAGCGCTGATTGAAGCCGCCGCTCTTGAAGCCCTGCGACCAGCTGAAGTACGTCATGACTGCGTCGTTCCAGCGATATTCGATGCTGGCCGAACCCGTCGTGGACTCGTACTTGTTCTCGAACGGCTCGGGGATGATGTTCAACCCGGGGCCGGCGACTCCGGGCGTGTTGAGCGTCGTCGGAATCACCGTTGGCGCAGTCAGCGGTGTCGTAGTGAACGAGATGATCTCGATTCCCTTCGTCTCTTCCGTGTAGCGGACGCCGGCGGTCAGGCTCAGGGCATCCGTGATGTCGTACGACCACTGCGTGAACAGTGCCCAGTTGTCGTTGTTGATGAAGGCCCGCTGATAGTCGCGGGAGCCTGGGATCGCGCCGGACGCAACGAGCGGAGGGGGTGCTGCGAACGGGACCTGCAGGAAGTCGTCGATCGACTCTTCGAAGTAGAAGAGGCCGACCACGCCTTTGACGGGTCCTGCGTCGACGAGCGCCTGAAGCTCCTGGCTCCACTGGTCACCGTCGCTCGCGTAATCGGTGTGGAGCACGAGCAGGCCCGTGTTGTCCGCGTCGCGGCTGCCGCTCCACGACAGCTCGCGGTAGGCGCTGATGGATTTGAGCGTCAGCGCGTCGCTGACCTGCCAGTTGAGAACGGCTGAAAGACCCCAGTTCTCGAGTTGGCTCTCCGCAGGTGCGCTGCCGCCGTTGGTGTACTCGCCGAGTCTCCACGTTGCATCGTTCGCGCAGCGCGTGTCGACCACGTTGGGTGGAACGAACGGCGGCGGGAACGTCGCGCCGGGGCAGCCGGATCCGCGGCTGATCGCGGCTGGAAAGGCCTGGCGGCCGTTGATCGTCTCGAAAACGAACGGCGAGCCATTCTCGTCTTCTTTCGTGTAGTCGCCGCGCAATGTCAGCGTGAATGTATCCGTCGGCAGCCAGCGAAGCGACGACTGGATCGTGTAGCTGTCTTCGTCGCCTAGATCCATGCCGTCGAACACGCGGGTGACGTAGCCATCGCGCTGGCGCGCACCCGCGGAGATGCGCGCACCGAGCGTGTCTCCCATCGGCACATCCACGGCGAGGAACCCTTCGCGAAGATTGTCATCGCCGATTCCCACACGGGCCGTTCCACCGAACTCCTCGCCCGGCAGCGTCGTCGTCAGCAGGACCGCACCGCCGATGGTGTTGCGACCGAAGAGCGTCCCCTGCGGACCGCGAAGAATCTGCACGTTCGCGATGTCGCGAAAGTCCATGACTCCACCCACCGAGCGGCCCATGTAGACCTCATCGATATAGAGGCCGACACCGGGATCGACGCCCGATGAACCGTCGCTCTGACCGATGCCACGGATGTAGACCTGAGCTGCAGAGTTGTTGCCGGTCAGCGGTCCGTAGCTCGCGAACTGCAGATTGGGCGCAATCTGATCCAGATCTTCTGTACTCACGATCTGCTGGCGCTCCAGCGCGGCGGCCGAGAATGCCGAGATCGCAATGGGTGTGTCCTGCAGCGACTCTTCGCGGCGTCGCGCGGTAACAATGATTTCCTCGAGTGCGGCCCCGGATGCGCCTGCTTCGGCGCCCGTGGCCGCAGCGGGAATTGCGGAGACGGTTGAGAGAGCAAGCAGCGTGGCAGCGAATCCCGCCGGCCGGCGAGACTCAGGACGATTCGGTTCCATCATGACGTCCCCCGACGTTTGTATCTGATTTATTGATCGACGCGGCCAGGCGGCTGGCCGGCAATCATTGTATGGACGACTTACAGTAAGTCAACATGACAGACTGTTGCAGACTGGTTCTACGCGTCGGCCGATGACTTGGCAACGGGGATGTCGAGGGCAATCAGCTGGCGATGTAGCGCTCCAGGTGATCGATGGTCTGTTGTTGCTCCTCGATGACGGCCTTGACCAGGTCACCGATCGAGATCATTCCGACGAGCCCGGTGCGATCGACCACGGGTAGATGGCGAATGCGCTTCTGCGTCATGATTTCCATGCAGTTGTGCACGGCTTCGTCTGGAGAAATCGTCGTCACGGGCGACGTCATGATGTCGCGCACCGGGGTGTCGCCGCTCGAACGACCCATGAGGATCACTTTCCGTGCGTAGTCACGCTCGGACACGATGCCGAGCAGCTCCCGGCCACGAACGACGGGAAGTGCGCCGATGTGCCGGTCCGCCATGAGCCGGATCGCTTCGAGGACGGGGGTGTCGGGATCGACCGACCAGACGTCCTTGCCTTTCAATGCGAGAAGATAGCTGACGCGCAACATGGGGGACCCTCCTTCGCGGAGGATTGGCTCAATGTGCGGCGAGCGCAATTTCGGCATCCCGCAGCAGCGGGACCGGCGGGTCCTCAGCGAGGAAGCTGGCCTTGTACGACCTGCTCTGCCTTCAGCCAGTCGTCGAGCTCATGACCGGCCTCGAAATTGCGCTCTGCAGCAAAGTAGTACGCCGTCGTCGCGATCATCTGGTTGACCTCGTCCGGCGTCGGATGCAGCGCGAGTACCGCAACGTCCGGTTCGGCGACCGGCGTCTTCTTGCGGGCGCGTATCGTCGTCTTGGGTTTGGCCGGCGAGTCCGCGGCAGTTTTGCGCGTGGACTTGGCCGTCGAAGGAATGCCAGGGTGACCTTGCATGAAATGCCTCCGGCAAATCGGGATACCCGCCTGAACAAGCACGGACTGTGCCAGCGGGCGGATTGATTCTAGGCGGCGGCTATGACGGGGAAATGTCGGAAACTTTGGATCGACATGGCAGCGACGATGACTCTCGTGGTGCAGAGAGCTGCGCTGCCGCACGCGCGCGGTGCGAAGGAGGCAGTGAGGGCGCTCGCTGCCTCACCGGGCGTCAGTGGTGATGATGGCCGCCCGGCCCGTGCACATGGCCGTGCTCGAGCTCTTCGGCAGTCGCTTCGCGCACCTCAGTGACCTCGACATCGAAGTTGAGGTTCTGGCCCGCGAGCGCGTGGTTGCCATCGACGGTCACCATATCGCCGACGACCTTGGTCACCGTGACGACGCGGGGACCTGCGGCAGACGGCACCTGGAACTGCATGCCCACCTGGACTTTGCCGACGCCCTTGAACGAGCGCAGCGGCACCTGCTGGATCAGCGATTTGTCGAACTCGCCGTAGGCGTCGGCCGGTGCGATCTTCACCTTCAGCTTGTCACCGGCCTTCCTTCCCAGGAGCTCTTTCTCCAGCCCCGGAATCAGGTTGCCGTGACCGTGCAGGTAGCTGAGCGGCTCGCTGCCCGCGGAGGAGTCGAGGGTCTCGCCCTGGTCGTTCGTGAGCGTGTAGTGAATCGAGACGACGCTGTCTTGTGCGATTTCCATAAAGAATCCAGGAGTAGTGGCAAATCGTGCCGGGGAAACGGCTAGCCCGCGCGGCAATCGAAGGTACGGATTATCGCCGAGTCCGTGCTGCGATGGGCAGGAAGTTTTCGACTGCAGGATCAGCCGGAGGGTACTTCTCCGGCACGGACGTTCAATTTCTCTTCCGCAACTTTGTGCAGGTCGCCGCCGATGCTGGCGCGCATGCCGCAGAAGCTGGTGCAGTTGCCGGCGGTTCGGACTCGCAGGACGAGACCGTCGAGCTGAAAAGACACCTCGCAGTCCCGGTTCTCTTCGAAACCATAGCCCTCGTAGCCTGGGTAGAACCAATGCTGCTCATCATTCCTGAACACGTAGGCAGTGCCTGTCGGCGATGAACGCTTCTGTGCGATGCCGAAAACTTCGCACCGATGCGAGCCGTCGCAGACGTAGTGGAAATAGAGCCGATCGCCCGCGTCGACGATCACCGCGCGATTGATGGCATTGGATCCGGGACTGATTGCTGCCGACCAGACGCCACCCAGATCAGTCGCCGCCGCCCATGAGGGCAGCATGAGAATCCACGGAACCCAGCGCCAGCGCGACATTGCGCGAGTGGGCCAGGTGACGTTCGGCCTCACTCCACCGTGACCGACTTGGCGAGGTTGCGTGGCTGATCGACGTCGGTGCCGCGCAGGATCGCGCAATGATACGAGAGCAACTGCAGCGGAATGCTGTAGACCGCTGCCGCCTGGAAGTGGCTGACGTGCTTCGGCATCGTGATGATCGTGACACCGTCGGACGATTGCATGCCTGAGTCGGGATCGGCGAACACGTACAGCTCGCCTCCGCGCGCCCGCACTTCCTGCAGGTTCGACTTGAGCTTCTCGAGCAGATCGTTGTTCGGAGCCACCGTGATCACCGGCATGTCGGCATCGACGAGCGCGAGCGGGCCGTGCTTGAGCTCGCCGGCCGCGTAGGCTTCGGCGTGGATGTACGAAATTTCCTTGAGCTTGAGCGCGCCTTCCATTGCGATCGGATGCATCTGGCCACGACCGAGGAACAGCGCGTGATGCTTGTCCGCGAATCGCTTGGCAAGTTCCTTGATCGTGGGCTCGAGATGCAGCGTCTTCTCGATGAGGCCGGGAATCTCGATCAGCCGCTGCACGAGGCCCCGCTCGCGTTCCGCGTCAGCACCGTGGTGCTTGGCGAGCGCGACGACCAGCATGCCGAGTGCCGTCAGCTGCGTGGTGAAAGCCTTCGTGGATGCGACACCGATTTCCGGGCCGGCGCGCGTGAGCAGCACCAGCTCTGATTCGCGCACGAGCGAACTCTCGGGCACGTTGCAGATCGACAGCGATGAGAGATAGCCGGACTGCTTCGCCATGCGCAGCGCCGCGAGCGTATCGGCAGTCTCACCCGACTGGGAGATGGTGACGAACAGCGTGTTCTTCGGCACGACTGGATTGCGATAGCGATACTCGCTCGCAATCTCGACCCAGCAAGGCAGGCGCGCGATCTGTTCGATGTAGTACTTCGCGACCGCACCGGCGTGATAACTCGTACCGCAAGCGACGATCTGCACGGCTTCGGTGCGACGGAAGATTTCCGTCGCAAGCGGACCGAACGCCGCTTCGAGCAGTTTGCCGCCAGCGACACGCTCTTCCAGCGTTTGCGCAACGGCGCGAGGCTGCTCGAAGATTTCCTTCAGCATGAAGTGCGGGTAGTCGCCCTTCTCTGCCGCGTCCGCGGACAGAGCGCTTTCGCGAACCTCGCGATGGGCTGTGTTGCCTTCAGCATCGAGAACGCGCACATCCTGGCGACGGATCTCGGCGACATCGCCTTCGTCGAGGAAGATGAACTTGCGCGTGACGGGCAGCAGCGCGGAGACGTCCGACGCAACGAAATTCTCGTTGTCGCCGACGCCGATGACGACGGGGCATCCGGCGCGTGCGAGGATGATTCGATCCGGGCTGTCTTCGGACACCACGGCAAGCGCATATGCGCCTTCGAGTTCGGCCACCGTGGCGCGCACTGCGCGGAAGATGTCGCCGAGCTTCTGCTTGTGATGATGAATGCGGTGAGCGATGACTTCGGTGTCCGTCTCCGAAGTGAACGTGTAGCCGAGGCTGGTCAGTTCGTCGCGCAGCTCTTCGTGGTTCTCGATGATGCCGTTGTGCACGATCGCGATCCCGTCGCGCGAGATGTGCGGATGCGCGTTGCGCTCCGAAGGAACGCCATGAGTCGCCCATCGCGTGTGCGCAATACCGAGATACCCGTCGGTCGGCGTTTCGACGATGGCGTCCTGGAGCATCTTGACCTTGCCCACCGTCCGCAGACGGCGCAGGTGCCCGGACGAATTCAGCACCGCGACGCCGGCCGAGTCGTAACCGCGATACTCGAGCCGTCGCAGGCCCTCGATCAGGATGGGGACGACGTTGCGATCAGCGATGGCGCCGACGATTCCGCACATGGATGAGAACTCAGCTGAAAATTCTGAAAAAAGGGCCGATTTCGGGGCGTCGCGATTGTACAGGACCCGCCCGTCCCGAAATTGCCGGGGCGGTCACATTGCTGCGAAGGCGGAACGGACCCCTGGAATCCCGCTCGTAGGGGAAGCGACTTCCTAGGAACCCTTCTTTTCCGGCCGCCGCCAGCCGTCGATCGTGACCTGGCGGGCGCGGGCGAGGGTCAGCTTGCCTTCCGGCGCATCCTTGGTGATGGTCGAGCCGGCCCCGGTATTGGCATTCGCGCCGACCTTGAGCGGAGCGACCAGCATCGAGCCGGACCCGACGAACGCGCCGTCACCGATCTCGGTGCGGTGCTTGTTCACCCCATCGTAATTTACGGTGACCGTTCCGGCCCCGACATTGACCTTCCGTCCGACAGTGGCGTCACCGAGATAGGTCAGGTGATTCGCCTTGCTGCCGGCGCCGATATCACTCTTCTTCACTTCAACGAAGTTGCCGATGTGCACGTCCTCGTGGAGGACGCTCTCCGGGCGGATCCGTGCGAACGGACCAATCAGGTTCCGCGGACCGATCGTCGCGCGATCCACGACGCAATTCGGGTGGATCTCCGTGTCCGCGTCGATCCGGCAGTCCTTGAGGTAGTTGTTCGGCCCGATGCGGACGCGATCGCCGAGAACGACATCGCCGACCATCACGACATTGACGTCGATGAATACATCGCGGCCCACGGTTACGTTGCCGCGAACATCAACGCGCGCCGGGTCGGCCAGCGTCACGCCCTGCAGCATCAGATCGGTGGCACGTTGTACACGCAAAGCGCCTTCCAGCTGCGCGAGCTGCACCTTGTCGTTCACACCAAGCACTTCGGTTTCCGACGGCGCGACGACAGCGGCGATCTTCAATCCGTCACGCACAGCCATGACGATGACATCAGTGAGGTAGTACTCACCCTGGGAGTTGTCGTTCTTCAGTGCGGCGAGCCACTTGCGCAGCAACCCCGCCGGCATCGCCATGAGACCGCTGTTGCCTTCGTTGATCGCGCGCTCCTTCGTGTTCGCATCCTTCTGTTCGACGATGCGGACGACATTGCCCGCGTTGTCCCGCACGATGCGGCCGTAACCGGTCGGGTCCGCGAGAATGACCGTGAGCAATCCGAGGGATTTTTCGCTGCTGCCGTCGAGGAGCTTCTGCAGCGAGTCCTTCCGTATGAGCGGCACGTCCCCGTAGAGGATCAGCACCTTGTGATCGTCGGGAATCGCCGGCATCGCCTGGGCGACTGCGTGTCCCGTGCCCAACTGTTCCGCCTGCAACACCCAGTTCACGGGTTCATGCTTCAGCTGCTCACGAACCCGATCCCCGCCATGGCCATACACGACATGAATCGCGTCCGCGCCGAGCGACTTTGCCGTGTCCAGCACATGCGACAGGAGTGGACGACCGGCGAGCGGCTGCAACACCTTCGGCAGGTCGGACTTCATCCGCTTTCCCTGGCCGGCCGCGAGAATGACCACCGACAGGGGCGACTGGCGACTGGCGACTGGCGACTGGCCCGAATGCGTGGTGCTCATGGGATCACTCTATGCGCGACAATTGGTGACGACAACGGACGTGTGGGCGGCTGGACGCAGAAACAAAAATGCGCCCAGGAGGGCGCATTTATTGCTCTGGCCAGTTGCCAGCGGCCAGTCGCCCGTGGCGCGCCTTTTCACTGCTTGATCTTTCGCAGCTTCTCGATCGCCTTGATCTGCGCCATGGCGCGGGCAAGCTCAGCCTGCAGTTCGGCCACTTCGACCTTGCTGCCGCGATCCTTCAGAGCTTCCTCGGCGCGCTGCTTCGCGCTCAGTGCTGCGGCTTCATCCAGATCTCTCGCACGCAGCGCGGTGTCTGCAAGCACGGTGACGAGGTGCGGCTGAATCTCGATCGCTCCGCCAGAGACGTAGAAGAACTGCTCTTCGCCCGCCGGCGTCTGCACACGGACTTCACCCGGCTTCAGCGTCGTCAGCAGAGGTGCGTGACGAGGCGCAATGCCGATCTCGCCCATGACGGCAGGCGCGAAAACCATCGAGGCTTCGCCCGAGAAGATTTCGCCTTCGGCGCTGACGATGTCGACGTGAATTGTTGCCATTAACTCGCTCCGCTCGTGGTGATGCGGTGATCAGATGATCCGGTGATCAGGACAGACCGTTGCTGAACTCGATCACCTGATCACTCGATCGCCACGCGATCACGTCCGCTTTACTGCAGCGTCTTCGCCTTCTCGACCGCTTCTTCGATAGTACCGACCATGTAGAACGCCTGCTCGGGCAGTGCGTCGTATTCGCCGGCCAGGATGCCCTTGAAGCTGCGGATCGTTTCCTTCAGCGGAACCAGCTTGCCCGGGTTGCCGGTGAACACTTCAGCGACGTGGAACGGCTGCGACAGGAAGCGCTGGATCTTGCGAGCGCGGGACACCGTGAGCTTGTCTTCTTCCGACAGCTCGTCCATGCCGAGAATCGCGATGATGTCCTGGAGCTCCTTGTAGCGCTGCAGCACGGCCTGCACGCCGCGGGCGACGTTGTAGTGCTCTTCGCCGATGACCAGCGGGTCGAGCTGACGGCTGGTGGAATCGAGCGGGTTCACGGCCGGGAAGATACCCAGGGCGGCGATCTGACGATCGAGCACGACGGTCGCGTCGAGGTGGGCGAAGGTCGTTGCCGGCGACGGGTCGGTCAAGTCGTCGGCGGGAACGTATACGGCCTGGATCGAGGTGATCGAGCCCGTCTTCGTCGAGGTGATGCGCTCCTGCAGCACGCCCATTTCTTCAGCCAGCGTCGGCTGGTAACCCACGGCCGACGGCATGCGGCCGAGCAGCGCGGACACTTCGGTGCCGGCCAGCGTGTAGCGGTAGATGTTGTCGATGAACAGCAGCACGTCGCGGCCCTT
>JACZCZ010079314.1_pt1 | contig 23459 bp, 15 predicted proteins | sample 8641811 | NCBI WGS metagenome assembly JACZCZ01 (sample SAMN15324610, study PRJNA640507) | soil metagenome | isolation source: intercropping peanut in the first line | place: China: Luxin town, Laibin City, Guangxi Province | collected 2019-07-25 | depth 10cm m | reverse complement strand
GCGCTGCTCACCGAGATGGCGTCGGACGATCGCGCCGACTTGATGCAAGAGCTACCCGAGGAGCTGCGCGATCAGATCCTCGCGAGCATCGAAGAGACAGAGCCCGCGGTCGCCGAAGACATGCGCGTGCTGGCGGCCTACGGCGAGGACACCGCCGGCGGCATCATGACCACCGATTACGTGGCGCTTTGGCCCGAGCTCACGGTGGAGCAAGCGATCGCGGAGCTGCGTCGCACCACGCACGAGCGCGTGTTCGAGACCATCTACTACATCTACGTCGTCGCCTACGAGCGCCTGGTCGGCGTGCTTTCGCTGCGCGACCTGATCCTGAGCGCGCCAGACAAGCCGATCTCGGCCGTGATGACCGACAACGTCGTGCGCGTTCACCCGTCGACCGATCAAGAGCAAGTCGCGACGACGATGGCGAAGTACGACCTGTCGGCGATTCCGGTCGTGGACGATCAGGGACACATGCTGGGCGTGGTCACGATCGATGACGTCGTCGACGTCGTGATCGAGGAAGCCACCGAAGATGTCCAGAAGATGGGTGGCGTTTCGCCGATCGAAGACTCGTACCTGGACACAGCGTTCGGCGTCTTCATCAAGAAGCGCGTGACATGGCTCGTGGTTCTGTTCGTGGGCGAGCTGTTGACCGCCTCCGTCATGGACCACTACCAAACCCAGCTCTCGCTGTTGATCGATCTGGTGATCTTCGTGCCGCTGATCATCTCGTCGGGTGGCAACTCGGGCTCGCAATCCTCGGCGCTGATCATTCGCGCGCTTGCAGTGGGTGAGCTCACGCCCGCGCACTGGTGGGAAGTCTTTCGGCGCGAGCTCGGCATGGGTTTGGCGCTGGGCTCCATGCTCGGTGTGCTCGGCTTCGCACGGGCGTACTTCGGCGAAAGCGACCTGCCCGCGATGCAGATGGGCGTGACCGTGGGCTTGGCCGTGGTCGCGGTGGTAACGCTCGGCACGGTGGTTGGCTCGATCTTGCCGCTGATGATTCGGCGCTTAGGGCTCGATCCCGCCGTGTCGTCCACACCGTTCGTTGCGTCGTTGGTGGACGTGCTCGGCCTCGCGCTCTACTTCTCCACCGCGCGCGTCATCTTTGCTTCGATGCTCTAGGCCACCGAACGTGACCGTTCGGATCGCATTGGGGATCACGCGGCACAAGCGGAACTCTCACTGCGCCTCCGCGGTGGCTTCCCGCGGGCGCACGGCGAACCGACCGCTGAGACGCTCGCGGCGACGCAGGCGCGCGGCATCGATCAGCATGCGGCCTGCCCAGCGGTACACATTGAACTCGGACACGAACGTGCGCATCGAACGCATCCGTGCGTGTTGCTCCGCCGGTGACATGTCGAGCGCTGTTGTCAGCGCCTGGCTGGCTTCGTCCACATCGTAGGGGTTCACGATCAGCGCCTCCGTCAGCTCGCGCGCCGCGCCGGTGAACTGGCTGAGCACCAGCACCCCTTGTTCGTCCTCGCGTGCGGCGACGAACTCTTTGGCCACCAAGTTCATCCCATCGTGAAGGCTGCTGACGTAGCAGAGGTCCGCGGCACGGTAGTAGCGGAAGACAGTCGGTGGCTCGTGATGCGCGCACAGCAGCACGATCGGTCGATAGCCCTCGTTGCCGAAGCGCTGATTCACACGATCGACCACTGCCTTGATCTGGTCCGCGACCTGTCGGTACCGGTCGATCGCCGTCCGGCTTGGTGCCGCGAGCTGAACGAACGTGAAACGGTTGCGGAAACGCGGCGACGTCTCGAGCAGGCGTTCGACCGCAAGCAGGCGCTCCTCGATACCTTTCGTGTAGTCGAGGCGATCGACACCGACGCCGAGCAAAGCGTCCGGTCGCAGCCCGAGCTCCGCGAACACCTCTTTTCGACATTGCGCCATGCTCGGAACCTGGCGAAGCCAGGCGCTGGGCCACTCGAGGGAGATCGGATAGGGGCGGACCAAGGTCTGGCGCCCGTGCTGAACCACCGCGACCTGCTCGGTGTCAGTGCGCGCTTCCAGAAACTGCTCGATCGACTGGATGAAGTTGTTGCAGTCGAACTGGGTATGAAAGCCGAGGATGCTCGCACCGAGCATGCCTTCGAGGATCTCTGTCCGCCATGGACACATGCCCAAGCGCTGCGAGTTGGGCCAGGGGATGTGCCAGAACATGATGATCGTGGCGCGCGGCAGTCTCTGGCGGATCAAGCGCGGCGCAAGGGCGAAGTGGTAGTCCTGCACCAGGATGATCGGATCGTCCGATTCGACTTCTTGGCAGACGGCATTGGCGAACTTCTCGTTCACCCGTTGATATTGATGCCAATCGGTGCCGCGAAAGATCGGTCGCGCGTGAGCCAAGTGGCACAACGGCCACAAGCCCTCGTTCGAGAAACCAAAGTAGTAGCCGCGCTCTTCCGCTTCCGACAGCCACACGCGCCGCAGCTGATACGACCCCTCGTCTGGCGGCACCCGAATACGATCGCGCTTGTCGACGGTCAGTCGATCGCCCGATCCGCTGCCATGCGCCACCCAGGTTCCCGAGCACGCGCGCATGACAGGCTCGAGCGCAGTCACCAAGCCACTGGCGGGGTGGACCACGGAGATCGCGTGCGTGTGCGGGTCGATCTCATGGATGTACGGCTCTCGGTTGGAGAGGATCACGACCTTCTCGCCGTGCAGGTTGCGCTGCAGCGTGTGCTTGAGGCGCTCGGGTGTCCACGCGCGCGCATCACGATCGCTGTCTTGGTCCTCGATCACGCGCGCCACCAGGTCGCGCACATCGCTCATGATGGGTCGAAACTTCGGGTGGTCCACACCGTGACGGAGAAACGCGCGCAGCTCGCGGATCCAATCGCGAAACGACCAGCGCGCCGCCACGATCGTCAGCGCCGACGCGACCAGCGAAAGAAAGCCGAAGACCGCCAGACTGAAGCGCCGCGTCTGCGTCACGCGCTGCTCGATGAAGCTTAGGTCGTGAATGAGCACGGCATAGCCGACAACCCGCCCCTCGACGTGCACCGGAACCGCGCTGAGGTGCGCTCTTCCGTCATCGAGCGTGGCGGTCCAGGTGTTCCAGGACGCGTTGCGATGGTCCCCGCGCTTGCGCATGCGCGCGCCGACATCGCGGCACGATACCGTCGTTGGAAACGCGCGCGTCGCCGCGAGCGGAGCCGATGTCGCATCGCACGCTGCCGCGGCGATGATCTGGTCGTCCTGCGTGAGCTCGACCAGAACCTCGCGCAGTCGATCGGGATGAGTCGCGCTCCAACGTGCTGCCAGCGCGCGACGTGCACCGATGACAGCCACCGTGGCACGAGACGCCACGTCCTTTTCGAACCATGCACGCGTTGCGCGTTCGACCAGTGACGATGCGGCCCACGTGATCAAGCCGAGGCCGACAATCAGCGCGACAACGAAGCGGAGCGCACGCTGCATGCACAGCGGTTGTCACGCGCGAAGCAACTCGGCAAATCAAAAGCGACGACGTCACGTGTTTGACGACATGCGATCGCGGTGGTCGCGCAAAAACGCGTCACGTCGCACGCGTGAGGCACGTTTGCGCCACACCCAGGTTCGATTGCTGGCGCACGCTTGCTGCGACAGGCTCGATCGCACGTTGTGCTCGCGCGCGTGAGGTGAAGCATGCGACTCGAAGACTTGGCGCTGATCGGCAACTGCCAGGTGTCTGCGTTGGTGGAGCGCACCGGTGCGATCGCCTGGTGTTGCTTGCCTCGCTTCGATTCGGAGCCGGTGTTCTCCACGCTGCTGGATCACGAGCAAGGCGGGTCTTTCGTGATCCGTCCAGCGGACGCAGGCTGCGGAGCGCAACGCTATCTCGACAACACCAATGTGCTGGAGACCGTGTTCGAGGCGGTCGACGGGATCTTTCGCGTGGTGGACTTCGCCCCGCGTTTTGTCGTTCACGATCGCCTGCACCGCCCTACGCAGCTGGTGCGCATCGTCGAGCCGATCGTCGGCACGCCGCGCATCCACGTCACCTGCGATCCGATGTTGGGTTGGTCGCGAGCGCGACCAGCGGTGGTAAGCGGCTCCAACGGCATTGCGTTCGAGGGGTTCGCCAGTCGCCTGCGACTGGTCACCGATGCACCGCTGACGTACGTCGGTGGTGAGCCGTTCACGCTGACGGAGCGCGTCGGCTTTGTGCTGACCTGGGGTGAAACCGTCGACGAACCGCTCGCGCCGTTGTGCGACCGCTTGCTGAGCGAAACCGTGCGCTACTGGCAGCGCTGGGTGAAACGTTGCTCGATCCCTCCGCGCTACCAGCGCGATGTGATCCGATCGGCGTTGGCGCTCAAGCTACATTGCTTCGAAGACACCGGCGCGATCGTGGCTTCGATGACGACGTCGATCCCGGAAGCGCCGAACAGCCCACGTACGTGGGACTATCGCTACTGCTGGTTGCGTGACGCGTACTACGTGCTGGGTGCCTTTCGGTTGCTGGGCCATTTCGACGAGCGCGAGCATTTCATCCGCCTGCTGCTCAACGTGGTGGCTGCCGCGCCGGATCTCGATCTGCATCCGTTGTTTCGCGTCGACGGCGCGTCCGATCTCGACGAGCACGTGCTCGACGCATGGCCCGGGTTCGGTCATCAAGGTCCAGTGCGCGTCGGAAACGGCGCAGCCAAGCACGCGCAGCACGACATCTTTGGCGAGATGGTGCTCGCGCTCGCACCGATCTTTCTCGATGACAGGTTCAGCGCAGAGCGCTCACCGACGACGCTCGATCTGGTGGTGCGACTGACGCGCAAAGCGATCGCTGTGGCCGGCATGCCCGACGCTGGCATCTGGGAATACCGGACCGCATGGAAGCCGCAGACCTTCTCCAGCTTGATGTGCTGGGCGGCGGCCGATCGCATGGCGCTGATCGCGTCGCGTCACGTGCCCTCGCTTCAACCCGAGTTTGCCGAAGCGGCGGCGCGCATCCACGCGCAGATCCTGGCACGTGCATGGAGCTCAGAGCGCGGCAGCTTCGTCGGCCACTACGATGGCGGCGATCTGGATGCGTCACTGTTGCAGATGGTGATTCTGCGCTTTCTACCCGTGACCGATGAACGCTTGAGCGGCACGGTGGACGCGATCTGGAAGCAGCTCGCACGAGACGGTTGGCTGTTTCGCTACCAGCTGGACGACGGTTTCGGACAACCGCAGGTCGCATTCGTCATCTGTACGTTCTGGTTGATCGAAGCCCTGGCCATGTTGGGTCGGATGGATGACGCGCAGCTCGTGATGCAACACGCGCACGCCGCGTTGTCGCCGCTCGGGCTGTTGTCCGAGGACTACGACACGGAAGAGAGGCGCATGTGGGGCAACTTCCCGCAGGCGTACTCGCACGTCGGCTTGATCCATGCCGCGTTTGCGGCGTCGCCGCGCTGGTCGGACGTGCTCTGAGCGAACGAGCTCGCTAGATCAGCCCGGCCTTGCGGCCGAGGCCTTGCACTGCAGGCAGCACCTTGTCGAACGCAGCACGGTTGCACGCCAGGATGCCGCGGGTGTTCTGCATCGTGCTCACGCGGTAATCGAAGGCGTTTCCGCTCAAGTCCGTGAACACGCCGCCGGCCGCGCGCAAGATCGCTTCCGGTCCGCACGCATCCCAACGGCTCGACCGATCGGACACGTGCACGTACAAGTCCGCGTTGCGCTCGGCGATGTGACCGACCTTGAGCCCGACCGAACCGCTTGGCGTTTCGCTGGCGATGCCGAGCGCTTGCACCAGCTCGTCGAGGCTCTTGTCACGATGGGAACGCGAGACCACCAACTTGAGCTCGCTCGGCGACTCAATGGTGCTGACCTTCAACGCGTGTTGCCGCCCGTGCTGCTCCAATGTCGCGCCTTGGCCGACGACACCGAGATAGAGCTTGTCGGTCACCGGTTGGTACACCGCGCCGAGCTTGGCTGCGCCTTCGATCGCGAGCCCCACCATCACGGAGAACTCACCGTTGCGAGCGATGAACTCCTTGGTGCCATCGAGCGGATCGATGAACCAGCAACGACGCGCGTGGAGCGCTTCGCTTTGGTCCGCGGTTTCCTCCGCCACGATGCCGTCGTCCGGGAACAGCGCACGCAGACGCGCGACCAGAAATTCATTCGCGCGCTTGTCCGCCTCGGTGACCGGGTCGGACTTCTCCTTCATTTCGACACCGAACTCGGTGCCGTACACATCCATGATCATTTGGCCCGCCGACAAAAGCAGCGAACGAAGCTCGGTGATCTCACGCTCAAACATGGCCGCGCACCTTAGCGCATCCGCGTCCGAGTCCACGCAGGCTACGCGCGCAGATCGGATTGTCGTGACATGTCGTGAGGTTAGGGCTTATCGCGAGGCGTCTGTCGGTCGGTCTTTGGCGCGGAACACCCCGGCGGTGCCTTCGTATCGGGCGCCCTTGCGTGACGGCAACCGGCGGCTGCCACCGGTCCAATGTGGATTGCGCGCGAGCAGAGAGCCCACCGGCTTCGCCACGCGCATCAACAGTGGCGGGCCCCAATCGAAGAACGCGTGTGCCAGCCACGGCACGGGCAGCGTCATCCACGTGCGCGGAAGGCCGATCCGATCCGCCATCGCGTTGCCCCACGTCTTGCGTACGAACATGTTGGCGATCAGCAAGGTGGCCTCACGCGACGCCTTCTGCCCTGCGGTCGCAGTCGGTCGGAAGTAGTCGCTGTTGCGTACAGCCTCCACCACCGCACGGGCAGTGTGTGGTGACTCGTCCAAGTGACCGACCACCATCACGAAGAAGCGCACCATCTGTTCGGACGGCATCTCCACCAAACGCCGTGGCGCGCCCAGCAGATACTGGACCGTGCGCGTCTGCAGACGACGCAGCTCGATCCAGCGCGGGTCCACACGTGCGCCCGACGCGACGACCACATCGGGCAGCAGCAGCAGGCCCGACAGAAACACCATGTTGTCGAAGGAGGAGATCGGCTTGCCGTAGTAGTCCTCGTCCCATTGGCCTGAGGCTTCGATCTGTCGACGCGCGAACGCGTGGGCCAAGCGCACCATGGCGCTGCTCTGAATGCCTGCCCCGAAACGTGCCAACGAGCCGGGCGTCTCGAACGTGTCCTCTGCCCAACGCGCGGTCTGAATGATGCGCCGATTGCTCTGCGTCACGGTTCCGGTCGCCACCAACGACTGACCGACCGCGGGATAATTTGCGCCGACGTAGAAGCCGGCAGCCAACGCGACCGCGTCGAGGCAAACGCGCGCGCCGATGATGCGTGTGAGCGGAAGCCGCGCCGATTCCATGCGCATGGCGTCCGGTCCGATCACGCTTTGCGCCAGCGCGTGGTAGTCCGCCCACGCCGGGATGTTCTCGTAGTAGTCGAGGTACTCGCGCAGGACCTGTGGCGGATCACGCAACGACGCGATGCCATGTGCGAGCCCGTGCTGCAGCTGACCCGCAAGATGCGGCGCGTCGAGGATTGCTTCCGCCAACGTGTCGGCCAGGTCATCGCTCTCGTAGGCGAGCGCGGAGACCAGCGCCAAGTCTTCGGCTGTCGGCTCCAGGTCGACGTGAGCAAGCGCAGGGATCGCGGCGCGCGTGGTCCGTACGTAGGCTGCGAATGGACCATCGTCGACGCGTCGTGTGGGCTTGAGCTGCCCGGGAATCCGCAAGGTGCTCATGGCGACATCGCCATCGTCAGCGCGCGATCCGCCATCGAACGTGCCACCGCATGAAAGCGGTGCGCGTGACGTCCCGCCGCATTGCCGCGCAGGCTGCGCGCGTACACGCCCTGGCAAATGCAGGCGAAGCGGAACAAAGCGAACACGCTGTAGAAGCGCCAGTCGATCGGGGTCGCGATGCGCGCGTGCGTGCAGTACGCGGTGACGAACATCGCTTCGGTCGGCAAGCCTTCGCGCTCACAGATCGCAGGTGTAAGCCGCGTGGTATCCGCGAGGTGCGCGTGATACATGCTGCAAGCGTGCGCGAGATCGGCGAGCGCGTCACCCAGCGTCGAAAGCTCCCAGTCGAGCACAGCGATGATGCGCGGCTCGGTCGGGTGAAACACCACGTTGTCGAGTCGGTAGTCGCCGTGGATCAGCGCGGCACGTTGTTCGGGGGGGCGGTGTTCGAGCAGCCACGTGGTCAGCTGCACCATCGCGTCGATCGGTGTCGTCTCCGATGCTTCGTACTGTCGCGCCCAACGCGCGATCTGTCGTTCCAGGTAGCGTTCCGGTTTGCCGAAATCCGCCAGCCCAGCCTTCACCGGGTCGACGTCGTGGAGCGCAGCCAATACGCGTGCCAGCTCGTCGTAGATCGCAGGCCGCTGCGCGCGCGGCACCTCCGCCAGGTGCAGGTCCTTGAAGATCCGTCCGTCGGCAAAGCTCATTACGTAGAAGGGTGTGCCCACGATGCTCGCGTCGTCGCACGTCGCCACCACGCGCGGCACCGGCACGCCATGCGCTTGCAGCGCGCTCATCACACGGTGCTCGCGCTCGATTTGATGCGCGCCTGGCAACAGCGCGCCGACGGGCTTCTTGCGCAAGACCCAGCGTTGTTCGCCGGACTCGAGCAGGAACGTCGGATTGGATTGCCCGCCGTGCAACGGCTGCACCCCGAGGCGATGCGTGAGGCCCAGGCGCGCTTCGAGAAATGATTCCAACGCGTAGGTGTCGAGGCGTGGCGCGGGAAGCGCGTCAGCGATCGCAGCAACCGCGCTCATGGCGGGCCTCCTGCATCATTCTGCGTCGTTGGTGATGGCGCGCGGGACGAAGCTCACCGGCTTCGGACCACGGAGGTACTCCGCGCGGTACGCGTTGAGCGAGAGACCCAGCTTGGTGCTCAGGCCGCCGACGCCGGGCACGATCTTGCCGATCGCTTCCAAGCAGAGATTGAACGGCGCGACGACGAAGCACCCGAGCTTCCAGAGGTTGTTCGGAATGCCAAGCGTATCGGCGGCTTCGTCACCGACGAAGTAGCGCGCAAGGCCGCCGCAGAACGCGCGATCGAAGCGCTCCAGCACACGGCCGAAGCGCCCTTCGCCACGGTACGCGGAAGGCACCGCCAACAGCGCTTGTGCCAGCGCGCGGCCATCTTGATCCGGACCTTCCTGTGTGACCGCCACCAGCCACAGCAAGCGAATGGCCTCGGCTTCGGTCGCGGCGAGGAGCGTGTCGTTCACACCAAGCAACCGTCCCATGTAGCGCCACAGGTGCACCATCGCAGCGCGATCACGTTTCGGAATGATGTAGCCAAGCGCGCGCAGACCGATCATGTACGAGATCGAAAAGCTCAAGACCGTCGCTGCCATGTCTGCTTGGTTGATCGGTATGCCCCAGCGCGCCACGTCCCAACCACCGCGCAACAGCTTGCGGCGAACGAACGCGTGCATGATCCGCACGCGAATGGTGCTCTTGAAGCCGTCGCTGCTGCGCTCCATCGTCCCCGAGTCGTAGACGTCGTTCACGAACTTGTTCGTCTCGGCCAGGCGCCGCGGCGCCATGCGCTCCAGCTCTCCGGTTCCGACGAGCGCTTTGGTGATGCCCGCGGAGGCGTAACCCGCCAAGAGCGAGACGCTGAACAGCACATAGGTATGTCCGAGCGCAGCGCGCCGCGGGATTCGACATGCGCGCACGATCGCGCCGCGATTGAGCCACGAAGGCACGGCTTCGATCTCCTCGATGAACGCGCGCAGCGGCTCCGGCGCATTGGGCACCGACCTCACACCGTGCTCCAAGGCCTGATCGAACATCGTCATCGACTCGCGCATGCCCGTGGCATGCATCCATTCCACCAGCGCGTCCGCGCGGGCGTCGCCCTCGAAATGCGCACGCCGAAACGTATCGACCAGTCCGGCATCGGGTCGCCAGCGCCCTGCCATCCAGTTGAGCCGTTCGTTCCAGCTCCCTCCGTCGAGCGGATCGCGAAAGCGCGTCGGGCCGTGGTCCGTATTCACCGCGAGCAGGTCGTCCATCGGGTTCCTCGTTTCTGGCAGTTGACTCCGGGTCTCAATCAAATCAAACATTGTTCAAATAAACCGAGACGCGCATCGGATCCACTCGGTTTCGGAGGAAGTTTCCTATGCCCCGTACCGTCGACCTCCAACCCCGGAAATTGCCCCACCAAGAGCGCGCCAAGCTGACGCATGGCGCCATCGTCGAGGCCGCTGCTCGGATTCTCGAGCGCGATGGCTACGAGGGGCTGACCACCAACCGCGTCGCGCAGGAAGCCGGCATCGCGATCGCATCGCTCTACGAGTACTTCCCGAATAAGCAATCGGTCGTGGCGGCGGTCGTCACCGAGACCGTCGAGCGCGTGATGGCCGACATCGAAGCCGCGCTGAACGTCGCGCTGATGCGATCGCCGGAGGAGGGCCTGTCGATCTGGGTGACCGCCATGTTCGACGCCCTGGCCAAACGGCGCGGTTTGACCGCGGCAATGATTCGTGGCGTGCCGTTCTTGCGCGAGGTGCCGGTGATGCGAACGCTGCGACCTCGGCTCTTGGCGCTGGCCGTGCGCGCGCAGGTGGTCGGCGCCCCCGGTATACCGGTGCGACATCTGGACGCGACCATGTACTTGCTGCCGACGATGGTGTCGTCAGCCGTGCTCGAAGCCGTCACGAGCCCCCCGTCGAGCCTCGCGCGCATCCAGATCGAAGCAGCGCTGGTCGACATGCTGAGCGCCGTGGTCTTTCGCGCCCACAGCGCGGTCATCGCCGCCGCTGAGTGACGCCGCAGCTTGACGCGTCGCCGTGTGTGTCCCAATGTGCACATTGTTTACATCGCGCGAGTGAGGTTCGATGTTGTCGTCCAATCCGATCATTGACGATGTGTTTGTCGATTTCCTGCTCTACGACGTGCTCGATGTGGAAGCGCTCACGGCGCTCGACCACTTTGCGGCGCACGACCGCGAAACGTTCGAGCTCTACCTGCGCGCGTGCCGAGGCCTCGCCCGTGACTCGCTGTTTCCAGCGTACCGCGAGATGGACGAGCAACCCGCGCGCTACGACGGCCAAGGCATTGTCTGTCACCCGTCGATGCGGCGCTTCTACCCGATGTTCGTCGAGCTCGGCCTGCTGACGGCGACGCGACCGCAGCACGTGGGTGGCCAGCAATTGCCGGCAGTGGTTCATGCTGCTGCCTCGGCCTACCTCGGCGGTGCGAACGTGGCGGCGGCTTGCTACGCCGCGTTGAGCGCGAGCGCGGCGCATGTGTTGGAGTCCTTCGCGAGCGCGTCGATTCAAGAGACGTACATGCGGCCGATCTACGAAGGTCGGTGGTGCGGCACGATGGCGCTGACCGAGGCGCAGGCTGGCAGCGGTCTGATGGACATCGAGACACGCGCGACGCCGGCCAAGGACGGTCACTACCTGATCCACGGCGCGAAGGTGTTCATCTCCGGCGGCGACAACGACTTCGCGGAGAACATCGTGCACCTCGTCCTCGCACGCATCGATGGGGCACCGCCCGGCACGCGCGGGATTTCACTGTTCGTCGTTCCCAAGCTGCGCGTCGAGCGAGGCTCGTTGATCGACAACGACGTCCACGTGACCGGTGCAGTGCACAAGCTCGGGTGGCGCGGATTGCCATCGATCGCGCTGTCGTTCGGCGACAATGACCGATGTCACGGCTACCTGGTCGGAGGCATGCACCAAGGCCTGGAGCTGATGTTCCAGATGATGAATGCGTCTCGTCTCGGCGTCGGTTCGGCGGCTGCGTCGACCGCGATGGTCGCGTACCACGAAGCGCTGCAGTACGCGCAGGTGCGCACCCAAGGTCGTCGCGTCGGCAGACGTAGCGACGCGCCGGTACCGATCATTCAACACGCTGACGTGCGCCGAATGTTGCTGCGCCAGAAGGCCATCGCGGAGGGGCTTCTGGCTCTGGTGCTGCGTTGCTATCACCTGCTCGATGTCAGCGAGCACGGCGCCAATGCGGAAGCACGAGAGCACGCGACTCGCTTGCTCGATCTGCTGACACCGGTTGCTAAGACGCTATCGGCAGAGCTCGGCTTCGAAAGCAACGTGCTCGCGCTGCAGGTGCACGGCGGTTACGGCTATGCGTCGGACTATCTGCCGCAAGCGTGGTTGCGCGATCAGAAGCTCAACTCGATCCACGAAGGCACCACGTGCATCCAGAGTCTTGATTTGTTGGGGCGCAAGATCTTCGGCACCGGCGGAGCGATCATGAAGGCGTTCCTCGAGGAGGTGGACGGCGCCACTGCGAGCGCGGAGCGTGCAGGCTTGCCAGCGTCGTGGATCGACACCATGCGCACGAGTGTCAGCACGTTGGTGCGAACCACCAGCTATCTTGGCGCGGCCGCGATGGAGAACCCTGAGCTCGGTCTGCAGGACAGCGTCGCGTACCTGGAGCTGTTCGGCACGATCGCGATTGGTTGGCAGTGGCTCACGCTCGCGCAGGCTGCGCGTAAACGACTGTCTGACGGGCGCGCGGACGCGCGGGAGACGTTCTACGAAGGCCAAGTGATCGCCGCCAAGTACTGGTTCGAGCGCGAGATGCCTCGCGTGCGACTGCTCTCCGACGTGATCTGTAGCGGCGATGACTCGTTTCTCACTGTCAGCGCGGCGCAGCTGTGAGCTCGCGGCCGCAATTGCCATCAGCGCTGTGAAGGAATTGTGCAGATGCGCTCTTGACCACCTCTCGGCCATATCTGCACATTGTTCACATACGGAGGTCGTCACCATGTGGAGCTCTCGGTCACATACGTCACGCTCAAGCGTTCGCGCGCTCGGTGCGTCCATGTTGGCGGTTCTCGTTTGCTTGCTCGCTGCTTGCGCGGAGGGAGCCACAGGCGGTCCGGCGGGCCACCAAGCGCCAGTCGGCGGCTTTGGCGGCGTGGGTGCCGGGGGGACAGGGGGCGCGCTTCCAACAGGAGGGACTGGTGGGGCCGGGGGCGATGTGGCGGTCGGCGGCATGGGCGGGAGTGCAGGCAGCGGTGGGGCTGCGGGTGTCCGGGGCTGGCTCGGTGGGGACGGTGGCACCGAGGTTCTGCTCGACGCGGGCGGCGGTGAGATTGAGGGGCCGTGGAGTGCCGGCATTCCGATCGATCCGTACGCGCAGAAGCCAGGTGATCCCGCTGCGGGCTATGCGTACCTGACGAACGCCGGATACTTCGGCTGCGGTGTTCCGAAGCGCTTCTTCGGCTTGGTTCAGCCATTCGCGACGTTGCCCGGCATTTCCAACGAGCCGCTGCCGGGACGCACGGCAACGGTGGACGGTGCACCGCTCGGCTACAACTGGAACCTGGCGAAGAACAAAGACGGCGTCGACGTCGTGTACATGAACTGCCTGCAATGCCACGCCGGCAAGTTCAACGGAAAGCTGATCGTCGGCTTAGGCAATGTGGACGCCGACTGGACGGTGAACCTTGGCAATGCCGCTGGCGCGTCAGGCTTGCTCGGCTTACTCGGACCGACGCCGCAAGAACAAGCGGAGCTCAACAAGTTCATCGGCCGGCTCAACGTGATCGGTACTCCGGCGGTCATGCGCGTGGTCGGCACCAACCCGGCCGAGATGCTCGCTGTCACGTTCGTTTCACATCGTGATCGCAACACGTTGGCCTGGTCTGACACGGCGCTCCTGCGCGTCCCCGCCATCGACGACATGAAGCCCGGCGAGACGATCGTGTCCGACGTGCCGCCGTGGTGGCGTATGTCGAAGAAGCACGCGCAGTTCTACAACGGCATGGGCCGGGGCGATCACCGTCGCAGCATGATGCTCGCGGGATCCCTTTGCACCGACAGCGTTGCTGAAGCAGAAGCGATCGACGCGCACTTCAATGACGTCGCGGCGTACATCTCGAGCATCGAGCCACCCGCGTGGCCGTGGGCCATCGACGCCGCGCTGGCGGAACAAGGTCACGACATCTTTCTCGAGACGTGCGCGGGTTGTCACGGCACCTACGCACCTGACTTCGAGAGCTACCCGAACCTGCTGATTCCTCGCACCGAGGTGAAGACCGATTTCGCCGTCTCGTCTGCCGGCACCACCGACTACTACGGATCGAACATGGCCGACTGGTACAACAATTCTTGGTACGGGCAGATCGGACCCTACGAGCCGTTCGACGGTTACGTTGCGCCGCCGCTCGACGCGATATGGGCGACCGCGCCGTATCTTCACAACGGCTCGGTGCCGGACATGGAGACCTTGCTCGACAGCACGAAGCGTCCCGCGTACTGGCGCCGCGTCGATCACGACACGACGAACTACGACCAGGATTCGCTGGGCTTTCCGTGGCTTCCGCTCACCGCCGGCCAGAACGCGCCACCCTTCGGCGTGGCAGCGAACCAGATCTACGACACCACGCTCCTCACGCACTCCAACAGCGGCCACAACTACGGTGATGCGCTGACCCCTGCCGAGCGTCGCGCCGTGATCGAGTATCTGAAGACGCTCTGAGCTTTAGGCACATCGGGTTCCGCGCACGTCATCATCGCTCCGGTGGTGGCTTGCCGCGCTGCATTGAAGATAGACGCCAGCTCATCCTCACGTCGAGCGTACGTTCTGTGTAGAGGGACGCCCGTGGCGCGCGACCAGCTGCTCGGCGATTGCATCGGTCATGCGTGTCGGGATGCGCGGGCGACTCTTTTCGTCGAGTCGCAACATCACCACCACGCCGAAGCTGCCACTCTGCTCCGTGGTGCACGTGATCAAGACGGGCAGGTAGCTCTCGGCGCCGTCCGGGGAGACGTAGCGTCGATCGGTGGGGTGGTGTGTCGGCTGACGTCCGGTCGACACCAACGTGGTCTCGCTGAGGTTGCCGTCGGCCAGCGCGCTCGCGTAGGTGATCAACTCATGGCTCGGCGCGGCTGCGTCGATGCGCGCCGACACATCGAATGAATGGGTGTGAAAGGTCAGCAGGTAGCCGGCGTCGGCTGCGGCGTGGTCCATCAGCAGGGCAAGCGCGTTGTTGGCGGCGTCGGCGTAGTCGACACAGGAGCCCATCGCGGCGTGCACCACCTCTGCCACCTTCTGACCATCGCGCGAGGAGAGCTTGAGCGTGACCGCGCGTCCCTTGTGCGTCGGTGTTGTCTCGACAGTACGTCGCAACGCCTGCAGCTTGTCGATGCGCGCGACCAACGCCGGGTGCCTGCCCGGTCGGAAGATGTCGTCGACGCGCTGCGCGTGATGATCGAACGCCGCGACGTCGCGCGCGACCACGGCGATCTGCGCGCGTGCCTCGTGCAAGCGCCCCAAGGGAACCCCACCGAGCGTGGGCGTGACCCGTGCCAACAACGCGTCTAGCTCTGTGCCAGCCGCGGTTGCGCTGGTCAGCTGTGCCTCCGCCAAGAGCCGCACGCGCTCCAACTCCACATGCGTCAGCAGCGGTACGCGAATCGCTGCACATGCCTGCAAGGCGTCGCGGGCCCGCGTCAAGGCGCGTCGCGGGTCGCCCGCCAACAGCTCAGTCTCAGCCGCAGCCGACGCTGCCCAGGACCACACCACACTGCGACCCGCGGTGGTCGCACGAAGCGCGCGTCCAAAGGATTCGCGTGCGCTGACGTAGTCTTCGCGGAGCTTGTGATACTCCCCGTGCGCCCAGTGCATCACCGGTTCCCAGGTCGGGATCACGGCCGCCAGCTTCTCGATCACGTCGATTGCACCGCGCAGCTCCCCGAGTGATCCGACGAGCGCGTGCGCACGCGCTTCCATATAGATGCCGGTCTGGAGGTTCGGCGTGACGAGCGGGTCGAGGCCGTCCAGCTGCAACAGCTCGATCCGTTCGCGGCACTGCTGCGCGTCTTCGACGTTGCCGTTGTACAGGTGACTGAGACGACGCACATGCCAGCTACGATAGCGACCGAGGCCGGTGTGATAGGGGAAGCGGCCTTCCCATTCGATCACGTCTTGCTCGATGTCCGCAGCGCGGCGCAAACCGTCGTCGCCACCATGACGCGCTTGCCACACGCCGACGTAGTAACGAAGCGCATGGACGATCGCGAGCGTGATTTCGTCGCCGCGTGTCTCGGGGCTCGCTTCGATCTCGGTGATCAGCGCCATGCAGCGCTGGGTCGTCTCAAGCCCGAGGCACGCGTCAAGACAGCTCCGCACAGTCTCGCCAATGAGGTGCAGCGGCGGGGCCAGGGGCCGCAGCGGATCGATCAGTGGCGGCAAGGTCTCCAGCGCGCTCACGTTCAGCATGCGGCTGTGCGCACCGGCCAACACACTGACGATCTGCGCGAGCACACGCACGGCTTCCGCAGGCGCGCAGCAACGCGCTTCGGGCGAGAGGCTCTCGTGGGTCATCGCCGCGCGCGACAGACACATCATCAAGCGCGCCTGCGGCTCCGCTGGCATGTCCGGGGCGTTCCAGTGAACGAGACCGGTATCGGCCCGCAGCTGCTCGATCAGCGGCGTGGCGTGACACACGAGCTGCGGATCCAAGTACGCCGCCAGGTACACCAACGCGCGTCGCAGCTCGAACGTGGAACGCGCGGGCGCCTGGGTCCGCTCGCAGTAGGCCAGGGACGCTTCGTACACCGAGCGCGCGAAGCGGTAGTAGCCGCGTGATCGTGCCGCCACGCCGCGCGCCACTTGATCCGGCGCGTTCACCTCTGCCGCGTGCTTGATCAGGATCTCGCACGCCACATCTTCCAAGCCCGCTTTGTGCAAGTGCCACGCTTGCATGAACAGGTCCTGGTACGGATCGGCGGCGTAGAGGTTCGCAAGGCGCAGGTGGATGGGTCGTGCGCCTGCATCGCCCATTGCGTGCTGCAACGCGTGGGCGAGGGTGGGGTGACTGATCACGAACGTCTCGCCGCGTGCCCGCACAATGTTGGCTGAGATCAGCTCCGCCAGCGCGGAGTAGAAGTGTGGCGCGTGGGCTTCGGGAAGCAGCGCTGCGTAGTGATGCGCGCGAATCGTGCAGAGCGGATCCACCAGCGCGAGCGCGTTGGCGAGATCACGCGCGACCGGACGCAACCGCGAAAAGCGGCGTGCCAGCGCATCCGTGAGATCGTCCGGCAAGTTGAGCCCTTGCGCGTCGGTCGGTAGCAGCCACCGCCCGAGCTCGTAGCGAACGTCGCCTTGCTCCAACAGATGCTGCGCGAGGCCGATGCAAGCGCCCGGATTGCCCATCGAGACGCGATGCAGTGTTGTGGCCAATGGCCGCAGGTGCTCCGCGTGGCCGAACATCGATCGCATCAACGCTTCCACCTGCGACTCGTCCAACGTCGCGAGCACCATCGGCTCCGCGTGTTGCTGCAGCAAGCTGATCCACGGCACCGCGATCGGTCCGTCGTCCGCGCAAACCGCGAGCGCCAACACGACCTTGTGGCTCGCGCACACGTGAACGAGCTCGCCCAGGAGCGTTGCCGATGCCGACTCGAGGCGCTGCGGATCATCGACGACGATCACCAGGCCGCGCGCCGATGAGAATGTGGCCAGCCACTGCACCCACGCAGCTCGCAGGTGTGTGCGGGAACGTTCGCGTTCTTCGCGAGGGGCTTCTGCGTCGCGCTCGACATCGAAGGCTTGCGGCGCGGCCAGGGTGTCGGCGTGCCCAAAGGCTTTCAGGTCGTCGAGGAAAGAACGTAAGGCTGCGAAGGGCTGGTCATCGCTCTCGTCGCCGCTCACGCGCAGCACGGGCACGCCAGCGAGGCGCGCGTCCAACGCAAAGCTCGCCAACAGACGGCTTCGGCCCATGCCTGGATCTCCGAGCGTCCACACCACCGATCCTCGACCCTCGCGTGCCCGCCGCAGCGCGTCTTGAAACTGCGCACGCTCGTGCTCGCGTCCCACCAGTTGCGGCGTCACGAGGTAAGCGTGTTCGGCGCCGCGTTCGTCTTCTGGCGGCAAGTCCGCGATCACCGTCAGACGTGAGATCACTTCCCATGCCGTCGACGGACGCGCGAGCACATCGAGGCTCAACAGCGACAACACCAGCGCGTTGAGGTTGGGCGGTACACCTTCGATCGGGGGAGGCGCGGACTCCCACTTCTCGGGAAGCTCGGGGATCGCGCGCGCCGGAAACGCGTGTCGGCCCGTGAGCAGACGGTACGCCATCGCGCCCAGCGAGTAGAGATCGGCGCGACCATCGACCGGCTGACCGTGCAGGAGCTCCGGCGGCACGAATGGCGGCGTTCCGATCACGAGACCCGACTCACCCATCGGAGCCAACGCACCGAAGTCGATCAGCTTGGCGCGCCCACCGGACATGCGTCGCACGTTGCGCGGTGTGACATCGCGATGGACGAGACGTCGTGAGTGCACCAACGCCAGCGCGGATGCGACGTCACGCAACACCGCGCAAACCTCACGCCATTCCAGTCGGCTGATGCGCTGCAGGTCGTCCCCGTCGAGCAGCTCCATCGTGTAGTACGGGCCGTCGTCGCCAACCCCGTAGTCGAAGACCTTGACGATGTTGGGATGGGCGAGCTCGGAGAGCGTTGCGTACTCTTGCTGCAACAAGCTCGTGACGCGCTCGACCAGTGCGGGCTTCTCGCACCGCAGTTGCTTGAGCGCGACCTGCGCACCGGTCGTCTCGTCGCGGACGAGGTAGACCACGGCCATCCCGCCGCGGCCCAAGACGCCTTCCACCGCGAATCGCTGGCCCACACGATTTGGTTGATCGCCCGGGTTCACAAACGCTTTGTCACCCCCGCGGATCACGATGCTATCCGTCGGGGATTGCGCCAGCCACGGACGTACGCGCCGTACATCTGGGCGACCGACGCACAAAAACCGCCGTGGCGAAGCGACTGCATGCCTGCGCCTCCGTTGACAACTGACGATGACTCAGTTATGAGGCAATAACATAAATGTCGGAGACTTCAATACCGCAGTCCCGCCAACACCGACGCACCGCGAAAACACGCGCGCAGCTGCTGGACGCCGGGATCCAGGTGTTCCTCGAACAGGGGTACGAAGCGGCCTCCGCCGGCGCGATCACCACGCGCGCCGATCTCGGTGCGGGCACGTTCTATCTGCACTTTCGGGACAAGCGCGCGGTCTACGAGGCGATCGTGCGTCGCGAGCTGCTCGCGTTGCGCGCAGCGTGGCTGGACAAGCGTGCGACGTTGCCACGGCCGGGCGACCCGTCGGCCGAGATTTCGTTGATGGTGCAGATGGTCTTGGAGTCGGTCCTGCGCGACCTGAAGCTTGCGCGCTTGGTGTTGCTCGACGGTCCGCCGCTCGAGAAGTGGTTGGTCGATGACGTCGGTCACGAGATGGCGTTGGTGCTCAAGGGCAGGGTCGCGGAGCCGGATTTGGTCGCGAGCTTGGTGATCGGCGCGACGTTGAACGTGGCGCGTTGGTCCCTGTCACGGCCGCGCAGCGTGTCGACCAAGCGCCTGGTGTCGCGCGCGGTGTCGTTCTGCGCCGCGGGCATTCACGAGCTCGCGGGGGCGAACACCGGTCGTCGTCGCGGATAGGAGAGACGTTGAACATGAAGATCGCGATCGTCGGTGGAACAGGGAAAGAAGGGCGTGGCATCGCCGCACGTTGGTTGCGGGCGGGGCATCAGGTGGCGATTGGATCGCGCGATGCCGTGCGTGCGAGTGAGCGCGCACAGGAGCTGCGCGGCCTCACCGGAGGTGACGCCATTGGCAGCGACAATCTGAGCGCCGTCAGTGGTGCCGAGGTGGTGTTGCTGGCAATCCCGTACGCGGCGCATCGCGCCACGGTGCAAGAGCTTCGCGGCGCGCTTGCCGGCAAGGTGACGATCGACATCACGGTGCCGCTGCTGCCGCCCCATGTGCGTCGCGTGCACGTGCCAGAAGGTCTGGCGGCGGCGCTGCAAACCCAGGCGATCACGGAGGGGACGGCGCGGGTGGTGGCAGCGCTGCATCACGTCAGCTCGGTGCACTTGGCCACCGACCACGGCATCGACTGCGATGTGCTTGCCTGCTCGGACGACGAAGACGCGCTCCAGACGGCGTTGTCGTTGATCGGCGACCTGGGTTTGCGTGGCATTCACGCCGGGCCGCTCGCCAACGCGGTGGCGCTCGAAGCGCTGACACCGGTGCTTCTACACATCAACAAGCACTACAAGAACGCGGGCGTCGGCCTACGCATCACCGGGCTCTAGACGCACCGGATCACTCGGCGCCCTGTTCCAGGCGCTGGCGAATGTCCATGGCATCCAACACGCCGCGCACCACGCGCGCCATGCGTGTGGGCGAGGTGCCGAGCGGTCCGAGGTGGCCTTCGATCGCGATGAACGCCAAGCCGTGCGCCATGCTCCACCAGCCGAGCACCTCTGCATCCGAGATCTTCTCGTCCGGCGTGCGGCGCAGGCCCTCGACCACCACGTGGCGCACGAGGCGGTAGGTTGCGACGGCGCTGGATGCGAGCTCACCGTGCTGCATCCTCGACTGAACGCCGAAGCCAACCATGGTGCGAAACCGCGTGGCGTGCTGCACGGCGAACAGTACGTACGCCACACCGACGTTGCGAGAGCGTTCGCGAGGTGTTGCTGCCGGTTGCTTGGCGGCCGCCTCGAGCGCCTGTCGGAAGTCGTTGAAGCCTTCCTCCGCGACCCCGGCCAAGAGCGCGTCCTTGTCTTCAAAGTGGTGGTAGGTCGCGCCGGCTGTCACGCCGGCTTCGCGCGCGGCGGCACGCAACGTGAAGCCGTGCGGGCCGCGCTCCTCCACCAACTTGAGCGTCGCATCGAGCAGGGCGCGTCGCAGGTCGCCATGGTGGTACGTCGAGCGTGCCTCCCGCTTGGCTTGGCGCGGCTTGGTGTTGGACGCGAGGGTGGCGCGCGCTTTGCGCGGTTTCTTCGCTGCTTTCGAGGTGGCCACGATGGGCCGGCTTATCGCACAGGTGGCGCGCGGCCGTCGACTCAGCGCGCTTGACCACGCCAGTGGACTCATCTAAACAATGTATAGGGGTGGTTATGCGACACATCGCGGGGCTCTGTGTGTTGATCGTCGGTTGCTCCAACGAGCCGACCACGTTCGATCCGGGGCCCGGCCCTTGGGACTTCGGTGTGGCCCTCGACGCCGAACATCAAGAGCGGGGCGATCCCGAGGTCGGCGAAGAGGTGCTGCTGAATGGCTCGTACATGAGCTGCGGCATTCCGCGCACGCTCTGGGACAACACATTGATCGGGCCGGTGCTGCAACCCTTGCTTGGTGCCGATGGGGACGTGGGCGTGCCGGGTCGCATCGGCGACAACGCGAGCCTTCCGCATACGCTCAACGCCTTTACAACGAGCGATGGCGCCGAGGTGGTGAACCGCAACTGTCTGACCTGCCACTCCGGACGTTTCGATGGCGAGCTGGTGATCGGGCTCGGCAACAGCACCGCAGATTTCACCGCCGGGCTCGCCAACGGCGCATCGGCGGTCGTGCCGGACTTCCTGCTGAACCAGCTTTCACTGACCGACGCCGAGCGCAACAACTTGAACAAGATGATGCGTACGGCGAGCGTGTTTGGTCCCGAAACCGCGACGCGCACGATCGGTCAGAACCCCGCGGAGATGTTCACCGGCGTCCTCTTGTCTCATCACGACCTGGAAACCCTGGCGTGGAGTGACGAGGAGCTCCGGCCGGTGATCATCTACGACGAGCACGGCGAGCCGATGTCGGATGAGGACACGCACCTGACGTCCGATCCGCCGCCGTGGTGGCGTGCCAAGAAGAAACACGCGCTGTTCTACAACGGCATGGCGCGCGGCGATCACCGCGGAACCATGGCGCTGGCCACATCGATCTGCGTCGACGACATTCCCGAAGCTGAGCGCGTCGACGGCTTGTTCCGCGACATGCAGGCGTTCATCGGCACGGTGAAGGCGCCGGTGTATCAGCGCGACATCGATCGCGATGTGGCAGCGGCGGGCAAAGAGGTCTACCTGGAGACCTGCGCGGGTTGTCACGGGACGTACGCGCCGAATCCGCTCGACGATGCGCACGACACCTATCCGAACTTGCTGATCCCGCTCGATACGATCGGCACCGATCCGGTGGTGGCGAACATGGGTGTGGTTCACGCGCCTGAGTTCGTCGATTGGTACAACGACTCCTTCTACGGACAGGCGACCCGCGCGGAACCGAACGATCCATTCCCGGGCTATATGCCGCCGCCGCTCGATGGCATCTGGGCTACCGCGCCGTTCCTTCACAACGGATCGGTGCCGACGATCGAGCTGGTGCTGAACAGTCGCGCGCGTCCGGCGGTGTGGCGTCGCCTCGACTTGGACAACAGCAACTTCGACGAAGAAGCGGTCGGTTGGCCCTGGGAAGACCCGGGCTACTCGCAAGCCGAAGCGCCCGAGAGCGAGCGCGCGATGATCTACGACACGTCCTATTGGAGTCAGGGCAACGCCGGGCACACCTTTGGCGATGACCTCAGCGACGAGGATCGACGCGCCGTGATCGAATACCTCAAGACGCTTTGACGGACGCCGGGGCGAGGCCGCGCATCAAGAGAGCGGTGATCCGCGTGGAGGCTTCCTGTGCCGACAACTTGCCATTCGGCCGGTGCCAATGACTCAGCCAGCTGAGCGCGCCTGCGATGGTGAACGCTGCGACGTTGGCATCTTCGACGACGAGCGAGTGGTCCGCGATGCCCGCGTCGACCAGTGACCTCAAGCGCTCATAGATCACACGTTTGGCGGCGGCCAACTGTTTGTGTGTCGTCGCATCCACGTCTTGCTCGGCAACTCGTACCAGGCACTTGCCGAACGGCGTCGTCATGCTGACGCCGTACCAAACCATGAACCGCTCCAACCGCTCGCGTCCGCTGCGCGATCGATCGTCGCTCTCTTCGAAGTACGTCTCGGTCGCTGCGAGCGCGGCCTTGGTGCACTCGACGAGGATCTCGTCCTTGTTCGTGAAGTAGTAGTAGATGGCGGGCTTCGTGATGTGCAGTCGATCGGCGACGTCATTGAGCGTCGTGCCGTGGAAGCCGTGGGTGACGAAGAGCTCGGCGGCAGTCGTCAACACCGCGATGCGCTTGTCCTCATGTTCCGCGGCGCGCTCGTCACGATTCTTCCACGGCGATTTGACTTTCGTCTTGACGCCTGACTTAGTGGTAGTTAGTTTACTCATGGATAAGTTACGGTCCCTTCGGTAATCGATATCACGAACAAAACGGCGAAACCAAGAGGTAAGGCATGGCCGACGCGCAACAGCTCTCCACATTGACCGCGATGTTGGACAACGCCGTCCAGCGCCACCCCGAAAGCCCATTGTTCGGTCGGCGCACGCCCGCCGGGGAGTGGACGTGGACCAGCTACCTACAGTTCGCAGCGAGGGTGGATGACTGCTGTCACGGCTTGATGCAACGCGGCGTACGTCGCGGTGATCGCGTCGCGGTCGTGTCGAACAACCGACTCGAGTGGGCGGTGGTCGCTCACGCGTGCTACCGGCTCGGCGCTGCGCTCGTGCCGATGTACGAGTCGCAACGCGAAGACGAATGGGCGTACATCCTCAAGGACTCGTCGGCGGTGCTGTGCTTCGTCTCGGGCCGCGCGGTGTACGAGCGCATCGATGGCCTGCGTCATGGCTGCCCAGCGCTCGCCGCGGTCATCGCGTTC
>JACZCZ010114775.1_pt1 | contig 23585 bp, 25 predicted proteins | sample 8641811 | NCBI WGS metagenome assembly JACZCZ01 (sample SAMN15324610, study PRJNA640507) | soil metagenome | isolation source: intercropping peanut in the first line | place: China: Luxin town, Laibin City, Guangxi Province | collected 2019-07-25 | depth 10cm m | reverse complement strand
GGTCGAGATCAACAATACCTTCTACCGGATGCCCAGGGTGTCGATGCTGGAGGACTGGGTGCAGGCTACCCCGGACCACTTCCGCTTCGCGATCAAGGCCTCGCGCCACATCACCCACGAGGCGCGGCTGAAGGCCGAGGAGTCCAGCCAGCCCCTGGCCTACCTCTACGACCACCTGCGGGCGCTGGGCGGCAAGCGTGGCCCGGTGCTGTTCCAGCTGCCGCCGTTCCTGAAGAAGGACCTGCCGCGGCTGCTCGAGTTCCTGCAACTGCTGCCCGCCGACCATGGGGCGGTGTTCGAGTTCCGCAACGACAGCTGGTTCGACGACGACGTCTACGACGCATTGCGTGGCGCCGGCGCGACCCTGTGCCTGTCCGAGCGCGAGGACGCGACACCGCCGCCACTGCTGGAAACCTCGTCGTGGGGCTATGTGCGGCTGCGCCTGGAGCGCTACACCGGTCACGACCTGGCGCGATGGGTGGAGCGGTTCAACGCGACGGCATGGGACGATATCCATGTCTACTTCATGCACGAACCGACCGCGCCGGAGTATGCGCGGACGCTGATGGAGCTTGCGACGATCCAGGAGGGCAGTCGGACATGACGGATACCACGCGTCCAGTGAGCATCGATGTCGAATCCGGTGAGCGGGTCTCCGGCCTGCTGCAGGCACCTGCCAATGCGATCGCCTGCTACGTGCTGGCCCACGGTGCCGGCGCCGGCATGACCCATGCGTTCATGGCGGCGGTGGCGGAAGGACTGGCCGAGCGATCGGTGGCCACGCTTCGCTACCAGTTCCCGTACATGGAGCGCGGTTCCCGCCGGCCCGACGCGCCGAAGCTCGCGCAGGCGACCGTGCGGGCGGCGGTGGCGGAAGCGTCGCGGCGCTTGCCCGGGGTGCCGTTGATTGCCGGCGGCAAATCCTTCGGTGGACGCATGACTTCGCAGGCGCAGGCGGCCTCGCCGTTGCCGGGCGTGCGCGGCCTGGCCTTCATCGGCTTCCCGCTGCACCCGGCGGGCAAGCCCTCGGACGAACGCGCCGACCACCTGGCGCAGGTCGCGGTGCCGATGCTGTTCCTGCAAGGCACGCGCGATGAACTGGCCAGCCTCGAGCTGCTGCAGCCGGTGGTGAGCCGGCTGCAGCCTCTGGCGACGTTGCAATTGTTCGCCGATGCCGATCACTCCTTCCATGTGCCGGCACGCAGCGGCCGCAAGGATTCGCAGGTGATGGCGGAGCTGCTGGACCTGCTGGCCAGGTGGATCGGGTTGGTGGTGCGGTAGCGAGCGGTCAGCGCGCCGCACCCGCCAACATTGCATTGCTCGACAACCAGGCCAGCGCCTGGGTGACGGTATCGGAGGCAAGGCGGTTGATCTCCTGCGGGTCCTCCACTGTCTGGCCGTCCTGCCCGAAGGTGAAGCGCTGCTCGGCGACGGCGGTGACCAGCGCCGCCACCAATGCCGCGCGATCCTTGCGGCCATCGAGCTGTGTCAGAAGGAAGGACTCGGCCACGCCGGGTTCGGCACTTTGGTGCCACTGGTTGAACATCGCGACCGGGGTGCCGGCGCCCAGGCCGGCCAGGGCGCGCATTGCGGGATGCGCCTTGGGTCGCGATGCGATCGCTGATTCCAGCGGCATCGCATCGATGCGACATTGCACTGCGTTACCGACGATCAGCGCGCTGATGAAGGCGATCAGCTGATCCTTGCCTTCCTCGCCCGGGACAATCGCGTTGGCGGCCTTGATGAGGGTCTTGACTGGAACGGTTCCGGGCCACGCCTTGTTGAGCGCGCTGATCATCGACTGCGACACTTCGCTGGGGGCGGTGACGGTGCGCCCGTTGCGGGTTGACCATTGGCAGCCGTCTTCGGACGTCGACGTATAGTTTCCGGCGACATGCAGTTGCGAAATCCGCGATGGATCGAGCTGGTAGCGGACCCTGCCGGCCTTTTCGGAATGCACGAGCAGCGTCTGCCGGAACGTGCGATTGCAGAGGAAGTCCAGCAGTTGCTCCAGTCGAACCTGGTCACCCTCGCACTCGGCGAGCAGCAACTTTGCCTGCTCGTCGCCGTAGTTGCTGGCGAACATGGTGCTGACAAGTGACTCGCCCAGATAATCCAGGCCCTGCTTGCGCGCGTTCGCCAGAAAGTCGCGGAAATAGCACGGAGAGTTGCACAGCTCCAGGAACTCATGGACGAGGTAGTAGTCGCGGCCATTGAGGATCGTGTCGATGTTGTCGGCCATGATCTTCGCCAGCACGCTTTCCTGCGGCGCCATGTTGTGGAGGAAGTCGATCATGCCGCGGGCGTAGGACAGTTGCTCGGCGGCATCGGCACGGCCGTCGGCGCGCAGGCGCATGGCGTCGCGCACGACTTCCTTGGCCTTCCAGCCCGGATAGGTGTTGTAGCTGACGTAGGCGATGCCGTCCGGGGACAGGCATTGGCTTGCCACGCGCAGGATGGCTTCCTGCACCTCCGGCGGTACCCAGCTGTAGACGCCGTGACAGATGATGTAGTCGAACTCGCCCAGGCTCTTGTCGAGGTCGGCGATGCTGGCCTGGACCAGGCGCACGTTCTTCAGCCCCATCGCGGCGACGGCGCGTTGCCCGGCCTCCACCTGCACCTGCGACAAGTCGATGCCCGTCACTTCCGCGTGCGGGTAACGCGCTGCGAACGGGAACACGTTGCCACCCGCGGCGCAGCCCAACTCGAGCACGCGGGCGCGTTCCGGGGCGGGCGCGTCGAGGCCGAACAGGTGCGCGACCGTGCGCAGGTGTTCCGGAGCCGTTGCCGGGAATGCTCCGGAAAGGTAGGGGAGCTCGTCGTAGGTGCGGCCGATCTGTTCTGTAAGCGTGGTCATGGTTTGTAGCAAGTAGAGCTGGCGGGGGAAGACCAGTCTAGGAAGCGCATCAGTAACGCGACGTTTATTCAGTAGGTGAAAATTTCTCGGGTGGCTGCGACTTTTTCTTTCTGCGCGATCGCGGTCTTGCGCAGAAGTGAACGCAGGAGCCGCTCCGTGCAAAGTATCCTACCGCGCGCGACAAACTACTTCGCCTTCGGCGTGGGAGGGAAGCTGGAGAACATCTTGTCCAGCCCCTTGTCAAGGCCGGCCTCGACCTTGTCGGGGTTGTTGGGCACGGTGCCGGTGGCAGTTCCGCGCCAGATGGCCTGCTTGGACTTGCTGTCGAACATGTCCACCACGAGCGTGCCGACATCGTAGGTGTGCACGGTGGTCGAGGCATTGCCCATGGCCATGCCCCCGCCCCAGCCGCCGCGCCAACCCCAGCCACCCATTCCGGTGCCGGTGTAGAAGGTATCGAGCGACTGTTTCTGCGAGGTCGAGACATGGGCGGCAATGGCGACGTCGCCACCTTCGGCTTGTGTCCATCCTTTGGCCTGCAGCCGCGAATCGATGCCGTCGACGATGCGCTGCTGCATCAGCGGCGATCCGCCCTCCGGTTTCATCGCCCAGTAGTAGGTCTTGTACGCCGGGAAATTGGCGGAAGGGTCGGAGTCCGTGGTGACTTTGGGGGTTGCCGCCACGGCGGCGAACGAGACCAGCGCGAGTGAGAGGGCCATGGCCTTCATGGAAAACTCCATCGATGGGGAAGGGCAGCGCGAATCTGGCGCCAGCTGGCGTATTCCAGACGTGAAGGCGAGGTGGCCGACATTCACGCGGCCGGTGCTCTTGCAGGCAGTCCTGCGAGGTGGTCGCCAGCGATACATTGGGTTACAAAATCGTGGCTTGCTGCGCATTGGACTGGCTGCCAGCGCCCCCATCTCGTAGGCACGTCCGAACCGCCCAGGAGAACCCCATGAGCGACTACCGCAAGACCCCGGAAGCCATCGCCAAGCTGACTGCGGAGCAGTACCGCGTGACCCAGGAAGGCGCCACCGAGCGTCCGGGCACCGGCGAGTACCTGCACAACGAGCGGGTCGGGATCTACGTCGACATCGTCTCGGGTGAGCCGTTGTTTGCTTCGTCGGCCAAGTACGAGTCCGGCTGCGGCTGGCCGAGCTTCACCAGGCCGATCGGTCCGGCCAACGTCAAGGAACTGCGCGACACCAGCCACGGCATGATTCGCACCGAGGTGCGTTCGGCCAGCGGCGACAGCCACCTCGGCCATGTCTTCCCCGATGGTCCGCGCGACCAGGGCGGCCTGCGCTATTGCATCAATTCGGCGTCGCTGCGCTTCGTTCCGCGCGAGGAAATGGAAGCGGCCGGTTACGGTGCCTGGATCGACCAGGTCGAAGAGGTCCGGTGACCTGCCGATGAGCTCATCACCACCGGCATGGCTTCACGCTGGCGCATGCCGCGGTGGCGGAGTTCGAAGTGGCCGGGGTCATCGACGCGGCACGGCCCGTCGAATGCGATGACATTGGCGCCGGGTGCGACAGCCCGGCGCAGCACCGCCAGCGGTCACATCGGGTCTGCACGCCCTTGTGCGGCGTCGACCATCGAGTGGCCGTGCTCGACGAAGAACTCGAACTCCGACCAGTAGTGTTGCAGGAATCCCTGCACGGGCCAGGCGGCGGCCTCGCCGAATGCGCAGATGGTATGACCCTCGATGTGGCGGGACACTTCCGCCAGGCGATCCAGGTCGGCACGCGTGGCGCGCCGGTTGACGACGCGGTCGAGCAGCCGATACATCCAGCCGGTCCCCTCGCGGCACGGCGTGCACTGTCCGCATGACTCGGACATGTAGAAGCGGGAGATCCGATGGCAGGTGCTCACCATGCAGGTGGTGTCGTCCATCACGATGACCGCGCCCGACCCGAGTCCTGAACCGGCCTGGCGCAGCGAGTCGAAATCCATGTCGATCTGCATGATCTGGTCGGCCGGAATCACTTTCATCGTCGTCCCGCCTGGAATCACGCCTTTCAGCTTGCGCCCTTCGCGCATGCCGCCGGCCAACGCCAGCAGGTCCGCGAACGCAGTGCCCAGCGGCACCTCGTAGTTGCCCGGCCGCGCGACATGGCCGCTGACGGAGAAGATCTTGGGCCCGCCATTGTTGGGCTTGCCGATGCCCAGGAACCAGTCGGCACCGTTGCGCATGATCGCCGGCAAGGATGCGAAGGTTTCGGTGTTGCAGATGGTCGTGGGGCGGCCGTAGAGGCCGAACACCGCGGGGAACGGCGGTTTGTAGCGGGGCAGTGCCTTCTTCCCTTCCAGCGATTCCATCAGCCCGGTTTCCTCGCCGGCGATGTAGGCGCCCGCGCCCAGGACATTGTGGATCTGCACCTCGATGTCGCTGCCGAGGATGCCGGTACCGAGCAGGCCGGCACGATAGGCTTCTTCGGTGGCGTCCTGGGTCCGCTGGAACGGCTCGTGGTGGAACTCGCCGCGCAGGTAGTGATAGACCACGCTGGCGCCGGTGCAGTACGACGCGATCGCAAGGCCCTCCAGGACCGCGTGCGGGTTGAACCGCAGCAGGTCGCGATCCTTGCAGGTTCCTGGCTCGGCTTCGTCGGAATTGCAGATCAGGTACTTTTGCCCGGCTTCGCCGCGCGGCATGAACGAGAACTTCAGGCCGGTGTTGAACCCTGCGCCGCCGCGACCGCGCAGGCCGCTGCGCTTGATCTGCTCGATCAGTTCAGCCGGGTCGGGCCGCCTTGCAACGATGTCGCGCCAGGCCTGCCATCCGCCCACGCGCTCATAGCTGTGCATCGTCCAGGGTTGCGCGAAGCCGTGGGTCGTGTAGGCCACCTGATGCGGCAGCACGGTCTGCACGGAGAAGCCGGACGACATGGCGATCGCTCCTGGCCAGGTACTGGCCCGGTCTTGTCTGCGTCGATGGCGTGGAGGGTCCCTGTCCTTGGCGGCAGCAGACGTGGGTAGGGCGCCACCGCGAGCCGGTGCGGGTCGGAGGCGGCGAAGCAGAATGTACCCCAGCCGGTGTTGGTTACCGGTAAAACCGGGCCGCGCAGTGGCCTCCGGAAATGCCGGGAATTGGCGTCCTTGCGCGATGCAGTCGGCCCATAGGATGGCGCCACCCATCCAACAGGAGCCTCCCATGCAACCCCGTCTCGACTTCTACAAAGCCTCACCGGACGCCGCCAAGGCGATGCTGGCCCTGGAGGCCGCCGTCACCCGGCTCGGCGTGGAACCAGCGCTGCTTGAACTGGTGAAGCTGCGCTCCTCGCAGATCAATGGCTGCGCCTACTGCGTCGACCTGCACAGCAGCGATGCTCGCAAGCGCGGCGAAAGTGAGCGTCGCCTGCATGCCGTCGCCGTATGGCGCGAATCGCCGTTCTTCAGCGAGCGCGAGCGCGCCGCACTGGCCTGGACCGAATCGTTGACGCTGCTGTCGCACACGCGCGCCCCGGACGCCGACTACGAGTGGCTCAGCAGCCAGTTCGACGAGCGCGAGCGCGTCAACCTGACCGTGGCCATCAACGCCATCAACGGCTGGAACCGCCTTGCCGTCGGCTTCCGCTCCGTCTCCGCTACCTGACCGGCCACCTGGACATGAATACCCGTTTCCCCACACTCGTCCTGCTGGCAGCCCTTGCCGGCGTCGCGACCTCCGCATCGGCGCATGGCCCGGCCGATGGGCAGGAGAAGATCACCATGCTGCAGGAGCAGGCGCTGTCCGATGCGCCGGGCAAGAAGGCGCTGTTCTTCACGGTCGACTACGCGCCCGGGCAGAAGTCGATTCCGCATGTGCACACCGGCTCTGCGATCGCTTACGTGCTGGAAGGTACCGTGGTCTCGCAGCTGGAGGGCGAGGCGCCGGTGACCTACAGCGCGGGGCAGTCCTGGTACGAGACGCCGCGCATCGACCACCTGGTATCGCGCAATGCCAGCAGCACCAAGCCGGCCAGGCTGCTGGTGTGGATCCTCAACGATGGCGACGGTCCGTTGCTGACTCCGCTGCCCTCGAATCCGGGCGCAAAGGCTCCCTGAAGGCAGCGTGCCCTGGAAGGCCAGGTCCCGGCGATTCGTCGCGCGGGACCTGGTCGTGGTCTGTTATGTTTCCCGCGATTCCTCCATGCACCTGGTGGCAGGGCGTCATGACCTTCCGGTTTGCATCGTGCAGTTGCGGCAAGCTCAGCCTCAGCACCCGGGGCGAGCCGTTACGAGTGTCTGTCTGCCACTGCCTGAACTGCCAGCGGCGCACCGGGAGCGTATTCAGTGCGCAGGCCCGGTTTCCGGCCGATGCGGTCGCCATCAGCGGCGAGAGCACCGAGTTCGCGCTGGTCGGCGATGAAGGAACGACGGCCCGGTTTCACTTCTGCCCGCAATGCGGCGCAACCGTCTTCTATCTGATGGACGCGACTCCCGGCGTGGTCGCCATTCCCGTGGGCGCCTTCGCGGATCCGGAATTCCCGCCGCCACAGGTCTCGGTCTATGCCGTACGGCAGCACCATTGGGTGCACCTGGGCGAAGGCATAGAGCGTATCGATTGAGCATCCACTGCAGTTCCTGACGCGTTGCCAAGGAGGTTGCGCATGTCCCTCGTGAAGCCGATCACGCCGCACCTGTGGTTCGACAAGCAGGCCAAGGAAGCAGCCGGGTTCTACTGCTCGGTGTTTCCTGGTTCGAAGATCGTCTCCGTCGCGCGCTTGCGCGACACGCCATCGGGCGATTGCGACGTGGTGTCGTTCAGCCTGCAGGGCCACCCGTTCCTGGCCATCAGCGCCGGGCCGCTGTTCAAGTTCAATCCGTCGATGTCGTTCTTCGTCAACTTCGATCCCTCGCGCGACCCGGATGCACGATCGAACCTGGGCCGGCGCTGGGCGGCGCTGGCCGAAGGTGGGCAGGTGTTGATGCCGCTGGATGCGTATCCCTTCAGCCAGCGCTTTGGCTGGGTGCAGGATCGCTTTGGCGTGTCGTGGCAGTTGATCCTGACCGATGGGGCCGGAGAACCCAGGCCGGCCATCGTGCCGTCGCTGATGTTTACCGGTCCGGTGTATGGCAAGGCCGAAGAGGCAGGCGCGTTCTATCGATCGGTCTTCGACGGATCCAGGGAAGGGCAGATGGCCAGGTATCCCGCCGGCATGCCGCAGGATCGCGAAGGCACCGTCATGTTCTCCGATTTCCGTCTCGACCAGGGCTGGTTCGCGGCGATGGACAGCGGCCATCCGCACGGTTTCGGCTTCAACGAAGCGATCTCCTTCGTGGTGACCTGCCGTGACCAGGCGGAGATCGACCGCTACTGGGCGCAGCTGTCCAGCGTGCCCGAAGCCGAACAGTGCGGCTGGTGCAAGGACCGTTACGGAGTGTCGTGGCAGATCACGCCCATGCTGATGGACGAGATCCTCGCCTCGGGCGACCAGGCGACCATCGATCGGGTGACCCAGGCGTTCCTGCCCATGCACAAGCTCGACCTGGCCGTGATCGAGGCGGCCGCGGCCTCGTGAGCAACGCGGTGCCTGTGCTCACGGGTGCCGCGTCAGTGCGGGCGGCGGCAGGGCATCACGGCGTCGATCGGAGCACCACGATCGGCTTGCCCTTCTCGACCAGGTAAGTCGCCAGTTCGGCGGCCTGGACCGTGCCCGGGTTGTGCGCGGCGTGGGCCTCGCCGGCCGCGATGTACATCGATTGGCCCGCTTTCAGGGTCACCGGCGGCTTGTCTTCGAACGAGTACTGCAGCGTGCCTTCCAGAACGTAGGCGATCTCGACACCCGGATGCGTGTGCATGCCGAAGGTGGTGCCCGGGGCGAAATCAACGCGGACCTGGACGGCTTCGCGCCCGGGGATGTCGAGGTCATGGCGCAGGGCTTCGTGGCGCTTGATGCCGGTGGGGGCGTCGCCCGCGATCAGCGTGGTGCTGGTCAGCAACGCCGCCAATGCGGCGGCAATGTGCTTCGTGTTCATGCCGGACTCCTGGCGAGTGTAAGAAAGCGCGGTCACCGGGCATGGATACACGCCACGGCGTTCGCTCGCCGTCACGCCACCCGGTTCAGGAAAAAGGCGCCCCCTCCAAGGACGTGGGAGGGAGGTGAGGGGGCGCAGGGGGAAACGTTCGGTTATTCCGGGATGTCGGCGAACAATCCGCGAGGCATCGGCTTGCCGTTGGCGTCGTAGGCGGCCTTGACGTTGTTGTAGGCCTCCATCTCGGAGATGAAGCCGTCGTTGTTGGGATCCTTCGACTTGAAGATCGCCTCGCCGTTGGGGACCACGGCGACGAACTCCGCGCGGGAAACCAATGCATCCTTGTTGGTGTCGGCGGCGGCGAAGCGGGCATCGCCGCACTGGCCTTCGCCACACTTGCCTTCAGCGGTCTTCTTGGCTGCCGCAGTGCCGGCCTTCGCCGCGCCACCACACTTGCCTTCGCCGCACTTGCCTTCACCACACTTGCCTTCAGCAGCGGCGTGGCTGGCGGCGAGCATGTAGCCTTGCGATAGTGGTTCCATGGCGAAGGCGGAGCCGCCCAGGGCCAGGCCTGCCAATGCGACGCCGAGCATGCCGGCGGGGTTACGGGGGTTGAACCTGGACATTTCGATACTCCGGTGGGGATGCGGCCTGGCCGCGTGGGTTGTGTCGTCCGATGACGACGCTGTTTCGTGCTGACGGGGTCATTTCATCGCGGCGAGGTATCGGGCGTGTGTCGCCGCAGCGCGGATCTGTAACCAGGCGTTGCTCGCCTGGTCCCGGGTACGTTTCGATACAAACCAAGCGTCGCCGCGTGGTCTGCGCGCGCCTACGGCGGCGCGGTTCCCAGGACGATTCCCTGCGCGTGCAGTTGCCCGAGCAGCTGCAGGCCGTGCATCTCCATCTCCGCCGGGTCCGCGCCGACGGCGGATGCCAGCGCAGCAAGGTGCCGGCGCCCGCTCCACGCGTTGCGCTGCAACGAAGTCAGCAGGTGGTAGACCAGGGGCGCGATGCGGCTGAAGTGCACGTCGTGGCCGGAATCGCGGTGGATGAGCAGCGTGGTGGGCTGCTCCGGAGGTGTGGCGGCAGCCTGGCCTGGCCCGATATCCGTGACCGGCCAGCGATACGCCAGTGGAATCGCCAGCGGCGAAAGCACCGGCACCTCGGCTAGCAGGTCACCATCGGCGCGGTGCGGTGGAGGCACGGCATCGCTGACATACAGCGCCTGCTCGATCCATTCGTAATGCGCCAGGTCGGGCAGCCAGGGGGGAATGCCGGGGTCGTCGGCACGAGCTCCGAGGTAGGCGACGAACTCTCCCGCGATCTTCGGGAACAGCGGCGTGGCGCTGCGGTGCCCGGCATAGAAGGCGCGCACCAGCGCCTGCCATCGCGCCGAGCCGAGCGTCTGCCGGATGACCGGGAACCCGCTCGCCAGCAAACCTTCGATCGCACCGAAGAACAGGTCGCGGTAGACGCGAAGGCGACGATCCTCGATTCCCGGTGGCGGTGCATGCCTGGCCGGATCGCGCAGGTGACGGGCCAGGGTGTACTGCTGTTCGCGCAGCGACTCAGACATGGGCCAGCTCCAGCAGCTGCCGGCGGTCGGCATGGGCCAGCTGCATCGTGCGGATGCGTTGTGTCTCGAGCAGCAGCTCGGCGATGGGCGGGAGGTTGAAGTCGCGTTCCAGCAGCGTCGGGCGCACGCCGAAACGGCGGTAAGCCGCATCCAGCAGGTCCCAGACGTCGGCCTTGACCGGCGCGCCGTGGGTATCGACCTTGAGGTCGATGTCCTCGTCGAAATGGCCGGCGATGTGGTACGAGGCGATGCGTTCGGCCGGAAGGCGCGCCAGGAATGATTGCGGGTCGTAGCCGTGGTTGATCGAGTTGACGTAGAGGTTGTTGACGTCCAGCAGCAGGTCGGTGTCGGCCTCGGCGAGGACGGCGTTGATGAAGTCGACCTCCGCCAATGCCTGGTATGGCGCGGCGTAGTAGGAGACGTTCTCCACCGCGATGCGGCGACCGAGCACGTCCTGCACCTGGCGTATGCGCGCGGCGACGTGGCCGACGGCCTCGTCGGTGAACGGAATGGGCATGAGGTCGTACAGGTGCCCGTCGTCGGAGGTGTAGCTCAGGTGCTCGCTGTAGAGCACGACATCGTGACGGTCGTTGAACTCGCGCGTGCGCAGGAGCAGCTCCATGTCGAGCGGCTCCACGCCGCCCAGCGACAACGACAGGCCGTGGGCGCTGATCGGGTAGCGTGTGGAAAGCTCGGCCAGCTGGTCGCCGAACCTGCCGCCGACGCCGATCCAGTTGTCCGGCGCCAGTTCCAGGAAGTCGACCGCGCCACCGTCCATGGCCAGCAGTTCCGGCATGAGGCCGCGGCGCAGGCCCAGGCCGGCGGTAGTCGGGGTATCAAGGGAACGCATGGCGATGGCCTCTTGGTGGCCCCCGCGGCTGCATCCCGCGGGGGCGAGGGTTGGTCGGGGAGTTACTCAGGGAAGGCCGCGAAGCGACCGATCGGAATCTTCTTGCCGTTGGCTTCGAAACGGGCCCTGGTGTAGTCGTACGCCTCGCGCTCGGAGATGAAGCCGTCGCCGTTGGCGTCCTTGTCGGCCCAGCCCTGGCCGGTCGGCACGGCCTTCAGGTATTCGGCCCGCGAAACCAGGCCGTCGTCATTGCTGTCGGTCTTGTTGAAGCGCGCATCGCCGCACTGGCCTTCGCCACACTTGCCTTCGGCGGTCTTCGCCGATGCAGTCGTCTGCGCGGTCCTGCTTTCGCTGGCGCCGCACTTGCCTTCACCGCACTTGCCCTCTGCGGCGGCGTGGCTGGCGGCGAGCATGTAGCCCTGGGCGAGGGGCTGCATGGCGAATGCCGATCCAGTGAGGCTCAGGCCAGCGAGGGCGAGGCCGAGCAGACCGGCGGTATGGCGGTTGTTGGGGGACATGGGGATTGCTCCGGTTGGATTGCACGCGTACGTGCGGGGTGCGGGTCGCTTGCGCGCGGCCCGAGGAAGAGAGGGAAGACGTCAGACCCGGGCAAGGCGCGGCGCTGCCTGGAGGCGTTGCGAACGCGCCCAGACGAACAGCGCGATGCCGCCGAGGGCGAGTGCACCGCCTGCCCAGGGCAGCAGGATGGAAACGGTCGTTCCGATGGCGAACAACACCAGCGCCCAGGTCGAACGATCAGCGGCATTGCCCTGGACCGGTGACCGGCGTGCAGCGATCGCATGGTCCAGGCTCAAGCGGCCGGCACCGCCGAGCATCAGCGGCAGCAGCATCACCAGGTAGATCAGCGGCAGCTTGTAGTTGCCGAAGCCGTCATCGCTGATTGCGTAGCCTCGCCACAACTCGCCCAGCGTCGACCAGTCGGACGGCCAGTGCACGGCGTAGATCGCCACGACGGTCAGCACCCACAGCGCGGCGGCGGCGTAACGCGTGCCCAGTCCGACCAGCAGGGCGACGCTGGCGCCCAGTTCCAGCCAGGTGGCCATCGACCAGTTCAGCCCTGGGCCGAGCAACGAGAACGGCAGCGGGAAGCGCCCGCCGAGGTCGGCAAACCAGTTGCTGCCCTGCAGCTTCTCGCGGCCGGCTTCAAAGAACTCCCACGCCAATATCAGGCGCAGGCCCAGCGGTGCCAGCCACTGGCCGACACCGTCGATGCGGGAGAACAGGGGAGGGCGCACAGGGATCGCGGGAAGTGCGGTGGACATGCTGGTACCTCGCAGGGGGCAACTGGGTTGTGTGGCTCCATTTCGAGGCCTGGGCGTATCCCGCGGATTTCCGCGGGGGCGGCTTTTTGCATGGAACCGTTGCTGCCGCAGCGGTTGATACGTTCCGATACAAGCCGCGTCCGCGGGGACGCGTCGGCGCCAGGTCAGGGCTCGTCCTCCCACGCCGTGGGGGAATCGAACATGCCGGCCTGCAGCGGCACTTCGTCGGCGAACACGAAATCCGCCTGCGGCGTCGCACCTGTCGGCTCGGAAACGCCCGGGGCGGCCACGGTCCATGGGGCTCGGCGGAAGGATTGCTTGCCTGCCGGCACCGCAAGCAGATCGTCGCTGGACGCGATGTGCCCGTCTTGAGCGGTCGGGCCAGGCGGGGTCGCAGGTGCGCGGGCGTAAGCAGCAGGGACGGAAAGAGCGAGCGTCAGCAGGACGCCGAGGGTTGGAAGCAGGTTCATCGGAAACTCCGTGACGATGGCGGCGCCATTGCAGCGGTTGCCCGTATCGACGGTGTGTCGGCGCCACGATCGATTTGTATGTCCGTGTATCGGGACATGCGGCCGCCGCAGCCCGGCCCGGATTCATCGATCGTCGGCGCCGGTTCGTCGCGGTATCGGCGGTTTCGTCGGATCGGGTAACCGCGAGCCCGGGTGCCGCGCCATCCTTGGCCGTCCTGCGCAGAGCCTGGGGTCGTCATGCGAGTGAGCCAGTGGTGGGTGTCCGTGACCGTACTTGCGTTCCTGCTGGTGCCCGGGGCGGTCACCGGCTCGGATCGCGCAGCCGTCGTGCCCGGAGACCAGGCCGCGATCGATCGCCGCATCGAGGAGACGATGGCGCGGGCCGGGCTGGTCGGTGTCGGCGCGGCGATCATCATCGACAGGCAACTGGTCTGGTCGAAGGGCTACGGCTTCGCCGACAAGCAACGAGGGGTGCGCTTCACCGTCGACACGGTGATGAACATCGGCTCGATCAGCAAGACCGTCACCGGCGTGGCGATGATGCAGGCGGTGGAGGCGGGCAAGCTGTCCCTGGACCGGGACATCAATGCGTACCTGCCGTTCAAGGTCTCCAACCCGTCGCATCCCGGCGAGCCGATCACGCTGCGCCAGCTGGCGACGCATACTTCGGGCATCAGCGACCGCTGGGCGGTCTACCAGGGGCTCTACCATTGGGGCGGCGATGCGCCGGAGGTCCTGTGCGACTTCCTGCAGGAGTACCTGGTGCCGGGCGGCCGGGATTACTCGCCGGACAACTTCCTGCCGTTCAAACCCGGCAAGCACCGCGAGTACTCCAACATCGGCGCCGGCCTGGCCGGCTGCATCGTCGAGCGCGCGGTCGGCCAGAAGCTCAACGACTACACGCGCGAGCGCATCTTCGCGCCGCTGAAGATGGACCGCAGCGCCTGGTTCCTGTCCGAACTGCCGGCCGGTGTGCACTCAACGCTGTATGTCGCGCAGGACGAATTCAGCATCCCGATACCGCTGTATGGCGTGACCACGTATCCCGACGGTGGCGTGCGTACGTCGGTGTCGGACCTGTCGCGGTTCTTCATCGCGCTGCTCGATGGCGGCCAGTACCGGGGCACGCGGATCCTGGCGGAGTCATCGGTGGCGCAGATGCTGCGCTTCCAGTACACCGAGTCCGACAAGCCCGACAATGTCATCCTCGCGGAGAAGAACTCCGGCCTGTTCTGGTCGACCAAGTTCAACGTCACCCGCATCGGCCACGGTGGCTCGGACCCCGGCGTGCGGACCGAGATGCTGGCCGACCTCGCAAAGGACGTGGCCGTCATCGTCTTCGTCAATACCTCGTTGTCCGGGCAGGACGGCAAGGCCTATGCCGTCCTGCTGGATGAGCTGTGGCGACATGCGGAAGGACTGAAGGAGCAGGCTGGACAGCGCGGTCGATAGCCACGCCTGTCGTGTCTGGCGGTGGACCCCGACGCGACGAGCTGGAGCACGAGCCCTCACGGAGATTTCACGACGGTTGCCGCAGACAGGCATCCACGCCGCCGAGGAACCGACCATGAGACTACTGTCCGCAGCCGTCCTGCTTCTGCTGGCCACCGCCTGCCAACGCCAGAGCGCGCCCGCGCCGTCGCCACAGGCCGATGCCGCCAAGGCGGACGCCGCCTCGCAGGCAACCGCCGCACAACCGGCTGCCACGCCGCCGCCGGCGTCCGAGCCCGGCACGGTGCCTGTCAACGTCGACAACTTCGTCCGCGCCGAATCGGATCTCTACATCGCCGGCGTCGCCAAGGATGCCGGCGGAACCGGCAAGTTCTTCCATCGCCGTGAACTGACGCCGCTGGACAAGCAGACGGTCATCCGCATGAACCGCGACACGCTCTACTCCGGCGCGGTGTTCGACCTGGATGCGGGCCCGGTGACGATCACGCTGCCCGATGCCGGCAAGCGATTCATGTCGATGCAGGTGATCGACGAGGACCAGTACACGCCGCAGGTGATCTACAAGGCCGGCAAGCATGTACTGAGCAAGGACAGGATCGGCACGCGCTACGTCGTCGTCGCGGTGCGAACGCTCGCCGACCCGAACAACCCCGACGACATGAAACAGGCCCATGCCTTGCAGGATGCGATCAAGGTCGAGCAGGCGGGGCCGGGCGTGTTCGAGTCGCCGAAGTGGGATCCGGTCACCCAGAAGCAGGTGCGCGATGCACTGCTGGCGCTGGCGGCCGGCTTGCCCGACACCCGCAAGTCCTTCGGCACCAAGGCCGAGGTTGACGCGGTGCGACGCCTGGTGAATTCGGCCGCGGCCTGGGGCGGAAATCCCGACAAGGACGCGCTGTACCTCAACGCAACGCCGGCGCAGAACGACGGCAGCACGGTCTACCGGCTGCACGTCGGCGACGTGCCGGTCGACGGCTTCTGGTCGATCAGCGTATACAACGCCAAGGGCTACTACGAGGCCAATGACCGCAACGCGTACACGATCAACAACGTGACCGCCAAGCACAACGAAGACGGCTCGGTCGACGTGCAGTTCGGCGGGTGTGATGGCCAGGTGCCGAACTGCCTGCCCACCGCGCCGGGATGGAACTACCTGGTCCGTCTCTATCGCCCCCGTGCCGAACTGCTGAGCGGGAAGTGGACGTTCCCCGAAGCCCAGCCGGTCGGCAAATGACACCTGCGCAAGGGCGGCAGCCGAAGGGCTGCCGTTGCTAGTCGGCGCTGTCGCCCGACAGTCCGAGATCCCGCAGGATCAGTCCCAGCTCGCTCTGCACCGACTCGGCCAGGTCCGGCGGTGCGCGTTCGACGATGGCAGCGGCCATCCCGGCGAACCGACCGTAAAGGTCGTTGTCGGCAGGGGCTTGCTGCAACATCCGCTGGACCTCGTCCCGCAGTGCCTGCAGTTCGGCCTGGAGATCGGGCCAGGTGGGAGACGGATTCGCCATGGTGGCCGATGGTAGGCATCGGCACCGACGGAAGGAAGTGCTTGCTTGGCAACAGCGTGTTTCCCGGCGCGCATCCGGGCGCTTGCGCACGCGATGGGCAGCGCATGGTTGGCTGAACCGGGCATTGATTCGCTTTGCTCAACAAGGAAGTTCCGCCCGGCGAGCTACCGGCCGCATGTGCGGCCGTCTATACAAGCCAGAGGGCAGGCGTCGCCCGCTACAGGAGCACACCCATGTCCGACACCACACCGGTCCGCGATCCCGGCCAGGACGCCCTGATCGCCCCGCAGAACTGCGTCCTCGCCCTGATCGACTACCAGCCCGAACAGTACGCCGGCGTGGCGTCGATGGCCCATGACGAGCTTCTCGCCAATGTCACCCTGCTGGGCGAGGTGGCAACCGCCTTCGAAGTTCCGGTGGTGTTGAGCACCGTGTATGTGCGCCACGGCATGAGCGGAACCAACCCGGAACTGCGCGCCGCGCTGCCGGGCGTCGCGGAGATCGATCGCACCACCATGAATGCATGGGAAGACCCCGAGTTCCGCGCCGCCGTCGACGCCACGGGACGCCGCAAGCTCATCATCGCGGGACTGTGGACCGAAGTGTGCGTGGCCTTTCCCGTGATCGATGCCCGGCGCGAGGGCTACGAGGTCTATTTCGTCGTCGACGCCATCGCCGGCGTCAGCACGGCGGCGCACGAGGCGGCAGTCCAGCGCATGATCCAGGCCGGCGCGACCCCGATCACCGTGCTCGCCCTGGCCTGCGAGCTGCAGCGCGACTGGGGCCGGCCTGGCGCCGATCGGCTGCGCGTTGCGATGCGTGCATATTTTTCCGCACGACGCGGGCGGCGTTCCGGCTGAGATGGTTCCCGACGTCCGGGTTGTCGACAGTCCGGCAGGCGTTGCCGACGTCCAGTCACGAGGAAGGCAGACATGAGCCCCGCAGACACTGCTTCGAAGAAACCTCCCGTGCAGCTGCCCGAGGCTGACGGTGATTTCTACCAGTTCTCCCGGACACTGTCGGAAGAGGACAACGCGATTCGCCTGAAGGTCCGCGACTTCATGGAGCAACAGGTCCAGCCTGTCATTTCCGGATACTGGGAGCGCGACGAGTTTCCCTTCGAACTGCTGCCCGGTTTCAAGGCGCTGGAGATCGCCGGGCTGCCGTACCGCGGCTACGGCTGCGCCGGGCGCAGCACCACCCTGCTGGGCTTCGTGATGATGGAGATGGCGCGCGTGGACTCGTCGATGTCCACCTTCTTCGGCGTGCATACCGGCCTGGCCATGGGCTCGATCTACCTGTGCGGGTCGGAGGCGCAGAAGCAACGGTGGCTGCCGTCGATGGCGACCATGGAGCAGATCGGCGCCTTCGCGTTGACCGAACCCGATGTGGGCTCAGGCACCGCCGGTGGGCTGACGACGACGGCCAAGCGTGAAGGCGATACCTGGATCCTCAATGGCCAGAAGAAGTGGATCGGCAATGCCACCTGGTGCGATCTGACCGTGATCTGGGCGCGCGACGTCGACGACGGCCAGGTCAAGGGATTCGTGGTCGACAACCGCACTGCGGGATTCCACGTCGACAAGATCCTGCACAAGATGGCGTTGCGCGTGGTGCAGAACGGCCTGATCACCTTGACCGACTGCCGCGTCGGCGAGGCCGACCGCCTGCAGAACGCCAATACCTTCAAGGACACCGCGCGCGTGCTTGCGATGACGCGGGCCGGCGTGGCGTGGGAGTCCGTCGGTTGCGCGCGAGGCGCGTACGAGCATGCGTTGCGGTACGCGCAGCGACGGGTGCAGTTCGGCAAGCCCATCGCCGGTTTCCAGCTCGTCCAGGACCTGCTGTTCCGCATGCTCTGCAACATCACCTCGAGCCAGGCCGTCTGCGTGCGCTTGTCGCAGATGCAGGACCAGGGATTGATGCGCGACGAGCATGCCGCGCTTGCCAAGGGCGTGTGCACGGTGCGGATGCGCGAGACGGTGGGATGGGCGAGGGAACTGCTCGGGGCGAACGGGATCCTGCTGGACCAGCAGGTCGGCCGATTCGTGGCGGACGCCGAGGCGCTTTACTCCTATGAGGGAACACGCGAGATGAACGCGCTCATCGTCGGCAGGGCGATCACCGGCTTCAGCGCCTTCGTTTAGACTGCCGGTGCCCGTGGGCGCCACGGGCACTCCGGATCAGGGCAGGCGAGGAGAGATCCCATGGCCGACGATCTTGCCGCGGCGAATGTCAACCGGTCGTATCAGCTCGCAGCGTCGAGCATCGCGATTTTCACCTTCCTGCTGTTCTTCCTCTACCCGAAATTCAGTAGCGGCCAGGTCGACGCCTTTGCGTTCCAGGCCTCCCTGATCGTGATGGGCGTGGCGACATTCTCGTTCGCTTTTTCGTCCTTCTACTACTACGGGGCCTCGCTCGGCGGCCGCATCGACGATGCCGAGCGTGCCCGTTACTCGCGGCGGGCCGATCGCTTCTGGCTGCTCGGTTGCGTCCTGCTGTTCCTGACGCCGAGCCTGATCCTCTTCACGGTAGGGCTGGTGGTCGTGGCGTCTGCCTGGTTCGCGCTGTGGCTGGTGTACCTGTTCTTCGTATCGAGCTTTTTCCCTCGCATACTGACGACGAGCAAAGGCTGAAAGGGCGCCCGGCGGCGTGCTCCGGCCCGCGGTCTCGACCGGTGAGACAGGGTGCTGCTCAAGTGCCGCTGATCCGCCGGGGAATGCCCCTCGCGCGGCCACAGACGATCAGCTATGACCCGACCGCAGCTCGATGCAAACCTCGTTTTCGCCTGGCAATCGGCGCATTCCATCGCTCGCGGCTCGCCGTCGCCTGTGCACGACCGCGGCGGTTACCGGGTGGACACCCACTCGGAGAAGGAAACGAAGCGCTGGGTGTTCCCCGGGCTGTGCGACGGCCTGCGCGAAGTCGCGGATCAAGTCACGGCGCCACGCCACTACCTGAAGTTATGTGGCACCGACGCGGAGCTGCGAAGCGCACTGCCTGCCCGCTGGGACGTTCTGCCGGTGAACTATTTCATGATGGCGGCAGCAGGAGAATCCGATGCAAGGTCGCTGCCGCCCGGCTACAGGTTGGAGCTTCATCACGCCGGGTCCGTCTCGCGTGCCTGCATCTTCGCTGCCGAGGGCGGCCTGGCAGCCAGCGGATGCGCAGCGGAAGCTGCAGGCGTCTTCATCTATGACCGGATCGAGACGGCGCAGGATCACCGGCGAAAAGGACTGGGTATCGCGGTGATGGCCGCCCTCGGCGCCGCGAGGCGATCGGTGGCCGCACCGCAACTCCTGGTTGCGACGGAAGACGGCCGCAATCTCTATTCGAAGCTGGGTTGGACAGTGCTGGCCCCGTTCGCTGCGGCAACGATCGCGGAGCGTTGAACCGCTGGATAGCCGCCTCAGGCGGCTTCGGCCATCTCGTCCGCCAGGGAGCGCCAGCGCGGCAGCTTGTCGAGCTGGCCGACCGTGCGCAGGTACGCCTCGTCGACGTCGGTGTCGTTGACGATGGCCGCCGCCACATGCACGGCGCCGGCCACCCAGAATCCGCCGCGAAGCCGGGCCGGGTTCTGGTGGAAGGCCACGGCTTCGACGATCGGCGAGGGCAGGCCCCACAGGCCGAGCAGGTACGCACCTGCCACGCCGTGCGGCGTGGGGCTGCCGTCACCGGCGCTGCTGGTCATCGGTGGCAGCAGCAGGCCGACCTCGGCCAGCAGCCCGGCAGTGGCGGCGAGTTCCGCACTGGGGCCAGCGAGCAGGCGTCCCGCCAGTTGCGAAATGCGCAGTGCGCGGTCGCGCATCGCGTCGGCATCGGCCGAACTGGCGCCGGCGGAGAAGACCTCGTTCGCCAGCACCAGTTGCAGCAGCGAGTTCTGACCCAGGCGGGTCACCGCAGTGCGCAGGTCGCTGATCTCGCGCCCGCCGGAGTAGTAGGCGGAATTGGACAGGCGCAGCACCTTGGCGGCGACCGCAGGATCCTTTGCCACCGCTTCGACGACGCGCGCCGAGCTGGTGTCGGGATCGCGCAGCAGGCGCGTCAGTGCCAGGTACTGGCGCGGTGCGGCCGGCAGCGACCCGAGTTTGCCGATGGCGGTCTTCAGGCCCTGGTCCGACAACAGCGTGCGAAGTTCCATCACGCTCTCGACCGCCTCGATCAGCGCGAGTGGTTCCAGCGGTTCGGCCAGGACCCGGTGGCTGACCTCCAGCGCTTCCATGGCGTCCTCGTCGCTGCCGTTGTCCATCAGCAGGACCGCGATGGCATCGGGATGGCGCTTGCGCAGTTGCCCGAGCAGCGAGCGGCCATTGCTGGCGCCGACTCGGGACGCGCAGACCAGGATGTCGGGATTCCAGTCGCCCGTCAGTGCCACTTCGGCGCGGTCGGTCCAGGCAACGCGCCATTCCAGGCCCTGGTCCTTGAGCTCGTCTTCGACCTGCGCGGCATGGCCGCCCTCATCGCTCACCACGAGAATAAACACCGGGCGCCTACCGTAGTTGGTTGCAGTTGCCTCGACTAACGGCTGCGCGCGGTTGTACTGAAGGGCGCGATTCGCAAACTGCCAACACGGGCACAATTTTCCGGCAACCTAACCCTGGGCCTGGCGCGCCAGGTGCATGGGCAGGCGGGCACGGATGCAGGTGCCGCCGCCCTCGCAGGTCTCGATCTCCAACTCGCCACCGACCTGCTGCGCGCGCTCGCGCATGGTCACCAGGCCCAGGCCGTGCACGCCATCGGCGGCGATCCCGCTGCCGTCATCGGCAATCGACAATTGCAGGGTCGCGCCTTCGACATCGACCGCCAGGGTCAACGTGACCTGGCGCGCGGATGCATGGCGAAGGACATTGGTCAGCGCTTCCTGGGCAATGCGGAAACACGCCAGTTCGACCTCCGGGTCGGGCCGGTGCGGAAGCGGCGAAAGCAGCAGCTGCAGTTGCGGCTGGCCGGCGCGGAAGAGTTTGTCGGCCTGCCAGCGCAGGGCGGTCTCCAGGCCCAGCGTGTCCAGCTGCGGGGGGCGCAACAGCAGCGAGAGGTTGCGCAGCTTGGTCACCGTCTGGTCGGTCGTGGCGATGATCTCGGCGAGGATCTCGTCGCGACGCTGCGCATCGTCGTCGGTCTGGATGGCCATCGCGCCGAGCTTGATCGCGGTGATCGCCTGGCCGATGTCGTCGTGGAGCTCGCGCGACAGCGTGCGGCGTTCGTCCTCCTGCACGGTCAGCAGGCGCCGGGTGACCGCCTGCAGTTCCTCGCGCAGGTGGCTCTGCTGCTGGAGGCTGAGGTTGACCTCGCCATAGGCCTCATGCGCCCGCGTGGCGAGCTGGTTCATCGCCTCGGCCAGCGGTGCCAGTTCGCGCGGCACGCTGTCGGGTTCGACCGGCGGCGACTCACGGTCCAGGGCGAATCGCTGCATGCGATCAAGCAGTTCGTGGACGCTGCCGCCCAGGCGCTTCATCTGCATGCGCACGATCGTCAACACGCCCACGAGCACGAGCGCCAGCAGGACGAAGATCACCAGCATGTTGCGGCGCGACTCGGCGGCCACCACGCGGTCGGGCACCAGCAGCAGCATTCGCCAGCCGAGCTGCAGCGGCACGGCGCGGGCATAGGCATCGCCGCCGTCGCTCAACACGCCGGGCAGCCGGTGCATCCGGGTACGGTCGCTGGCGCGCTGCAGGGTCAGGATCGCCTGGTCGCGTGCGTTGTCGCCCAGCACATCGAGGGACCGGTAAGGCAGGCCTTCGCTGGCATGCACCACGGTCTGGTCGCGGTCGAGCAACAGCACCTCGAACCCCCGTGCCTGCAACCAGTGGCTGCGCAGCGCCGCGAAACCTTCGATCTCGATCGCGCCCTGGACCACGCCGGCGAAGCGCCCGTCGCGGAACACCGGCGCCGACACCGTCACCAGCGGATCCCCGCCCAGGTAACGGCCGCGGAACGCGTTGGAGATGTAGGCCTCCCCGGTGGTCCTTGGGCGGATGAAGTAGCTGCGATCGGCGACGGAGATGTCGCCAAGGCCGGGAATCTCGGGCTGGATCGTGCGGACATTGCCCTCGGCATCGGTCACCAGCAGCGAGGTGAAGCCCGGGTAGTGGCGGTGGATCTGCAGCAGGTCCTGCGCCCAGGCCGCGGAGTCGTCGATGCTGCCTTCCATGCTGCGCCGCTCGGCGAGCAGCTGCACGGGTACCAGGTGCAGCCGCAGGAAGTTGTCGACTTCGTGCCCGGTCGCTTCGGCCACCGCTTCCAGGTTCCTGCCGAACTGTTCGCGGGTGGTGGTGTCGCGTTGCCACAGGATCAGTGCGGCCAGGACCAGGACCGGCACCACCACGGCGACGAGGAGCAGGCGGGCGAACTCACGCAGCAGCCCGCGGCCTGGCGGGGTCATTGCGGGGAGGCCGGTCCTGGGCATGCGCCAAAGCTACCGGTCGATGCCGCCACCACGCAATGCCCCATCCGGCTCAAAACTCAGAACAGTTCGACGCTGCCTGCGTCCATCGACTGCTGCATGACCGGCTTGTGCGGCGGGCGCTCCCATTCGCCGCGCATCTGGGCGATGCGCTGGCCGAGCTGGCCAAGGGCCTGGCGGATTTCGGCGCCGCCGGCGCCGCTGCGGTGCAGGAGTTCCTGCAGCGCGGTGGCTTCGCGGTTGATCGCGCCCAGGCGCTCCAGGTGCACGTTGGCCGCGGTCAGCGCCTGGGTGGCAATGTCCTCGAACTGCAGCGAGCGCACGGCGTCGGCGACCGAGCCGTCGATGGCACGGCCGCACTCGGCGATCTCGCGCATGCCATTGCCCAGGCCGCGATTGATGCCATCGACGCGCTCGAGCATCGCCGCCGCCTCGGCGCGGGCACCGCGGCTGCGGTCGAGGTCGCGCGAGGCCATCTGGCTGACCGTGTCGCGGACGCGGGCGATCGCGTCCTTGGAGCTGTGGGCGAGCTTGCGGATCTGCTCGTTGAAGGCGGTGGAGCGTTCGGAGAGATTGCGCACTTCGTCGGCGACCACCGCGAACCCGCGTCCGGCCTCGCCTGCACGGGCCGCTTCGATGGCGGCGTTGAGGGCGAGCAGGTTGGTCTGGTCGGCGATCGACTTGACGTCTTCGAGCAGCGCGAAGATGCCGTCGAGGTGGCCGGCCATCGCGTCGATGTGGGTCACCGTGGTGCTGCTCTGGCCGCTGACGGCTTCCAGTGCCTCGACCAGTTGTTCCATCTGCTGGCTGGCCTGCAGGGCGAAGCGGGAGACGTCGACGCCGCCGCTGTTCTCGCCGTCGCCGGTACGGTCGATCAGGCGCGCCACCACATCGCCCTGTTGGCGCGACTTGCGGTTGACCGCCTCGAAACTGCCGCCGAGCCTGGCGACCGACTCGCGGATCAGCTCGCGGGTGCGTTCGATCTCGGTGCGCGAGCCCTGGACCTCGGCGCCGACGAAATTGCGCAGTTCGTCCAGCAGGCGGATCTGTTCGCCCATCAACGCCCCGTTGCCGCCCGACCTGAGCATGCTCCAGGCGAAGCCGAGCCAGGCCAGTGTCATGGCCACCAGCGCGCCCCAGCGCACCGGCGCGGCGAGATCGAAGGCCTCGGTGCAAACCAGGGTGAAGGTGAGCGCCAGCGGCGCTGCGATGCGAATCAGTACGCGCG
>JACZCZ010027247.1_pt1 | contig 23741 bp, 21 predicted proteins | sample 8641811 | NCBI WGS metagenome assembly JACZCZ01 (sample SAMN15324610, study PRJNA640507) | soil metagenome | isolation source: intercropping peanut in the first line | place: China: Luxin town, Laibin City, Guangxi Province | collected 2019-07-25 | depth 10cm m | reverse complement strand
GTGGGGTTGCCACGGGAATCCAGAATCTCGCGCGCGTAGACATCGCTGATCAGAGCCATGCTGCCTTCCTTCGTTGTGCACCGCGACGCACCGAATGACGCGTCCTTGTGAATTCGCCGCGCCAGAGCGGCGCATTTGAACGCCCGCGGGATAGATCCCCGACCCTGCCCTGTCAATCAGCACGGCGGCAGTCTGGATGCGGCTGCCGCAAGGGTTGCCTCGACGGCGAGAACCGGCGAATAGTCCCCGCCCATGCCGGTCACGTTGTTCATTCCTTGGTTCCGCGCGGAGTCGTGGGACATCCCGATCCCCATCATCGACAAGACCTTGCCGATCCAGCCGTTCGGCATCCTGGTCGCGATCGGCATCCTGTTCGGTGCGCGCATCGCGGAGTGGCGCGCCGAGAAGGAAGGCGTGGACCGCGCGATCATCGCCGACCTGGCGACGTACACCGTGCCGACCGGCCTGATCCTCGCGTACTTCCTCAACGCGGCGTTCTACGAGCCCGAGGTCCTACTCGAGATGGCGCGCGACCCACGCCTCTTGTTCAAGAAGTACCTGGGGCTCTCGTCGTATGGCGGCTTCATCGGTGCGGCGCTCGGCGGCCTTTGGTTTCGTCACAAGAAGCGCATCTCGATGACCGTCGTCGGCGATCACGCGGTGTACGGGTTTGTGTTCGGCTGGTTCTTCGGCCGCATGGGTTGCTTCGTGACTCACGATCACCCCGGCGTCGTCACCGACTTCTTTCTCGCCGTCGACAACTACTGGGGTCGCGGTGAGCCGCGCCATGATCTCGGTTTGTACGAAGTGTTCTGGTGCTTGGTGATGATGCCGATCCTGCTTTGGCTCGCGCAGAAGCGACGACCGGCCGGCTTCTATGTCGGCTTCGTCTCGCTCTGCTACGGGCCGGTCCGTTTCCTCCTCGACTACTTACGCGAGACGCCGGACATGAACGGCGATGTGCGCTACGCGAACCTGACGCCGGGCCAGTACGGCTCGATCTTCATCACGTTGTTCGGCGTCTACATGCTGTGGCGCGCGTTCAACGGCCCTGAGATCGGGTTGTACTTGGACGGCGCAGCACCGAGCTCAAGCCCGAAGGCGTCCGCCAAGGCCTGACGTCGCGGCCACCCCTGTGCGTTCCCCAGCCTCACGCCGTACATTTCCTGGGTGCGGGGCGTTCAATCGGGTGTCGTCGGGGTCACAGTTTCCATCACGCTGCACGCGCTGGTGATGGTGTGGCTTCCCAGCGCGCATGACATGCCGATCGCGGGGCAAGTGAGCAAGCCAGCGGTGCCGGAGACAAGCACGTCGCCGACGCCAACGTTGGGGAGCGCGATCACGCTGGAAGTGTTGGCTGCTCCGCCGCGCGTTGGGGCACCCCGCAGCGATGGGGCGCTCGACACCAATGGCAATCGAGCCGGGGGCGACCGACGTTCGGAGCAGCGCACCTGGCTGCTCGACCAGAGTCACGCCCTCACGCTCGACGACTCGACCCGCAATACCGACCACGCCGCGCAGACCCAGCGCATCGACACCGCGCGCGATCGCGCCAGTGAAGAGAACCGACGGGCGACTCTGCATCCCAGCGATCAGACCTTTGTCGCCACCGGCAGCGGTTGGGTCCGGCAACGCGGGCAGCTCGGACTGAGGGAAGCGGCACCCGGCCAAAACACGGCGCCCGCGACGATCCACGCCGAGGGGCGCGCGCTTCGGGCGAACGAAGGATCACGCAGCGTCGCAGCCAGCACGGTCGGCACCAGCGCACCGCAACCAGACGCCTCACGCGGGCGCTCACGCAGCCATGGCGCACTGCAGAGCCAAGCGGTTCCAATGATGCACGCGCGCCCAGATGTTGACCCCGGTCCGCCCGCGACACTCGCCAGCGCCACGGGACGTGTCCGAGACAACCGGAACGCAGATCTGCGCGCGGCGCAGCTGATGCAATCGTTTGTGCAGGCCGGCGCCTCAGGCTCGCAACGCGCCCAGGGACGCGGTGGCCAAGGTCTCGGTGCCGAGCCGGGCGCAGGCGTCGATCGGAAGGCCGGCAGCCGGGCGCAGGTATTTGGCGAGGGTGGCGAGGGCGAGCCTGGCGGCGAACGCTACATCCGCTGGTACGCGGAGCAGCGCAGTCGGATCACGCGCGTCCTGGTGTTTCCGCGGAGCCGCCAGCTCGCGATGGACCAGGGGACGACGCTGCTGCGCTTGTGGGTGGGCCGCAATGGCGGGCTGTTGGAGCGCCCGTCCGTGATGCGTTCAAGCGGGTTCGACGATCTGGATCAAGCGGCCCTGACGGCCGTGATGCGCGCGGTGCCGTTCTCCCCGCTGCCGGACGACATCGCGCCTGATAGCCAGCGCATCCGCCTCACCGTGCCAATCGAGTTTTGGAACCCAACGGTTCACTGACGCGCTCCGTAGATCGGCCAAGTGACCAAAATGCGTCCGGAATCTGAGCGATCAGTGACAACGATGTCGCAGGTGTGACCGCTGTAGGCTGACCTCAGGAGTCAACGGCGTCGCGCTCAGATTCTGTTTTTCCTGGTTATTTCGCTGAGTTAGCGTGTGCGAAACAACGACAGCGATTGTCGGCTTAGGACTTGCACGCGTGACGACGATGCGGCAAAACGCCGCGGGAAGCTCGGGAGTGTTGGATGGCCAACACCCGGGTGGTCGACCAACGAGAGGGCCCGGCATGGGGCCGCGAGGGAGAACAGAACAATGAAGCTTAACCTTGTGACACTCAGCACGATCGTGATGCTCGCGATCGCTGGCGTTGCCTGTGGCGACGACGACGGCGCGGCCGGCACCAGCGGCACCAGCGGCAGCGGCGGCACTGGCGGCACCGGCGGCGAGATGGACTCCGGTGACACGGATTCCGGCGACACCGACGCGGGCAACTGAACGCTCAACGTTTTTGAGCAATGGAAGCGGCGAGGTTCTGAGAGCCTCGCCGCTTTTGTTTTAACCGTGGCTACTTCGCCGCTGGCATCGCGGTGCGCAGGTCACGACCGACGTAGTGACGCGGCACAGTCTTGCCGAAGAAGCGCAGCGCGGTCGGTGCAAAGTCCACCAAGTCCGGATTCGCCACCGGCAGCGGCCGGTTGCTGATCAGGATGCCCGGTGTCTCCTCCACGTCGCTCGCCGCGTGATCGCCGCTCCACTTCTTCGGGTTGTCGGCGAAGAGCCCTGCGGGTGCGCCGCCGAGGATCGTTTCCCAACTGGTGCGATAGCTCTCGACGAATGCGACCTGAAGGTCGGGGGCATCCGCGCTCCGTCCGCCGACAAACACCTCGCTCCCTAGATACACCGCGCGCACCACCGGGACGTCACCCTTGTCCGTGTCACGCAACGCGAGCAAGCCGGTGCGAATCTGCTGTGCGATGGCGGGCGCGTCGTCGCGCGAGACGATGCCCGAGGCTTCGCGACCCCGAAGGTTCAGATAGATCTGGCCGGTACCGAGCGCGTAGGCCTTCGTCTGCGACCAATCCACGTCCAACAGGAACTCGCGTCCGGTCTCGGCGTTGTGGCGCAGAGTAAGCAGGCCCTGCTGCCGCAACCATTGATTCACGTGCAAGCCGCGGCGGTAGCCGTGAAAGCCATGGTCCGACATGATCAACAGCGTGTCGTCGGGTGAAAGCTTGGCCAGCACCTGCGCCACGGTCGCGTCCATGCGGCGGTACTCGTTCTCGATCGCGTTGCCGAACTGCCTGGCTTCCTCTGCGTTGTAGGTCGGGTGCTCCGGATCGATGAAGCGATAGAACATGTGACCCACGCGATCGGTCGCGGTGCTCACCCACAGCAACAAGTCCCAGTCCGACTTGTCGAGGTGGCTCATCAGCATCTGACGACGTTGGACTTCGATCGCATCCATGTCTGCCAAAAACAGCGCCTCATCGATCACCTCCGCGTTGAGCGCGCTGGTGTCGTGATCCCAACCGACCGTCTTGTACAAGCCACCGAGATCCTCCGCGAGCTGCGCAGCGAACGGGTTCGGGTACGTGAACGGCGAATACGGCGCACGTGGATGCATGCTGATCGGCGTGACGAACAAGCGCGTGCGTGGCGCCGCCTCCAACGCGATCAAGCGCAGCGCGCCTTTGATCTCATGGGCGTCATCCTTGAACGTCACCTCGATGAACGGGCTCGCTTCCCGCAACGTCAAGGGCACGTCCTGGTCGGCGATCCGCACGACCATGTCGGAGCCGGCTTGGCCCGTCTTCACATCGACCGGGATCGTGATGCGCTTGCCGCCGCTGCCGCTCGGGCCTTCCAGCCCGAAGCGCCCCACGCCCGCAGCCATCGCGAGCTTCACCATCGCGCCGCCGCCCGGCGGTGATTTCACCTGCGCGTCGGTAACGTCGGTGCCGACGTACGTGAACGTGCTGTTGGTCTCCCGCAAATCAGGCACGCCGAGGCCGCTCAACATCCGGCCGTCGCGCATCGGATCGGGCGGAAAGCTGTACGGCACGTTGAGCGCCACCACACGCACGCCCTGATTGCCCAATGTCTGCCAAAACGGCTCGCCGGTACGGAGGTTCTTCGCCACCGGCGGCCCGGACGGCTGCGCGACGAAGCTCGTGGTTGCCACGCTCGGAATCACGGGCATCGGACCGGGACGCAACGTGCGGCCGATGAAGTCGAAGATGCCGTGATCGCCCGGACGCGTTCCGGTGGAAAACGAGTTCCACGCCACCGGCGACTGCGGCGGGTTCGACGAGCGCAAACGAAAGAACGACTTGCCACCGTTGGCTTCCATCATCTTCTTCAACGTGGGTAGCTTGCCTTCGTTCGCCCAACGCTCGACCCAACGCGGATCCACGCCATCGAACCCAAGAATGACCAGGCGCCCGCTCGGCTTCGCCTGCGCTTCGGTGGTCGTGGTCTTTCCAGATTCGGGCGTTGGGCGTGTTGGCTTGGTCGGACAGCCACCGAGCGCAAGACACAACATCGAACCGAGCAACGACTTCACGAACGTGTTCTTCATGGCGCGCGGACTATATCCTCTCTCGCTGCATGCACTTGCACCTGCTTCCGTTCTCGACGCTCGCCCTGCTCTGCTCCCTGCTCTCGGCCTGCAGCAATCCGACCGCCGATGCGCAGAAGGCCAAGGCCGCGCGCGCGCCGGTGTTGCCGCCATCCAGCGATCCGCTCGATCAGCTCTTGGCCCAGCAAGCGGCCAAATACGCTGGCGGGATGGTCGTGCACGACAACGCGTTCCGCGGCGATCTCGGTCAGGGCGAGCAACACGATTTCCTGGTCGTGCTGGTCGGCGGCCATTGTTACAAGGCGGTCGGGGTCGCGGACACCAACGTCAACGATCTCGATCTGTCGCTGGTCGACCCCAATGGGTCCCAGGTGCAGCAGGATGTGGCGCGCGATGCCTTTCCGGTGCTCGGGCAAGAAGCGCCGCTGTGTCTGCAGGAGCCGGGTGCCTATCGCTTGCACGTGCGCATGCGCGAGGGCGCCGGCACGTTTTTGGTCCGCTTCTTCAAGACCGACGAGTGAGCGCGACGCAGCCCGCGGGTCATCGTTACGGCGATGGCTGCGCGGGCGGCGGTGATGGCGACTGCGACGTGTTGAGCGTCGCCTCGATGCGCGCAGTGAGATCTTCCAGATCGCTGGCGTTCGGAACGCGTGTGCCATTGAGAAACATGGTCGGCGTCCCTTCCACACCGAACGCAACGCCAAGCTGGAAATCAGCGTCGACCGCCTCCACGTAGGTCTGATTGTCGAGCGCGTGATTGAGCGCCGTGACATCGAGCCCCACCGCGCGCGCATGACGCGTCAGCGAGTCGCGATCGAGCTGATCCTGATGCGCGAACATCCGGTCGTGCAGCGGCCAGAACTTGCCTTGCGCGGCAGCGGCCAACGAAGCCTCCGCCGCGACGTGCGCATTGCGATGAAACGACAGCGGGAACTGGCGGAACACCAGGTGAACCTTGTCGCCATAGCGCTCGATGATCGCGTGGGTCGACGCGGCGGCCCCAGCGCAGAACGGACATTGAAAATCAGAAAACAGCACGATCGTGATCGCCGCGTTTCTCGGGCCGTGGGTCGCCGCTGCGCCATCAAGCAAGCGCGCCATCTTCTCGGGCGTCAGCGGTTGGTTCCGCGCCTCGTAGGACTGCAGATCAGCCAGCACCTCGCCGTAGTGGTCGAGCATCGCGTCGCACTGAGTCTTGGTCAGCTCCTGCTTGCGCTGACGCACGAGGCCGCAGGTCTCGGTGGTGGGCCCGATGTCGTTGCACAAGCGCTCGGTCAGCGTCGCGCACGCTTCACCGCTGTCAGCAGGCGCGGCTTCCTCTGTGGCGGGTGCGGTCACAATCGGCGTCAGCGTCCGATTCTCTGCTGAGCTGGATGCTCCCTGGCCACTCGCGCCGCCACCACACGCGCTCAACAAGCTCCACGCCAACAGCCACCCACGCACATCGCCTCGCGACATCGAAACCCCTACAAAAAAAACGTGTTGATGATCTTGCGGTACGCCGCGGACAAGAGCGGTAAAGGCGACACCAGACCGGACGGGAAATCGTAGTAGTCGAGGAGATCGACGACCTTGCCATCCTTCGCGCGAACCACGCTTGCCATCGGCGTCGAAAACGTCGGACCCACCGCCATCTTCAGGTGCATGAGGTAGGTCATGGTGAAAGCGCGCTCGTCGCCGTCGATACGGAACTCGGTGAACGCCACGTGCTTGTATTGCTTGAACATGCGCACGAACAACTCGCGCAACGGATCGATCCCGATCGTTTCGCGGAAGGGATCCCGGAAGTGCACGTCTTCGGCAAACAACGTCGGTAGCAGATCGAGCGCCCGCTCTCGCTCGACCGTGCAGGTCTCGTAGAAGCGCTGCAATCGTTCAGGCAGAGAGCTCATGGCGTGTCTTCCCTTTCGTGGCGGATTCCGCCGGCAACCACTCGGCCGGTGAGAAGCGCGGTGGCTGCACGGTCAGCGTGCCTGCCGTTGCCGCGATCATGTCGCGCGCCAACGCACGCAGCTCGGTGCAGAACGCAGCCAGCGTCCATTGCCCAAACAACGTCGACGCGCCTTCGTAGTGCTGCAGCTGGTACTCCTCGAACGTCGCGACGTAGCTGGCATAGGCGTTGGCGTAGCCGTTGATCACCGTGTGCGTCACACCACGGCTCGACAGCGCCGACAGCACCGCCGCGCGCATACGTCGCCCACTCACGGTGGTGGGCTCCACAGGCACGCCAACGATCGACAGTGAGCCAACCCGCAGCACTTGAATCGGCAGCACCTGTGGGACCCACGGTCGATTGCCCATCACGCCTGAATCGAGCACCGCGCTGTAGTACGCCACACGTCGATCGGGGATGTAACGGAAGCCCGGCGGCTGCATCGGCAAGAGCGTCATGATGTTGCCCCTTGCGCCGCGCCCGAGATCGAAGAAGCGCGCTTTGGGTCCGTGCATCGTGCGCCAATCGGCGGCGGTACGCTGTCGACGTCGCCAGGCCACCGCGCGCGAGAATAGGCCGTTGTAGTTGCGCGCAACGAAGCCGGGCCCCGGGCCTTCCAAGGTCCCGTAGGCGAAGCCGAGGCCGAGGCACGCGGTCGACGTGGTCTGTCCTTCGCGACCGTTGGCGAACTCTGCATCGACCGTCAGCGCGCTAAAGTCGCGATAGCGCACCTTGGCGTCCAGCGTCGTATCCAGCTGAGCACCGCGCGTCTCGGTCTCGACGAACAGGTTCCAGGCGTGGCGCGCTTGAATCTCGCCCGCAAAATCGGCGCTCTCGAAGTCGTCGTCGTGGCGCCCGATCAGCAACCGACGTCTTGGCGACCAGCGGAAGTTCGGTGTCACGTCGCCGGCGGCTTCCTGCGCAAACACCGCCACGAACGAATCGGGCCGCCCCGACAACGCATCGCCCCGCTGCTCACAACGTCGCGCGGCCAAACCCTTGTTGTCGGAATGAAGCTGCGTGTTCTCGTGATGAATGCTGGTGCCGTGCGTCGGAAACCAACACACGAACCCGCAGGGTCCGCGCCCGATTTGATCGACGCGAAGCAGCGTCATCGTGCGATCGACCGCCTCGTCGCTCCGTCCGTGACGAATCGGCTCCACGTCTGCGTTGAGGTTGTAGGCCTCGAGCGAACGATTGAACGCCACCGCTTCGGTCAGCGGCACCGATACCCGACTGAGCCGCAAGGTGGACGGCGCGAGCTGCGACAACGCGCGCTCGATCGCCTGCACCACGCCGTGCGCGATGCCATCCAGCACCTTCCGCGAAAACCCGGGACCCGTCACGCCGTAGAACAGATAGTCCGAGTAACCATTGGGCGCGCTGTGTGTATGCGTCGCCGTCAGCATGATTTCGTGCTCGCCGAAACCCAGCTCGCGCTCCGCAAGCAGCTCAATCACGCGCTGCCGTAAGCGCTGTGAGATGAAGCCCAGGTCGGCGCAGACGTAGGCGAGCTGTCGACCGTCGTGCGGCTCTCGTAGCACCAGCGCGCGCGCGAACAGCGGAACCGCCACGCTGGTCGCCACGTTGTTCGGTTGTCCCCACCCGAACATGCACATGCCGTGCTCGTAAACGGTGATGTCGGCCTTGCCCATGCCCGCAAGCCACTGATGCGTCATCAGATGCCTCCGAGATCCAGCGCGCTGCGCCAGTAACGCGTGAGGAACACGCCGTCAGGATCGAGCCGCGCGCGCTCCGCCATGAAGTCGTCCCAACGCGGCGTGGTGCGCCGGAGGTGACGCGCGCCCAAGGTCACATCGCGCGGCAGGTACTTGCCCCAGTGCAAGCGATAGTCGTAGTCGCGCAGCAGCTGCCAGAACTGCGGAAACCACTCGCGCGTGGGGTCGCCCGGATTGCGACGAAACCAGAACAGGTCGATCCGCAGCGAATCGCGCCCGTAGCCGGGATGCATCCACGAACGACTCGCTCGCGCCGCATAGACCTCGCAGATGAATGCGCCGGTTGTCGCGAAGCCGCCGCGATCGTAGAGGCCGCGCAACGCGCGCATCACCTCACCGGTGCGGGAGAGCGGAACCCAGATCTCCGTGAAGTCGGTCGGCAGGCTCGCCTCCGACATTTGGTTGTCGAGCGGCAAGCCGAGATGCCAGCTGTCCCAGAACCGTTGCGGACCGCTGACCGGGACGAACTGCTGCAGCACCGCGGGCAACAGCCGCTGCGAGAACAAACGCGCCACGTTGGCGCGCACACCCAAGGTCGAACGCGCGGGCAACATGGACGCCGCGCGCTTGGATTGCGCGATGGCATCGTAGAACAGACCACCCATCGCCTGCGACGCTTGATTCGCAACCCATGTGGCACGCGCGCCGAGCCCCAGGTCGCCCAAGGCCGAATAGCGCTTGGGTGTGAGAGCGCCACGTGCCCCCGTCGCCTCCGTGTAGTCCGCGGTCTGCATGCGTCGGGCTTGCCAGCTCACCACACGCCGCACGCCTTCCTGCGGCCACCACATCAGGCGCGCGTACTCGGCTGTGCGCAGGAATCCCTCGAGCCCACCGTCACCGTCGCCGAACAGCTCGTATGCACAGCCGGCTTCGGTGGTGATGTCTTCGCGACCGATGATGTCGAAGCGCGCTTGGCATTGCAGCGTCACTTTCGAGATCACGCCGAGCAAGCCCATCGAGCACAGCGCGGCGTCGAACAGCGGGTCCCGGTCGCGGTGAAGCTCGTGAATCTCGCCGGTGCCGTCGATCATGCGCAGGGCGACGACGCAGCTCTCGCACCCATGTTGGACCGAGCCGCCGCAGGAGCCGGTCATCAAGAAGCCGGAAATCGTCTGGTGCGTGACGCCGCCGAGATCGGGCAAGGCCCAGCCGCGTGCGTCGAGCTGCGCGGTCAGGCTGTTGTCCCAAGTGGAGGTACGCGTGGGGTCACGCGGATCCAAGCCGAGATGACAGCCGGCATCGACCGTGACGCGCTGCTGCGCGATATCGAACACCACTCCCACGTAGCGATCGAGCATCACGTCCACATGACGGCGCTCACGCGCGCCAGCGTCGTCGGTATAGATCGCTGCGCCGACGGAGTGCCCTGAGCCGCGAACGCGCAGTTGCCTGCCCTCACGACGCGCGTAGCGCACCAACGCCGCCAGCTCGTCTTCGGAGTCCGGGTGAAAGAACCCGTCGGCCTCACGCTCGAAGGACTGCGGCGCGCCGATCGATTTCACAGCACCGCCTGCAGCTCGCGGCTCGCGCGCTCTTCCGGTGCGCCGTACCAGTCCGTGTCTGGACGCGCGTCGCCCACGGCAACCGGACCGCCATCGAACGCGACACGCTGCGCCGGATAGATGAACGTGCGGAACACGTAACGCAGCAACGAGGCTTCGTTCAGCCGCGGGTCCATCTGCTTCTCGACCAAGCGTGCGTGCCCGGCCGGCAAACGGCTCCAGTGCAGTGTCGGGACCTGATGATGCACCGTGTGGTAGCCGTTGTTGAACGTCCACCAGTTGACCAGCTTGCCGGTGAAGTTGCGCGAATGGTTGTAGTGCGAGCGCGGATCGGCGCCTTGATGCTGCAGCAGGTTCATCGTCACGATGCCCCACGCGGCATACGCATGCGGGATCATCACGAACACGATCAACTTGCGCCAATCGTAGAGCGCGAGCGCGATCATCGCGACGACCAAGACGACTGCTTCCAAGATCAAGCCACGACGCCAACGCGGGCGCCGGTTCCACGCGAACATCACGTAACCGATCTCGGTCTTCCACAGCGCGCCACCGATGCGTGCGGCAAAGGTGAGCAAGTTGATCAAGTTGGGCGCGTCCATCGACTTGCTGGTGCGCATGATGTCCCGCGTGGTCTCTAGGTAGTCGTGGTGCGACAGATTGTGCGCGGGCACGAACGCGCTTGTCGGATGGCCGTAGACCAACGACAAGACGCAGCGCCAGATCGTCTCGAGCACACGCGCGCCAAACGTTGGTGAGTGGACCGCATTGTGGGCTGCGACCGCGCCGAAGAACGAGCCGATGCTGGTGGCGATCACGAGCGCGACGGTGGTCAGCGACAGATCGAGCGGACGCCACCAAGCGAAGACCTCGAGCGCGATCCAAACGCCGATGAAGCTCAGCGTGCGACGGTCGGCGGTGTAACGCAGCAAGCGACGCGGCGAACGGATGCCGGTCACCTTCACGTAGGACGCGCGAGAGAGCGACGAGAGGCCGGGAATCGCCGAGTTTCGCGAAGGATCCGTGCCCGAATACGGCGCCATACAACACCTGCCTTGGCGCGTTGACTACCCAGAACCGGGGGCGGAAGGCAACCCGGTCCGACGGTGGACGCCGTCGTCACCTCGCCGCATGCTGCCCGCCGTGTCGACGTCAACCGACAACGCGCCCGCGGCAGGCTCGCTCCAACGCTGGGCATATGACTACGTGATCAGCGAGTCGCTGGCGCACAAGCTTTCGCCGCCGCCGATCCCCGTGCACGTGTTGGACGACGCTGCTCCCCTGCGCATCGCGCGACCGGGACGACCACCGGAGCTCGTCGCCGCGCAGGACAAAGCAAAGTCGCCGCGTCCAGGCTCCTTGCACGTGCCGAAGAAGCGCGCGCAGCAACTCCACACGTTCTTTCACCATGAGCTACAAGCGGCCGAGCTGATGTGTTGGGCCGCGCTGGCGTTTCCGGAGACGCCGGCATCGTTCAAGCGCGGCTTGATCAACATTTGCCACGACGAGATCCGCCACATGCGCGCATACGCCGCGCACATCGAGACGCTCGGACATCGCATCGGTGATTTCACTGTGCGCGATTGGTTCTGGGCGCGCGTGCCCAACGCAACGACACCGGCTGCGTTTGTCGCGGTGATGGGGCTCGGCTTCGAAGCTGGCAACCTCGATCATACGCAGCGCTTCGCGGAGCGTTTTCGCGCGGTCGGCGACGAGCGCGGGGCGGCGTTGCAAGAACAGGTCGGGCTCGAGGAGGTGGCGCACGTGGCGTTTGCGGCGCACTGGTTCCGACAGTTCACAGGAGAGCTCAGCTTCCGTCGTTGGAGCGAGAGCCTGCCCGAGCCGTTGTCACCGATGGTGATACGCGGCGATCCGATCGATCGCGCGGCGCGCACGAACGCTGGGCTCGACCAACCTTTTCTCGACGCGCTGGAGCGATGGCAACCCGTCTTGCGTGGCTCCTGAATCTCGACGCGGACCTGGAGCTTCAGGATCCCGTCGCCTACCGCGATCAGGCGATGCCGCTCGAACGCGCGCTTTCGTTGCGCCCACGAATGCAGGACTTGGTCGCTGACCACGACGTGATCTTGGGCGCTCCACCCCATCACGTGACAGGACACAGGTCCCCTTTACAGGCATCTGGAGCGGGGGACTCTCATCCGCGCAACCCGTGGGGTGAGGTCGCGTTGGCCTTTTGCCCGACGCCATCGGCGCTTGCGCAGATCAAGGCGCATGGGTTTACACCGCCGGATGCACCCTCGTTCGAAGTGATCCGCCGCGTGAATGATCGGCGCTTCAATGCTCAGGTCGGGCAGACGTTGCCGGGTGCAGCGTTCGTCGACGACATGCAGACACTGGAACGCCACCTGGCCGCGCCGTCGCCCAGTGGCAATCATGTGATCAAGCGCGCGTTCTCCTTTGCCGGACGCGAACAACGACGCGTGCGTGATGGCGTGCTCGATCCATCAACGCGTGGCTTCTGTGAGCGCAGCTTCCGTGATGGCGAAGGTGTGCAAGTCGAGCCGTGGGTGGACCGCCTGCTCGACTGTTCCATGCACGGTTACGTGCTGCGCGATGGCCGACTGCTGTGCGGCGAGGCGCGCGTGCAGCAGATCGATGCCATGGGGCGCTTCCTCGGCATGGTGATCGACGTCGCAACGATGAGCGACACAGAGAGGTCTGCGCTGACCACGGAGATCACGCGCGTCGGCACAGCGCTACGCGACGCCGGCTACTTCGGCCCGTTCGGCATCGATGCGTTCCGCTACCGCCACACCGACGGCACGCTCGGCTTCAACCCGCGCTGCGAGATCAACGCCCGCTTCACCATGGGTTATCCACGCGCGCTTCTGCTGGACGCCCTCAGTCTTTGATGCGCTGGAGCGTGCGTTCGAAGTCGGCTGCGGTGAGGCCCATGTCGTTGGCGATGCCGCGCAGGCTCCACAGCTCACCTTCGGCGACGCTCTCGTCGGCACCTGCCACGTCCACCAACATGCGCAGCACCTGCAGACACAGGTCCTTGTCGCCCAGGCCGTGCAAGGTCGCCGCGTAACGCTTGGCGGCGTCTTCGGTCACGGTGTCGACGTTGATCGTGAGCGCCGCGGTGATCACTTTGCGATCGCCTTCGGTCATGCCGTTGAGCGTCATCAGCTGGCGCGTCACCAGCTCGCGCTCTTGCTTCTGGAACTTGCGATCCGAGAACGCGACGCGCGCCAACAGCCCCGTGATCGCCGTCACACGCGCGACGTTCTTGGCATCGGCGCCGTCCATCTGCGCCGCGATCGCATCCGCCAACGGCTCTTCCCCAAACCCGAACCCATTGTCTTTGCTCATGGGCAGCGACTCTACGACTGGGTCAGGGTGACGTGGAAGGCACCGTCAGGCTGTTTCTTGATCCACAGGTACGGCAGCGAGATCGGGTACTTGCGCTTCATGAGCTGCACCACGCGTCGCATATCCTCGGACGCGGTGACCTGCTTGGCGGTGCCCTCGAAGACCTCGTCGCCGATCTTGAGCGACACCTTCGGGTTGGCGAGCACGTTGGCGATCCACTGCCGCTTCATGTTCATGGTCTGCAGGTTGATGTGATCGCCGTCGACGGTGAACCAGATCGTCACGTGATACGGCTTGCCGGACTTCCGCCCAACGTGCGTGAGCTTCAGCGTGGACTTGCCTGCAATGCGCGCGAGGCGCGCAGCGAGATTGGAAGACGAGGCGTCGGTCATGGCGCCGAGAGGCTAACGCGTCCGGCTCCTGCTCACGAGCGCGCCTAGCGCTCGAGCAATCCCCACAGCGCACCCGCGCTGAAACCTGCGCCGCTGACGCTGACGAAGGTCTCCACATAGCGGCCCGCCAAGGTCGCCCACACCGAGTCCGGTTGCAGCACCGCCGCCAGCGCCGAGCCCAGCCACACCATGCCCACCACGATCAGCACGCCCCACGCCCCCAGCTTCAACATGCGACGCCCACGCGCGGGCGAACGCCAGCGTAGCAAGAGCGCGACCGCGAGCATCGCAAGCCCCGCGTACAAGGACCAACCGATCACCAGCCCGTAAAGCACCGCCATGAACGAAGCCTAGGGTCAGCCAGCCTTCACACCAAAGCGTTTCATCACGGCGTTGGCCGCGTAGAAGCCGCACATGCCGTGGACGCCGCCGCCCGGTGGAGTGGAGGCGCTGCAGATGAAGAGCTGTGGGTTGGGCGTGGTGTACGGGTTCCAGCGTGCGACGGGGCGCGTGAACAACTGCGTGATGTCCGCGGCGCCACCGGTGATCGCGCCGCCCTTGTAGTTGACGTTGCGGCGCTCGAAGTCGGCGGTCGACAGCGTGTGTCGCGCCAGGATCAAATCGCGGAAGCCGGGTGCGAAGCGCTCCATTTGTTGTTCGATGCGATCGGTCATGTCGACCGTGGAGCCGTTGGGCACGTGGCAATAGGCGTAGCCCGTGTGCTGACCGGCGGGCGCACGGCTGTCGTCGAACTGGCTCTGCTGCGTGACCATCACGAACGGTTTCGCGTGGTGCTCGCCCTTCCATGCGCTCTGTTCGGCCTCGGCGATCTCAGCGAGCGTGCCGCCCACGTGCACGGTCGACGCTTCCAGGCAGCGCGGGTCCTTCCAGGGAATCGGTCCCGACAACGCCCAGTCGAGCTTGAACACGCCGGGCCCGTACTCGTAGCGCGACAGGCGCTTGAGGTAGCCGCTCGGCAGGCGATCACGCGCGATCGACGCCAGCTGAGCCGGCGAGGTATCAAAGACGTAGGCGCGCGCCGCCGGCAGTTGATCGAGCGACGTGATCAGCGCGCCAGTTTCAAACTTCACGTTCAATGTTCTGGCGTAGCTCACCAACGCCTGCGCCACGCTGCGCGAGCCACCGCGCGCAATCGGCCACTCTTCCACATGACCCGCAACGGCGAAGACCAAGCCCACCGCAGCCGTCATCCACGACGACAACGGCAAGATCGAGTGCGCTGCACAGCCCGCGAACAACCCGCGCGCGGCCTCGTCCTTGAAGCGTGAGCGCGACACGGTGACTGCCGAGCGCAACCCGGCGAGACCAAAGCGCGCCATGTGAAACGGCGCCTTCGGGATCTGCAGCGGCGCGAGCAGATCACCGAACAGCACATGCGGCTTGCGCAGAAACGGCGTCACGAGCTTCGCGTACGCGCGCGCATCGACGCCGAGCGTCTCGCAGGTGCGCTCAACCGACCGATACAAGATCGCCGCTTCGCGATCAGCCAGCGGATGCGCGGCCGATGCCAAAGGGCGAACCCACGTCAGCCCATGCTGATCGAGCGGCAACGTGCGCCAGTACGGCGACAGGATGCCCATCGGATGCACGGCCGAGCACACGTCGTGATGAAAGCCAGGCAGCGTCAGCTCTTCGGTATTCGTGCCGCCACCCAACACCGGACGCGCCTCGACCACCAACACCGAGAGCCCGGCTTGCGCGAGACGTACCGCCGCAGACAGACCATTGGGGCCCGAGCCGATCACGATCACGTCATGCTGTGGTGCCTGCGTCATGGAAGGTCGCGCAGCCTAGCAGACGCGCATCCTTGACCGCCGAGACACGAGCAATGACCGCGGTTACTCTGCCGCCGCCCATGTCCTCACGTGCTTCGCGAGCCACCGTGCGACGGGCGTATGTCCATACGCCCCTACGAACATGCCTGCTGGCGATGTGTCTGCTCGCGGCGTGTGATCGTGATGCGCAGACCGATCAAAGGCCCAGCACGGGCGACCATGACGCGTGCCCCGCGAAGGTGGAAGGCACATTGCCGTTACCCGGCGTGACCGAAGCGCAGCTCAAGCCGAGCTACTGGATCGATCAGCTACGCAAGGCGGGCTTTGATCCGGACGCACCGGTGCTCGATGTGGCGGCGGTTGATCGCTACAACCGCGCGGTCGGACGCAAGCCAGGCAACGACGATCACACCCAGCGCGACCTGCTGCAGCCAGTGGACACGATCGAGCTGCGCAAGAGCTTGGACGAACGCCTTGGCTACATGCTGGGTCGCCTCAATAAGCACGAGTTGCGCGACGCCGACGGTGAGCCGATCGACGCTGCGTTGTCGCGACGCTTCGCCTCCTCGCATTTGCCGAGCACGTTGCAGCCGACGCTGCGCATGGCGACCGCGCCCATTGCCATTCGCTGTGGGCCGATCGATGCGCCGCTGACCGAGCAAGGCAGCGACCCTGTCTACGACCGCAACGCATGCAGCACCGCACAGCCGCAGGAGACCCTGCAACTGCTGGCGCGCTGGCCGGAGAAGTTGTGGCTCGTGCGCACGCGTCATTCACTGGGCTTCATCTCCGAGGATGCCGCGCTGTCACCGGTGGTGCCGAACACGATCGCCGCGCGCGTGACGAGCGCACCACGGCTGCGAGCCGCACGTGACATCACGCTGACGTTGCCCGACGGCAAGGCCATGACGTTGCCGGCCAAGACTACCGTGCCACGCGCGGCAGACGACACACGCAACGTGCTCGTCGCGACGTCCAGCGCGATTCACACCGTCACCGCGCCGCCCGAGCTCGAGATCACCACGCGCCCACTCACGCGTAGCGATGTGATCCACACCGCGTTCCAGTATCTCGGGTTGCCCTACGGCTTCGGCGGTGCGGGCGGTGGCTTTGATTGCTCGGGCCTGTTGCTCGACGTGTTCGAGAGCTTCGACCTGGCGTTGCCGCGGCACAGCGGATGGCAAGCGCAGACCGGCACCTTCGTGGTCGATGTGACGAAGGCTGTCGACGTGCACGAGAAGCTCGCGTTGCTGGATGCGGCCCACGCGCGCGGCATCGTGCTTTTGCACTTCCCGGGTCACATCATGCTGTACCTGGGGCGCACGGCGGACGGCACACCGATGGCGTTGCATGCGCTCGGTGAGTACGCGCGCCCGTGCGACAGGGCGAGCAAGCAAGGCACCAAGCAGAGCGACACGGTGGTCGGTGTGCGACGTGTGGTGGTCAGCACGCTGGAGCTTGGACGCGGCAGCAAGCGCACATCGTTCTTGGAACGCCTGACGAAGCTGGTCGTGTTCGGTGACGCGCCGGGCGCCAAGCTCACAGCGCAAAGCGGCGTACGGCCCGCTGCGTCCACGGGCATCACAGAAGACATGGTGTGTGAGGGCAACGCCGATGCGCGCATCTTCGTCAGCCCGCAGCGTCCAGTGATCGGACAGCCACTGACCTTGATCGCCACCACCTCGCACGATCAACGCCCGGCGCGCTTGCAGCTGTTCGACGACAGAGGCGCAGCGGTCGCGATCACGACTCACGCGCTCGGTGGCCCGCCTTACTCCGAATGGGCGCGCGTCACGCCGAGCAGCGATGGCACGTGGACGGCCGTGATCGCGGATGGTGATCAGCGCGTGTCCTGTCGTCGCATCGCGATTCGCAACGGCCCCTATGCAGACACCACGCGACCGGCCGAAGGGCGTCCCGTGTGGGAACCACGTTGGACCTGGGAGCGCGACACGGAGAACCTGTGGTCGGCGTTCGTGGAACAACTGTTCGACGATCCGGATCCGGAGCGCACGTGGACCAACTTGCACGCGTTGCTGCGCGATCCCGAACGCAACCTGCTGCACAACCATCTCGGGTTGAACGAAGACGCCGCGATCGAATTGGTGCCCGACTGCGCTGATCTGCCCTACAGCCTGCGCGCGTACTTTGCTTGGAAGCTCTCGCTGCCGTACGCGTTCCGTCTGTGCTCACGCGGACGCCCGGGACGACCACCCACCTGCGGCATGTCGCGCACCAACCTGATGCCGCGCGAGGCAGATGACGATGTGGCGGCGTTCTCGATCTTCGTGAACCGTCACGTGCGCTCCGGCGTGCACTCGGCCAGCGGGAGAACCGCGCCCAACGACGAGGCCACCGACTTGTATCCGGTCGCGCTTACAGCCGAGTCCTTGCCGGCCGGCACCGTGTACGCGGACCCCTATGGGCACGTGATGATGTTGTCGAAGTGGATCCCGCAGGGCATCGGCGACAAGGGCGGCTACGGCATCTTGATGGCCACGGAAGCCCAACCGGACGGCACCATCGGGCGTCGACGGTTTTGGCGCGGCTCCTTTTTGTTCGAGCCCGACACGCACGAGGTGGGCGCCGGCTTCAAGCAGTTCCGCCCGGTGACCTACGACCGCGTCGCGCGTGACTTGGTGGCGATGAGCAACGCGGATCTCGCACGGCAACACATGTTCGCGCCCTTCAGCACCGCGCAATACGAAGGTGGCATGGACGGCTTCTACGACACGATGGAAGCGTTGATTAATCCGCGCCCGCTCGATCCAGAGCGCCTGCTGCTGAGCTTGATCGACGCGCTGCAGGAATCCGCCGAACGTCGCGTGCTGTCGGTGGACACCGGCGAGCAACACATGCGCGAGCATCCGGGCACGGTGATCGCGATGCCTGATGGTCACGATGTGTTCGAGACCGAAGGCGCCTGGGAAGACTTCTCCACGCCATCGCGCGACATGCGTTTGCTGATCGCCATCGACGCTGTGCTCGCAGTGCCCGAGCGCTTGAAGCGCGCGCCGGAACGCTTTGGTTTGCGCCCCGGCAGCGACTTGGACGCCATGGTCACGCGCGTGCAGAAGCGCCTCGACCAGGAGCTGCGCACGCGGACCTTCGCCTATCACCGCAGCGACAACAGCGCGCACACGTTGTCACTCAAAGACGTGGTCGATCGCGCCGTCGCGTTCGAGGTCGCCTACAACCCCAACGATTGCCCCGAAACCCGCTGGGGCGCCCCTGCCGGCTCAGACGAAGCCATCACCTGCACCCGCCACGCCCCCGCCACACAGCGCGCCAAGCTCGAGAAGTACCGCACCTGGTTCCACGATCGCCGCCGCCCACCACGTTAGCCGCGCCACCACGTGCGCCTGCTAAGCTCGCGAGCCATGCGTGGGATGAAGCGGCGGTCGTTGTTGAAGGGTGTGGCGGTGGGTTCGGTTGCGATGGCGACCGCGACGCGCACGCGGGCCGCCACGCCCCAGCGAACGTTGAAGCGGGATCCGAGTGGATTGCTTGATCTGCCTCAGGGGTTTTCGTTGCGGGTGATCGAGCGCGTGGGCGACGCCATGGACGATGGCTATCGTGTGCCGGGGCGGCCGGATGCGATGGCGTGCTTCGTCGCCAAGAGCGGAGAGCTCGTGTTGATGCGCAACCACGAGAACATGCGCGGCCAGCTGATGTACGGCCCGCAGAACGAAGGCCAAGCATTGCCGCCGGAAGCCTACGATCCGGAGTGTTACGGCGGCGTCTCGCGCATCGTGTTCGATCCGAAGACCAAGGCGCGCAAGCGCAGCAACTTGGTGCTCACCGGAACGATCAACAACTGCGCGGGTGGCATCAGCCCCTGGGGTTGGATGACTTGCGAAGAGTGGGAGGCCGACGCCGATCACGGCTTCACGTTCCTGTGCGATCCGAACGCGGAGAAGGTGCAGCCACCCAAGCCGATCAAGGCCTACGGTCGGTATCGCCACGAGGCTGCGTGTGTCGATCCGAAAACGCACATCGCGTACCTGACGGAAGATCAAACCGACGGCGCGTTCTATCGCTTCGTGCCCACCGACCCGAGAGAACCCTTTGAAGGCAAGCTGCAAGCGTTGGCGATCGACGGGCTGCCGCGCTTCGACACCGGCGAGAGCATGCCGAGTGGTCCTTTGGACGTGCGCTGGGTCGACATCGACGATCCGGTTCCGGCGCGCGACATGGTGCGTCACGAAGCGCATGACAAGGGCGCGGCGTTCGTGCGGCGCGGCGAAGGCCTGTGGCTCACCGATGACAGCGCGTACTTCTGCGCGACGAGCGGCGGCCACGCGCAGCTCGGTCAGGTATTCCGACTCGACGTCTCCACCACGCCCAACACCTTGACGCTGATCGCGGAGTCCAACCACGTCGACACGCTCGATATGCCCGACAACATCACGGTGTCACCGAGCGGGCACATCTACATCGCGGAGAACGGCAGCGGCGACAACTACCTGCGGCGCATCACGCCTGATGGACGCGTGGTGGATTTCGCGCGCAACGCGTACTCGATCGCCGAGCTGACCGGCGTGTGCTTCTCCCCGGACGGCGACACCATGTTCGTGAACCTGCAAGACGATCACGTGACGCTCGCGATCACCGGGCCGTTCGACAAAGACGCCGCGCGCGATCACGAGCTCGGAACCTCCACGCGCGGTGCCGCACCGACGGGCGGTCGCGGGGGCCTCGGTTACGCGGTCGGTGGTGGCCTTGCAGCGCTGGCATTGGCCGCCATCGTCTACCGCCGCCGCAAGAACAGCTGATCAGTTCACGTAGGGACCGCAGCGCTGGCGGTGCAGGTGGCACGCAAACGTTTCTGCGTGCGGGCAGTCCTCTGGCCCTGAGCACACGCAGCGATCGATCGGCACACACGGACCCCAGCAGCTGCCGCTCACGCTCGCGACCTGCATTTCTGGGCATACCGGCTCGGCCGCCCGGCACGTGACTTGGCGATGATCGCAGGACACCACGTCATCGCTGGCGTCGGTCGGTGTCGTTGCGTCCGACGCGGCGTGACCATCATTCGCGGCGCCGTCGTGCGCGGAGCCGTTGCCGTTGGCATCCGTTGTGGACGTTGCATCGGACGCGTTGGCATCCGCCGTTGCGTCGGGCAGCGCTGGCTCACGATGCTCGGCACCACAGGCCACCGCGACCATGAACAGCACGCACATCCATGCGGCTCGCATCCACATCACTCGACATCCTTGAACTCGGGTGCGCGCTTCTGGAAGTTCGCCGTCACCGCTTCCATTTGATTCGCGCTGCCGAGCAAGCCGCGCTGCAGCTTCTCTTCCAACGCCAGGCCCGACTGAACGTCGCCGCGCCATGCTTGCTCCAACAGCGCCTTGCCGTCGCGAATCGCATGCGGCGACTTGCTCGCGATCTCCTTGGCAAGCGCGCGCGCGGCACCGAGCGCATCGTCGGCCACGCGCGCCACCAGGCCCAGCTCGTTGGCCTCCACCCCGGTCACCACGCGACCGGTCCACGTCAGCTCCTTCGCCACATCGAGACGCACCAGGTCGCGCAGCGTCTGCGTCCCGGACATGTCTGGGATCAGGCCCCACTTGATCTCCATCACCGAAAGCTGGGCGTCCGGCGTCGCGATCCGAACGTCGGCACCGAGCGCGATCTGCAAGCCGCCACCGAACGTCGCGCCGTGAACCGCAGCGATCACCGGCATCGGCAGCTCGCGCCAAACCCATGCCGTGCGCTGCACCATGTTCGCGGCGCTGCCCGGCTTGCGATCAAAAAACCAACCGCGGTCCTCAGGCGCGAGCGCCATCATGCTCGGGAAGTCGAGACCGGCGCAGAACGCCCTGCCCTCACCGCGCAACACCACCGCCCGCACACGCGTGTCGGTCATCAGCGCTTCGCCCGCCGCGATCAGGCCGCGACACATCGGCAGGTCCAGCGCGTTGAGCTTCTCGGGGCGCGTCATGCACACCTCCGCCACTCCACCTTCGATCGTCACTGTCACGCGGTCGGTCATGTTGTCTCCGTCGGCATCGTCCTCACGCTGGGCGGGTTTGAAGCCCGCCCCTACGACGATCCACGTTCTGACACGGCTGCACGGGGTTTGTCTGCGGTGCGACCGGCGTGGTCCACTGCGCGCGTGTTTCGTTTCGCTCCGCTTGCGTTGGTCTTCGTCGCCTGTGCCAGCCTCTTGGGCTACGAGCACGTAGACCGCTTGGCGCGCGGCGCGGCCTTGCTGGTGCGTTGGACCCATGCACCGGGCGCCGAATCGCTCGCGCACCACGGTGAGCACGGCGTCGCGACGGAGCCGCTGCGCCTTTCGGTGAACGGACGCCACATCGACGCGATCGAATACCGCCCGACCGACGTACGACGGCCACCGCCACTGTTGTTGATTCACGGCGCGCACTACCGCGGCATGCGCGAGTCCCGCCTCAAGGAGTTCGCCACCGCATTGGCTTCAGCCGGGCTCTTGGTGGTCACGCCGCACCTGAGCGAGCTGACCCAGCACCACGTAAGCGCCGACACGATCGACACGATCACCCAGCTCGCGAGAGCCGCCGCAAGACGCGCGCGCTACGAGACCACGAGCGTCGTGGGCATCAGCTTTTCCGGCAGCCTGGCGTTGCTTGCGGCAGCGCGGGAATCGGCGCCACGTGCGGTCGGCGCGGTCACTGCAGTGGGGTCCTATGCGTCGTTGGACCGATTGGGGCGTTGGTACGCCGGTGATCGTGCGGCGGATCCCGATGGTCAGGTGCTCAAGCTCCAGCCCCATCCCTACGGCGCGCGCGTGTTGTTCCAGGCCCACGCGGACACCGTGTTCGGCACGCAGGCGGATGCGGTGCGGCGCGCGCTTCACGAGTACCTACGCGATCGACCCACCCAAGCGCGTGCCTTGGCCGAGACGTTGCCCGAGCCACCACGCAGCGACGTGTTGACGTTGGTGGGTCCCAGCGAGCACCCGCTGTCGGCCAAGCTCAAGTCGCTCTTGCGTGTGCACAGCGCAGAGCTCGCGGCGGTCTCACCCGAGAACCAATTGCGCGGGCTACGTGTGCCGGTGTTGCTGGTGCATGGTGCTGACGACCCGATCATCCCATCGACCGAAACCGCATGGCTGGCACGAGAGGTTCCGCGAAGCGTGCTGCGCGCGAGCTTGATCACGGGTGCGATTCGTCACGCCGAGCTGCGCGAGGAACCTTCCGCTAGCGAGCTGTGGGCGTTGGTGCAATGGGCCGCAGCGTTGCTCGAGGTCACCGAGCTGCAGGCGCGCGCACCACTTTCGCAGTGATGGTGGCCCCAACCAGGTTGGCGGCTCTCAACCAACTCGGCTAAGCCTCGGCGCGTCATGGCCAAGCTGCCCTCGGAAATCACGCTCGACATGGGTTTGGATGAGCCCACCGACGACGCGCACGTTCGGGCACGCGTGGCAAAGGTGTTGCGGACGTCGGCGCAAAACCTGCCGACGCTGAGGCTGCGCAAGAAGTCGATCGATGCGCGCCGCGGCTCGGTGCGCTTCCACATGTTGTTCGAGCTCGGCGGCGATCCCGATCGTGATCTGGGCGCGCCGCACCCGCGTGAAGTCAAAGGTGATCGCGTGCTGATCGTCGGCGATGGCCCGGCGGGGTTGTTCTGCGCGTACCAGTTGGCGCGCGCGGGCATCGGCTGCACGGTGATCGATCGCGGCAAAACCGTGCAGCCGCGACGTCACGATCTGGCGGGCTTGAACAAGCGCGGCATCGTCGATCCGGACAGCAACTACTGCTTCGGCGAAGGCGGCGCCGGCACGTACAGCGATGGCAAGCTCTACACGCGTGCACACAAGCGCGGCTCGGTACGCGACGTGATCGAAGTCTTGGCGCGACACGGCGCGCCGGACGCGATCCTGACCGACGCGCGCCCGCACATTGGTAGCAATCAGTTGCCGCGCGTGGTGACCAGCCTGCGCACTAAGCTCACAAACGTCGGCGTTGGCTTCGAGTTCGGCGCGCCCGTGGTCGACGGATTGGCGAGCCCCATGTCCCCGAAGGCCGGGGGAACACGGCCGATCACTGGTGTGAGGTTGGCAGATGGTCGGGGC
>JACZCZ010032745.1_pt1 | contig 23856 bp, 16 predicted proteins | sample 8641811 | NCBI WGS metagenome assembly JACZCZ01 (sample SAMN15324610, study PRJNA640507) | soil metagenome | isolation source: intercropping peanut in the first line | place: China: Luxin town, Laibin City, Guangxi Province | collected 2019-07-25 | depth 10cm m | reverse complement strand
GGGATGTCCAGGATGTCCAGGTTCTGCCGGCGGATCAGGTACAGCAGCAGGTCAAGCGGGCCCTCGAAGGCATCCAGGATGACTTCCAGCGCATCCGGCGGGATGTACAGGTCCTGCGGGATCTGCAGCACCGGCTGCCCGTGCACGACCGCCAGCGGCATTTCCTGCTGCTGCGGGTGGGTGGACGGGTTGGTCTGAGTCGCGTCGGACGCGAGTTCTGGGCTCATCAAGAAACAGCCATCGTGCTAATCACAGCCTCGGCATGCGTACGGCGCGCGGCAGGGGCGGCGCGGTTCCGGCAATGCGCTAACAACATCATGCGTCGCAGGGCGAACGCTTCCCTTACAGCAACCAGCAATGCACGCCGCGGGGGCCGCGGAGGCAGACAGCGAGAGGTCGTCGGGCGCGGGCGGGTGGGGGCAGCGAATCGAACATCCCGGTGTCCCCGTGGAGGGGTGGGCGGACCGTGGTGGCCGGTGCCTCCCCTGGACGGGCCGCTGCTTCCGGCCGTGCAATGGAAGACAGGGTAAGCGCTGGCCGGGACCGTGTCCAGCGCCGAGCGGCGGAGCGGCACGTACAATTCAGGCTTCGACTCCGGAGTGAACACCATGTGGTATGCCATTGAAGGCCATGACGCGGCCGACGTCCTGCCGAAGCGCCTGGAGGCCCGGCCGGCCCACCTGGCTCGCCTGACCGCCCTGCGCGACGAGGGTCGCCTGCTGTTGGCCGGACCCTGTCCGGCGATCGATGCCGAGGACCCGGGCCCGGCCGGCTTCAGCGGCAGCATCGTGATCGCCGAGTTCGACTCCATCGAGGAGGCGAAGGCCTGGGCCGATGCGGACCCCTATGTCGCGGTGGGGGTTTACGCCCGCGTCGACGTGCGCCCGTTCCGCAAGGTCCTGCCGTGAGCCGGACCGACCGTATCCGCGCGGCGTTGCAGGCCGCCCTGCAGCCGACCGCGCTGGAGGTGGTGGACGACAGCCACAAGCATGCCGGGCACGAGGGTGCCCGCGACGGGCGCGGTCATTTCACCGTGAGGGTCGTCAGTCCGGCGTTTGCCGGCAAGGCGCCGCTGGCCCGCCACCGTGCGGTCTACGCCGCCCTGGGCGAGATGATGCAGACCGACATCCATGCACTGGCCATCGAGGCGCGGACGCCGGACGAAGTGGGCTGAACCCCGTCGCGTTTTCCGGCACTGCGGCATGCAGTGCGCTGTGAAAACGTTTACATTCGCCCCCTTTCGCATCGCCGGGAGGGCGCCATGACCCGTAACCACCATCCCCTCGCATCCCATCCCTTGCGGGTGGGCCTGTTGGCTGCCTTGCTGGCCGCTCCCGTCGCGGCCAAGCCGCCGGTTTACGCCACCCCGGCCGAAACCGCCTTCGTCGACGCCCTGCTGGCGAAGATGACGGTGGAGGAGAAGCTCGGCCAGCTGAACCAGCCACCGGGCGTGGGCAACAACACCGGCCCGGCCGCGATGGCCGGCAACGAGGACCAGATCCGCCGGGGCGAGATCGGTTCCTACCTCGGGACCCAGGGCGCCGCGCTGACCTGCCGGCTGCAGAAGATCGCCGTCGAAGAGTCGCGTCTGGGGATCCCACTGCTGTTCGGCTACGACGTGATCCATGGCCACCGGACCGTCTTCCCGGTGCCGCTGGGCGAGTCGTCCAGCTTCGATCCGGACGAGGTCCAGCACGCCGCCCGCGTTGCCGCGATCGAGGCGGCCGCGCACGGCATCCATTGGACCTACGCGCCGATGGTCGATATCGCGCGCGACCCGCGCTGGGGCCGCATCGTCGAAGGCGCGGGCGAAGATCCTTATCTGGGTTCGGTGCTCGCCGCGGCCCGCGTCCGCGGTTTCCAGGGCGACGACCTGCGCAAGCCGGATGCGGTGCTGGCCACGGCCAAGCACTTCGTCGCCTACGGCGCAGCCGAGGCCGGGCGCGACTACAACGTGGCCGACATCTCCGAGCGCACGCTGCACGAGGTCTACCTGCCGCCGTTCAAGGCAGCCGTCGATGCGGGCGCGCAGTCGATCATGGCCTCGTTCAACGAGATCGCGGGCGTGCCGATGCACGCACACCGCCCGCTGATCCAGGACCTGCTGCGCAAGGAGTGGGGCTGGGACGGTTTGCTGGTCAGCGACTACACCGGCGTGATGGAACTCATGCCGCATGGCGTGGCCGCCAATCCGGAACAGGCCGGCACGCTCGGCCTGCGTGCCGGCGTCGATGTCGACATGGTCAGCCAGATCTACGTCAAGGACCTGCCGGCTGCCGTCAAGGCGGGCCGCGTGCCGATGGTGGAGGTGGATGCCTCGGTGCGCCGCGTGCTCAATGCGAAGTACCGGCTCGGCCTTTTCGACGATCCGTATCGTTCCTGCACCGCCGATGGCGCACGCGAGCGCGCGCTGACACTGACGCCGGAACACCGCGCCGCCGCGCGCCGGATGGCGCAGAAATCGATGGTGCTGCTGGAGAACGACGGCAACGTGTTGCCGTTGTCCAAGTCCGTCCGCACGCTGGCGGTGATCGGGCCGCTGGCGGACCATCGTCGCGCGATGCTGGGCAACTGGGCGGTCGCGGGGCGCGAGGAAGATGCGATCACGCCGCTGGAAGGCCTGAAGGCCGCGCTAGGCGACAAGACGCGGATCGTCGTGGCCAAGGGCGCCGACATCGACAGTCAGGACACCCGCGGATTCGCCGAGGCCGTCGCCGCAGCGAAACAGGCCGACGCCGTGGTGATGTTCCTCGGCGAACACCCGGACATGAGCGCGGAGGCGAACAACCGCACCACGCTCGACCTGCCGGGCGTCCAGGAACAACTGGCGCTTGCCGTCGCCGCAACCGGCAAACCGGTCGCCCTGGTGCTGCTCAATGGTCGACCGCTGTCGATCGGCGGCTTGAAAGGCAAGGTGCCCGCGATCCTCGAAGCCTGGTTCCCCGGCGTGGAGGGGGGGCCTGCCATCGCGGACGTGCTGTTCGGCGATGTGAATCCTTCGGCCAAGTTGCCGGTGACGTTCCCGCACAACGTCGGCCAGGTGCCGATCTATTACGCGCACAAGAACACCGGACGTCCGCCGCGCGAGGAAGAGAAGTACACCAGCAAGTACCTCGACGTGCCGTGGACGCCGCTCTATGCCTTCGGCCACGGCCTCAGTTACACGACGTTCCGCTACGACGCGCCGCTCGTGTCGAAGACGACGCTGGCGCCGTCGGCGTTGCAGCAACAGGTGAGCGTGCGGGTCACCAACACCGGCAAGCGGGCAGGCGAGGAGGTCGTGCAGCTGTACGTGCGCGACGACGTCGCCAGCGTCACCCGTCCTGTGAAGCAGTTGCGTGGCTTCCAGCGTGTCGCGTTGAAGCCGGGCGAATCGAAGGTCGTCACCTTCGCGCTCGGTTTCGACGATCTGTCGATGCTCGACGACCGCATGCAGCGCGTCGTGGAGCCGGGCACGTTTACTGTCTTCGTCGGCGGCAGCTCGGAAGCGACGCGCGAAGCGAAGTTCGAAGTAGCGGCCAAGTAAATGTGAGGCGATGCAGCATGCGTGAGTATGCTGCATCGCAAAATATTTGCGAGTACCTGAAGACTCGCGCAAGTGTCTGAATTTCAGGTCTTTTCGGCATCGAATAACGCGGGCTTTACACGTTTCCGTGAAAACGGTTACAGTCCGCGCCACTTGCAGCAGTCATCACCGCGGAGGGGCGGGGAATGGCGCGAACCTCGGTCACCATCAAGGATGTCGCACGTGAGGCACGGGTATCCGTGGCTACCGTTTCGCGTGCCTTGAACGGTCACGAGAACGTCGCCGAAGCCGTGCGCCAACAGGTCCTGGCCACCGCCGACCGCCTCCGCTACCAGCCGCACGCCGCCGCCCGCAGCCTCAGCAGCCGTCGCACGCAGACCATCGGCGTGGTGCTGCCCGATCTCTACGGCGAATTCTTCTCGGAATTGATCCGCGGCATCGACCAGGTGGCGCGTGCGCGTCGCCAACATCTGTTGGTGTCCAGCTACCACGGCCATCCGGAAGAGCAGGGCGAAGCCCTGCGTGCGATGCGCGGCCGCGTGGACGGCTTGCTGGTGCTGTCGCCCTATACGGACCAGCCCGGCTTCCTGGTGGACAACCTGCCGTCGGCGCTGCCGGTCGTACTTATCAATACCGACGTGCAGGAAGCGGCATATCCCGCACTGACGATCGACAACTACAGCGCGGCTGTGGCGATGGTCGAACATCTGGCCCAGGCCGGCCACCAGCGCATCGCCTTCATTGGCGGACCGGAAGGCAACTTCGACGCACGCGAGCGCCTGCGGGGCTATCGCGATGCGCTGGCGCGTGTCGTTCCCGGTGCCTCGCCGCAGGAGTTCAAGGGCGATTTCAGCGAATCCGCCGGTTACGAAGCCGGCAAGCGCATCGCCCAGATGAAGGAGCGGCCGCAGGCGGTGTTCGCGGCGAACGACATGACGGCGCTGGGTTGTTTGTACGCCTTCAACGAAGCCGGCATACGCGTACCGCACGACGTTGCGCTCGCGGGCTTCGACGACATTCCGCTGGCGCGCTTTGTTCACCCGACCTTGACCACGATGCGGGTCAGTATTGCCGAGTTGGGTGGACAGGCGATGAGCCGGTTGCTGGACACGATCGACTCCGATGGCGAGCGCGTGGCGCCGTCGGCGACGCTGGTTCCCGAACTGATCGTGCGGGAATCGAGCATCGGAGCGGTGCCCCAAGCGAAGAAGTAGCGAGAAAGAGGCACCCGCTTTTTTTTAGGCGGGCTTGTAACCGATTACAGGCGGCCATCAAGCCGGCCAGCAATGAAACAACTTTTTGGAGGGAGAGAGCCAATGAAGCATCGCAACCGTTCCACAACCCAACCCAAGCGCAAGCTGCTCACCTGTGCGTTGGCCAGCGTGCTGGTCATCGCCAGTGGCCAGGCCATCGCGCAGTCGTCGAACGCCACGCTGCGCGGCAAGGCCGAAGCCGGTGCGCAGGTCACCGCCGTCAACACCGCTACGGGTACCAAGCGCCAGGTCACGGCGACCGCCGATGGCAGCTACGCGCTGGTCGGCCTGGCGCCGGGCACTTACAAGGTGACCTCGGGCGGCGCAGAACGCACGGTGACCTTGCAGGTCGCGACGTCGGTCAACCTGGATCTCGCAAGCGCAGCGCCGGCGGCTCCGTCGGGCGATGCGACCACGCTGGATACCGTGCGCGTCACCGCACCGCCGCTGCAGGAAGTGAAGACGTCCGAGGTCGGCACCAACGTGTCGCTCAAGCAGATCAACACCGTCCCACAGCTGACGCGCAACTTCCTCGAGTTCGCCGACACTGTGCCGGGCATGCAGTTCACCACCGATGGTTCGGGCCATAGCGACATCCGTGGTGGTGCGCAGACCACCAGCGCAGTGAACGTCTACATCGATGGCGTTGGCCAGAAGAGCTATTTGTTCGGCGGTGTCTCCGGACAGCAGCAGAGTGCGGGCAATCCGTTCCCACAGCTGGCGATCGGCGAGTACAAGGTCATCACGTCGAACTACAAGGCGGAGTTCGATCAGGTGGGTTCTGCCGCCATCGTCGCCTCGACGAAGTCAGGCACCAACGAGTTTCACGGTGAAGTGTTCGGACGTACCACGAACAGCGACATGCGTACCGAGACCGCCGCTGAGCGGGCGCCAGGCCGGGACAAGCAGAAGACCCATCAGGATGAGTACGGATTTGCTCTGGGCGGTCCCATCATCCAGGACAAGATGCACTTCTTCTTCAGCTACGAAGGGAAGGGCTTCGAGATCAGCGCCGATCCCGTGGTTCCCGGCACCAATGTCGGCATCGGTGCCTATTTGCCGACGGAAGTGCAGGGCAAGCTCGGCCCGGTGACCCGGCCGTTCAAGGAAGACCTGTACTTCGGAAAGCTCAGCTGGGATATCGGCGAGAACGACCGCCTCGAGTTCTCAGCGAAGATCCGCGAAGAAGACAGCCGCGACAGCGTCGGTGGCATCACCACGGCGGACGCGGCGAAGAACAACGCCAACTCGGAAAAGCGTTATGACCTGAGCTGGGAGCATTACGGCGAAACCTATCTTAACGAGTTCCGCCTGACGTATGAAGATGCGTTCTTCAATCCGACGGCGTATTCGCTCGGCAACCAAAGCGTTTACACGCTCGGCCTGGATCAGAATCGCGTCATCCTGTTCGACGACGCGACAAGCGGTCTGGCGATCCAGCTGAAGGGGCAGAAGGGTCCGGCCATCCAGAACGACATCACCTTCAACAGCTTCGAGTGGCAAGGTGACCACGTCATCAAGGCCGGCATCAAGTACAAAGAAGTCGAGCTGACGCAGAGTGAGAACTCGACGTCGAATCCCTCTTTCTACTATGCGGTGAACGACGGTACGCAAGCGGGTCTGCCGCTGGGCACGTCCGCCATTCCCTATCAGGTGCGTTTCAACCTGCCATTCGCGGGGGCGACGCCGTCCGTGGTCACGACCAGCAAGCAGATCGGCCTCTACATCCAGGACGACTGGAACGTCACCGACAGGCTGCAACTGAACATCGGTCTGCGCTGGGATTACGAGGAGATCCCGTCCTACCTCGACAACGTGACGCCGGCGGAAGTCGTGGCTGCGCTAACCGGCCCGGGTACCGACCCCACAATCAGTGCGACCTATGCCGAACAGCTCGCTCGCGGCGGCATCGATATCAATGACTACATCAGCAACGGCAACAGCCGCAAGGCCGACAAGGATAACTTCGCTCCTCGCCTCGGTTTCTCCTACGACCTGGGTGGTGACGAAAGGCATGTCATTTTCGGCGGCATCGGCCGTAGCTACGACCGCAACCTCTACGACTACATGGGCCTCGAGCAGGTCAAGTCCGCGCTCTCCGGTTATACCGTCCGCTTCTCGGATACGACGGGCTGTACGCTGACGCCGGGCAGCTGCGTGGCATGGAACCCGAACTACCTGACCGGCACCGATGCGCTCGCAGGCTTGGTGACTTCGAATGTCCGCAATGGCGAGATCGATCTGCTGAACAACGATCTCGAGACGCCGTACTCGGACCAGTTCTCCATCGGTATGCGCAACAGCATCGGTGAGTGGAATACCTCCGCCACGCTGGCCTATATCCACAGCAAGGAAGGCTTCGTCTTCACGCTGGGCAACCGGTATCCCAATGGTGATTTCTTCCAGAACGGCAGCCAGCCGTGGGGTCACACGCCGCCGGGCTTCGGTGCGTTGATCATCGGCAACAACGGTATCGAGACGAAGACAACCCAACTGCTGCTGTCCGCGGAGAAACCCTATACCAAGGAGAGCGGTTGGGGATTCACCGCCGCGTATACGTTCTCGCATGCGAAGGGCAACCGCGGCGGCGACGAGCATTATGCGTTCGATGCCGCGACGATCGAAGACTATCCGTTCATCGACCTCAAGGCCGTTCCGGAACATCGTCTGGTCATGACCGGCATCTACGACCTGCCTTGGAACATCACCGCCTCGGCCAAGGTGACGCTGTCTTCGGCGCCGCCGCTGAACGAGATCGTCGGGTTCTACAACTACGGTGCGCCTAACACCGTGGTGCCGCGCCCGGTGGCGCTGGACGCGCCGCAGACCTTCGGTGTCAAGCAGCTCGACCTGTCGCTGTCCAAGGACATGTTCGTGACCGAGAATGTGACCGTGCAGGTGCGCGCCGATCTGATGAACGCGCTGGATAACGACAATCTGAGCGGCTACAACATCAACTGGGGCGGCAACAACGTCTACAACCCGGTGGTGACGCAGCAGCTCTACGGTTCGCAGTTCACCCAGCCGCGCGCGCTGTTCCTGAGCGCTCGCGTCATCTGGTGACAGCAGGTCTGTAAGCGATAAAGGACAAGACCCGCGTAGGCGGGTCTTGTCTTACACAGGATCGGATTTGTGGCTGGGGTGCGGCAGTTGGTTCGAGCCGGCCTATTTGGGGTGTAGGGCGCAATCAATGAGCGAACATGCGATCAAGACGGTCGTTATCGTTGGCGGCGGCACCGCGGGATGGATGACCGCGGCGGCGTTGTCGAAGGTCTTGGGCGAAAGTTGCGCTATCCGCCTGGTGGAGTCCGAGGCGATCGGCACCGTTGGCGTGGGCGAGGGGACGATCCCGCACATCCGCCTGTTCAACAGCTTGCTCCAAATCGATGAAGTTGACTTCGTCCGCAAGACACAGGGGACGTTCAAGCTGGGCGTGCAGTTCAACAACTGGGGACGCATCGGCGACACCTATGTCCACGGCTTCGGCAATGGAATTGGGCAGAACCTCGGTCTCCTGCCTTTTCACCAGTTCTGGATCAAGGCAGCACGCGGCGGCAAGGCCGAGGGCATCGGCAGCTATGTCCTGAGTTCGCTGGCCGCTCCGCAAGGCAAGTTCATGGTGTCGGCCAATGACGTGCCGCAGACGTCGCCGTTGGCGAACATCGCCTATGCCTACCATTTCGATGCCGGGTTGTATGCGCGCTACTTGCGTTCGTACTCCGAGCAGCGCGGCGTGAAGCGGATCGAAGGCATCGTGACGCGCGTTTCTTTGGATTCGGAATCCGGCCATGTCGATGCGATAGAACTGGACAGCGGCGAGACCGTTCACGGCGATCTTTTCGTCGATTGTTCTGGTTTTCGCGGTCTGCTGATCGAGGAAGCGCTCGAGACAGGCTACGTGTCCTTCAAGCATTGGCTGCCGTGCGACCGGGCCCTGGCAGTACCATGTGAGAACGTGGGTCCGCCGACGCCTTACACGCGCGCGACCGCACGTGAGGCTGGCTGGCAATGGCGAATCCCTTTGCAGCACCGGACCGGCAATGGGTACGTGTACTCCAGCGCGCACATCAGCGACGATGAGGCGGCCGCGACGTTGTTGAAGAACTTGGATGGACGGGCGCTGGACGACCCGCGCCCGTTGCGTTTCGTTACCGGCCGACGCAAGCGTTTCTGGAACAAGAACGTGGTCGCGATCGGATTGTCCAGCGGCTTCGTGGAGCCTCTGGAAGCGACCAGCATCTACTCAATCCAGTCGGGCATCATGCGGCTACTCAGCCTGTTCCCGCGCCACGGCTTCAATCCGACGCTGATCGACCGCTACAACGCGCAGATGGTGTTCGATTTCGAACGGATCCGCGATTTCCTGATCCTGCACTATCACGCCACGCAGCGCGACGATACGGCGTTCTGGCGGCAGTGCCGCGACATGCCGATTCCGCAAGAACTGGATGACGTCATCACGCTATTCCGCGACAGCGGCAGGTTCTACCGAAACGGCGAAGAAATGTTCGCCGAGATGAGCTGGGTGCAGGTGATGCTGGGGCAGGGGATCCTGCCGCAAAGCTATCACCCGCTCGTGGACCAGCTTTCGGACGCGGATCTGAGTGGTTTTGTTTCCGGCGTAGGTCGTGTGGTCGCCAACTGTGTCGACGCCATGCCCAGCCACCAGGCCTTCATCGACCGCTACTGCAAAGCGGCTCTGATGTGAACGCGTGCGGCGTTCCTCGCCGCGCTGAACATGAACCTGAGGTTGAACGTGGCTTTCCACCTATTTCGACCTGCAATGTAAACGATTACAGTCCAAAATGATGACCAGCCCAGCACTTCGAATCCCCGCCGTTTCCTGCGCCGTAGCCCTGGTCCTGACGCTGGCGATCGCCGCCTGCCAAAAGACGCCCGAGCCGGCACCGGCCCCCGCTGCCAAGCCGGCTGCGCCGGCCGTCGCCGCCAAGCCCGAGCCGCCGGCCAAGCCCGAGCTTCCGCCGCTGTTCCGCGACATCGAGCGCCGCACGTTCCAGTTCTTCTGGGACACGACCAATGAAGTGAATGGATTGACGCCGGACCGCTACCCGTCGCGTCCGTTCGCCAGCATCGCCTCCGTCGGTTATGCGCTGACGGCATATCCGATCGGCATCGAGAACGGCTGGGTCAGCCGCACGCAGGCCGTGGATCGCACGCTGACCACGCTGAAGTTCCTCCGTGACGTGCCGCAGGGCGCGCAGAAGGAAGGGCGCGGTGGCTACAAGGGGTTCTACTACCACTTCCTCGACATGGACACCGGTCAGCGCTTCAACAGCTGGGTCGAGCTGTCCAGCGTGGATACCTCGCTGCTGATGATGGGTGTGCTGTTCGCGCAGTCGTACTACGACCGCGACGATGCGCGCGAGAAGGAGATCCGCGAGATCGCCGATACGCTGTACAAGCGCGTGGACTGGACCTTCCTGCAGAACAACAAGCCCTTGATCTCGATGGGCTGGTTCCCCGAGAGCGGCACCATCCCGCACGACTGGAAGGGCTACAACGAAGCCATGATGGTCTACGTGCTGGCGATGGCCTCGCCGACGCACCCGGTGGGCCAGGACGCGTGGGAAGTGTGGACGCGCAGCTACGGCGAGCTCTGGGGCGTGTTCCAGGGCCAGGAGTACCTGACCTTCGCGCCGCATTTCGGCCATCAGTACAGCCACGTCTGGATCGACTTCCGCGGCATCCAGGACGCGTACATGCGCGAACGCGGCATGGACTACTTCGAGAACAGTCGCCGCGCCACCTACGCACAGCGCGCCTACGCGACCGAAAACCCGATGAAGTGGAAGGACTACGGCGAGAACGTCTGGGGCCTGACCGCCTCGGATGGTCCGCAGCAGACCTTGCAGGAATACCGCGGCGAACAGCGCCAGTTCCGTCACTACTCCGCGCGTGGCGCCGGCTTCCGCGAGAACTTCGACGACGGCACCATCGCGCCCACCGCGGCGATCGCCTCGCTGCCGTTCGCGCCCGAGATCGTGATCCCCGCCACTGAAGAGATGCATCGCCGCTACGGCGACTACCTCTACTCGAGCTACGGCTTTCTCGATTCGTTCAACCCGAGTTTCGACTACGACATCCCGTTGAAGACCGGCCGCATCGTGCCGGGCAAGGGCTGGGTGGCCAGCGACTACATCGGCATCGACCAAGGCCCGATCCTCGCGATGATCACGAACTACCGCAGCGAGTTCGTCTGGAACGTGATGAAGAAGAACCCGTACATCCGCGACGGTTTGAAGAAGGCCGGCTTCGAAGGCGGGTGGCTGGATGCGAAGACCGAGCAGGCGGCGCGGGCCGCGCCGACGGCGCCCACCGCGCCGCCGGATCTCGATGCGGCCGCCGCACGTGCGTTGGGCACCGCGGAATCGCGCGCGAACCAGGCCGCACAGCCCGAGGCGGCGCGTCCGCAACAGCCGGAGTAAGCTGCACGCATGGTCGAGCGCGTGCCAGCGTCGTTCTCTCCAGCACGCATCAGGGCCGCCTTCGTTGGAAGGCGGACCTTGATGCGCTGCTGTTCCCTGCTCGTGATCGTGGGTCTCGCCATGGGGTTGGCAGGCTGCGCACGCACGGAAGACACGCGCACCACGGTGCGCTTCTGGGTGATGGGTTACGAAGGCGAGGTGGTGGCGAAACTGCTGCCCGAGTTCGAGCGCCAGCACCCCGACATCCATGTCGACCTGCAGATCGTGCCGTGGCTGTCGGCGCACGAAAAACTGCTGACCGCGTTCGCGGGTGACTCGTTGCCCGACGTGTGCCCGATCGGCAACACATGGATCCCGGAGTTCGCTGCGCTCGGTGCGCTGGACCCGCTGGATGACCAGATCGCCGCCACGCCCGGCTTCGATCAGGCGGATTTCTTCCCCGGCGTCTGGGACACCGGCGTGATCGACGGGCGCGCATACGCGGTGCCGTGGTATGTCGAGACCCGCCTGCCGTTCTACCGTCGCGACGTGCTCGCGAAAGCCGGCGTGAAGACGCTGCCCACCAGCTGGGCCGAGTGGCGCATCGCCTTGCGGAAGGTCAAGCAGGTGGCGGGCGAGCGCAACTACTCCATCCTGCTGCCGCTCAATGAGTTCGAACCGTTACTGAGCCTGGCCATCCAGCAGCCCGAGCCGTTGCTGCGCGACGGTGGCCGGTACGGCAATTTCCGCAGTGAAGGTTTCCGCCAGTCGCTCGGCTTCTACAAGGAGATGTTCGACCAGCAGTGGGCGCCGGTGGTGACCAACAACCAGATCTCCAACGTGTGGGACGAATTCGGCAAGGGCTTCTATTCGTTCTACATCTCCGGTCCCTGGAACATCGCCAAGTTCAAGGAGCGCCTGCCCGCCACCCAGCAGGACGACTGGATGACGATGCCGCTGCCCGGGCCGAACGGTCCCGGCGCATCGTTGGCCAACGGCACCAGCTTCGTGGTGTTCAAGAACTCACCGAACAAAGATGCGGCCTGGAAGCTCATCGCCTGGCTGTCGTTGCCGCAGGTGCAGACCGAATTCCATGCACTGACGGGTGACCTGCCGCCGCGCCGTTCCCCGTGGCTGACGCCCGCGCTGGCCGAGGATCCTTATGCCAAGGCGTATCGCGAGCAACTCGAGCGCGCCGTGTCGACGCCGAAGGTGCCGGAGTGGGAGCGCATCGCCACGGAGATGCGGCTCGTCGGCGAGCAGGTGGCGAACGGGCGCATGACGGTGGACCAGGCGGTCGAAGAACTGGATCGTCGCGCCGACCGCATCCTCGAGAAGCGTCGCTGGATGTTGGATCATGGCAAGGCGGGGGCTGCGCCATGAGGTCCTCGCACGCGCTCGCCGGGTGGTTGTTCGCCGCGCCGGCCCTGACCGTCATCGTCGTGTTCTTCGGGTTGCCGGTGCTGGCCGCGTTCGTGCTCAGCCTCACCGACTTCGACATCTATGCGCTTGCCGACATCGGCAACCTGCGTTTCGTCGGCCTCGACAACTACCTCGGCCTGTTGCAGAACCCGCTGTTCTGGAAGTCGCTGGGCAATACCGTCTACTTCGTCGTCGTGGGCGTGCCGCTTTCGGTGGCGGTGTCGCTAGGCGCCGCGCTGCTGCTGCACTCCAAGCTGGGGCGCTTCAAGGGTTTCTTCCGCACCGCGTTCTTCGCGCCCGTGGTCACCACGGTGGTGGCGGTGGCGGTGATCTGGCGCTACCTCTTCCACACCAAGTACGGCCTGGTGAACTGGGGCCTGTCGTGGGTGGGCATCGATCCGGTGGACTGGCTGGGCGATCCCACCTGGGCGATGCCGACCATCATCCTGTTCGCTGTGTGGAAGAACTTCGGTTACAACATGATCATCTTCCTGGCCGGCCTGCAGAGCATCCCCGAGGATCTCTACGAAGCCGCGCGTATCGATGGTGCATCGCGCTGGGCGCAGTTCCGCCACGTCACTCTGCCGCAGCTCGGACCGGTGCTGCTGCTGGTCGGCATCCTGACCATGGCCGGTTACTTCCAACTGTTCGCCGAACCCTACGTGATGACCCAGGGCGGTCCGCTGGAGAGCACCAAGAGCGTGCTGTACCTGATGTACGAAGAAGGCTTCAAGTGGTGGAACCTGGGCAATGCATCGGCGGTGGCGTTCCTGCTCTTCATCCTGATGACGGCCGTCACCAGCGGCCTGCTGTGGTTCGCCCGCAAGCGGGGCGTGGAATGAACCAGCGCCTCGCCTCGATCGTCGTCAACGGCCTGCTGGTCGCGCTGGCCGTCCTCAGCCTGGGCCCGCTGCTGTGGATGCTGTCGGTGTCCTTCATGCAGACCGGCGAAGCGGGGCACTTCCCGCCGCCGCTGTTGCCGACGGCCCCCACGCTGGACAACTACCGCGACCTGTTCGTGCGCGCCGGCATGGGCCGCTACCTGATCAACAGCTTCATCGTCTCGACGAGCGTGATGCTGCTGTCGCTGCTGTTCAACACGATGGCGGGCTATGCGTTCGCCAAGCTGCGCTTCAAGGGCCGCGACAGCACCTTCCGCGCGCTGCTCGCCGCGCTGGTCATCCCCGCGCAGGTCGCGATGATGCCGCTGTTCCTGCTGTTGAAGCAGATGGGCCTGGTGAACACCTACGCCGGTGCCATCGTGCCGGGCATGGCGGCGATCTTCGGCATCTTCCTGGTGCGTCAGTACGCACGCTCGATCCCCGACGAACTGCTCGAGGCCGCCCGCATCGACGGCGCGAGCGAAGCGCGCATCTTCTTCCAGATCGTGCTGCCGGGCCTGAAGCCGATCCTGGTGACGCTGGCGATCTTCAGCTTCCTCGGCGCCTGGAACGATTTCATGTGGCCGTTGATCGTGCTGAGCGACGATGCGCTGCAGACCCTTCCCGTGGCGCTGGCGGCGTTGTCGCGCGAACACGTGATGGATTACGAACTGATGATGGCCGGTTCGGTCGTCACCATCCTGCCGGTGCTGCTGCTGTTCCTCGTGCTGCAGCGCTACTACATCCAGGGCTTGCTGCTGGGCAGCGTGAAGGGCTGAGCCCGTCGCGCTGTCGCCCTCCGACGGAGATGACAACATGGTGTCGACTTTCGCCCGCCTCACGGCCGGATGGACAGCGCTCGCGGCGGTCTGCGCCAGCGCCCACGCGGCCACGCCGGTACGCGTGCTGGATGCGTTCGATGACGCGTCCACGTGGCGCGTGGTCACCTCCAACCAGGTCAGCGGCGCGCTGCGAAGCGTGGATGGCGTCGACGGCAAGGCGATGTGCCTGGACTACGACTTCAATGGTGTGTCGGGCCATGCGGGCATCCAGCGCGACCTGGTGCTGGAGTATCCGCAGAACTACCAGTTCGGTTTCCAGCTCCGTGGCGATTCGCCGCGCAACGACCTGCAATTCAAGGTCATCGATGCCAGTGGCGACAACGTGTGGTGGGTCAACCGGCCGAAGTACGAGTTCCCGACCGCATGGACGCCGGTGCGCTACAAGACCCGCCACATCGACAAGGCCTGGGGGCCGGATCCGGACCGCGTGCTGCGCAAGAGCGTCAAGCTCGAATACACCATCTACAACAACGTCGGCGGCAAGGGCTCGGTCTGCTTCGACCAGCTGACCTTCCAGCCGTTGCCCGTCGACGACGGTGCACCGCTGACCGGCAAGGCGAGCGCGAACGTCGCATTCCCCGCCGGTGCCGCGTCGCTGGCGGTGGATGGCAAACCCGATACCGCGTGGTCCGCGGACCTGCACGGCAACCAGGACCCGCAGCTGACGCTGGACCTCGGCAAGATGCGCGAGTTCGGCGGCCTGGTGCTCGACTGGAAGGCGGGTCAACACGCCTCCGACTACCTCGTGCAGCTGTCCGACGATGGTGCGCGCTGGCGCGACGTGCGCACGGTGGTCGACGGCAATGGCGGGCTGGACTACCTCGCGCTGCCGGAGTCCGAAGCGCGCTACGTGCGCATCGTGATCGGCGACGGCCCGGGCAACGCGTTCGCCCTCGCCGGGCTGGACGTGAAGCCGCTGGCGTTCGCCGCGCATCCGAACGACGTGATCAAGGCGATGGCGGCCGATGCGCCGAAGGGCTGGTTCCCGCGCGCATTCAGCGGTGAACAGCCGTACTGGACCATCGTCGGCCTGGATGGCGGGCGCGAGCAGGGCCTGATCGGCGAAGACGGCGCGATCGAGATCGCAAAGGGTGGCATCAGCGTGGAGCCGTTCGTGCAGGTCGATGGCCGCTGGGTCGGCTGGTCCGATGTGCAGGCGGCGCAGTCGCTGCAGGACGGCTACCTGCCGATGCCGACGGTCACCTGGACGCATCCGTTGTTCTCGCTGTCCACCACGGCGTTCGCGGCCGGCACGCCCGGCGATTCGCGCGTGGTCGCGCGCCATCGCCTGACCAACACGGGCACCACGCCGCGCGACTACGCGATCGCCCTGGCCGTGCAGCCGTGGCAGGTCAATCCGCCCAGCCAGTTCCTCAACACCACCGGCGGCTTCAGCCCGATCCATGCCATCGCGTTGCGCGATGGGGTGGCGAGCGTGAACGGGCGCGACCGTCTGCGCTTCGCTAGCCCCGATGCCGTGCTGGCGTCGCGCTTCGATGAAGGCATGGTGCGCGAACGCATCGAAGACAGCGACGCATCGAAGGCGACCACCGCATCGGTCGACGGCGACGCGACGGGCCTGGCCTCCGGTGCCGTGCTCTACCGCTTCACCCTGGCGCCCGGTGCGAGCCGGGACATCGACTGGGTCGCACCGCTCGAGGGCGCGTTGCCGTCGCGCATCGATGCGGCGCGCGACCAGCAGGCGACGGCGGGTATCTGGCGAAAGAAGCTCGACGAAATGAAGCTGCAGGTGCCGGCCGAAGGCCAGCCGGTGGCCGATACGCTGCGCACCGCGCTCGCGCACATGCTGATCTCGCGGATCGGGCCGCGCCTGCAGCCGGGTACGCGCTCGTATTCACGTAGTTGGATCCGCGACGGCGCCATGATTTCCGAAGGCCTGCTGCGCCTGGGTCGCCCGGAAGTGGTGAAGGAATACGTCGAGTGGTACGCGCCGTACCAGTTCAAGAACGGCAAGGTGCCGTGCTGCGTCGACGACCGCGGCAGCGACCCGGTGCCGGAGAACGACAGCCACGGCGAACTGATCTTCAACATCGCCGAGTACTACCGCTACACGGGCGACAAGGCGTTCCTTAAGGCGATGTGGCCGCACGTGCAGGGCGCATTCGCGTACATGGAGGAACTGCGCCTCAGCGAGCGCACCGAGGCCAACCGCGCGGTCAACCCGGCGTTCTACGGGATGATGCCGGCCTCGATCAGCCACGAAGGCTACTCGGCCAAGCCGATGCATTCGTACTGGGACAACTTCTGGGCGCTGCGTGGCTACAAGGATGCGGTCGAGGTCGCTGATGCGCTGGGCGAGACGGCGGAGTCCAAGCGCATGGCCGCGTCGCGCGATCAGTTCCGCGACGACCTCTACGCCTCGCTGCGTGCGGCCACCGAGCGCAACAGGATCGACTACCTGCCCGGTGCGGCCGAGATCGGCGACTTCGACCCGACCTCGACCACCATTGCGCTGGCGCCGGGCGGCGAACAGGGCAGGCTGCCGGCCGACCTGCTGGACAACACCTTCCAGCGCTACTGGCGCGAATTCGTGCAGCGCCGCGATGGGCAGCGCGAGTGGAAGGACTACACGCCGTACGAGTGGCGCAACGTGGCCGCGTTCGTGCGGCTGGGATGGCGCGAACGGGCGTGGGAGGTGCTGGACTTCTTCTTCGACGATCGCGCGCCGCAGGCCTGGAACCAGTGGGCGGAAGTGGTGTCGCGCACGCCGCGCAAGCCGTTCTTCGTCGGCGACCTGCCGCATGCGTGGGTCGCGTCGGATTTCGTGCGCTCGGCGCTGGACATGTTCGCCTACACCCGCGAAGCCGATGACAGCCTCGTGCTGGCGGCGGGCGTGCCGGCGGCGTGGCTGGACGGCGAGGGCATCGCCATCGACGGGCTGCGCACGCCGAACGGCGCGCTCGGCTACCGGCTGCGAAAGACGGAGGGGCAGCTCCAGCTCGACGTGAAGGCGGGCATGACGCTGCCGGCCGGTGGGCTGGTGCTGCCGTGGCCGTACGCCGGCGAGCCGGGCGAAGCCCGTATCAACGGTAAACCGGCGCCGTGGAAGGACGGCGAGCTGCGCATCACCACGCTGCCCGCGAAGGTCAGTATCCGCACGCGCTGACGCGGCGCGCGGAAACAAGGCATCCGTCGTCCGCCGACGCGAGCGACGCGTGGGTGCCGGGCACAGGCTCTACTCACAGTAGAGCTGGCGTGTCAGCGAGAAAGACTGGTTCTACTCACAGTAGAGCTGGCGCGTCAGTGAAAAAGACTGGTTCTACTCACAGTAGAACTGGCGCGTGAGTGAAAAAGGCTGGCGCTACTCACACTGGAACTGGCGTGCCAGTGAAAAAAATCGGCGGACGGATCATCGGGGCTGGATCCTGCCGCGCCAGCACGGACGTCGGCGCCGGGAGACGCGGCCGTCCACCTAGCGATGCCTCCACCTGCGGTCCGAGCAGGCGCGGCAGGGCGGCGCTACCCTAGGCCCGGCTCACGTCATCGCTACCGCCATGCCTGCCGCCGTCCCGTCCCGCCTCCCGCTCTGGCCGCTGCCGCTGCTGATCGCGCTGCTGTTCCTGGTCGCGGCGCATGCGGCCTACCTGCTGTCGATCCAGGCCGGCCATGTCCCCGCCTGCGTGCCGTACCTCGAGGGCTGCGTGTCGATCAGCCGCGCCGCCCGCCATGGCGACGGCAACCACCTGTTCCGCCTGCTGGTGATCCCGTGCGCCGTGCTGCACGCGCTGGTCTGGTGGCTGGCCCGCCACTGGCTGCGAGGAGGCCGGCTGATGCTGGTGCTGGGCGTGATGTCGGCGATTGCGCTCGCCTGCTATGCGACGTTCCTCGGCACCGAGGGCGAGACTTACCGTTTCTTGCGCCGCTACGGCGTGGTGGTGTATTTCGGCTTCGGCTATCTCGCGCAACTGGCGCTGATGCGTCGCGCGTCGCGGACGGATGCGTTGCCGACCCGTGTCCTCACGTGGATGTTGTGGATCGCCGCCGCGATGCTGGGGCTGGGCATCGCGAATGTCGTGGCGGGGCTGGCCGTCGCGGATCCCCTTGCGAAAGACCGCTGGGAAAACATCTTCGAGTGGTGGCTCGGCCTGCTGATGGTCGGCTGGTACGGCGTGTTGGGCATTGGGTGGTGGCGGCAAGCTGTCAGGATCAGCCTGCAGACAGATGCCTGATTCGATTAATCCCACACAAGCGCATCGCCTTGAATGGATTGTCAGACGATGCCCAACGCTTCATCCGCTGGAATGTAGTCGTAACCCGTTTGCCAAGGGAAACGATGCAGCCTATCAGGAAGAAACATCACCATGGCAGTAAAAGGCCGGTCTTGGTAATACCGCACAGCGGTGCCGAGATACTCTCCGACGCATTCCGGACGGACGGGTCTGAAGACGACGTTGTAGCCGCCATTCAGCACACCAGAGTCTTCCACGTCCGGAACAATGAGGTGCCCGTCCTTCAGGAGTTGGGCGCATACATTGAGTAGGGCGTGGGCTTTCTCGCGCTCTTGCCCAAGAATCAGTATCTCCGGAGCGTTGTACGATTCTCCGAAACCGATGGAATAGCTGAACTTGTCTTGATCTTCCTCGGTGGGGAATACATGCAGGCAGTGCCAGCCATATTTCTGGATGTTGTCCGAGATTCGTTGGTTCTGGGCGGCAAGTTGTTCACTCATCGCTCGATGCGCCTCAGCCGCGCACACCCTTGACGATGGCGGCGGCCTTGGCCGAGCTGGCGGTGACCTTGTCCCACTCGCCGTTGTCGAGCCAGCCCTTCGGCACCATCCACGAACCGCCGATGCAGACGACGTTCGGCTGCGACAGGTAGTCGGCCGCGGTGTCTTCGGTGATGCCGCCGGTGGGGCAGATCTTCAGCTCGGACAGCGGACCGGCCAGGCCCTTCAGCATCGCCAGGCCACCGACGGCGGTGGCGGGGAACAGCTTGCAGACGCGGAAGCCACGGCCCATCAGCGACAGCAGTTCGGTCGGGGTGGCAGCGCCGGGCACCACCGGGATGTCGGCGGCGGCGAGCGCATCGGCGAGTGCGGGCGGGGTGCCTGGCGTCACGAGGAAGTCCGCGCCCGCATCGATGGACTGCGCGATCTGCTCGGTCGTCAGCACCGTGCCCGCGCCGATCACGATGTCCGGCAGTTCCTTCTTCAGCATCGCCAGCGCCTCCATCGCCACCGGCGTGCGCAGCGTCAGCTCGATCGCCGGCAGCCCGCCTTTCAACAGGGCTTCGGAGACGCGACGCGCCTCGTCCAGCGTGTGCACGGTGACGACCGGCAGGATGCCGGCGGCGCGGAGGAGGGATTCGGCTTTCTGCTGGCGGGCTTCGATGGTCATGTGCGGGTGTGCGATAGGTCGGTTGTGGGAGCGACGTCAGTCGCGACTACGGATGCGGGAACGCTTCGCGACTGACGTCGCTCCCTCACGGTGTTGGTCAGGCATCCTTGGCTTCGTGCGGGGCATCCGCGGCATGCGCGGCATCGCCGAGCTCGTACTCCGCATCGTATTCCCACGTGCCGTCGTGGAAGGGCAGGCCGCAGGACACCGACATGCCGCCGCGGTCTGCCGGCGTCACCACGTCGCGATTGATCGCGAACAGGTTGCGACCCAGGTCGAGCGCGGCGGGCGAGGTGTTGGGCGCGATCTCGCGCGATGCCCATTCGGTCGCGTCGACGAGCGCTTCGAGCGTGCCGGCTTCGGCATCGAGGCGCAGGATGTCGCCTTCGCGCAGCTTCGCCAGCGGACCACCACGCGCCGCTTCCGGCGTCAGGTGGATGGCGGCGGGAATCTTGCCCGACGCGCCCGACAGGCGACCGTCGGTGACCAGCGCGACGCGGCGGCCCTGGTTCTGCAGCAGGCCAAGCAGCGGCGCCAGCGAATGCAGTTCCGGCATGCCGTTCGCGCGCGGGCCCTGGTAGCGGACGACGGCGACGAAATTCTGCGGCAGCGCGCCCGCGGCGTGCAGCTTGTTGAGCGCGCGCGGGTCGTCGACGACGACGGCCGGCGCTTCGATGAAGCGGTACTCCGGCTTCACCGCCGAGGTCTTGATCAGCGAGCGGCCGAGGTTGCCGCGCAGCAGGCGCAGGCCGCCCTGTGCTTCGAAGGCGCGGGCGACCGGGCGCACCACGTCCTCGTCGGCGCTCTGCGCGATGCCGGGTGCATAGGCGAGGCCGCCGTCCTGCAAACGCGGCTCGTCGCAGAACGCGCGCATGCCACCGGGCACGATCGTCGGCAGGTCGTGCATCAGGCCCGCGTCGAGCAATTCGCGGAAGACGAACTGGGTGCCGCCGGCCGCGGCGAAGCGGTTCACGTCGGCTTCGCCGTTGGGATACACGCGCGCCAGCAGCGGCACGGTCTGTGCGATCAGGTCCATGTCGTCCCACGTCAGCACCACGCCGGCCGAGCGTGCGACCGCGATCCAGTGGATCGTGTGGTTGGTGGAACCGCCGGTCGCCATCAGCGCCGCCATCGCGTTGACGATGGCGCGCTCGTCGATCAGGCGCCCGATCGGCCGGTAGTCGTCGCCCAGCGCGGTGATGCGCAGCGCGCGCTCGGCGGCGGAGCGGGTCAGCACGTCGCGCAGCGGCTGGTCGGGATTGACGAACGACGTGCCCGGCAATTGCAGGCCCATCGCTTCCAGCAGCACCTGGTTGGAGTTCGCGGTGCCGTAGAACGTGCACGTGCCGGCGGCGTGGTAGCTCGCGGCTTCGGCTTCAAGGAGTTCTTCGCGCGTGGCCTGGCCGGCGGCGTAGCGCTCGCGCACGGCGGCCTTTTCCTTGTTCGGAATGCCGGGCGTCATCGGGCCGGCCGGCACGAACACCGCGGGCAGGTGGCCGAACGCCAGCGCGCCGATCAGCAAACCGGGGACGATCTTGTCGCACACGCCGAGGTAGAGCGCAGCATCGAACATGTCGTGGCTTAGCGAGATCGCCGTGGCCTGTGCGATGACGTCGCGCGAGAACAGCGACAGTTCCATGCCGGGACGGCCCTGGGTCACGCCGTCGCACATGGCCGGCACGCCGCCGGCGACCTGCGCGGTGGCACCGAGGTCGCGCGCGACCTGGCGGATGATCTCGGGGTAATGCTCGAACGGCTGGTGCGCCGACAGCATGTCGTTGTAGGCGTTGATGATGCCGAGGTTGGGCGTGGCGTCGGCGCGCAGGCGGCCCTTGTCAGTGGGGCCGCAGGCCGCGAAGGCGTGCGCCAGGTTGCCGCAGCTCAGTCGCTCGCGCTGCGGACCTCCGTGGTGCGCGGCATCGATGCCGTCGAGATAGGCGCGGCGCAACGGGGCGCTGCGCTGGCGGATGCGTTCGGTGACTTCCTGGATGCGGGGGTGCAGGCTCATGGGCGTAGGGCTAGGCTGCAGACGTGGGGATTCTGCATGTCGTGGCGGAAAAGATCGTGAGAAGCGCGCCGCACCCGGGGCTCCACGTGCGGAGCGGCAGGACGGAGGAAGACGGCGACGGCATGCTGCTTTCTACCGCCTTTGACGCAGGCGCGAAAGCGACCAAAGCCAGACCAGTCTTGGTGCGCGCCGCCGCATCGTGCTGCGATGCAGCGCGCAAATGCGCGAAACCTCAGGCGCGCGCAGGTTGTCCCGAGCCGAACAACTCGACGGCGTACGCCGCCGCACCGAGCAGGCCGGGACGCGGGTGCACGTTCGCGAGCGTCGGCACGCGGCCCATCGCCGGCGAGAACCGGCCCTTGTGTTCGAAGCGTTGGCGGAAGCCGGAATGCTGCAGCGACGGCAGCAGCTTCGGCACCAGTCCGCCGGTGAGGAACACGCCATCCCATGCGCCGGTGGTGAGCACGAGGTCGCCTGCGATCGCGCCGAACACGGCGCAGAACACATCCAGCGTGCGCACGCAGCGCGGATCGCCGGCGGCGGCGCGCGCGGTGACGTCCTTCGGTTCCAGCGGACCACCCGGATCCTCGCCTGCGATCTCGCTGAGCGCGCGATACAGGTTGACCAGGCCGGGGCCGCAGATCAGGCGTTCGTTCGAGACGCGGCCGAACTGTGCGGACAGGATTTCGAGGATGCGGATCTCTTCCGGCGTGCCGGGCGGGAAGCTGACGTGGCCGCCTTCGGTTTCCAGCGGGTACGCGCGACCGTCGCGGATCACCAGCGCGGCGACGCCCAGCCCGGTGCCGGGGCCGATGACGGCGTACGTGCGCGGCACCGACAGCGGTGCGGGGTTCCAGCGTGCGCCGCCGATGGCGACCACGTCGCGCGGCGTCAACAGCGAGACGGCCATGGCCTGCGCGGCGAAATCGTTGACCAGCTTCAGGCCCTGGAAACCGAGCGCCTGGCGCGTGCGGTTCACCGAGATGACCCAGGGATGGTTGGTGATGCGCGCTTCGTCGCCATCGACGCGGCCGGCGACGGCGAACACCCCGTTCTGCGCAGTGGCGCCGGTTTCATCCAGGTAGTGCTGCGCGGCATCGGCGAGCGACGGGAAATCGGCCACCACGAACTCGCGCACGCTGTCGTCGAGCAAGGGCACGGTGGCGTGCGGATCGGCCAGCGCGAAGCGCGCATTGGTGCCGCCGATATCGGCAAGGAGGACGCGATCAGCGTTGCTCATGCGGGAAACATCCTGTTCGCTGCAGTGTGGCTTCCGAAACTGGTCCGCTGCATTCGCCTGGTCGATCCTGTATTGCCGTGGAGTGGCCACGTCGCGTGGGCGGCGCATGATAGCGCGCACCTGCGCCGCGGGGATGTCGCGATGCTCGCGTATGCGACATGCGTATACGTATTCGCGATTCCGGCATACGCGGGAGCGGGGCGAGCGTGAGGGTCGAAGAAGAACGCATGGGCGGCAGGATGTGCGGTGGGGATTTCAGGACATCGGCGCCGGGGCCGCTTGCGCTGTGAAAACGGTTACATGGCAGAATAGCGCAACTTCCCCGACCACGGAACGGGAAGCGAACACGTCGCCCGCGAGGGTGGCGGCTGCGACCGGGAGGGCCCCGGCGGCGGCAACCCAGCAGACGGGCGATGCCCGACCGGAGCAGTGATGGCCAGTGTCCAACTCGACCGCGTGCGCAAGGTGTACGACAACGGCCAGGTCGCCGTGCACGGGGCCAGTTTCGAGATCGCCGACGGCGAGCTCATGGTGCTGGTGGGTCCGTCCGGCTGCGGCAAGTCGACGCTGCTGCGGATGATCGCCGGCCTCGAGGACATCACCGACGGCAACCTGTTGATCGGCGGTCGCCGCGTGAACGACGTGGCCCCGAAGGACCGCGACATCGCGATGGTGTTCCAGAGCTATGCGCTGTACCCGCACATGACCGTGGCCGAGAACCTTGCCTTCGGATTGAAGCTGCGTGGCGTGGCGCGCGCGGAGATCGACCGGCGGGTCAATGCCGCGGCCGACACGCTCGGCATGACCCACATGCTGGGCAAGCTGCCGCGCGAAATGTCCGGCGGACAGCGCCAGCGCGTCGCGCTGGGGCGTGCGCTGGTACGCGAGCCGTCGGTGTT
>JACZCZ010162716.1_pt1 | contig 23934 bp, 20 predicted proteins | sample 8641811 | NCBI WGS metagenome assembly JACZCZ01 (sample SAMN15324610, study PRJNA640507) | soil metagenome | isolation source: intercropping peanut in the first line | place: China: Luxin town, Laibin City, Guangxi Province | collected 2019-07-25 | depth 10cm m | reverse complement strand
TAGGGTCGAGAGGTAACCCGACACCTGTCGTACACCGCAGGCGGCGCCATAGAAACGGATCGCTGTCAAAGAACCATCGACCGAACAACGATTCGCGACGATCCAGGTTCCGTAGCTCACAAAGTGAGCTAGCGGACAGCTAGCAGATCGATGCGCGTCACAGGTCCAGCTGCTGACCTTTGGCCAGTGCTGCTTCGACCCTTTCGCGCATCTGGCGAACACGGGGGGCGGTTTCGCCACCGGCACCCTGCCGCTTCACCTTCAGCAATTCATTCGAGAGATTCAACGCGGCCATCACCGCGATGCGATCCAGGCCGATGATGTTCCCGGCATCGCGGATCTCGCGCATCTTCTCGTTCAGATACTCGGCGGAATCCAGAAGTTCCGAGCGCTCTTCGGGAAGACAGGCGACCTGGTATTCCTTCTCCAGGATCCGGACACTGACCCGAACGGCTCTCTCAGTCATGCGCCATGCTCCATCGCTTTGAGGCGACCGATCATCGCCTCCACGCGGGTTCGGACCTGCTCGTTCTTCTGCAGCAGGGTTGCGCGTTCGGTCGTCAGGCCGTCGAGACGCTGTCGCAGCGCCCGATTCTCTTCCTTGAGCTGAGTCACCATCGTGACCAGTTCTCCGAGCCGCTGCTCGAGGAGTTCCAGTTCCTGATTCGCCGACATGTTTCTGGATTCGCTCACGCGCGTGATTATGCGACCGCGGTCTCAGGTCGGTCAAACGAACGATGGGGCAGTGCGATTACGCATTCCGCGGCCAGTGCTAACATAACCCCATGTTGCAGGTCACATTCCCCGAGATCGTCAAGGCGATGCAGAGTGTCGGATCGGCGGTCCCCGTCGCGGAAGGCCACGGATGCCTGTGCGGCGCGCTCTGCATCACTCAGGACTACTCGCTCGATCGCTGGCTGGAAGAGCTCGTTCCAGTCGAAGAAGGCGCAGTGGTGCCAGATGACGTCGTCCAGGCGATGAAGCTGCTGTACGCCGACACGGTCCGGGCATTGCGCGGCGAGGACATGGATTTCCAGCCGTTCCTGCCCGACGACGATGTGAAGCTCGAGCAGCGGACCGCAGCGCTGTCGCAATGGTGCCAGGGATTCCTCTATGGCCTGGGCAGCGTTCGCAAGCTCGACGCCGAAAACATGCCGCGCAGCATCGACGAGATCCTGGTGGACTTCACCAACATCGGACGTGCCGAAGTCGAGCCGGGCATCGAGTCCGAAGAAGACGAAGAGGCCTATGTCGAAGTCGTGGAATACGTGCGTGCCGCAACGCAGCTGATTCACGACGAACTCGAAGGAGTGCGGTCGGGCGACGAGGAGCCGCGGTCGCTCGAGAGCGACGACTTCGATGAAACGGACGACGAAGTCCCGCACTGAAATCCCGCCGCGAGTACTGCATGCGCAAAGCCGAGTTCGTTCGTCGCCGCCGTGAACTGATGAAGATGATCGGGAAGGGTGGCATCGTCATCCTGCCGGCGGTGCCGGAGGTGCCCCGCAACAGCGACGTGCTCTACCACTATCGGCCCGACAGCGATTTCTTCTACCTCACCGGATTCGGCGAGCCCGAGTCGGTGGCGGTCCTCATTCCCGGGCGGCCTCATGGTGAATACGTCCTCTTCGTGCGCGATCGTGACCCGGCCCGCGAGACCTGGGACGGTCGTCGCGCCGGCCCCGAGGGAGCGACCCGGGACTACGGGGCCGATGATGCATTCCCCATCGGCGATATCGACGACATCCTGCCGGGGCTGATGGAGAACTGTTCCCGCGTCCACTACACGATGGGCGTGCATCAGGACTTCGATCAGCGCGTGATCGGGTGGGTGAATCGGCTCAAGTCGCAGGCGCGGACCGGTGTTCAGCCGCCGCAGGAGTTCGTGGCGCTGGATCATCTGCTGCACGACATGCGTCTGTACAAGGCGAAACCGGAAGTCGAGGCCATGCGGCAATCGGCACGGATAGCCGTCGCGGCGCACAAGCGGGCGATGCAGTTCACCCGGCCCGGACGCATGGAGTACGAGGTCATGGCGGAATTGCTGCACGAGTTCCGGCGCAGCAATGCGGACATCTCCTACCACCCCATCGTGGGAGGGGGGGCGAACGGCTGCATCCTGCACTACCACGAGAATTCGGATGAGCTGAAGGACGGTGAGTTGCTGCTCATCGACGCGGGATGCGAATACGAGCTCTACGCGTCCGATATCACGCGGACGTTCCCGGTCAACGGCCGGTTCACGTCCGAGCAGCGCGCCCTCTACGAAGTCGCGCTGGATGCGCAGTACGCCGCGATCGAGAAAGTGAAGCCCGGCAATCACTGGAATGAACCGCACGACGCCGCGGTGAAGGCGATCACGCAGGGTCTCGTGAAGCTGGGGATCCTGAAGGGCAAAGTGCCGGCGTTGATCCGCGACGGGGCCTATCGCAAGTTTTACATGCACCGCACCGGGCACTGGCTCGGCATGGATGTGCATGACGTCGGCGACTACAAGGTCGGCGAACAGTGGCGCGTGCTCGAACCGGGCATGGCGATGACGGTCGAGCCTGGTATCTATATCCCGGCTGGCACGACGGGCGTGGCCAAGCGCTGGTGGAACATCGGCATCCGGATCGAGGATGACGTCGTCGTCACCTCCGGCGGCAATGAAGTCCTCACCGAGGGACTGGTCAAGGAAGCCGACGCCATCGAAAAGCTGATGCAGGCGGCATGAGAGTCGACGTAGCCATCGCCGGCGGCGGACTGGTCGGTGCGAGCCTCGCGCTCGCGCTGTCGAGCCTGAAACTGAAGGTCGTCCTCATCGAGGCGCATCCCTTCGGCAGCACGGATCAGCCGAGTTTCGACGATCGAACGACCGCGCTCTCCAATGGCAGCCGCCGGATCTTCCAGGGCATCGGGGTGTGGCCATTGCTGGAGCGCGAAGCCACGCCGATCCGACGGATCCACGTTTCGGATCAGGGGCGCTTCGCGTTCGCCCGCATCGATGCGCAGGAGCAGAACCTGCAGGCGCTCGGCTTCGTCGTGATCAATCGAATCATGGGTGCTGCCCTGTGGCGTCGGTTGCAGGAGGAGGCCGTTGCGATCCTGGCGCCCGCAAAGGTCATGTCTTCCGAGCTGAAGGATGACCGCCGCGAGATCACCTGCGAGGTCGGGAGCGAGGCTACCGTCACCGTTCAGGCCAAGCTCGTCATTGCCGCCGACGGGGCGCGCTCGATCGTGCGCGAGTCCGCCGGTATCGGCTCGACGACCTGGGATTACGGCCAGCATGCGCTCGTCACCAACGTGTTCACGCAGCGCTTCCATGACTACGTCGCATACGAACGCTTCACGCCGGAGGGGCCGATCGCATTGTTGCCGATGTCCGAAGGCCGATGCGGATTGATCTGGACGTTCACGCCGGATGTCGCTGCGCAGATGGCGCAGCTGGCCGATGGCGCCTTCCTCGAGCGATTGCAGCAGGCGTTCGGGTTCCGCCTGGGACGCTTCACGAAAGCGGGATCGCGTCAGTTGTATCCGCTTGCGCTGACCCGGGCGGATGAACACGTCGCGCCTCGCCTGGCGGTCGTCGGCAATGCAGCGCAGGCTTTGCATCCGATCGCGGGTCAGGGCTTCAATCTGGGTCTGCGCGACGCGGCGAGCATTGCCGAAGTTCTCGCCGATGCGCTGGCCGAGCGGCGCGGGAACGAAGAGTTCGACGCGGGCGATGGCTTGCTGCTCGAGCGCTATCGCGAGTGGCGAAGCGCGGATCGCCAGAAGATCGTCGGGTTCACGGACGGCCTGGTCCGTCTGTTCTCGCAACCGTTCGGGCCCGTGAAGCTGGCCCGCAATCTCGGAATGCTGGCGTTCGACCTGATGCCCTCGGCGAAGGATGCACTGTCCCAGCTCTCGCTGGGCGCGGCGGGGCGGATTCCACGACTGGCACGCGGTGCGAAGCTCTGACGATGAGAACCGACTTCGACGTCCTGGTCATCGGTGGCGGCATGGTGGGCGCGTGCCTGGCCGCGCTCATGGCGAATGACCGCGAACTTTCGCGGCTGCGGATTGCTCTGCTGGACGCTAACCCGCCGACGATGCCGCCGGCGGACGCGGCTGTGGATCTGCGGGTCTCGGCGATTTCCCGCGCATCGCAGCGCATCCTCGATTCGGTTGGCGCCTGGTCCCGGATTCCGGCGCAACACGTGTCGCCTTACTCGCAGATGACGGTATGGGATGGTGCCAGCCGGCCGCACAGCCCGGGATCGATCCACTTCTCGGCAAGCGCGACGAGCGAGCCGGATCTCGGCGCCATCGTCGAGAACCGCCGCCTGCAGTGGGCGATCTACGACTCGCCGCCGATGCGCCACGTCACCGTACTTCGCGCGGAGCTCGAGCAGCTTGCGATCGAGAACGATCACGCGGTGGTTACGCTGGCCGATGGACGAACGATCTCCGCCAGCCTGGTGGTTGGTGCGGACGGCGCCGATTCGCTCAGCCGCAGGCTCGCCGGCATCGAGACGACAGGGTGGAGCTACGAACAGCGGGCTTTCGTGACGCACGTAGCCACGGAATATCCTCACGCCCGGACGGCATGGCAGCGATTCCTGTCCGCGGGACCAATTGCGTTCCTGCCGCTCGCTGATGGCCGCAGTTCCATCGTGTGGACGACGACGCCCGAACACGCGCAGCAGCTCTGCGAATGTACCGCCGACGTACTGGGCCAGCAGATCGCGGATGCGATCGACGGCGTGCTGGGGAAAGTGGAAGCGACCGGACCGCGAGGTGCGTTTCCGTTGCGACTGATCCATGCCGTCTCTTACAGCGCGACAAGATTCGTTCTTGTAGGGGATGCCGCACATGCCGTGCATCCGCTGGCGGGGCAGGGCGTCAACCTGGGCTTCCTCGACTGCGCGGCGCTCGTCGAGATCCTCGGTGCTGAGGCGCAGGCGGGAAGCAGTGCTTCGGTGCTCGGCGAATCACGCGTGCTGCGTCGTTATGAGCGATGGCGCAAGAGCGAGAACACGATCGCGCTGGGACTGATCGACGGGCTCAACCGGCTCTTCAGCAACTCGAGCGCGACCCTCGGCTGGCTTCGCAGGACGGGACTTTCCGCCGTCGACCAGAGCACAATGGCGAAACGCTTTCTCATCGGCAGGGCGATGGGCATCGCGGGCGATACGCCTTCGATCGTCCGACGGATCGGATAGTCGAAAAGTGGCCGAAGATCTTCGGCGCGGCTGAGCAACTTGACACCGCGGGGTACGCGGCGCGACGCTGAGAAGCAACGTCATCGACGCAAGAGCATCGATAGCGACCTTCCATGAGCTCACATCGTGCAGCTGTCGAATCGCTGTTAGAAGGTACCGGCGTCGCGCTCGACGGTCATGCCCCCTGGGACATCCAGGTCAAGGATCCGGGATTCTTCCGTCGTGTTCTGTCGCAGGGATCGCTCGGCGTGGGCGAGGCCTACATGGACGGCCAGTGGGAATGCGAGCGGCTCGATGAAATGCTGTTTCGCGTCTTCCGCGCGCATGCGGAGAGGCATCTTCCCACCTTGCGCCAGATGTGGGCCGCGATCACCGCCTCGGTCCGCAATCCTCAGACCCCGCGCCGCTCGTTCAAAGTCGGCGAGCAGCATTACGACATCGGCGATGATCTCTACGAGCGCATGCTGGACTCGCGGATGATCTACAGCTGTGCCTACTGGAAGAATGCGCGGACGCTGGAAGAGGCGCAGGAAGCGAAGCTCGACATGGTGTGTCGCAAACTTCGTCTCGAGCCGGGAATGACCGTGCTCGATATCGGCTGCGGATGGGGCGGCGCCGCGCAGTTCGCGGCCGAACGATATGGCGCGCAGGTGACGGGAGTCACGGTGTCGAAGAATCAGGCAGCGGCGGCTGTCGAGCGCTGCAAGGGCCTGCCGGTGACGATCCTGCTGGAGGACTACCGCGCGCTCACCGGCCGGTTCGATCGCATCTATTCGCTCGGCATGTTCGAGCACGTCGGCTTCCGCAATTACCGCACGTATTTTTCGACCGCCGCCCGCCTGCTCGAGCCGCAGGGCCTGTTCCTGCTCCACACGATCGGCAGCAACTCATCGCAGGAAGCGAACGATCCCTGGATCGAGCGCTATATCTTCCCGAATTCGCTCCTGCCTTCGATTGCGCAGATCGCCACCGCCGTGGAAGGCCTGTTCAACGTGGAGGACTGGCATTCGTTCGGCCCGCACTACGACCGGACGCTGCTCGCCTGGCACGACCGATTCCGTACCGCATGGCCGCAGCTCGCCGCGAAGTACAGCGAACGCTTCCGCCGGATGTGGGAGTTCTGGCTGCTCTCGTCCGCGGCGGCTTTTCGTGCGCGGCGTATCCAGTTGTGGCAGGTCCTGCTTTCGCCCCATGGGGTCGCTGGCGGCCTGGCCGAAGTCCGCTGAGCGCGTATCCTTCCGAGCGTGGACAGGCAGGCCGCACCCATGTCGACGAACATCTTCATCCAGGCTCCGCCGCGGATCGGCAATCAGTATCGCGACGACGCGCTGCTGCAGTCCTGGTTACGGCGCAAGCTTCCGCCCGACATGCTCAGTCAGATCGAAGCCGAGCTCGATGCGATGGGTGAACTCGCCGGCGCAGAGCTCTACGAGCTGCAGTTGCAGGACCGGCTGCGCGAACCGGAGCTGACTCAATGGGATGCCTGGGGTAACCGGATCGACCGGATCGAGGTGACGCCGCTGTGGGCGAGGGCTGCGCAGGTCGCGGCACGCAGCGGCCTGATCGCCATTCCTTACGAGCGGCGGCATGGTCGGCATTCGCGCATCCATCAGTTCGCGCTCGTGTATCTGTTTCATCCGTCGTCGGATGTTTACACCTGCCCGCTCGCGATGACCGACGGCGCCGCCAGAACGCTCGGCGTATCGGGCAACGCAGAGCTGGCGGCACGGGCGATTCCACGACTGACGAGTCGCAATCCGGCGGAGGCCTGGACGAGCGGCCAGTGGATGACGGAGTCGACCGGTGGATCGGACGTCGGGATCTCATTGACCCAGGCGCGACACGGGGAAGACGGTCGCTGGCGACTGTATGGCAAGAAGTGGTTCACGTCGGCGATCACGTCGCAGATGGCGCTGACGCTCGCACGGCCTGAAGGAAACGGCCCGGGCGGGTCGGGCCTCGCGATGTTCTATGTCGAGACGCGCGATCCCGCCGGCGCGCTCAACGGTATTCGCGTCGAGCGCCTGAAGGACAAGCTGGGCACGCGGAAGGTGCCGACGGCTGAGTTGCTGCTCGATGGCACCGTAGCGGAACTGGTGGGCGACACACGCAACGGAACGCGCAACATCGAGCCGATGCTCGTCGTGACGCGCGCATGGAACAGCGTGACCTCAGCCGCCTTCATGCGGCGCGGTGTTGCGCTGGCGAGAGCGTATGCAAGCGAGCGGCGCGCTTTCGGGGCGCCTCTCGAAGACCTCCCGCTTCATGTCGACACGCTGGCCGGTCTCGAAGCGGAGACCCGCGCAGCGACGTTGCTGGCCTTCGAACTGGTCGAGCTGATCGGCAGGCTCGAAGCGAACGAGATTGGCGATCACCAGCGTGCGCTGCTGCGATTGCTGACGCCGATCGCAAAGCTGCTGACCGCGAAACAGGCTGTCGCCGTTGCCAGTGAAGCGATCGAAGCGTTCGGGGGCGCTGGATACGTCGAAGACACAGGTTTGCCCGCTTTGCTGCGCGATACGCAGGTGCTGCCGATCTGGGAGGGGACAACGAACGTGCTGGCCCTCGATGCGCTGCTGCGCGGGGATGCCGCATCGGGATTGCGGGCGCTCATCGAGCGGGTGGCTCAGTGCCGTTCGCTCGTCACTGATGCGCGCCTGGGGGAGCTTGCGGGTCAGGCCGCGGCCGCGCTCGATCACGTCGTCGCGTGGCTGGGTCGCAATGGCGAAGCGACATCGCTGCAGGCCGGCGCCCGGCGCGTTGCGATGACCATCGGTCGCGCCTGGCAGCTCATGCTGCTCATCGAACATGCCCAGTGGGAGCTGGACAACGGCAACGATCGCACCGGAATGGCGGCTGCCAGCCGATTCGCCGCGTCACCGGTCGATCTGCTCGCCACGATTCCGCTCGAAGACTCGCGCTCCCTGCTGCGCTGAGCACGTGCGGCGCTGTCGTAAGTTTGAGACAGCGCCGCAAACCCGCTACGCTCTCGTCCGCTCAACCCGGCAGCAGGTCATCGTTCGAGAGTCACGGTCGATTCCATTGCATCAAGCCACTGCCAAACGTTCGGCGCCCCAGGCAATGAAGCGGCGACGCCCGAATGAATAACCGTCATATCTACTTCGTGGCCGCAGTGCTGACCGTGCTGGCCCTGTCCTTGTTCGCGTACAAGGCCAAGATGCTCGGATTCCCCGTCATGCCGCAGCAGCAGACGCAGATCTGGACGATCGAGGCCGCAGTCTCGTTCACGCCCGGTCCCGCGGCGGTGAAAGCGACTCTGCGGATCCCGTCGCTCACTCCCGGCTACTCGTTGATGGACGAGAACTTCATCTCCCGCGGATTCGGAGTCACGACGCGCCCGGCGGCAGCGGGTCGCGAAGCGCAATGGGCAGTGCGCGAAGCCAGCGGGCCGCAGACGGTCTACTACCGCGCAGTCGTGTATCGCGATCCGACCCGCAAGGCCGAGGACACCACTCCGCCATTCCCCGAAGCGCCCAAGCTCGATGAGGCATCGCGTATCGCGATGGAAGGTCTGATCGCCGACGTGCGCCGTCAGTCGGCCGACGTCGCGAGTTTCACCACCGAACTGCTGCGGCACATCGGGCAGGGGCAGAACGATCCGTATATCCGGCTGTTTCTCGATCGGACCGCGACGCCCTCCGATCGCGCGCATCTGGCGACGATATTCCTCGCCGGCGCGCAGATTCCGGCCCGCATCGCTCACGGTGTGAATCTGAGGGATCGCGCGGGCGCAGTGCAGCCCGAAGTGCTGCTCGAAGTCCATGACGGTGTGGAGTGGCTGTACTTCAATCCGCAGACCCTGCAGCAGGGCCTGCCACCCGATTTCCTGATCTGGTGGCGAGGCGATGAGAGCATCGCAAGCGTCGAAGGCGGCTCGGCGCTCGATGTAACGGTTGCTGTCCAGCAGAGCCTGCTCGATTCCATGCTCGTGGCCGAGAGAAGGGCAGAGCGCAGCGGGTCGCACTCGGCGGAGTTCTCGCTTTTCTCGCTGCCCATCGCGACCCAGGCTGTCTATATCGTCCTGCTGATGATCCCGATCGGTGCGCTGGTGATCATGTTCCTGCGCAACTTCATCGGCCTGAAGACGTTCGGCACCTTCATGCCCGTGCTGGTGGCGCTCGCGTTTCGCGAAACGCGGCTGGTCTGGGGCATCGTGCTGTTCGCGATCATCGTGTCGCTGGGCCTGCTGATCCGTTTCTATCTCGAGAAGCTGCGCCTGCTGCTCGTGCCGCGATTGACGTGCGTCCTGACGGTCGTCGTGCTGCTGATGGCGGGCATCAGCGTGCTGAGCCACCGCCTCGGGCTGCAGCCCGGCCTGTCGATTGCGCTGTTCCCGATGGTCATCATCTCGATGACGATCGAGCGCATGTCGATCGTCTGGGAAGAGCGCGGCGCGTATGAGGCCATCCAGGAAGGCACGGGCAGCCTGATCGTTGCGGCCGTTGCGTACCTGGTGATGGGCATCGCGTGGCTCGAGCACCTGATCTTCGTGTTCCCGGAACTGCTGCTGCTGGTACTCGCGGCCGCTCTGCTCGTCGGTCGCTACACAGGTTACCGCTTGCTGGAACTGCGGCGGTTCAAGGCGCTGGCATGAAGAGGGTGCGGGGCCCCGAGAGGCAGTAACCGATGTTCAGTCGTCATCGCCAATTGCGCGATCTCGGTGTGCTCGGTCTCAACCGGCGCAACGGCGACTACATCCTCAAGTTCAATCCGCGTCGTCTGTACCCGCTCGTCGACGACAAGCTGCAGACGAAGCGCCTGGCGATACAGGCCGGCATTGCCGTCCCCGAGCTCTACGGCGTCATCGAAACGCAGCACGACATCCGTCGTCTGCCCGAGATCGTTCACAGCCGGCCCGAGTTTGCGCTGAAGCCGGCGCACGGCAGCGCGGGCGACGGGATCGTCGTGATCGCAGGTCGCAGCGCGGGGCGCTACCGGACCATCAGCGGAGCGTTGCTCGACGATGAGTTCCTGTCGCATCACCTGTCGAATGCGATCAACGGCCAGTTCAGTCTCGGCGGCGTTCCCGACGTGGTCATCGTCGAGTACATGGTGCGCTTCTCGGCGCTGTTCGAACGCATCAGCTTCCAGGGCGTGCCGGATGTCCGCGTGATCGTCTTCCGCGGTTATCCGATCATGGCGATGGTGCGACTGCCGACCCGTGCATCGCATGGCAAAGCGAACCTGCATCAGGGTGCGGTAGGGGCCGGTATCGACATCGCGACCGGCGTGACGCTCGACGGTGTCGTCGGCACGGAAGTCGTTACGCATCACCCGGACACCAGCAATCCCGTCGCCGGGCTGCAGATCCCCGATTGGGATGTGATTCTCGACATCTCGGCGCGGTGTTACGAGCTGACGGGGCTCGGCTACATCGGCGTCGACATCGTTCTCGATCGCGACCTCGGCCCGCTGGTGCTCGAGCTCAACGCCCGCCCCGGACTCGCGATCCAGATCGCGAATCGTCAGGGATTGCTGCGCCGCCTGCAGATCTGCGAGCAGCGCGCCGATTTCTCGGCCTCACCGCCGGGTCGGATCGATTTCTCGCGACGAGAGTTTGCGCATCCGGTGATGGCGAAGTGATGGCGATGCAAGCCGTCATCCCCGCCTGGGCGGGAATGACCGCGTGCTTCTACTGCTTGGGAATTCCGTCGATCTTCGCCGCACAGATGAAGTCGTTCTCCGACAATCCGTTGATGGCGTGCGTCGAGTACTTGATGCGGCAGTAGCCCCAGCCGCATTCGATGTCGGGATGATGATCTTCCGCGTTGGCGATGTGGGCCACCGCGTTCACGAAGCTCATCGTGTGATAGAAGTTCCTGAACTTCCATTCGCGATGCAGGCTCTTCGCATCGGCCGACAGCGTCCATTCCGGCTGGAGCTGCTTCATCAGGCCTTCGGCCTGCGCTGGCGACAGCGGATCGATGCCGCCTTCGCATGGAACGCATTTCTTCTCTGTCAGTCCGCTCATGTTCTTGTCTCCGGTTCTTTCTGTGCGTACGTGCGCGCGACGTACTCTTCGACCAGTGTCTGGAACTCTTCGGCGATGTGATCGCCTTTCAGCGTCGGGCCTTTTTCGCCGTCGATGTACACCGGCGCAACGGGTCGCTCGCCGGTGCCCGGCAGGCTGATGCCGATGTTGGCGTGCTTGCTTTCGCCCGGCCCGTTCACGACACAGCCCATGACGGCGACCGTCATCTCCTCGACGCCGACGTACTGCTTGCGCCACTGCGGCATCTGGTGACGCAGGTGCGACTGGATCTTCTGTGCGAGTTCCTGGAAGTAGGTCGACGTGGTGCGGCCGCAGCCCGGACATGCAACGACCATGGGCGTGAACGAGCGCAGGCCCATCGTCTGCAGGATCTCCTGCGCGACGATGACCTCCTGGGTGCGATCACCGTTCGGCTCCGGCGTCAGCGAGACGCGGATGGTGTCGCCGATGCCTTCCTGCAGGAGCACGCTCATGCCCGCAGTCGATGCGACGATGCCTTTCGATCCCATGCCGGCCTCGGTCAGTCCGAGGTGCAACGCGTAGTCGCAGCGCTTCGCGAGATTCCTGTACACGGAGATCAGGTCCTGCACGCCGCTGACCTTGCAGGAGATCACGATGTGGTTCTGCGGCAGCCCAAGTTCGAGCGCGCGCTTCGCTGATTCGAGGGCAGACACGACCAGCGCTTCGCGGGTGACGTCGCGCGCATCGAGTGGTTCAGCGATCTTCGAGTTCTCGTCCATCAGCCGCGTCAGCAGATCCTGATCGAGGCTGCCCCAGTTCACGCCGATACGGACGGGCTTGTTGTTGCGGCACGCGACCTCGATCATCTCGGCGAACTGCGGATCGCGCTTGCTGCCGCGACCGACGTTGCCCGGATTGATCCGGTACTTCGCCAGGGCTTCGGCACACGCCGGGTGCGCCTTGAGCAGCTTGTGACCGTTGAAATGGAAATCGCCCACGATGGGGGCGTGCACACCGGACTTCGCGAGTCTGTCGCGAATGTGCGGGACTGCTGCGGCCGCTTCGTCGGTGTTGACGGTCACGCGCACGAGTTCGGAACCGGCGCGCGCCAGGTCGCGAATCTGCTGCGTCGTCGACTCGATGTCGGCGGTGTCCGTGTTCGTCATCGATTGCACGACGATCGGCGCTGTTCCGCCGACGGTGACGGAACCGATGCGGACGGGAATCGAATGGCGGCGGGTCACGGGTAGGGCGGTTGGAAGGAAAAAGGGCCGGAATTGTAGCGCAGGCCGTGGCTCCAACCGTAAGCCATCGTGCGCCGCACACGGGCCGCACCGCCTGGGAGTTCGTCCGAAAATCCCGGGCATTGTCCGGGGACCTCGGCTACCATACAGCCACCCATCGCAAGGCGCGGCCGGAGAGAGCGAGTTCGTCTCGCCGCCGAAGGCGCAACCGCCCGGAAACGCTCAGGCAAATGAACGGCGCGCCCTTGTGACGACTTGATCATCGTCGCTCGACGGGCTCTGGAGAGTAGCCGGAATGTATGCATTCCCGGCTCACCGAAGGGGAGAGGTATTGCCGCCCAGGGCGGATTCAAATACCGGATCTCTCAGGTCGCAGGACAGAGGGGCGCCGGATCGCGAGAGCGGTCCGACGCAACCTATGTTCGCGAATTCGTTTCACCGGAAGCCAGCTGATGGGATTCAAGACACCTCTCCATGACACGCACGTCGCGTCCGGCGCGCGTATGGTCGATTTCGGCGGCTGGGACATGCCCGTCAACTACGGGTCCCAGATCGAAGAGCACCACGCCGTTCGTCGCGATGCGGGCATGTTCGATGTGTCGCACATGCTCATTGCGGACATCACCGGTCCGCGCACGCGCGAGTACCTGCGTCATCTCCTCGCGAACGATGTCGTGAAGCTGAAGGACCCGGGCAAGGCGCTTTATAGCTGCATGCTCAACGAGACCGGCGGCGTCGTCGACGATCTCATCGTCTACTTCATCAACGAGAACTGGTTCCGCGTCGTAGTGAACGCAGGCACGCGCGAGAAGGACACGGCGTGGCTGAAGCGCTTCGCTGGTCCGTTCGGTGTCGATGTGCGCCCGCGCCCCGATCTCGCGATGATTGCGGTTCAGGGTCCGCAAGCCCGCGCCAAGGCGGCGACGTTGCTGGGTTCGCATGCGCCGGCGGCGCTCGAGCTGAAGACGTTCTTCGGTCGCGAACTCGGGCAGTACTTCGTCGCGCGAACCGGCTACACCGGCGAAGACGGCTGGGAAGTCATGATGCCCGTCGCCGAGGTTGCGAAATTCTGGGCCGATCTCAAAGCGGCAGGCGTTGCCGAGTGCGGCCTGGGCGCACGCGATACGCTGCGTCTCGAAGCCGGCATGAACCTCTACGGCAACGACATGGACGAGAACGTGTCACCGCTCGAGTCCGGCCTCACCTGGACCGTCGCGTTCGATCCGCCGGATCGTGATTTCGTCGGGCGCCCCGCGCTCGAGGCGCTGCGCAGGAACGGCATTCCCCGCAAGCTCGTCGGCCTGGTCCTCGAAGATCGCGGCGTATTGCGTGGGCATCAGAAGGTCGTGGCGCCGGGCGTAGGCGAAGGCGAGTTGACCAGCGGAACGTTCTCACCGACGCTCGAACGCTCGATCGGTTTCGCGCGCGTGCCTGCCGCCACCGGCGAAACGGTGCAGGTCGACATCCGCGGCAAGCTGCTGCCCGCGAAGGTCGTGAAGTACCCGTTCGTGCGAAACGGCAAGGCATTGATTTGAACGGAGCGGGTGATCGAGTGATCAGGTGATCCGGTGATGACGCAGGCGCGAACATCGCCGATGGCTCCTCACTGCATCACCCGATCACTCGATCACCAGATCACCGATCACTTGACCACTCATCACATTGGATCAACAACAATGTCCTCCATCCCCTCTGACCTCAAATACCTCGATTCCCACGAATGGGCGCGCGTCGAGAGCGACGGCACCGTCACCATCGGTATTTCCGATCACGCGCAAGGCGCGCTCGGTGATCTGGTGTTCGTCGAAGTGCCGGAAGTGGGCAAGTCGCTCAGCAAGGGCGGCGCCGCCGCGGTCGTCGAATCGGTGAAGGCTGCTTCCGACGTGTACAGCCCGCTGTCGGGCGAAGTCATCGCTGCGAACGACTCGCTCGGTTCCGCTCCGGAGCTCGTGAACCAGGACCCGTACGGTCAGGGCTGGCTGTTCAAGATCAAACCCAGCAACTCCGCCGAGCTCGGCCAGCTTCTCGATGCGAAAGCGTACGAGAAGGCGCTGGAAGCGGAAGGGCATTGAACTTCGAGGTGAAGAGGTGATCGGGTGATCAGGTGATTGCGCAAGCATCGCCGGCACCGTCGCCTCTTCCTTCATCACCGGATCAGCTGATCACATCATCACTCTCCTATGCCTTTCATCCCCCACACCGAAACCGACGTGAAAGAAATGCTGGCCGCCATCGGCGCGCCGGCGATCGATTCATTGTTCGACGAGATTCCCGCCAGCCTGCGGATCCAGTCGCTCGCGGGCATTCCCGAAGCGCAGACCGAGATGGAGGTCAACCGGCTGATGCAATCGCGTGCGCAGCGCGACGGGCGGCCGTTGAACTTCATCGGTGCGGGTGCTTACGAGCATCACATTCCCGCTGCCGTCTGGGCGATCGTCACACGTGGTGAGTTCTACAGTGCCTACACGCCGTACCAGGCCGAGGCGAGCCAGGGCACGCTGCAGTTGCTGTACGAATACCAGACGATGATGGCTAGCCTGACGGGCATGCAGGTGTCGAACGCGTCGCTGTACGACGGCGCATCGGCGCTGGCAGAAGCGTGCCTGATGTCGGTGCGTGCGAATCGCAAGTCGAAGTCGGCGCGCATTCTCGTGCCGACGACGGTGAATCCGACGTATCTGGAAGTCTCGCGCGCGATCGCAGAAGGGCAGCAGCTTACGTTCGAAACCGTGGCCTACACGCCCGGTACGGGAACGACAGCCGCATCTGCTTTCAACGCCTACAGCGGCCAGGACATCACCGCGGTCGTGATCCAGCATCCGAATTTCTTCGGCTTGCTCGAGGATGTCGATGCGATCACCGACTGGGCGCATGCAAACGGCGCGCTGGTCATCGCGGTCGTGAATCCGATGTCGCTGGCGATCCTGAAGCCGCCGGGCGAGTGGGGCGCCAAAGGTGTCGACATCGTCGTGGGCGACGGGCAGCCATTCGGTGTGCCGCTTTCATCCGGCGGTCCCTACTTCGGTTTCATGACGACGCGCATGGAGCACGTGCGCCAGATGCCCGGCCGCATCATCGGCCGCACGGTCGACCTCGACGGCAAGCCGGGATTCACGCTGACGTTGCAGGCGCGCGAGCAACACATTCGCCGCAGCAAGGCGACGTCGAACATCTGTACGAACCAGGGACTGCTGGTGACTGCCGGGACGATCTACATGTCGTTGCTCGGTGCGTCGGGGCTCGAGCAAGTCGCATCCACGTGTCAGCGCCGCACGAGCGAACTGGTTGCAGCACTGACGAAGGTGAAGGGCGTCAAGCTCGCGTTCGCGGGCCCGCGATTCCACGAAGCTGTCCTGCAGCTCGATCGCAAGGTCTCGGATGTGATCGAAGCGCTCGCAAGCCGCGGCATCATCGGTGGCTTCGACCTGTCGCGACGCTATCCGGAGCTCGGCAATGCGCTGCTCGTGTGCGCCACTGAAACCCGAACCGACGAAGACATCGCGACCTACGCGAAGTCCCTGGCGGAGGTACTGAAGTAATCCGGGCGATCCGGACTCTTCACGCCATCACCTCATCACCCGATCACCTCATCACTTTCCCTATGCGCGAACCCTTGATCTTCCAGCACTCCCGCAGCGGTCGCAGCGCGGTTGCCCAGTATCCCCACGGCGAGAAGGCCGACGTTCCGGCAGCACTGCGTCGCAAGCAGCCGCCGAACCTGCCCGAAGTCTCCGAGCTGCAGGCGGTCCGTCATTTCACGCGGCTGTCGCAGCTGAACTTCTCGATCGACACCCATTTCTATCCGCTCGGGTCGTGCACGATGAAGTACAACCCGCGCGCCTGTAACCAGAATGCAATGCTGCCGGAGTTCCTGTCGCGGCATCCGCTGGGCCCGGAGTCGGCGGGGCAGGGCTTCCTCGCCTGCATGTACGAGTTGCAGGAGATGCTGAAGGAAGTGACCGGCATGAAAGGCGTGTCACTCACGCCGATGGCGGGAGCGCAGGGTGAGTTCGCCGGCGTCGCGATGATTCGCGCCTATCACAAGGCCCGCGGCGATCTGCAGCGCACCGAGATCATCTGTCCCGATGCGGCTCACGGCACCAATCCCGCGACCGCCACGATGTGCGGCTGCAGCGTGATCGAAATTCCGTCGCTCCCGAGCGGTGATATCGATTTCGAAGCGCTCAAGAAGGCAGTGGGTCCGAAGACCGCCGGCATCATGCTCACGAATCCTTCGACGCTCGGTGTATTCGAGCGGCGGATCGAAGAGGTCGCGCGGGTCGTGCACGAAGCGGGCGGCCTGCTCTACTACGACGGTGCGAATCTGAATGCGATTCTCGGCAAGGTTCGTCCGGGCGACATGGGTTTCGATGTCATCCACATGAACCTTCACAAGACTTTCTCGACGCCCCACGGCGGCGGGGGCCCGGGTTCGGGCGCGGTCGGTGTGAATCAGCGTCTCCTGCCGTTCATGCCGGTCCCCGTGGTCGGCAAGGAAGGGGATCGCTATCGCTGGCTGGATGAGCGCGACCTGCCGCAGACGATCGGCCGGCTGTCGGCATTCATGGGCAATGCAGGCGTTCTGCTGCGCGCCTACGTCTACATGCGCATGCTCGGCCGCGCCGGCATGCAGCGCGTCGCGGAATTCTCAGCACTCAATGCGAATTACATGCTGGCCCGGCTCAAGCAGGCGGGTTTCGACGCCGCCTACCCGGAGCGTCGCGCCAGCCATGAATTCATCATCACGATGAAGCGCCAGGCGAAGGAACTCGGCGTGAACGCCATGGACTTCGCGAAGCGGCTGCTCGACTACGGATTCCATGCGCCGACGACCTATTTCCCGCTGCTGGTTCCGGAGTGCCTGCTCATCGAGCCCACCGAGACGGAGAGCAAGCAGGAGATCGATGCGTTCATCGATGCCCTGATCGCGATCGAAAAGGAAGCGCTCGAGGACGCGGCAAAAGTCAAAGGCGCCCCCTATACTCTGCCGGTACGCCGTCTGGACGATGTCCGGGCAGCAAAACAACTCGACCTGACGTATCAAGAGAGAAGCGGTTAGCGGTCAGCGGTTGGCGGTTAGTTCGGAAGAGGGACGGCATTCGTCCGGACTATCCGCTGCCATGCGATCTGTGGCCGATCTCGCCGGAGTCTTATGGATCGGCCGAAACTTTCTGGAATGCGCCGGCTGTTGCTTGCGTTCGTGAATTCGTGGAAGGGTTTCAAGGGAGCGTTTCGGGAAGAGGCCGCCTTTCGACAGGAGGTCGCGCTCGCGGTCGTCCTGCTCCCACTGGGTGTGTGGCTGGGGAAGACCGGCATCGAACGTGCGTTGCTCGTAGGCTCGGTCCTCATCGTCCTCATCGTGGAATTGCTCAACACGGGTATCGAAACGGTCGTCGACCGGATCGGCCTCGAACGTCATGAACTGTCGGGGCTGGCCAAGGACGTGGGCTCCACGGCCGTGCTGCTATCCTTCCTTCTGCTGGGCACCATCTGGGGATTCATCCTTTTAGGCTGATCCTTGAGAGATTGTGGGGAACCCTGCGTGGACCGCCGCGTCCATCACATCAGTGTCCGCAGGTCGGGTGCGACAATGTCCCGAGTTGCGTCCCGGTCCGCTGCTCGGCGATAACTCGCACCCAAGCATCCGTCATCCAACCGACAAGCCACTCATGCAAAAAGCCCTCGGCGTCGCATTGCTGCTCGTTGCTACCCATGTGATCGCCGCCGAGGACGCGCCGCCGACAGCGCCGCTGGTGCCGGTGTCGGCGGCCGAGGACTCGCGCTGGACCCGTACGCTGGAGCGCGTCGCCACGGGCGTCGTGACCATCCAGGTCGACCAGACGAGGGCCTTCGACACCGAATGGAATATGTCCAGTCAGGCAACGGGCTTCGTGGTCGACGCGAAGAACGGGCTGATCCTGACGAACCGTCACGTGGTGACGCCGGGTCCGGTGACCGCGCAGGCCGTGTTCCTCAATCGCGAGGAAGTGACGCTGTACCCGATCTATCGCGACCCGATCCACGACTTCGGGTTCTATCGTTACGATCCATCCAAGCTGCGGTTCATCAAGCCCACCGAGCTCAAGCTGTATCCGGAAGGCGCCCAGGTCGGTCGCGAAATCCGCGTCATCGGCAACGACGCAGGTGAGCAGTTGTCGATCCTGGCGGGCACCCTGGCCCGGCTCGATCGCGAAGCGCCGAACTACGGGCTCGGCAAGTACAACGACTTCAACACGTTCTATTACCAGGCCGCATCGAGTACCTCCGGTGGTTCTTCAGGTTCGCCCGTCATCGATGTCGAAGGGCGCGTCGTCGCGCTCAACGCGGGCGGCAGCTCGCAGGCTGCATCGAGCTTCTACCTGCCGCTCGATCGCATCACTCGCGCGCTCAAGTTCATCCAGGACAACAAGCCCGTTCCGCGCGGCACGCTGCAGACTGTCTTCCGGTTCACGCCGTTCGATGAAGTCCGCCGCCTGGGACTCAAACCGGAGACCGAGACCGAAGTTCGCCGGAAGTACCCGGCAAACACGGGTCTGCTCGTGGTGAGCGAAGCGCAGGTCGGATCGGCGGCGGAACAGCAGCTCGAACCCGGCGACATTCTGGTTCGCGTGAACAACGAGCTGGCGATCGGCTTCGACGATCTCTCCGAAGTGCTCGACAGCGGCGTCGGCAAGACGGTGAAGCTCTCCATAGAGCGCGGCGGCCAGGCATTCGACAAGACACTGACCATCGAGGACCTGTATGCGATCACACCGGATCGCTTCCTCGAATTCGGCGATTCCGTCGTCCACACGCTGTCGTGGCAGCAGGCGCGGCACATCAACGCGGCGATCAAGGGCGTCTACGTCGCGAATCCGGGCTATGTGCTTGGTTCCGCGGCCGTGCCTCGCGGCGCGGTCATCACGGAGATCGGCGGCAAGCCGGTCGCAGCGCTGGCGGACTTCGAGGCGGAGGTTGCGAATCTGAAGGACGGCGAGCGCGTCACGGTCCGCTTCTTCACGATCGACGATCCCGCGACCACTCAGTGGCGCGTGATCCGAATGGATCGCCGCTGGTTCCCGGCGCGGTCCTGCAAGAGGGACGATGCGGCTGGTGTGTGGCCTTGCACGACGTGGCCGGAGGACGGCGTGGCGCAGCCGCCGAAGCCTGCAACGACGAGCTTCGCGAAGACGTCGGACCCGCTGCTCAACAAGCTGGCGCCGTCGCTGGTGCTGGTCAACTTCGATATGCCTTACTCGGTCTCCGGCATCACGGAGCGCAACTACTACGGCACCGGCGTGATCGTCGACGCCGAGCGCGGCGTCGTCGTCGTCGATCGCAACACCGTGCCCGTCGTGATCGGCGATGTGCGCCTGACATTCGCCGGCACCATCGAAATTCCAGGGCGCGTCGAGTACGTGCATCCGCTGCACAACCTCGCGATGATTTCGTACGACCCGAAATCGATCGGCGCGACCCCCGCCAAGGCGGCTGTGTTCAAGGCCGTCGACGTCCAGCCGGGAGAGCAGGTGTGGGCGGTCGGCGTGCGGGGCGACGGCAAGGTGCAGTCACGAATGGCAACTGTCGCATCCGTGGATCCGGTTGCGTTCCCGCTGTCGCGCACCTTCCAGTTCCGCGATTCGAATCTCGAGACGATTCAGCTGGTGAACGGCCCGGGCGACTACGACGGGTTGCTGACGAACAAGCAGGGCGAAGTGGTCGCCACGTGGGCGAGCTTTGCGTACGAAGCGGGTCGCGAGATCGCGCAGGAGAATCGCGGCATCCCGGCGGAGCTGATCCTCGAGATGCTGCCGCTCGTGCGTGACGGCAGTACGCTGCATTCCCTCGAAGCCGAGCTGCTTCCCGTCCCGCTCGCAGGCGCTCGCAAGCTCGGGTTGCCGGATCGCTGGATCCAGAAGCTCGAACAGCACAGTCCGGATCGCCGGCAGGTCCTGAGCGTCACGCGTCTCGTTGGCGGCGCACCCGCATCGAAACTGCTGCGTTCCGGCGATCTGATTCTCGACATCGACGGCGCCGTGGTGAACCGCTTCCGTGAAGTGGAGCGGGCGGTCCAGAAGCCGCAGGTCCGGATCACCGTGCTGCGCGACGGCGTGGAGCAGGCGATCTACGTGCCGACCGTAGCGTTGGGCGGGCGCGATCTCGATCGCATCGTCGTCTGGGCGGGTGCGGTGCTGCAGGAGCCGCATCGCGCGCTGGCGGTTCAGAGAGGCATTCAGCCGGACGGCGTGTTCGTCGGCTACTTCTCGTACGGTTCGCCCGCGACCCGCTACCAGCTGTGGGCGGGACGCCGCATCGTGGAAGTCGATGGCCAGCCGACGCCGGATCTCGATCACTTCATCAAGGCGGTTGCGGGACGGGCCGACAAGTCCTCGGTGCGGTTGCGGACCATGGCATGGAACGGATCGGTCGACGTCATCACGCTGAAGCTCGACAACCGCTACTGGCCGGCGTACGAGCTCAAGCGGACGGCGGAGGGCTGGAATCGCACCATGCTCGAGTGATTTGCCGTGATGCGGGTGGCGTTTTGCTGCAGGGAATCGCCCTGCGCTGGACGCCTGCACTGCCGCTCGTCGGCCCACTCGTCGGCCCAGACCGAGTCCGCGTCGCCTCGCCGCCATAACTTCGCCCGGGGGCCGAGGCCGCCTTGCTATCATGGACCGCATGATCGTCGGACGAGCACTCCAGGAACAGATTCAGGAAGCGGTCGAAGCGTTGCGCGCCGGCGACCTCGCCGCGTTCCCCACGGAAACCGTCTACGGCCTGGGTGCCAACGCCAACAACCCCGACGCTGTCCGGAAGATTTTCCGGCTGAAAGGCCGGCCATCCACGCACCCCGTCATCGTCCACATCGATCACCCGCGCTACCTGCAGCGCTGGGTGCGGGACATGACACCCGACGCGAAGAAGCTGGCCGAAGCGTTCTGGCCCGGACCGCTGACGCTCGTTGCGAAGCGTGCGCTCGCCGTCAACGACGTGATCACCGGGGGCCAGGACACCGTGGCCATTCGTGTGCCCAACCATCCGATCGCGCAGCAGTTGCTGAATGCGTTCGGCGGCGGCATCGCGGCGCCCTCTGCGAATCGATACGGTCACGTCAGCCCGACCCGCGCCGAGCACGTTCGCGAAGAGTTCGGCGATGAGCTGAAGATCGTGCTCGATGGCGGCGACTGCAAAGTCGGTCTCGAGTCGACGATCGTTTCCTGTGTCGGCGACGGGCCCCGGCTCCTGCGTCCAGGAAGCATCAGCCTGTCGCAGCTGCGAGCGATCGTGCCGAGCATCCAGGCCGGGCCGCATCCTTCGGCGCCTCGCGTGCCGGGCTCAACAGCCCGACACTACTCACCCCAGACGCCGGTCAACGTGGTGCCGAGCCGGCGCCTCGATCAGGTCATCAGCGAGCTGAGCGGCGAGCATGAGAAAACCGCCGTGCTGGCAATGCGTCCGCCGGTGCGGACGACGCCGTACATGACGTGGGTCAACGCCGGCAATCGCCCAGATATCTACGGCCGGCAGCTGTACGCCAACCTGCGCACGCTCGACAAGGCAGCGGCGAAGATCATCCTCGTGGAAGAGGTCCCGGAAGGGGAGCGCTGGGACGCGATCCGTGATCGCCTCAAGCGGGCCGCCTCGGCGGAAAATATCGTCACGTACGACCAGGACATCGCAGCCTGGGTGGCGGACTTCGGGGATGAAGGCGAGATGGTCTGAAGCGTCGCCTGCCCGCATCAGTCCGCTGCCACCGTCCGCTCCGCCGCCCATTCCCTCAGCTCCGCGATTTTCTCCGCCATCACGACAGAGAGCGGGCGCGTGGATCTCAGTTCATTGAGCACGTGCGATGCGCTGACGGTTGCCCCGCTGGCGTGCGCAGCATAGAGCGCCGAAACCACCGCTTGTTCGATCTCGGCTCCCGAGAAGCCCTCGCACGCTTCGGCCAGCTTCGCGATATGTTCCTCGCTGATCGCAAGAGAGCGCTTCGTGGCGTGAATGCGCAGGATGTCTGCGCGCACCGCCGTTTTCGGCAGGTCGACGAAGAAGATTTCGTCGAAGCGGCCCTTGCGGATCAGTTCCGGGGGCAGCGCCGAAATGTCGTTGGCAGTGGCTACGACGAACACCCGGGTCTTCTTCTCGGCCAGCCAGGTCAGGAACGTGCCGAGCACGCGGCGCGAGGTACCGCTGTCGCCGTCGCCGCTCGCGACGCCTTTCTCGATCTCGTCGATCCACAGCACGCAGGGCGACATGAGGTCGGCCGTCGCCAGCGCTTCGCGAAGATTGCGCTCCGATTCGCCCTGGTACTTGTTGTGGATCGCAGCGAAATCGAGCCGCAGCAAGGGAACGCCGTAGATGCCGGCTGCGGCGCGCGCCGCGACGCTTTTGCCGCAACCCTGAACGCCGAGCAGCAGCAGTCCTTTGGGTGAGTCGAGATGGGGTGCCGAGCCATCGAAAGCGGGGCGGCGTTGCCGCAGCCAATCCTTGATCTTCGCCATGCCGCCAAGATCGGCGAAGCGGGCCGTGTCGTACTCGTACCCCAGGATGCCGCCGCGGTTGAGCAGGGCGTACTTGGCCTGCATCAGCGCCGGCAGGTCGGTGGTCTGCAATGCGCCGTCGTCGAAGATCGCGGTGCGGGCGAGACGCTCGGTGTCCGAGGTCGACAGGCCACCCAGGTTTTCGACGAGCAGATCGAGCGCCTTGCGGTCCGTGCGGACGCGGCTGCCGTGCGATTTCGCCCACTCGCTCGCCACCTTCTCGACGATGCCCTGGCGCTCCACCCGGTCCGGGAAGGCCAGCTGGAAGCGCGCGGCGAAGTGCTCGAGCTCGCGCGGCAGCGACAGTTCATGGCTGATCAGCACCAGCGTGCGCGCGACGCGTTCATAGCCCTGACAGATGTCCTTCAGCAGCCGGATGTTCACCGGGTCGGCAAGGAACGGATGGAAGTCGAGCAGCACATAGAGCCCGGCCTTGTCCGTCGCGCGGATGGACTTGAGGACTTCGGGCGGATCCGAGTTGTGCTTCTGCGCGCCGCCGAGATCGATGTCGACGCGTCGCAGGCCGTCCGTGACGGTCCACTGGAAGATGGGCGTGTGCGCGTTTCCCGGTATTTTCAGGCTCGCAAGCAGCGCGAGGGCCCGGGGCTCGTCGCGGGTCTCGATCAGCACGAGCGGAATGCGGCTGCGCAGAAGCGTCGCGAGCTCCGTGCGCGTATCCGGCGGTGTGGGTCCCTTGAGTGTCATGAATCGCTTTCTGCTGCGAGTTGAAGCCGCTGAGAGCCGCCGTTCGTGCGGCGTGTCAGACGAGCATAACGCCTCTTCGGGCGGCGTCCCGACTGTCGTTCGTCACCATCTTCGCAGCCTGTCGCCGCGGGGGCTTAAATCTGCGACACAGTTCTTGCATCGCAGATCATTTTTGATACATTGCGCGCGCCTGTGTAAGAGAGCACTCAGAGTCCTTGGAGCATCCGCGCCGCGGAGACAAGGGTCCCTCGAAGGAGGGATATCGCGAAAGCTGCAAGTGCCGCTCGACCAGAACTTGTGAGAGT